>Ga0247805_1000028_pt1 | contig 171818 bp, 144 predicted proteins | sample UWRJL044104R1_FD_180930 | JGI IMG/M metagenome (GOLD analysis project Ga0247805, IMG submission 180930) | Plant litter microbial communities from Arlington Agricultural Research Station in Wisconsin, United States - UWRJ-L044-104R-1 | ecosystem: Environmental > Terrestrial > Plant litter >... | reverse complement strand
ATTTTTAACATTTTAATTTAAACGCCATGGCAGAAGTTAGCCCGAATGCAACACTGGATGATATAGTGTTTGCTAATCGTAATAAGGCGTATGGTGCATTTTCACTGAGAAAGGGATATCGTGCAGATATTACCAAATCAACTTTGATCGGCGCTGCTCTTTTTGTTTTCGCAATGTTTTCTCCTGCACTTATAGATGCTTTTAAAGGGGAAGAAGAGAAAGAGGAAGTAATGGTTAACGTGGATTTAATGAACTTGCCGCCACCGCCAATAGATCCGACGGAGCCGCCACCGCCACCACCGCCGCCAATTGAGCAGCCTAAGGTAGCAACGGTGAAGTTCTTGCCTCCTGAGGTAAAGATGGATGAAAAAGTTCCGGAAGAAACACCTCCGCCAACAGTTGAGGATCTTAAGGAAGCAGTAATTGCTGACAAAACAGTAGAAGGTGATCCAAATGCTAACGAGGTAATCGTTGCTCCGGAACAAGTTGCTGCCCCTAGCAAAGGAACAGTAGTTGAAGCCGCTCCTGCTGAGGAAAAAGTATTTACTGTGGTAGAACAGCAGCCAGAATTTCCAGGTGGAACGGCTGAGATGTACAAGTACTTAGGAAAGAACATCAAATACCCAAGTGCAGCTTCACGTGCCAACGTTTCTGGTAGAGTATTTATGTCATTCGTTGTTAATACGGATGGAAGTATTCAGGACGTTGCAGTACTTAAAGGCTTAGGTTTTGGTTGTGATGAGGAAGCTATCCGTGTTGTGAAAGCAATGCCGAAGTGGAAACCAGGTAAACAATCAGGACGTGCAGTTAGGGTTAAGTATAACTTGCCTATTAATTTCCAACTTGAGTAAATCATGAAGGAAAAACCATTGCATGAGAAGATCATAGATCTTGCTTCTTTGTTAATGGCTCTTACATATATAGGAGGAGGGATCTACTTGATCGCCTCCTCCTTATCTTTTAATTTGCTCCCTGTTGGAAGTATGCAACGGAATGCCTTTGCTGGCATACTTATTTTATACGGTTTTTACCGTGGTTACAGGGTTTGGAAGAAATGAGTTATCATAAAAGAAGCATGAAATATTTGTTCAGGGCAGGGATAGGAAGTATTTTGTTGATAACTCTTCTGTTTTCAGGATGTTCTAAAACCTCAGAAACGCAGAGAGATAATCCTGTTCAGGGAACGATAACTATTGCGGCGGACGAATCTTTTAAGCCACTTGTAGATGCATTAACAAAAGCTTATACCGGTATTTATCCGCGGGCACATTTTAATGTTGTTTATAAGCCGGAGCAGGAGGCTATTCTGGAATTACTTGAAGATAGTGTCAGAATGGTGTTTACTACACGGCAGCTGGGTGAGAAAGAGATTTCTATGGTGAAGCAGCAGGATGGTATTCAGAAAGCGCACCATATAGCTCTTGATGGATTAGCACTGGTGGTGAATCAGAGTAATTCAGATAGCTTGATTACAATGGATGAATTGAAATCGATTGTAGAAGGTAAAATTACAGATTGGTCTCAGTTAAAAGGCAGTAGTCAGAAAGGGCCGATTACGTTGGTATTTGATAATGCTAATTCAAGTAACCTCAACTTTGTGATGAGTAAATTTGAATTAAAAAGCATTCAGCAGCTGAGAATAAAATCAGCCGGGTCAAATAAAAATGTGGTTGATCAAATCAAGAAGAATCCGTTAAGTTTGGGTTTTATTGGTGTTAACTGGATCAGTGACGGACACGAGCGATTGGCAAGAGAGCTTTCAAACGGAATCAGAGTTTTGGGAGTATCAGCCAAATCGAATCCGTCTTCGGTTGCAGATTATTATCAGCCGTTTCAAAATGGATTGGAATTAAAAAACTATCCTCTTTCCCGAGATGTATATATTATTATAAGGGAAGGATACGCCGGACTTGGCGGTGGCATGTTAAATTACATTGCCAGAGACGTTGGAGGATTGATCATTCAAAAAATGGGATTAATTCCGACTGTAGTGTATCCAAGAGAACTGGAAATAAGGACCGGACAAAATTTTTAGTGTTCTTATACAATTTATTACATTTGGAACTTGTTTATTGAAAGGCCAAATTTTTTGTCATTATATTAACCGGGTAAAAATGAACAGAAACATGAGAATGAAGTTAGTAGCGCTGGTATTATGCGTATTTTCTTTGGTAAAGGTACACGCACAAACAGTACAGGACGGTTTGGCCTTGTTGCACGCAGAGCGTAATAAGGAAGCAGGTGACGTGTTTACCAAATTAGCTACGGGAACTCCGTCAGCTGACAATCAATACTATCTTGGTTACTATTACGTAATCACAAAACAGTTGGATGAGGCTCAGAAAGCCTTTGAAAAAGGTATCCAGACTGAAGAGAAGTCATACTTGAACCAAGTTGGTCTTGGAACAGTCGCTCTTGGAAAAGGAGACCGTGCAAAAGCAAAAGAACTTTTTGATCTTGCTGAAAAGAAAAAAGGAAAAGATGCCGAAGTTCTTTATCGTATAGGTGAAGCTTATACTTTATTCGAAAAGTCTAATGATCCTGCTGAGGCAATCAGACTTTTGGACGAAGCGATCAAAAGAGACAAAAACCTTGCTGATGCTTACATTGCTAAGGGTGATGCCTTGATGTTGCGTAATGAAGGTGGTGCTGCTGTAACTGCATATGAATATGCTTTGACTGCAAAACCAAATTATGCTGTTGCTCATAACCGTATCGGTTCAGTTTATTTAAGAGGAAAGAATTATAACCTTGCTCTTGAAAACTACAAAAAAGCGATCGAAGCGGATCCAAATTTCGGACCTGCTTACAAAGATTTGGCAGAGCTTTATTTCTTCGCTCAGAAATATAAACAAGCTGCTGACAACTACGATCTTTACATGCAGAAAAGTGGAAATATTGATCCTGAGACAAAACTTCGTGCTGCTCAGTTCGCATTTACCGCTGATGATTATGCAAAATCATTGCAGATACTTGACGAAATGAAAGGGAAAATCAACAACCCTATCACGCTTCGTATGTACGGATGGTCGTATGCTAAAACTAACAATCCTGACAAAGCAATTGAAAACTTAAACGAGTTTATCAAAGTTGCTCCGGACAAAGTGATTGGTGATGACTATAAGTATCTTGGACGTGCTTATAATGCAAAAATTACTGACGGAAAAGGCTACGATTCAACTGGTGTTCTTTACATCTTGAAAGGTGCTGATTTGGATACAAGTAAAACAGATGCTGCAACTACTTACAAAGAAGTTGGTGCATTGTACTATGCTGCCAAGGACTTCCCTAACGCTGCGTCAACATATTACAAAGGTATTAATCTTGATACTGCGAAGGCAACTGCAAATGACTACTATTACTTAGGTCTTTCTAAGTTCCAGTCTGCCGGTGCACTTGGTGCTTTGAATAATACAGCTGGTGACAGTGCACAAATCGCTGCTAACAAAAGAGCAATGTATTTGTCTGCTGACTCAACGTTTGCGACCGTTACTCAAAAACTTCCTGACTGGCCATATGGGTACTATTGGAGAGCAAGTGCGCTTTACAATGCATATGACAAACAAGAAAACATTGATAAAGGGATTTCAGCACCATACTATATAAAACTTGCTGAATTGGCTGAGAAAGATCCGGATCCGTCAAAATTCAAGTCTTACTTGAAACTGGCGTATAACTATCTTGCTTTTTACAGCCAGACAACGTTGAAAGACGAAGCGAAATCAAAGGAATACTGGACAAAATTATTGGCTATTGATCCTACAAGTGCTGCTGCAAAAGAAGCATTAGGAATGGCTCCGGCTGCTGCTACCGATTCAACAGGTGCTGCACAACCAAAAGCTACGGCTGCTAAAAAACCAGCTCCTAAGAAAAAATAATGTTGCAAGCTTATAAAACGAAAAATGCCAGTCGAAATATTCGACTGGCATTTTTCGTTTTATCTTAATAATAATTTAATTCTGAGTTTTAATAGATCAGCCAAGTGTAGATGGCAGCGGGAAGCAATTATTAAGTACAGTTAAATGTACGGCACCGTAATTCTCATAGCACCAATTCCTTAAACGTTTTACTTCAGCGGGCATTAACATGCGGATTGCTTTTCTTAATTCTTTTTCAAACAATCTGCGGTCGAAACTAACCTTTTGCAGAATAATTTTAATGTATTCAAGCATAGAGGCCATAGTATTATGTAGTTTTGTGGTTTAGGTAAAGACACAACGTTAGGAAAAACCTGAGGGAATATTGTCCCACTACGATCACCAATAAGTGTAACGAATATTTTCCATGAAATTATATGTAATTTTAAGCATAATTTTGTGTTTTTCTTGTACTATTCATGCGCAAATTATAAATAACGATCCAACCATCGAATTTGGCCCTAGAAATCTCAAGATTGACGAGCCTTTTACGATATCGGTAGTAATCCCTGACGAAGAAAACCGGCCAACGGTTACCTTTCCTGAGATTCCGGGATTAGAAAAGCGCAGCAAATCTGCTACTAGTGCTATTAACACAGTTGGCGGAAAAAAGATTGTGGTACAAACCATAAGTCAGCAATATTTCGCATTAAAAGAAGGCACATATGATATTGAATCGTTTACTATTACGGTGAATGGTATAAAAATTAAATCGGAAGAAACAACGGTTGAGTATAGTTTGGGCACGCTGGCAAATAATGGTTTCATAGGCCCGGAAGAGATGGAGCTTATCCCGGAATCAGAAAATAACGGAGCAGATATTTTTCTGTCCGTTAGCACCAATAAAAAAAGTGTCTTCATTCGTGAAGGATTTGCACTCGGTATTTCACTCTACGTTGCCGAAAATGCGCCGGTTCAGATGGATTTTTACCAGGTGGGAACACAGCTGCAGGCGATATTAAAAAAATTACGCCCGGTAGGATGTTGGGAGGAAAATGTAGGAATTGAAGAAATTATTAAACGAAGAATTACCATTGGTGGTAGGAAATATACTGAGTATAACCTTTATCAAGCACAGTTTTTCCCGATGGTGTTACAAGATATTCTATTTCCATCGGTAACTTTGGAGATGCTTGTAGCTGGTGAAGATAAGAGTGGCGGTGACAAAGGAGAAAAGTTAATCAAGCCTTTTCGATCAAAAGCAATTAAGGTAACTGTAAAATCCTTACCACCACATCCGATGAGAGATCAGATTGCGGTTGGTGAATATAATCTTGTAGAGAGGTTGTCCAGTAAATTGGTTTATCCGGGAGAAAGTATCAGATACTTGTTCAGGATTGAGGGGACTGGGAATATTGCAGCAATACCAGCTCCTGAAATTGCCAGTACTTCCGCTTTTGATTTTTATCCGCCGGATGTAAGCAGGGTTATAAAAAGAAGCAGCAAGAACGTTACGGGAGAGGAGAGCTTTGACTATTTTGTAGTACCGCGACAGGACGGAACATTTCCTCTTGGCCGCTACTTCCAGTGGATTTATTTTAATCCTAAAAAGGCAAAATACGATACGCTGATATCCCAACAGATTTTGCAGGTCAAAGGCGAAGATTACAAGCTGGGAAATATTTCTTTACACGGATCGGCAGGTTTATATGATAATCTGGAACGTCTGGATAGCAGCAAAGAATATTTCGATTTTAAAAAAATGTTAAAAGAAGCAACTAATGCCATTGTAATATTATTGTTGATTACAATGGTTTGGATATTTAGAAAATAATCTTTCAATGGGCAGTACATACGGAAAAATATTTAAGATTTCCACGTTTGGAGAATCACATGGAGTTGGAATTGGAGTGGTGATTGAAGGTTGTCCATCAGGAGTGAATTTTGATACAGATTTTATTCAGAGTGAATTAACGCGCCGTAAGCCGGGACAATCCCGTATTACAACACAGCGTAAGGAAGCAGATGAGTTTGAAGTTTTGTCAGGCGTTTTTGAGGGAAAAACGACCGGTACACCTATCGCTCTGATCATCCGAAATGAAGATCAAAGAAGTAAGGATTATTCTCACATTGCAGCACAATACCGTCCCTCCCATGCCGATTATACTTATCAGGTAAAATATGGAGTCCGTGATTATCGCGGTGGAGGCAGAAGTTCGGCGAGAGAAACAGCTGCGCGTGTTGCTGCGGGCGCCTTGGCAAAATTACTTTTGTCAAATTTTGGTGTCAATATTCAGGCTTACGTTTCTCAGGTTGGCGGAATGAAACTGGAAAAATCTTACACCGAGCTTGATTTGACGCAAACTGAAAATAATGCCGTTCGCTGTCCGGATCCGGAAATGGCAGAGAAGATGTTTACTTACATTGATGATGTTCGTAAGAAAGGCGATTCAATTGGCGGTGTTGTTAATTGTGTTGTAAAAGGAGCTCCGGCTGGCTGGGGCGAACCTGTATTCGACAAACTGCATGCTGAACTTGGAAAAGCAATGTTAAGTATCAATGCGGTAAAAGGTTTTGAATACGGAAGTGGTTTTGATGGCGTGGCAATGCTTGGATCGGAACATAACGACGCTTTTTTTATGAATGATAAGGGAGAAGTCCACACAAGATCCAATCATTCGGGCGGTATCCAAGGTGGAATTTCTAATGGAGAAGATATTTATTTCCGCGTGGCTTTCAAACCTGTTGCTACGATAATGCAGGACCAGGAAAGTGTTGACGAAAACGGTGACATTGCTATTGTGCAGGGAAAAGGGCGTCATGATCCTTGTGTAGTGCCACGCGCTGTGCCGATCGTAGAGGCTATGGCAGCATTGGTTTTGGCTGACTTTTATCTGAGAAACAAGGCAAGTAAACTTTAACTTTTTTTACGCCTTCGATTCAAGCTCAAAACGAGCCAGATAGTTCCCAGAAATTCAATAGTAAGACCGCTTAACATGGCGGGATTGCTATATTGAATATGGGTTGGCTTCATGAAAGCGCCCGTAGCAATGATAAGCAGACCTGCTGATAAAATGATAATAGCATTTAATAGATTCAGTTTCACCCGATTATATCGTTCGTTCCACTTTATTAAAAACTCTGGTTCAAAGAATTACTATATATCGAATATAGCGATTCTATTTTTCGTTTGCTATTTTCCGTCTCAATTAATTGCGCAGGAAAGGCGATATACATTTGAAAAGGGCTTGATGGGATCGCCATTTAGACTGATCATTTACTCGAATAATGACTCACTAGCCAATAAATCTGCCAACGCTGCTTTTAAACGTATTGAGAACCTAAATGCCTCACTTAGCGATTATCGGGATGATAGTGAGATTAATGCTGTATCCGCTCAATCTGGCACAAAAAAGTGGATTCCGGTGAGCCGGGATCTTTTTGATATTCTTTACATATCGGATGAAATAAGCAAAAAAACGGATGGAGCTTTTGACGCAACGCTTGGCCCCATTGTCCAGGAATGGCGCCGCGCCACAAGAAAGGGATATTTTCCTGACAAAAAACTAATAGCAGATGCATTGAGCAAAACGGGCTTCAACAAGGTTAAATTCAATTCTTCATCTAAAAGCATCCAGCTTAAAAGTAAGGGAATGCGCCTTGATATTGGGGGCTTAGGAAAGGGATATGCCGCTGATGAAGCAGTGAAAGTTCTGAAATCTTTTGGAATAAAATCTGCGATGATCGATGCTGGCGGAAAACTTGCTTTAATGGATCCTCCTCCCGGTGAAAAAGGTTGGAAAATTGTGATTTCTTCTGGTCGTGACTCGATTGAAACTATCGAATATTCTAACGTTGGGATTGCGACATCAGGCCCAACTTACCGCTATCTTGATTATAATGGAAAAAGATATTCTCACATTGTAAATCCTAAGACAGGGATTGGTCTTGAACATCATGTAAGAACAACGGTTATTTCTCCCAACGCCACGGAGGCAGATGCACTTGCAACAGCATTCAGTGTTTCCGGAATAACGGCAGGAAAAAAATATTTAAAACGATTTCCGAATAACAAAGTCTGGCTGGTAGAAACTAAAGGGAACAAAGTAAATTCCTGGAATACGATCATCCGGTAAATAAAAAAAGCTGCGATTGGAAAACCGCAGCCTTTATTAATAAAAGAAAGTTTAAATAACAATCGTCTTTCCTGGAACGGCGACGGGATACAATCCGTCTGGCCCAGGCAAAACTTTTGGATTTGCATCCCACGCAAGTTTATCAGGAAACAAATTAATATCAGAATTCAAAGCTTCATCCCACTTGATCATCTTTCCTGAGTAAGTAGCCATACGACCCATAATGGCGGTCATTGTACTTTTAGCTCCATTTTCTGCATCAGCAAATTTGTATTCACCTTTTGCAACGGCAGCAAATAAATCATCATGTTCAACCTGATATGGGTTAATATCACCCTTGTCATCATGCTGATAAATAACGCCTCCTTTATAATCTTTCAGGATTGTTTTCTTCCCATCAAAGCTATCAATACGGCCTTTTGTTCCTACAAAAGCCTCATCCACTTTATTCCAGGTACCCTCAAATTGGCGGCACTGGCTTGAAATAGTTGTTCCATCTGCATAAACTAAGTCAAGTGTATGATGGTCAAAAATCTCTCCGTATTGCTTACCTGTACGAACTTCGCGTCCGCCTGTGCCTTGAATCTGAACAGGATATGCACGTTTTACCCAATTGGCTACGTCAATATTGTGAACGTGTTGTTCGTTAATGTGATCACCGCATAGCCAGTTGAAATAATACCAGTTTCTCATTTGGTATTCCATTTCTGTCTGATTAGGCAAACGTTCTTTCATCCAAGGGCTGCTTCCAACCCAATAAACTTGTCCGCCCACGATATCTCCCAAAGCACCATCATGAATTCTCTTAATAGCTTCAAGATAATTGCGTTGGTAGTGGCGCTGAAGACCTACGACAACGTTCAGTTTTTTCTTTTTAGCTTCTTCTGCAAGAGCCAAAACTTTACGGATACCAGGCGCATCAGTTGCCACAGGTTTTTCCATAAAGATATGTTTGTCATTTTTTACTGCTTCTTCAAAATGGGAAGGACGGAACCCGGGAGGTGTTGCCAAAATAACAACATCCACATCCTTTAAAGCAATTGCCTTTTTGAAAGCGTCGAATCCAACAAATTTACGATCCTCAGGAACATCAACCTTTGTTTTTATATCTACAACAGTACCAGCCGCATTTTTATATTTTTTGGCAGTAAGATTTTTGTAAGATTCATCAAGTCTGTCTTTGAAAGCATCAGCCATTGCCACAATCTGAACATTCTGGCTTGTACTTAATGCCTGCGCCGCAGCACCTGTTCCGCGTCCACCACAACCAATTAATGCTACCTTGATAGTATCACCAACCGCGCTGTTATAGCCGTAACCCGTAAGAGGGCTCAGGATAACACCACCGGCAAGAAGGCCGGATGCTTTAAGGAATTCGCGTCTATTCTTTTCCATTTAAGTTTTAAATTAAGAGTTTATATATCAATAATCTTCTATTAATGCAGGACTGTAATATTTGGCAATTTCTTCGGCAGACGGTGTTTTAACCGGTCTCACCAAACGGAAGCCAACAAAAGAAGCACTTGTCATCCACCATTCGCTTTTTGGTAATTGTGGATCCAATACTTTCCATTCAGGTTTGGATGGAGTACGCGCTGCACTTCTCAAATCAGCAGGTTCGTCGTCCCAGGAGCCACCACGAACAGCAGTTGGGTAAAGTTCTTTAACCGGTGCGAACGCTTCTCCGGCTGGTTGTTTTGCGTAGTAATCAGGAATGTATTGGTCTAATGTCCATTCCATTACGTTACCATGCATATCATGTAATCCCCAGGCATTTGGTTTCTTAGTACCAATTTTTTTGTAAGCCGAATTACTATTCTTACGATACCATGCATATTCGTCAATTTTTGAAGCATCGTCTCCAAATGAATAAGCAGTTTTGGATCCCGCACGACACGCATATTCCCATTCTGCTTCGGTAGGAAGACGATAAAACACACCTGTTTTTTCATAAATCCATTTGCAAAAAAGAATGGCAGCGTATTGAGTCATGTTGATCGCCGGATATCCGGCCCGGCCCATTCCAAATGACATATCTACATAAGGAGGACTTGGACGAGTACTTGCATCTGTTTTTGCTACACTTTTTTCAGGGTCAGGATTACGCAGGGCCATTTCTTTTTCCATATTTTTGAAGGCATAAAGATCATAAATGTCCCATACTACTTCGTATTTTCCCATCCAGAAAGGTTCGATTTTAACCTTATGCTGAGGGCCTTCGTCTTCTCTTCTTCCTTTTTCAGAAGCAGGACTTCCCATTTGGTACTCGCCGCCAGGAATGGCAACCATGTCGTAAACTTGTGCGCTTCCGCCAATTTTTTGTGTGTAACTCTTGAAATTACTGTCTTGGGCAGAGGCATTTAAACAAAGAAAAATTACAGGGATTAGGTTAAGGATTTTTTTGTACATAATTTTTAAAAATGTGTTCGCATTGAACCATATAACAAAGAATAAGTAGCAATATTATGCTATTTACCCTATGAAAACGAATTTTTTCTTTCTTCTTTAATATCTATCCTACCTTTGTATATATTGAATCCAAATTTTACCTATGAATTACCTTTCAGCAGAAAATATTGCAAAGTCATTTGGCGACCGGTGGCTTTTTAAAAATATCAATTTTGGGATCAGCCGTGGTGATAAAGTGGCACTTATCGGAACTAACGGAACAGGCAAGACAACATTTTTAAACATCCTGACGGGTAAAATGCCTCCTCAGGAGGGGTCAGTGAGTATCCGAAAAGATATACGCGTTGGTTATCTGGATCAAAGTCCATCATTTGATCCGACGCTGCCAATTCTGGAAGTGATTTTTTCTTCCAACAATCCTGTCGCGATTGCTGTTAAAAAGTATGAACACGCGATTGAAACGGATGATCACGATGCTTTGTCAGTTGCAATGGAGGAAATGGATACGTACAAAGCCTGGGATTTTGAGTATAAAGTAAAGGAAGTCCTTGGCCGTTTGGGAATTCATAATACTGAAAATTTATACGGAACGCTTTCCGGAGGTCAGAAGAAACGGGTTGCATTGGCAAAAATTCTTTTGGAAGATCCGGAATTATTGATCCTCGACGAACCTACCAACCATTTGGATCTGGATACGGTCGAGTGGCTTGAAAAATATTTGAATACGCAAAATACGACGCTTTTGGTTGTAACCCACGACAGGTACTTCCTTGATACCGTTTGTAATCAGGTACTTGAACTGGATCATGGATCGGCTTATACTTACAAAGGGAATTATTCTTACTTCCTTGAAAAGAAAGCGGAACGTGAAGAATCTGAGGCGGCAGGAATTGATAAGGCGCGTAACCTGATGCGTAAGGAGCTTGAATGGATTAGAAAGCAGCCGAAAGCACGTGGGACGAAAGCAAAATACCGGGTTGATGCTTTCGAAGAACTAAAGGAAAAAGCGAGCCAGAAGAAATTCGATACGCAGATGGAGCTTAACGTACGCACGGCGCGCCTGGGAAGCAAGATCATTGAAATGGAGAATGTGAGTAAAGGTTTTGGAGAGCGAGAGCTGATCAAGAATTTTGAATATACATTCCGTAAAGGTGACCGAATCGGAATCGTAGGTCAAAACGGTATGGGGAAATCGACCTTACTGAATATGATCACGGGCGAATTGGAACCCGATTCAGGGCAGATCGTAAAAGGAGAAACGGTTCAGTTTGGTTATTATAAACAAACGGATCTTGTCTTTGACGAAACCCAGCGTGTTATTGATATCGTAAAAGACGTTGCCGAGGTAGTTCAATTGGGAACCGGAGAAACGGTTACCGTTGGGCATTTGTTGCAGGCATTTTTGTTCTCGCCGTCTAAACAATACGATTTTATAGCAAAATTAAGCGGGGGAGAGAAAAAGAGGTTGCAGCTTCTTTTGACTTTGATCAAGCAGCCTAACTTCCTGATTCTCGATGAGCCTACAAATGATTTGGATATCGCCAGTCTGAATGTTCTGGAAGAATTTTTGATGAACTTCCCAGGTTGTATCATGATCGTTTCCCACGACAGATATTTCCTTGACCGTCTGGTAGAGCATATTTTTGTATTTGAAGGAGATGGAAAAATCAGCGATTTTCCTGGAAATTATACGGAACTTCGTGACTATCAGGATGAGGTTGAAGCGGAGAAGAAGAATTTAGCTTCTGGAAAGAGTAGTACACAGGCAGTAGTGCCTGCTCCGGCGAAGGAAGTTGTGGCCACACCAGCCGCGCCGAAGAAAAAGTTAAGTTTTAAAGAGCAACGGGAATTAGAGCAACTGGAAGTGGATATGGCAGCACTGGAAAAGAAAAAAGCGCAGTTGCTCGATAAACTTGAAAATGGCGGATCGCACGTCGAGGTGACATCCTGGGCGTTACAAATAGAGGAAATAACACAAGCACAGTCGGACAAAGAAATGCGTTGGTTGGAACTGTCTGAAAATGCTTAGTTTTGAAAAAGATTGAAGTTGGGCTCCAATGGAAATCTGGTAGCCCAACTCATTAAGATTACCCTATGAATTCAATTGTCGAGTTTTTTCAGTATTTATTAAATTCAGAAGAATTAATCCGCACCGGTGGGTTACTTGTCATAACGTTTATTGTATTTGCGGAAAACGGCCTCTTTTTTGCCTTCTTTCTTCCAGGCGATTATCTGGTTTTTCTGGCAGGGGTTTTCTGCGGTACCGGCATTTTGGAGGTGCCAATTCTGATTCTGCTTCTTTGCATGTTCGGTGCAGCGGTTCTTGGCTCACTATGCGGTTATATTTTTGGAAAATACTTCGGTGATAAATTTGAAAACAGACCGGATTCTTTGTTTTTCAAGAAAAAGCATTTAGCCACGACAAGAAAATATTTTGAGAAATATGGTAGCAGAACGCTGATCGTCAGTAGATTTTTGCCGATTGTCAGGACTTTTGCTCCTATTCTGGCAGGGCTGGTTAAAATGTCGTTCCCCTCATTTTTGTTTAACAATGTCGTGGGAGGAGCGGTATGGATTGGTGCATTGACCGGCGGAGGATTTCTTTTTGGAGAAAGATTTCCGTGGATTGTAGATTATGTTCATTACATCATTTTATTCTTCCTGGCCATAACCACATTTACAGTAATCAAAGGATATTTTAATGCAAGAAAGGGAATGGTAGAAGACTGAGCTTTTTGATTAACGTTAAAATTTCACACTATGAAAATTTATTATAACAAAAAGCAACTGGGTTTTAACCTTGTGTTAGTTACCATAATGGCTGTGGGGTTAATGGCTTTTCTCGAACGTGGAAGTTTTGATCCGAGAAAATCAGGTTTTTGGTCATGTTTGCTACAAGCCTTGTTTACATATCTATTTTTTGGCCCGGTATCTTTTAATAAGAAGACTGCAAATAATCCCGACTTGCTGATTGGAAACAAGGAGTAACTGCTTAATTCTCTTCATTGAACCAACCTGAATATATGATATAATTATTGGCAGTTCTGTCGATAGCAGCATTTAAATCCGGTGAAACGTCTTTTAGATATTTTGCCGGATTTCCTGCATAAATGGTACCTGACGGCACTTTGGTATTTTGTGTGACAATTGCACCGGCCGCCACGATTGCTCCGGTTCCAATCACGGCTCCGTCCATTACAATCGATCCCATACCAATTAAAACGTGATCTTCAATCGTGCAACCATGCACAATCGCATTGTGTGCGATGGAAACGTAATCCCCTATATAAGTACCGTTTTTTTGGTAGGTACAATGAATGACTGCACCGTCCTGAACGTTTGAATAATTTCCGATACGTATGCTATTGACATCGCCGCGCACAACGGCATTAAACCAAACTGTGCAATGCTCGCCCATCACAACGTCTCCTACGACTGTCGCATTTTCTGCCAGCCAACAATTTTCACCGAATTGAGGATGATTTCCGCGAACCGATCTGACAAGTGCCATATTTAAATGAGTATATCTTGTATTTCTGAAATAAAATTTACTTTTTTCGTTAAACAACGAAGAATATAAAATTTAGGTAATGTTACTTAAAAATAAATATATTTCGTTTTTTAATAATTAAATCTGCCTCGTTATGCCACTTTCTGAAAAGCCATCAAAAGGAGCTTTGCTGATTGCCAAACCTTATTTGGGAGATCCGAATTTTGAGCGGGGTGTCATTTTGCTTTGTGAATATAACGATCAGGGAAGTTTTGGTTTTGTACTTAACCAGGTGACAGACTTATTCTTAGGGGATGTTCTGGAAGACACGATTTATCAGGATATTCCTTTGCATCTCGGTGGGCCAGTTGAAAAAAATACGTTACATTTTATTCACAGAAGACCGGATATAATTCATGGAGGAGCTGAAATTATGCCTAACGTTTTTTGGGGCGGGGATTTTGAACAGGTCCGGACACTTATCAACATCAATACGCTGAAAGCGGATGATGTCCGGTTTTTCATAGGGTATTCGGGATGGAGTGGGGGGCAATTGGAAAATGAGATTAAAGACAATTCGTGGATTATCACGCAAACAAAATCGAATTTTCTATTCACTACGCCACCGCGGGACTTTTGGAGAGAAATTCTTAAAAATATGGGTGGCGAATATCGCTCGATCGCACACTATCCAACGGATCCAAGTCTGAATTAGCCGATTTGGCCTATGTCAGTTTGGACTATTCAGCCCGCGAATCGAGTCATAATCCGATTTTACCCTGGCCACTTCTTTTACCAAAAAGGTTTGCAGTTGTTCATTAAAATCAGCTTTATCCTCTTCTGGCAATGAAGCATATAAATCCTTCAATTCCTGATTAATTGCTGCCCGTTCTTCATCGGTTGCATTCATAGAACGGATATGGAATCGTTTAAAGTCAAATTCTGGCATTTTCTTTTCTCTGGTTTATATGCAAAATTAAAAAATTAAACCTTTTACAGGAAGATCTTAACCGTTTGAAGAGAAATATTTCCATTAAACCATTTTTCTGCGTTTTCGACCGGAGCTCACGAACGAGAAAAAGAATCGTAATGTTAACTCCTGATATAAATACTTTTAATTGGAATGAACCGCACTCTTTTTTTTATATTACTTACCGTCGTACTGTTCGGTATTGACTGGTATGTCTGGCAGGCATTACGATTTGTAATCAGGAATTTTTCCCAGCCAACACAAAGGTGGATCAGTTGGGGCTATTGGGGCTTCACTTCGCTTACATTGTTCGCCTATGTGATGATGCAATTTCTCCCTGCCGACTTTTTTAACCGTATCACCAGAACATTCATTATTGCCGGCATCGCGATACCTTACCTATCCAAATTGCTGGTCGTTTTCTTCTTACTGATCGATGACGCTCGCCGTCTTCTTCAGTGGATTGTAAGTTATTTCATTCCTTCGGTCGTTCCGGTTCCTGTCGATCCTGTTGATCCTGCTGCGCCAAAAATTCCAAGATCAGAATTTTTAGAAACAACGGCGCTGGTAGCTGGCTCGGCCTTGATGGGAACCTTTGCTTTCGGAATATTATCAGGTGCTCACGATTACCGCATCAGAAGAGTTAAGGTTCCATTGAAGAATTTACCGAAAGCTTTTCACGGAATGAAGATTGCCCAGCTTTCCGATATTCATTCAGGCAGCTTTTTTAACAAAACGGCTGTGAAAGGCGGAGTGGAGATGCTGATGAAAGAAAAACCGGACATTGCGTTTTTTACCGGAGATCTGGTAAATGACCGTGCTGTTGAAGTAAAGGATTATATCAACATTTTTGACAAGATTAAGGCACCGTTGGGTGTTCATTCAACACTCGGAAACCACGACTACGGAGATTATTTTCAGTGGAATTCTCAGCAGGAAAAGAACCAGAATCTGGCCAATTTGAAAAAGGCACACGAGCTGCTTGGCTGGAATCTTATGCTGGACGAAAACCGGGCAATCCGGGTTGATAATGAAGAGATTGGTTTGATTGGTATCCAAAACTGGGGCGCTGGGAATTTTGCAAAATATGGTAATCTGGAAAAAGCTTACCAAGGTACTGATCAGTTTCCTGTGAAAATATTATTATCCCATGATCCCAGTCATTGGCGTGCTCAGGTACTTCCTAAATACAATGATATTGACCTTGCATTTGCAGGCCACACCCATGGAATGCAGTTTGGGATAGAAGTAGCCGGCATTAAATGGAGCCCGGTCCAATACCGTTACAAGGAATGGGCTGGTTTATATAAGGAAAACGATCAATATCTTTACGTTAACAGAGGATTCGGATATCTGGGTTATCCGGGCCGCGTAGGTATCTTGCCCGAAATTACGATTGTTGAGTTGATAAGAGCCTAGCGATATGTGATCTTTGAAGATAAGATGTATTAAATTGTTTTACACATACTTAGAGATCAGGTAAGGACGTTGAATATTTAAATTCCCGCGGTTTTAAAAATAACAGTTATGAAAAAATTTGTTGCAATATTTCTTTTATCAGGCATTGTTCTTGGTTTTTCAGGAATTCAGCCTGCGAATGCTGATCCGAAGCATGTTGAGTCAGAAATGTTTTTGAACAAAAGAAAGAAAAACCGCGGTTACCAAAAACCGAAATCCAAAAAAATCCTTGGAATATTCAAGCGAAAAACGGATTGTGGCTGTCCAAAACATTAAAACAAAAAAATTATTCATTTTGAATATATTCAAGAGTAAGCATTCCCGATTTTCTCTCAGAGATTTCCTCGGATTTGCTTACTTTTGTATTTTATAACCAACTATATAACGGTCTCGTTAGCCCAAATAATGAAAATCAATCTTCGAAGCCAGGATAAATTCGAAAACCGTCATCACGGTAAGAATGAGCAGGAATTACAGGAAATGTTGCGCACGGTTGGAGCATCTTCTCTGGATGAATTGATAGAACAAACGCTTCCGGCGGCAATTCGCCTGCCAAAGCCTTTGAATTTACCGCGCCCGAAATCGGAGCAGGAGTTTTTGGACGGAATCAAGAAACTGGCACGCAAGAATGCAATCTTGAAAACGTATATCGGAACAGGATATTACGACACCGTAACGCCTAACGTTATTTTAAGAAATATTCTTGAAAACCCGGCTTGGTATACGGCTTATACACCGTATCAGGCAGAGATCGCACAAGGAAGACTGGAAATGCTTTTAAATTTCCAGACCGTCATCACTGATCTTACCGGGATGGAAATTGCCAACGCATCTTTGCTTGATGAAGCAACAGCAGCAGCAGAGGCGATGACCATGTTACATAGCCTTCGCGCATCTGCGAAGAAAAAAGCAGACACTTTTTTTGTTTCAGAACTTTGTCACCCACAGACCATCGATTTGATCTATACAAGAGCAAAACCGATTGGTATTAATGTGGTTGTCGGGAATCATGAAACCGTAGATCTGACAGACGAAAATCTGTACGGTGTTTTGGTGCAATATCCTGCAACAAACGGTGAAGTGATTGATTATACAGATTTTATTGGTGCAGCGCACGACGTTAATATTACAGTTGCCGTTGCAGCAGATTTGCTGGCACTTACTTTATTGAAAGCTCCGGGAGAAATGGGTGCTGATGTCGTTGTTGGTTCGTCTCAGCGTTTCGGTGTTCCTATGGGTTATGGCGGGCCTCATGCTGCATTTTTTGCTACCAAGGAGTCGTTTAAACGTAATATCCCAGGTCGGATTATTGGTGTTTCGGTTGATGCAGAAGGGAACCGTGCGTTGAGGATGGCACTTCAAACCCGTGAGCAGCATATCCGTCGTGAAAAAGCTACTTCAAATATTTGTACTGCGCAGGTTTTACTTGCTGTGATTGCAGGTGCATACAGCGTTTACCACGGACCGGAAGGAATCAGGAATATTGCTTCCCGTGTACATGGTCTGACACGTTTGTTTGTTGATACAATTAAGAAATTTAATTACGATGTACTAACAACAAACTATTTTGATACGGTAACGATCAAAACAGAACTTTCCGGCAAGCTTAGAGAAAATGCACTGAAATGGGGCATCAATCTTCGTTATAACAAAAATGGAAGTGTTGGAGTATCGTTTGACGAAGCAAAAACCTTTGACGATGTAATCGCACTTTTAAACCTGTTTGCGGAGGTTTCCGGTTTTCAGGGTGAAATGGTGATTGATGAGGAAATGGATTTTACAATCGAAGAAAATCTTGCCCGTACATCTTCTTATCTGACGCATCCTGTTTTCAGTTCTTACCATACAGAACATGAAATGCTGCGTTATTTGAAAACGCTTGAAAATAAAGATCTTTCTCTGGTGCATTCCATGATTTCTCTTGGTAGCTGTACCATGAAATTGAATGCAACCGCTGAAATGATTCCATTGACCTGGCCGGAATTCGGAGCAATACATCCGTTTGTTCCTGCGAATCAGGCATTAGGTTATGGACAACTTGTGACAGAATTAAGCGCCTGGTTATGCGAGATCACAGGTTTTGCTGCGATGTCAATGCAGCCAAATTCAGGTGCGCAAGGTGAATATGCAGGTCTCATGGCGATTCGTGGTTACCATGAAAGCAGAGGTGATCACCACCGTAATGTGGCTTTGATTCCTTCTTCCGCGCACGGAACAAACCCGGCTTCTGCGGTTATGGCCGGTATGAAAGTGGTTGTTACAAAATGTGATGATCGTGGAAATATTGATGTAGCTGATTTAAGAGCAAAAGCGGAACAATATAAAGATGAGCTTTCTTGTCTGTTGGTGACCTATCCCTCTACCCATGGTGTGTATGAAGAAAGTATAATTGAAATCTGTACGATGATTCATTCGTTCGGCGGACAAGTTTATATGGATGGTGCCAACATGAATGCTCAGGTTGGTTTGACTAGTCCAGCTTCAATTGGAGCGGATGTCTGTCACCTTAACTTGCACAAAACATTCTGTATTCCCCATGGCGGTGGCGGACCTGGCGTTGGCCCAATCGGTGTGGGAGAACATTTAATCCCGTTCCTTCCTGGTCACGTAAATTTAGGCAAGCAGTCTGAACATTTGGAAGAGGGACAAGCAGGAGCGGTTTCAGCAGCACCTTATGGTAGTGCAAGTATCCTTACAATTTCTTACGCATACATTGCGATGATGGGTGGGGAAGGGTTAACAAATGCTACAAAATTTGCAATCCTGAACGCAAACTATATTAAGGAGCGTCTGAATGGTCACTATGAAGTTCTTTACACCGGAACAAATGGCCGTTGTGCTCATGAAATGATTCTTGATTGCCGTCCTTTTAAAGCTGCTGGCGTTGAAGCAGAAGATCTGGCAAAACGCTTGATGGATTATGGTTTCCATGCTCCGACATTATCATTCCCGGTAGCTGGAACGTTGATGATCGAACCGACTGAATCCGAGTCAAAAGCTGAACTGGATCGTTTCTGCGATACAATGATTGCGATTAGAAATGAGGTTCGCGAAGTAGAAGAAGGGATCGCGGATCGTGCTGATAATGTTCTTAAAAACGCTCCGCATACATCATGTGTTGTTCTTGCTGAAAACTGGACACATGCATATGGTCGTGAGAAAGCTGCTTTCCCACTGCCACATTTACGTTTCAATAAATTCTGGCCGAGCGTTAGCCGCGTAGACAGTGCTTTCGGAGACAGAAACTTGATTTGTTCTTGTATACCTGTTGAGGCTTACGCTGAGGTGGAATAGTATATACAGATACACAGTATAGAAGTTTGTGAAAGAGCCATTTCGAAAGAAGTGGCTCTTTCTATATACAGGATACTTCTACCAAGATTCTAAATCCAATCTCACTTTTGTTCAGTAAATAAAGGCCTGATGCACAAAAAAAGCGGATCAATTACGACCCGCTTTCTACAAAAATAATATCCTGGAATATCTAAAAATGTCTCTCGCCAATTTCTCTTTTACCCAACATCACGGCACCAACCATAGCAACCAGAAGCAGGATAGACGCTAATTCAAAAGGAAGAAGATATTCCCGGAAAAGAAGTTTTCCAAGACTTTCAATCATCCCAACCTGCGAGTCAAATGTATTTGGATCGGCAGGCATAATGGCTGTTTTACGATAAGCTCCGAAGAGGATCACGAAAACAGTTCCTCCTACGATAGCAGCAGCAATTTTAGTAAGATTAGTTTTAGCCTCCTCATGATCATTCTTGATATTAAGAAACATGATCACAAATAGGAACAGAACCATAATTGCACCTGCATAAACAATTATATTCACCGCAGCAAGGAATTGGGCATTCAGTAAAATATAATGTCCTGAAAGCGTAAAAAAAGTCAGAATAAGATAAAGTACGCTGTGGATCGGATTACGCGAAATGATTACCATTAACGCGCTAAGCACCGTTAAGAACGATAAAAAGTAAAAAAATGATAGTGTCGGATTCATATGCTTGTGAATTGCGATTCAATAGTAAAGGTCAAAAATCAAGGAATAGCTCTTGGAACAACGTTGGTTGCTTCACCGTTTGCTCTTCTCAAGTCCAGTGTACGAGCTTCTTCCTTAGTCCATGCTTCACGTGTATAACGATTGTTCATGTCTTCAACCAATAAATCTTTACCCCAGATCACTTGTTCGCGATCGCTGAAAACAGGAATGAATTCGTCGTGACGAAGATATACTGCCTGTTTTGGACAAGCTTCTTCACATAATCCACAGAAGATGCAACGCAGCATATTTACCTCATAAACCGCAGCATATTTTTCTTCTCTGTATAGCCCTTCTTCACCCTTTTCACGTTCCGCAGCAACCATTGAAATTGCTTCTGCAGGACACGCTACGGCGCAAAGGCCACAGGCTGTACAACGTTCGCGTCCCTCTGCATCACGTTTAAGTATATGTCGTCCACGGAAAACAGGGCCAAGATATCTTTTTACCTCCGGATATTCTATGGTTACTTTCTTTTTGAAAAAGTGCTTCAGAGTAATTGCCATACCAGTTGCGATAGCGGGTAGGTAGGCACGCTCCATCAGCGTCATTTCTTTATTGCTTACTTGCTTCGAGCGATTTGTCAGTTGCATGGCAATATTTATTTTTTTGTTACTTAGTTCAACAGAGACGTTATAAATGGCTTCAGGAAAAGCACACTTGCTCCGGTGATAATAATATTTATGATAGCCAAAGGAATAAGTTTCTTCCAGCCCAGATTCATCAATTGGTCATAACGGAAACGTGGAAGCGTCCATCTTACCCACATGTAGAAAAAGACAAAGAATAAGGCTTTTCCGAAAAATACGCCTGTACCGATTAATGTTGCGATATTATGGCCTGTTGTAGTTCCCATTGCAGCAGTTAGCTGATTATAAACCCAATCCATTCCAGGATAGTTGTAACCTCCGAAATAAAGTGTTGATATAATCGCAGAGGAAACGAACATGTTGATATACTCCGCAAAAAGATAGAAACCAAGTTTCATACTTCCATATTCCGTATGATATCCACCTACAAGTTCCGTTTCACATTCAGGAAGGTCAAAAGGAACACGGTTACATTCTGCGAAAGAACAGGTAAGGAAAATTATGAATCCAAGCGGCTGGTAGAAAATGTTCCAGTTTCCGCCATGCTGCTGGGCAACGATATCTCCAAGAGATAAAGAGCTGCTCATCATCAGAATAGCGATAAGAGAAAGCCCCATGGCTACTTCATAGCTAATGTTTTGGGACGCTGCACGGATTGCTCCAAGTAACGAAAATTTATTATTAGAAGCCCAGCCACCAATCATGATACCATAAACACCAAGTGCTACAACACCAAAAACGTAGAGAATGCCAATATTTGATTCAACGCCCTGAAGTACAACTTCAACACCATCATACCGGAAAGTACTGCCAAATGGAATAACTGCGCTTGCTAAAAGTGCAGTAAGCATTGCCAAACTTGGGCCTGCTATAAAAAGCCATTTGCTGGCAAGTGCAGGAATAAAATCTTCTTTGAAAAACATTTTACCTGCATCCGCAAGAGGCTGTAATAGTCCGCCTGGTCCCGCTCGGTTAGGCCCCATCCTGTCCTGGATAAAACCGGCAACTTTGCGCTCTCCCCAAGTTGAGTACATTGCTATCAGCAGCGTTAAAACAAAAACAACCAGAATTGTCAATGTTTTGATTATAAACTCAGTTAATTCCATTTTTTAGTTCACAGTTAATAATAGGTATTACAGAAAACGTATTAATTGTTGTTCTGTGGCAATAAGGAACGGTGGTTTGCCTTATCGTTATTTTCTATGCTTTGGTGACGAACCGTTTCAATGTCAGTTGTATACTCACGTTCATCATCAATCGGTTTAAACTGCGTTGCTGCAAGTTTAAGAGCGAAGTCAGGTTTGGCAATAAGATCTTTTCTATACTTATTAGCTGAAATTACTGAACTGCGTTTCACTTTTGTCGGCCCTTCGATCGTCCAGTCACTAGTTTTTTTTCTTTCAAAGCGGCATGTATTGCAGATGAATTCATTGACTTCACCCCACATATTTTTACGTGCAGTCACGCGGATCACTTCGTCTCCGCGATACCAAAGTGTAACTTTTCCGCTGCACTTTTCGCAATCGCAATGAGCATCTACTGGTTTCGAGAACCACACCCGACTTTTGAAACGATAAGTTTTATCTGTCAATGCACCTACCGGGCAAACATCGATTACGTTTCCTGAGAAGTCGTTATCGATAGCTTTTTCGATGTAAGTACTGATCTCGGAAGCATCACCACGATTCATAACCCCATGAACACGTTTGTTGGTAATCTGGTCAGCAGTATAAACACAACGATAGCAAAGTATACAGCGCGTCATGTGAAGCTGAACAAACGGACCGATATCTATTTTTTCGAAAGTTCTGCGCTCTTCCTCGTAACGTGTTTTTGCAGAGCCGTGCTCAAAAGAAAAATCCTGCAAATGACATTCCCCTGCCTGATCACAAACCGGGCAATCGAGCGGATGGTTGATCAATAAAAACTCAACGATACTTTTACGCGTATCAAGAACAGCCGGATTCGTTGTGTTTTCAACGATCATACCTTCCTGTACCTGTGTGATACATGATGGAACAAGCTTAGGCATAGGGCGCGGATCTTTTGCAGAACCTGCGGCTACGCGTACCAGACATGCACGACACTTGCCTCCTGAGGTCGGAAGTGGCTTGTAGTAACACATGGCAGGCGGTACCAAATGCCCCTGGCTTTCGTCAGCTTCTGCAATTTTACGCGCAGCCTGCATGATCGTCGTTCCAGGTTCAACTTCAACTTCAATGCCGTCGAAGGTTATTTTGATTAACTGAGGTTTTACTTCTTCCATATCAAGACTTCTCTAAATCGTCTTATTTATTTTAATCTATAAACCTTATATCCGTGAATGTCTTTTTCCAACATGTAATCGTTCAGATTAAATGTGTAGTCGAAGGCGTACAGATAAGGAGGACTGTTTTTATCCAGCACTAAATACCGTATTTTTTTCTCTTTCACTAAATCATAAAAACCGCTGAAATCAAATCTCTTGGCTTCAAACAAGAAGCGTACCTCGGTATCCTGATAAGCTAATAAATGCTTGAAAAGCATATGTTGTAAAAGCCATCCGCGAAAATCTTCACCTCCCGAAATCACAACTTTTTCATCCTGCCCAATATGTGCCAGGACATATTTTTTTACATCGTTTTGCTCAACATAGTCGGATGCGTATTTTCCCAGGTTTGTATTATAATACTTCTCCATTTGCTGACTGGTAAAGTAGAGCATCGTCATACCCACCATCGCCGGGAATAAATAATTTGTCAAAGACGTCTTTGTTACAGACAGGTTTTCATTATAAAAGTAATAAAATATCCCAAGTAACCCTACGTACGCATACTCATGATAATACCCAACCGCGGCTCCGTGTTTGAATGCAGTTGCCGTTGCAAAACCGAAGAATAAAAAAGTCGATAGCGACAGGAAAATTCTTTTCGGATCCGCAGCATTAACCAGCCATTTCAAATTTATTACAAAACTGACTGCTATAAAAAGGCTCATTGCCGGCACTACATAGCGGAAAGTATATGCGTAAAACCATCCCGGAACAATCGGAAGCTGAAGACTTCCAAATAAGTTGTCGTAAAATACCTTAAATTGTAACTGGCTGAAAACTAATGTAAAAATAGTGAATAGTACTGCCAGTACGCCTGCCATTTTAAATAACGAAGACCACTGAAATCTGTAAAAGAAATAACTCAGCAATACAATACTGTGGATCAGCGCGCTTTGTTTAGTAAAAAATGCAACAACCGCTAAAAAAGCAGCCAGCACAAAATATTTATTCCATTCCTCTTTCTGTTCGAGCGCTTTGAATATCACGTGGATATATAAAACGGTAAAAAGGAACAGCAGACTGTCAATTCTGGAATTGGTTAAGTGCCATTCCTGCAACTGGCCAAACAACAAACAACAAAAAATGACACTTAGTAATTTTGAAACTTTTATAAATCTCCTGACCGTAAAATACGCAACAAGCATGGAGATTGATACCAGAACAAAAGATATAAACCTGCTTAAAAATTGTATCCTGTAAATATCCGTTGGGTCCCAATTCAGCAGCTGATATGTTTTTCCAACCAGATAATAATATAAAGGCGCGTATTGCACAATCCAGAAAGGCGGAACTTCCGGATTTCTGTAAAGCGGCTGATTATCCGCTACAATTTGTATTCCAAAGGTAGTCCCACGCTCACTGCCCGATATATCCGGGTGGTAACTTAGTATAAATACTCCTTTGATATAGAGCATTATAACGGTACAAACAATACAAAAAGCAAAAGTTAAAGGATACGCGTTGTTCTTTATAAAATTGTAAACCGGCCTGATCAATAACTGCATATTGGAAATTTTTACATCATCCGGAATATTCCGGCCTGACCCGTAAAGGTATTAAGGAATCAGTTTATGGTGTATAAGAATTACTTTTAGGTTAATAACAATTCCAATCAGGCTAAAACTGCCCCCATAAATACAGCTCCTGGCTGAGAAGCTTCATGCGGGTTTGTAATATGCCATTCAAATTCATCACGGAAATGACGGATTGCACTGGCAACCGGCCATGCGGCTGCATCTCCCAATGGGCAGATTGTATTTCCTTCTATTTTTTTAGCAACATCGACAAGCAAATCAATATCATGCATACTTCCATGACCATGTTCAATGCGGTGAAGCACTTTTTCCATCCAGCCCGTTCCTTCACGGCAGGGACTGCACTGCCCACATGATTCGTGGTGATAGAAACGAGAGAAGTTCCAAGTGTTACGAACAATACAGGCCGTTTCATCAAAAACAATAAAACCTCCTGATCCTAACATAGTGCCTGTTGCGAAACCACCATCAGAAAGTGACTCGTAGCTCATTAGACGATCTTCTCCGGCAGCTGTTTTTGTAATTAAATGCGCTGGTAAAATAGGAACAGACGAACCTCCCGCAACTAATGCTTTCAAATGGTGACCCTTACGAATCCCACCGCAATATTCATCTGAGTTAAGGAATTCGTCAACACTTACGCCCAGTTCAATTTCATAAACACCTGGTTTTTGAATATGACCTGAGGCCGAGATAAGTTTTGTTCCTGTACTGCGCCCAATTCCAATGGCTGCATAAGCATCACCACCGTTGTTGATAACCCATGGCATGTTGGAAATTGATTCAACATTATTAACCACAGTCGGACTTTGATATAATCCTTTTACGGCAGGAAATGGTGGTTTGTTACGAGGATTTCCTCTTTTCCCTTCCAAAGATTCAAGCAAAGCAGTTTCTTCTCCACAAATGTATGCGCCACCGCCTGGTTGCACTACAAGTTCAAGATCGTAACCGCTCCCTAAGATATTTTTACCAAGAAAACCATTCGCTTTCGCCTCTTCAATGGCTTTTTCAAGGATACGGATCACATACATAAGCTCGCCACGAACATATATGAAAGATTTATTCGCTCCCAAGGCAAAGCTGGAAACGATCATTCCTTCAATAAGCAAGTGAGGAATGCATTTCATCAAGTGGTGATCCTTAAAAGTACCAGGCTCTGATTCATCTGCATTACATACTAAATAACGGGGAACGCCTTCCGGTTTTGCCAAAAAGCCCCATTTCATTCCCATTGGAAATCCAGCTCCCCCACGACCACGTATTCCGGATTTCTTCGCTTCTTCCACAACTTCCTCGGGAGTCATGGTTTTTATCGCTTTTTCAACAGCTGTATAACCTCCCTGTTTACGGTAAACCTCGAAGGTTTCAATACCTGGGACGTTAATGTGTTCCGTTAATATTTTTTTAGCCATTTTTCAGGATACTATTTATAACAGGCTTATTTGCTTAACTCTTCGATTATTTCGTCAACGCGCTCGCGGGTCAGGTTCATGTAAAACTTCTCACGAATCTGGAATACCGGGCCCCAGCCACAAGCCGCTAAACATTCAACTTCTTTCAGCGTAAACAGACCATCAGGAGTTGTTTGACCAGCTTGAATACCAAGTTTCTGTTTCAGATAATCATATATCTCTTCACCCCCCATCAGGCAGCAAGGACCTGTACGGCAATATTCTATTACATGTTTTCCAACCGCGTCAAGGTGATACATTGTGTAAAATGTAGCTACCTCATAAACTTCAACCGGTTCGATATTCAATAATTCAGCAACATGATCCATTACCTCGCTGCTAACCCATCCCCACTGTTCCTGGGCAACGTGTAAAACAGGCAGAAGAGCCGATTTTTGACGGCCCTCAGGATAACGTGCAATGATTTCTTTTACTTTCGCCAGTCGTTCCGGAGTAAACGCAACGGGATTTGGTGTTTCAGTCATTTCTTTAATACGATCTTTTGAAAATCAAATAATCAATCTGATTTTATGCGTCCAATTCTCCTGCAATAACGTTCAGGCTACTCATCGTCAGAATAGCATCTGAAAGCGTGCTTCCTTTGCACATTTCAGGGTAGGCCTGATAATATATAAAACTCGGGCGACGGAAATGCAGACGGTATGGAGCTCTCCCTCCATCGCTGATCAGGTAAAAACCTAATTCTCCATTACCACCTTCAACAGCGTGATAAACTTCACCGATCGGTGCGTCTATTTCTCCCATTACAATTTTGAAATGGTAAATAAGCGCTTCCATATTACTGTATACCTCTTTTTTAGGAGGAAGATAATATTCCGGGGTATCTGCATAATAGGGTCCTTCCGGAAGATTTTCCAAAGCCTGCTCAACAATTTTCAGACTCTGCCACATTTCTTCCATACGCACGTTGTAACGGTCGAATGTGTCTCCACTTTGTCCGACAGGTATGCTGAAATCGAAATCTTCGTAGGAAGAATAAGGCTCCATAACGCGAACGTCATAATCAAGGCCGGCCGCACGTAAGTTAGGTCCGGTAAAACCGTAGGAAAGAGCACGTTCCAACGAAATTGGTCCAACGTTGATAACCCGGTCCATGAAAATGCGGTTACGGCTCATCAGTTTTTCAAACTCGCGCAGAACAGGAGGGAATGTCTTAATAAATTCACGAATCTTGCGGAGCGCTGTTGTAGACAAATCACGTTCCATACCACCGATACGGCCCATATTAGTTGTCAGACGAGCACCGCAAACTTCTTCGTAAATTTCATATATGTCCTCACGTTTTTGCATTACGTAAAGAAAACCTGAAAACGCTCCTGAATCCACACCCAAAATACTGTTACAGATCAGGTGATCAGAAATCCTTGCAAGTTCCATCATGATGACGCGGATATACTGCGCACGTTTCGGAACTTCAATCTGCAAAAATTTCTCCATCGTCATATGCCAGCCAAAGTTATTGATCGGTGAAGAACAATAATTCATTCGGTCGGTAAGTGTTGTAATCTGGTAGAATGGGCGTCTTTCGGCAATTTTTTCGAAAGCTCTGTGTATATAACCTATGGTCTGCTCTCCGGAAACGATTTTTTCACCATCCATTTGCAGGATATTTTGAAAAATGCCGTGTGTTGCCGGATGTGTCGGGCCAAGGTTTAGGGTAGTAAGTTCCTCGATCAATTCAGGTAATTCTGATTGAGCAGGAACATTATGTGGTAATAATTCGATATCTGCCATAGCTTACTCTTTTCCTTAAAGGATCAACGACCAAAAAGCGCATCAATTTTATCTTCGCGCGTAGCATCTTCCAAGGCATACTCTTTACGCATTGGAAAGTAATCCATTTCCTCAATATTCAAAATGCGGACAAGATTAGGATGCCCGTCAAAAAGAATTCCGTAAAAATCATATGTTTCACGTTCCATCCAGTTAGCACTTGCATAAAGTCCTGTTGCCGTTGGAATGTGAATGTCTGCTTCAGAAATAAAAACTTTTATCCTAATCCTGAAATTATGGATGAAGCTATGCAGATGATAAACCACAGCAAATTCTTTTTCTTTATTATCAGGATAGTGAACTCCCGTAATGTCTGTAAGAAAAGTAATCTGATATGTTTTATGCTGATTTAAAAATTCAAGCATCGGAATGATTTCCTCACGTGTTGTGGAGAGAGTCAATAATCCGTAAGGTTCTTCGAAATCAAATACCTGATCACCAAATTTCCCTAGTAGCTCTTCGGCTACTTCCTGATTGCTTAGCATAGGGTATTTATTGAATATTATAGGATGCTAAAAGTTCCTGATACTCGTCTGTATTTCTACGACGGAGTTTCTCGTTTTGTGCCAGTTTCTGTATTCCCATAAGCCCGTCGATAATTTGCTCCGGGCGGGGAGGGCATCCTGGTACATAAATGTCAACAGGAATAATACGGTCGATACCTTGCAACACGCTATAAGTGTCGAAAATACCACCGCTGGATGCACATGCTCCCACCGCCAAAACCCAGCGGGGTTCTGCCATCTGAAGATAAACTTGTTTAACAACAGGCGCCATTTTTTTGGCAATGGTACCCATTACCATCAGTAAATCTGCCTGACGCGGTGAAAAACTTGGACGTTCTGATCCAAAACGTGATATATCGTAATGAGCCCCCATAGTTGCCATGAATTCAATACCACAGCAAGATGTTGCAAATGGTAAAGGCCAAAGTGAATAACTTCTGGCAAGACCAATTGCTTCATCAAATGAAGTAGCAAAAAATCCTGATCCGCTATGTCCTTGAGGTGCTTCCGCTATTGTTACTGCTTTCATAATCTGTCGGATTACAATGTTTTATAATCTAGTCTTCCCAATTCAAAACGCCTTTTCGGATGATATAGTAAAATCCGGAAAGAAGTAGCGCCATAAACAATAACATTTCTACAAACCCAAACATTCCCAATTGTTTAAAATTGACAGCCCAGGGATACATGAATATTACTTCGACATCGAAAAGAACAAAGAGAATAGCTACTAAGAAATATTTAACCGAGATCGGTGTTCTGGCATCACCAACGGATTCAATCCCGCATTCGAAAGGATCGTCCTTAAGTTTGCTCTTACGGCTTGGTCCGATTAAGTGAGTTACAATCATCGTGCCTCCGATAAAACCGGCGGCCAGCAGAAACTGAACGATAATTGGCAAATAGTCAGAAGGAAGATAGTTATTATTCATTGATTTTTAAATTTCAATACAGGTCCAGCTATCAGAAATCCGTAGGATTTCACACCTTGGGAAAACTTTATTACTGTCAAAATTAGCCTTTGCAAATTTATCAATCAAATTCTTTAAGTCTTCTTTTATCTAATTAGTATCATACTAAATAAGCCACGATTGCTCGTGGCTTATTTAGTAAATTTTTAAGAAAAAATATTTATCTAACCATAATTTGTTTCGTCAGATCGACGTCCGCAGACTTAATTCTGATGATATATTTACCCGATGGAAGATTTTTTGTAAGTATTTTTACACGGCTTGTAAGATCTTGGGTTTGTGTAATCACAGCACGGCCAAACATATCGTAAACCGTAATTTCAGCATTCCGCATATTGTCACGTGATTCGATGTAAAGATCGTCGGCCGCGCCCGGGTTAGGGAAAATTACAACATCGTTTTTAGTATCGGTAATAACTTCCTGGGTTCCTGAGAATGCAGAATAGCAGGTAAGCAGATTATTACCAAGGGTGTAGTTGACTTTTGCCCGCGCAGAATATTGTCCCGATGTATCCGTCTTGATGATATTCGAATGCAGTGACAATATTTTCTGATCTCTTTTCCAGTCATACTGCTCATTCATACCCGTTTGAGCGACCGTTGCCATTACGGTGAACGGGCCCGATTTTGCGATGGTGGGCTGAGGTATTTCCGGACGAATAACAAGCGAAGCTGCCGCAGAAACATCGGAAGTACATCCAAATACATTCTGGCTTCTTACCTGATAGCTTCCTGCTTCTTTAACGGCAAAAGTTGGAGTTGTTGCCAGAACATTTGTCGTCCCTTGTTTGAACCAGCTGTAAGAATCATTGCTCGTTGTTAAAGAAAAGACGAACGCTGAATCTGCACAAGCCTGCTGAGAACCTGATTGAACAATTGTCGGTGTCGCTGGTTTGATAGATGAGGTAACAATGAGTTTTTGACTGTGAACCGTATTTCCTGAAGCATCTTTGACCCTCGCACTATATTCTCCGGGGCTCGTTACAGTAATCGTCCGGCCGCTAGCACCGCTTGGTAACCACGTGTAAGATGCGTAGCCCTCAGGAAGTGTCAGTGTCAACGAAGTATTATTTGGCGCACAAATGCTGGTTATCTTCGGTACGGCCGTTGGTAGGAGCGGACTTACTTTTGTGAAAAAGTCAGTGTTTAATGTGCTGTTCCACGCGTTTGCCAGAATTGTTAATCCCTGCGTTCCTGAAAAGTGGGTTCCGTCAAATCGTTGCGGATACAGAGGATCTGTTTCCGGGCCAGGATAGGCAGAGCTGAAAAGTCCGTCTATCACTGCATTCTGGGCACCAATAACTGCCGGACTTGTCACTGATTGTAAATTAGCATTTTGTATTCTGGAAGTACGTGAAATAACCCACGTTACACGGCCATTGATATCTGCGCCAAGTTTGTCAAGTACTGACTGCAATCGGCTTCTATATGTTTCATAGTCTGTCGCCAATGGGTAAGTATCTGTTTCGCCCTGCATCCACAAAATGGCTCTTACACCAAATTCTTTTGCATAATGCTGCATCGACAACCGAAGATTGGCATATGGCATCTGGTCCGGATAAAAGAATCCGAAAGAATTTTGTGTTTTTCTACCTTGCGCACTTTCACTCCAGTTCCCGATTGAAGTTCCCTCCCAGGCGGTATTTATGAAAAGAACAGGGACATTTAATTTTTGAGTAAGCAAGTCTCCCAAAATACCCCAGCACCAAGGCGTTTTTCCTCTTGGGCCTACCGTAATATTTACGGCATTCATACGCTCAAAAATTGGGTAAGGAGGATCGTTCAGTGAGTTTACAGAATTATTATAATTGATATAATTTACCCGGTCATCTGTCGCTACTGGTTTGTTAGGGAATTCATAATCAACTCCCTGCGCGTTGGACTGGCCGGATACCATAAAGACCTCTCCAACTCCCATACGTGAAACAATCGCAGGCTGCCCAACAATTGTTCCATTCAGAGAAGCGCGTGCTTCTAACGTATACCAACCTTGAAAAAGAGTGATTGAGCCGCTGAACAAACCTCCTGTCGGATTTGTTTGCAAAGGCAACCAAGCCGTTGGGAGCCCCTGGCCGTCAATAGCGGGAAGTGCACGGATTTCTACTTTATCAATGGGTACAGTGTAATTTCCTGTCACCGAAATAGTTGCCTGTCCGGATGGATTTCGTTGATAAACAGCCCTTTCAACAGGCGTTGTAATTTTAATTTGGGCACTTAATCCTAATGGAAGCAAAAAAAGAAGTAGCCAGATCCTTAGAAAACAAGAGGTAAAAATTTTATCAAGCATTAGAATGTAATTAAAAGAATATTTCTTGTGTAACAACCTTGCAATTAAAACAACTATGAAGCTGTCAGGAAATTCTGGCAAATTTAAAGATTAGTTCTGGTTTTGATATACTTCTTTTTCAGGATGTAATATTTTAGTTATAACAAAGAAGAAAGACTTGGATAATTCTATTATTTCTTAACGGAAAATATCGTGTTTATTTTATATCCGAGTGGAGCAATCGTGTAAATTTCTTTATCAAGACTGTCACTGATATCCATATGTATTCCTTTGAGCAAGTCGTGGTCAACAAATTTGTAATTGGTTATATAATAGTCACTTTCCCGTAGCGAGGGTTTAAATACAATTCTGTCACGATCTTTTGCCGGAAGAATTCTTTTATTCATTGTCATAGGTTGATTTCCAATTCTGATATATGCAATCTTAATTGTGTCTTTATCAGAATTCTTGCAAAGCCATTCCAATGATTGTTTATAGGATTGTCCCCAATAATCGAGTTCGTAAGCAGTTTGAGGAAATTTGTTGAACATCGTGAAATAGACCTGCTGTTGTGGATGCATCTTAATAATTAATCCAACATAAAAGAGCAGTCCCGCTGCCCAGGCTAACTTAGGATAGATAGCAAATTTTTTTGGAAAAGCCTTGACGATAAAATACCCGCCCAGAGTTGCCAGGTATGCTATAAAAACGTAAAGGTAAAAAAGATGCCGCCAGCCATCGTAAATAATGGAATGTAATATGATAATTGCAGCAATGGGCAGTAGTAGAGAAGCAATAGTATACAAGTCAATGAAATGAATTTTGACCGCATTTTTCTGAATAAATTTTTTGACAAAGTTATAGATCACAACGACTCCTCCTACGTAACCCAACCCCAGATAAAATGGCGGAATGGTAATTAAGAGCCAGACCGGAACATAATGCCAGGGAATTTGATCTCTGTTTATGAATTCGCCACGGTAAAGCATGGGACTTTCCTGTCTTACAAAATGCGCCATAAGCCGCAGTGCTTCAAAAAACCTCGAAAACGGATCTTCCCATAAAAAAGGCCATAACATATACATAAAAATACATGCTGTGATCAGGTAACTGCCAATGATCAGAATGTTCTTTTTTATTACTGTTTTTTCGGCTGCGAAAAGTACATAAGTAAGAATGAAAGCCAGAGAAAGCGCTACGGAAATAATGCCCATCAAGCGGATAGAGATTAAAAATCCCGTCGACATCCCGTGAAAGAATGCATTCTTGTAGGTGAATTGGGAGAAAAGCAGCGAGAGGGTATAGGTGTTGATTACAAAAAATGCCAGGAAAATGGTGTCCTTGGAATTATAAAAGGAGTCGGCAAAAATTCGGGGAGATAAGATATAAATGGATGTTCCGAGAAGGCAAATGAAAATGCTGTTTATCCTTAATCGGACGAGCTTGTAAAAGAAGATACTGGAAAGCCAGAACACCACCCAGGTTATGACATGGCGAAGATAGTAGGCTGAACTATCCATTTGCAAGTGGTCAAAAACAAATGGTTTGATGAATGCGAACTCGGCACCGGCTAGAATAATTTCGAAAAGACTGCCGTATTCGTGGTTGATGAAAGTACTGAAATCCTCGATCTGGTTGCTGATGGGAATAACGAAAGGACTGCCAAATATTTCATTTACATATTTTAGGCCTACTAATCCAAGTAATCTCATAATGGGTTCATCCCACGTGACCCCGTAATCTTTAACTATAAAAATTCCGATAAAAAACCATACTGTGAAAAAACCAGCTATAACCAACCGGTTAACGCGTAATTGACTTTCCATAAAAGATAGATACAGTTTTTTTGTTAAAAGAATCCGTCTACGTAAAAGGCATGCTTGCTTTGTGCTAAAATTTATTGGACAATTATAATTTTTTTAGATTTTTTGTAATCGCCTGCTTGTACAGACAATATATACATTCCGTTTGAAAGAAGAGATAAATTGATAAACCTTCTCTCATTAAAATTTAGCGACGGATATGTACGCAAAAGTCTGCCGTTCAGATCAAAAATCTGTACCGTTGCATTTTCCAGATCAGCAAGCGTTTCGATCGTGAAGGCGCCGTCGGTACTTGGATTTGGATAAACGCTCAGCTCGCCGCCAGTAACATCAAAGGTGAAAAGGAATGGATCTGAAAAATCGGAAAAACAGGTTAGTGCAGGACTATAAATAACAGTGTTATTTACGGCGTAACTCCCTGATTTAATTGCTTTCAGCGTGATACCATCTTCTGCCAGATTCGCTCCGTTAAGCTGCCACACATGATTTCCATCATTGATATTATTTTCTGCCAGCAAGGTATAGGTCCCGACCTGACGGATCGCAGGTTTTGATGGCAACGGTTTTACATCGACAATAATTTCTTTCGAATACGGAGAAAAACAACCTTGTGTATCCTGTACCCGTGCTTTGTAACTTCCTGAATTACTTACGACCAAAGTATTTTTTTGTTCGCCCGTGTTCCAGAAAAATGCAGCTCCGTTTGAAGCCTGCAAGGTTACCGCGTCGCCATCGCAAAAGGAAACGGGTCCCAAAGCTTGAACGGTTGGTGAAGGAGGAAGCGCAAGAACATTAATCCTAACCGAATTTGACGGGTCGGAATAACAAGTAAACTCGTTGATGGTTTTTACAAAATAATCTCCGGATGTATTGATGTTCACCGATTTACTGTCAGCTCCGTTACTCCATACATATTTTGCTGCATCATTTGACTGCAAATTTACACTCGCATCCGCACAAAAAGTTGTAGGTCCGCCAGCGGTAATAACTGGTTTTGGCGGCAAGGGATTTACAGTTACCCTGATACTTGCTGTCGGAATAGACAAGCATCCGTTCGCATCTTTTGCAGACACATAGTAATTTCCTGAATTTCGTATTTCAACTTCCCGGTTTGTTCCGCCATTGCTCCATTGATATGCATAAGTTTCGCTGCTTCGCAAAGTGGTATAGTCCCTGTCACAGAACGTTGTGGGCCTTAGCGCAGCAAGTGTCGGCGTGGCTGGCAATGGATTAACTTTGGTCGTAATCGGATCTGATGTAGACTCACAGCCATTTCCATCACGTTGTTTTAAGCTGAATGTCCCTGCTGTTGTAATCGTGATTGCTTTTGAAGTTGCATTGGTAGTCCAGATATTTCCATTGTCATAATTAGATGTCATGACCACATTTTCTCCTTCACAAAAAGTCGCTGAACGGCTAAGACCAATGATCGGCTTTGCGGGAAGGGGATTAACTTTTATCGTAACAGGATCAGAATCCGGTGAAAAACATCCAAAATTATCTACGGCTTTTACACGAAAATCTCCGGAGATTTTTACCGAAATCGTAGCATCCGTAGCGCCATTTGACCAGACACTTTTAACATTGGAAGTGGATTTTAAACTCACAGTACCTCCATCGCAAAATGTCAACACACCTGTGACCGCGATACTCGGTTTGTCGGGGAGGGGTGAAGTAAGAACCGTAATCGCTGTTTTCGCTGATGCGCTCTCGCAGCCATATGCGTTTTTTGTTGTTACAAAATATTCACCGCCGGTTGTTATGGTTAATCTGTCACTGGTTTGCCCGGTGTTCCATTTCAGATTTTCGGAGGTGTTCGAAATCAATGTTGCCGTATTGCCTTTGCAAACGGGATTACTTCCCTCCAAAGTTAAAATGGGTTGAGCGGGTTGTATTGCCTGATTAATTTTTATTTCCGGAGAAAAAATAATGTTTCCGTTTCCGTCTCTTCCTCTGGCGCGGTAATTCCCGTTTCCAACCTGTATATTCGCCGATTGCTGTCCACTGTTCCAACTAACGGAAGAGACGCCGGCAGCACTAACAGATAGGTTTAAATTATTATTTCCCGCACAGGAAGCAGATAATTTCAGAGGACTAACCGCCTTATACGGTTCCGAACTAGCGAAAAAATTGTCGTTAAGCTGCGCATTCCAAGCTTCGGCTAGTTGGGTCAAACCTTGATTTTGGAAATGGACACCATCAACCCGCGGAATCTGTATCACGTCTGTATTTGGACCTGTAAAAACATTCGAGACACTGGCTATAACCTGCTTTTGCGCATCGATAATGGGAGGATTTGTACCTTTCTCAGATCCGTAAGTCGTTAGACTGACCATCCAGGATACATTTTTGCCGGATTCGTTGCGGGAAGTTTGGATTACTTTGGTCAGATCGCTGATATAAGATGCCTTTGAGCTGCTCTGGTCTGTAGATTCAGCCTCACCCTGAAACCATAAAACAGCTCTGATTCCGGTTATGGGTACATAAGTTTGAAACACAGACCGTAAATTATTGTAGGGCGCCCCGCTTGGATAGAATGCTTCCCCGTTGTAAACAGAATAAGCAGTTCCATTGATACTTTCCCGCCAGTTTTTGGCTGTGGATCCATACCATCCTACATTATAAAACAGAATAGGAACCCCAAAGCGGCTTGCCAGCAAATCTCCGAGTTTCCCCCATGACCAGGCCGAATTTCCCCGTGGTGCTATATATGAATCAGAATCTAGATGTGAAAATTCAGGATAGTCCAGGTCGCTGTTCGGGTGGTTGTTATTATAGGAATTAATACAGTTCACCCGGTCGTCTCCTGCGCCTGGCCCGCCGTAATTCTTGTACCCCTGAGCGTTTGATTGTCCGGCGATCAGAAATACTTCACCGATTCCTACTTTCGATATTTGCGCTGAACCAACCAGCTGATCTCCATTCCAGCCTCGCACCTGAAGCTCATACCAGCCTCCGCTGGCATCGATACTCCCGGAATAAACACCGCCTTGCAAATTTGACTGAATCGTCACCCAGTTTGTTGACGATCCGCCATTAACAGCGTTTAACCTCGCCTCGACTCGATCTATTATTTTGGTATAACTACCTGCGATATAGATTGTAGCGTTGTTATTTTTATCCCGCTGAAAAACAGCTCTGTTGGAAGGGTAATCAATATTAACTTGTCCAAAAGCGGGAAATATTCCCAGACATATAAATAGTGTGGTGCTGAAAAAATGCAATAAACAGTGTTTCATGAAATCGAAAGAACTCAATGGGAAGTTAACTTCTTAGACACAAAGAAGTAACAAAGGGTTGCCTTGTTAAAATAAAAAAACTCAAATTTATCCAACGGGATGGTTTCTGACTTATTCAACGGGATTAGCCTCGTTCAAAAGGTTCCAGATATTGTCTTTCAAGTGATCAATTCCTTCCTGAGTCATGGATGAAATGAAAGTCGTGGAAATATCTTTTGGTAATTTTTTAGTCAATTCTTCACGTTCTTCATCGAGCAGCATATCCACTTTGGAAATTGCCAAAAGGCGGTGTTTGTCCAGAAGCGACGGGTTATATAATTGCAGCTCGTTAACCAGCGTATTGTATTCTGCTTCAATATCTTCGCTGTCTGCCGGAATCATAAAGAGAAGAATTGAATTTCTTTCAATGTGGCGAAGGAAACGTAATCCAAGTCCTTTCCCTTGTGATGCGCCTTCAATAATTCCCGGAATATCGGCCATTACAAACGATTTGTAATCACGGTAGGAAACTACGCCAAGGTTCGGAACGAGTGTCGTAAACGGATAATCCGCAATTTCAGGGCGTGCGGCAGAAACGACAGAAAGCAATGTAGATTTTCCTGCGTTCGGGAAACCCACCAAACCAACATCAGCCAACACTTTCAATTCAAGAATAATCCATGATTCTACCGACGGGTCACCCGTTTGTGCATGCTGAGGAGTCTGGTTTGTCGCGGATTTGAAGTGATCATTTCCCAAACCGCCTCTCCCGCCTTTCATCAAAATTACTTCCTGACCATCTTCTGTGATTTCAAGAAGCTGTTCACCCGTTTCTACATCTCTGGCGATTGTTCCCAAGGGCACTTCCAGGATAATGTCCTTTCCGTCAGCACCTTTTCTTCTTCCACCTTCTCCGCCTTTGCCATCAAAAGCGCGAATGTGTTTGGTATATTTCAGGTGTAGAAGTGTCCAGACCTGTGTTGTGCCTTTCAAAATAACGTGTCCTCCGCGGCCTCCGTCTCCTCCATCGGGACCACCTTTTTCAACGTGTTTTTCACGACGAAAGTGTAATGCTCCCGCGCCACCTGCGCCGGAACGAACATTTATTTTTACGTAATCTATAAAGTTGGAAGATGCCATACCCTGCTACCGATTTATGCTTGAATTAAAAATTGAGAAGTGTAATTACGTTGTTGTTTTTACAGCAAAAAGGTGCAGAAATCGGGCCAAAAAACCCTGGTTATCCACACCTTTTCAAAAACGTTGTTATGCCTGTTCGATTGCGCCAGTAATACCTTCGAAAATCGTTTCGATTTCACCGATACCGTTGATCGCTATATATTTTCCCTGTGCCTGGTAATAATCAGCCACCGGTTTTGTTTTGTTGTTATATTCATGGATACGTTTGCTGATCAGCTCTTCGTTCTGATCGTCTGGTCTGCCGGAAGTTTTTCCACGGTTTAACAAACGGGTCAGCAATTCGTTATCATCAACAACAAGCGCTACCATTACTGAAATGCTCTCGTTATAAGTTGCCAATAAAGCATCCAATGCTTCGGATTGCGCAACTGTTCTTGGAAAACCATCAAAAATAAATCCCGGAGCTCCTTTGTGTTCCTTTAATTTGTTATCGATCATCCCGATCACAACTTCATCAGGAACCAATAATCCCTGGTCCATTAAGGTTTTTGCCCTAAGTCCTAATTCGGTACCTCCCTGAATTTCTGAACGAAGCAAGTCGCCGGTCGAAAGGTGAATGAGTTTGTATTTTGCTATAATTTTCTCACTTTGGGTGCCTTTTCCAGCGCCCGGAGGACCAAATAGTATAAGATTCAGCATAGTTGCTTAATGAAACAAATTTTGGACAAATTGATGGTTTGGGCACAAATTTACAATTACTTAATAGATGTAAGCGTTATTGTCCCGATTTTTTCCAATAAAAAATCCTCTTAATTATTACTAATCAAGAGGACTAACATGAAAAAGGCCAAAAAATCAAGGGATTACGATGCGCTTCACCGCTCCGTCCTCATTTTGTGTAACTGTCACAAATACAGTGCCTTTTACATTTTTCTTAACATCGATTTGTCCAACAAAATCGCCGCTGAAATCTTTGATTTCTTTCCGGCCAACTTCTTTTCCTTTTGTATCAGAAATTATAATATTCACATCACCTTTTTGCGGAACAAAGAAGCGAAGGTTAAGTACTCCGTTGTCCGGATTATTGGGATATGCTGATAATTCACGTACCGTCGCTGCTTTTGCCACGTCACTGTTCCAGAAATCTCCGACGCGTTCTCCAAACCTGTTTCCAAGGTTTTCCATATCCCGCATCATGATTTTCGCTTTTGGTCTGAATTCTCTTTCCAGGTTTCTAGTTTTATCGCGCAGTTCGTCAAAGTTGAAATCGTGATTGAAGTTGTATGCAAACACATCTCCATCGTCCGATCTATTTTGAGTTTTCAGGCGGCGCCTTTGTTCGCTTGTATTTCCTTTGCCATCATCAACACGAATGGTAACCTGACTTTTTGCTTTGGAATCGAGCTTCAAAGAATCAAGCGCTTTGTCTACAAATTCTTCCCGGTCGCTTCTTGACATTTCGGGTAGTTCATAATTTTTTTCGATTGTTTTGCTCTTGCCATCCTTATCTTCCGTTACCTTAATACGGATGGATGTTTTTTTCTGATCTTCCTTTTCAGACTGCGCCAATGCTTTTTCAGTCAGTGAAAGTGTGCCGGCGACGAGCGCGGATAAAATGATTTTGGATAGGATGCCTGATGTCATGGTGTTCTATTGGTTTGTTTTTGAGATGATTACAAAATTAATTTTACTTTAAATGAACAGCTGTTAAATTTTGTTAAAAACAGTAGCGGCTGTTTAGGATAAGTTAAATTTGTTCTGCGGTATAAAGTCGCAATAAAAAAAGGAGCGTTGCATCAAGAGGTGAACGAAAGATTCAGAAGCAAATGACGAAGCGGGAAATTCAGATTATTATTGGTTTAATGTGCCTGGCGCTTATTGGTCTTATCGGATTTCAGTGGTACTGGATCCGCGAAGCCATCGCGATCAGGAATGAGCAGTTTAATAATAAGGTCGCGGAGTCTGTGCAGGAAGTTGTACACCGGTTGGAGAAACAGGAAATGATGTATCTGCTTCAACAGCGGATTGAGACAGAACAGCAAAAAGATAAGCTGAACCGCATTACGCAGCTGAGAGAAATGCCGGTGAAAAGAACGGTGCCGGTGACAAGTACAAAAAAAAGGGTTTCAGCCGTTTCTCCTCCGCCTAATATTCAGGTCTTTATCGGCCCGAACGGAGAAGAAATTCATTATCAGGTATTGGCAGAGGCCGCGCCATCTGATGTTTTGAGCCCGAATTTCAGAATAATGGTCGATCATCAGCAGCGAATTATCGAAGAATTCTTCCAGGCGCAGCGTTTTGGTGCAGAGGGAATGGATGAGTTTATGAGAAGAAGGCTCGAAGATGAAAAGAAATTGGGCAGTGCTTTTCAGGAGGCTTTTCCAAATCAGAAAAATACTGTTAAAAATCAGGTTTCAGGAAACGGTGAATCTTTAAATAATGAGGTAGAATACCGCAAAGGAAATCGGACAGTGGAAAAATCAGCTAGCCTGGCTGGTACCAAACCGCTGATCAATGGAAAATCCAAAGACCTGGATCGGGCCGATTTGCTCCGTGAAGTGATGAAGGATTTGATGTATACCAAGCGACCAATTCAGGAACGTGTCAACCGCTTTTTGCTTGACACTTTATTGAGAAAAGAGCTGACAGAAAAGGGCATCTCGTTACCTTTTGAATTTGCCGTACAAGCCAATGCAAACAATGGAATGATTTTCTCCACAGCGAGTTTGAAATCCAACGAATGGCAGCAACGCTCCTATAAAGCGTCACTTTTTCCGAACGAAACCTTGCAGGGGAATAATTTGCTATATGTGTTTTTCCCAGATCAGCAGAAGTACATATTGAATGATATGGGCGTAATGTTTGGCGGCTCCGGAATTCTGATAGTGGTGATCATGGCTTGTTTCTATATGGCGGTTTCAACCATTCTTCATCAGAAAAAGCTGTCGGATATCAAGAATGATTTTATTAACAACATGACACACGAATTTAAAACGCCGATTTCCACAATTGCACTCGCAGCGGATATGGCGCAGGAAAATTCAAGGTCAGGAGGAAATGAGGCTTCCCCTAGAATGACGCGGTATCTCGGCATAATCCGGGAAGAAAATAAACGGCTGGGGACGCATGTTGAAAAGGTTTTACAAATGGCGCTTCTGGATAAAGGTCATGTGAAATTGAAACGAAGCGATGCCAACATTCATGATCTGATCGAAAAAGTTTTGAACAGCCAAAGTGTTCAGATTGAGCAGAAAGAAGGCGAGCTGGACCTTGAATTTGAAGCAGCAAACGAGATAATTTCGTGTGATGAACTTCATATTTCGAACATTCTGAACAACCTTGTGGATAATGCTATTAAATATTCTCCTGAAAAGCTTCATTTGACTGTCAAAACAGAAAATGAAAACAATGGGGTTACTATTTCTATCACGGATCAGGGCTTAGGAATGAGCAAAGAGCAGACTCACCGGATTTTTGATACTTTTTACCGTGTTCCGACAGGCAATGTGCATGACGTAAAAGGGTTCGGTCTGGGACTAAGTTACGTGAAGAAAATGGTGGAAGCACATGAAGGAACCGTTAGTGTGCAAAGCCGTCCGGGGCATGGTAGTACCTTTATTTTGTGGCTTCCAATTGCTCCCTCAGAACAATAAATATTCCTACGCCAAGCATTAATCTCCTAACATTCACATGAAAATCTCGTTTTCAAGTGATAACTTGCCGTCTTTTTAAGACTGCAATTGTTTACAACGCCCATATTTTACAAAAAGAATGATCTCCAAAACCTACGCGCCGCAAGAGATAGAAGATAAATGGTATAGCTACTGGATCGAAAATAAATATTTTAATTCAAAGCCAAATCCTGATAAAGAGCCTTATACCATTGTAATTCCGCCGCCAAACGTGACGGGTGTTTTGCACATGGGACATATGCTCAATAACACTATTCAGGATATTCTGATCCGTAAGGCGCGGATGGAGGGAAAGGAAGCCTGCTGGGTTCCCGGAACGGATCACGCATCGATTGCTACGGAAGCGAAAGTGGTAGCGATGTTGAAAGAGCGTGGTATTAGCAAACGTCATCTTTCCCGCGATGAGTTTTTGGAATATTGCTGGGAATGGACGCATAAATATGGCGGGATCATTTTGCAGCAATTACGTAAGCTGGGTGCTTCCTGTGACTGGGACCGCACACGCTTTACGATGGATCCGGATCTTTATGATTCTGTGATCGACGTCTTTATTGATCTATACAAAAAAGGAGATATTTATCGCGGTCACCGCATGGTGAACTGGGATCCGCAGGCGCGCACAACGGTTTCTGATGAGGAAGTAATTACAAAAGAGGTCAACCAAAAACTGGTTTATATCCGTTACGACCTGGTTGGTGGTGCGGAAAGCGAGGGAATTATTATCGCCACTACGCGTCCTGAAACAATTATGGCGGATGCTGCAATTTGTGTGAATCCGAATGACGAGCGTTACCAGAATCTGATTGGAAAACAGGTTACAATTCCTTTGATCAACAGGGCAATCGATATTATTGCTGATGAATATGTGGAGATGGAATTTGGTACCGGTGCGCTGAAAGTTACTCCTGCACATGATACGAATGATTACGAATTAGGAAAAAAACACAATCTGACGATTATCGATCTATTGAATGAAGATGGAACGCTGAATGAAAAAGCGCAGATCCTCGTTGGCGAAGATCGTTTTGTAGCCCGTAAGAAAATCATCAAGTTGCTTGAAGAGTCAGGTAATCTGGTTAAAAGCGAAGAATACAAATCGAATGTGGGCCACTCGGAGCGTACCAATGCGGTGATTGAGCCAAGACTTTCGGAGCAGTGGTTTTTGAAAATGAGCCGGTTGAGCGAGCCTGCTTTGGAAAATGTGATGAATGATACCATTCAACTGATTCCGCCAAAATTCAAAAATACATATCGTCACTGGATGGAAAACGTTCGTGACTGGAATATCAGCCGTCAGCTTTGGTGGGGACACCGTATTCCTGCTTTTTATTTGCAGGACGGGACGGTAATTGTTGCCAAAACTAAGAACGAAGCACTGCATATTGCCCAGCATGAATACCAGCTTTTTGCTTTAACAGAAGAAGATCTGACTCAGGATGCCGACGTTTTGGATACTTGGTTTTCGTCCTGGTTGTGGCCAATTTCTGTTTTTAACGGAATCAAAGAGCCGGAAAATGAAGAAGTAAATTATTACTATCCGACCAACGATCTGGTTACAGCTCCTGAGATTTTATTTTTCTGGGTGGCGCGTATGATCATTGCCGGTTACGAATACAGAGGAACTTATCCGTTTAAAAATGTATATCTGACCGGTATCGTTCGGGACAAGCAAGGACGAAAAATGTCGAAATCCCTTGGAAATTCCCCGGATCCGATTGATCTGATCGATCAGTATGGTGCGGATGGAATTCGGACGGGTATGCTTTTCAGTTCTCCGGCCGGAAACGATTTGCCTTATGATGAAAAACTGGTTGAGCAGGGAAGAAACTTCTGTAACAAAATCTGGAATGCCTTCCGTCTGGTAAAAGGATGGACCGTTGATACTTCTCTTCCAACGCCGGAAGGTTCTGCACTTGCTGTGAAATGGTTTGAAAGCAAATTAAATCAGACGTTGGCCGAAGTACAGGATCATTTTACAAAATTCCGTATTTCTGATTCGTTGAATTCGGTTTATAAATTGATCTGGGATGATTTCTGTGCACAGTATCTGGAAATGATCAAGCCGGGATTTGAACAACCGATTGATGCCCAGACTTTCGAAGCAACGCTTGAATTTTTTGACAAACTGATGCGTCTTGCTCATCCATATATGCCTTTTATCACAGAAGAAATCTGGCAGAATATTCGTGAGCGTAAAGAAAAAGAAAGTATTTGTGTTGCGGAATTCCCGACATTGGGTGCTGTTGATACTGTCTTATTAGCGAATTTCGAAATTCTTTTTGAGTTGATTTCTGCGGTCAGAAATCTTAGAAATACAAAAAACATAAGTCCGAAAGTCGAGCTTCCGTTGGCCGTGAAAAGCGATCAGCCAGAGCTTTATAAGGGATTGGAAGCATTAGTAAGAAAACTTGCGAACGTTGCTGAAATTAATTTCGTGACAGAGCAGGCGCCAGGGATGTCATTCCTGATTCGGTCTGATGAATTTTTTATTAACCTTGAAGGAGAGATTGATGTAGAAGCAGAACGTGAAAATCTTCAAAAAGAATTAGTTTATACCCAAGGCTTTTTGAATTCGGTAGCTAAAAAACTTTCGAACGAACGTTTCGTGCAGAATGCAAATGCGGATGTTGTCGAAAAAGAAAGACAAAAAATGGCGGATGCAGAGGCGAAAATCGCTACGTTGAAAGAAGCTTTGATTCGTTTAGGATAATAATCCGATTTTTAAATTATATAATAGCGCTGAAAGTAATTGCTTTCAGCGCTATTATTTTAAAATTTCACATTGACTCCGAAATTAATTACTCCTTTATAACCTGCGCCTATTTCTGCAAAACCGCCAAAACTTTTGCCATAGCGAATACCAATCGGGGTAAACTGCATAGCCACACCACTAATTGTTTCCTGAGTTGATCCTTTTGAAGTATAATTCGTTGTTGAGTTCGTGTTGAAATAACCAAGTCCTCCCATGGTGTACAAACTTACATTTGCTCTTTTTAAATAATAGAAATTGACTTCTCCGGATATGGTAAATGTCTTATTGTCATAGGATGAGAAAGTGCCATTTCTATAATAGTCTGTTCTGCCGTGTTTGTTGAAACCCGTTGAGCCGCCCAAGGCCAGTTTTTCCAGTTCGAAATATTTATATGTAATGAAAACACATCCCGTTCGCCTGATAGTATAGGGATTATCCCATAAAAATAAGTCTACAATTATATTTGCAAGATCATACGCCAGTTCCTCACTGGAAAGCAAACCATAGCTGACTTCAATCTGGCTTTTTCCTCTATCCTGAGCAAAAGCAGAAAAGCTGATGCATATCAGAATGAAAATTTTCAGGAAGTAATTTTTCATGAGAGGCAAGTTTAGATGGGTTTTTCGTCCTGTACAAAGTAACTTATCTCCTATAAATCATTACCTTGTCGTAAGACAACGATTCATGTTGTTCTACGACAAGATTTTAATTTGCTAAAAGACAAAACCCAGGAAATCAATGGTTAATCTTTTTAATCATGGAAAGCATAAAACCATTGCAGAGAATGCTGGAAGCTTCGAAGTTTGTGTTGGAGCCTTCTGTAAAACAAAGAATTCAGGAAAATTTTAAACCTTTCATGATTCCGAAGGGCAGGGTTCTGGTTGATCTGGGACAAGTAAGTCCATGCCTCTATTTTATTGAAACCGGTATCATGCGGACGTATTATCTGCGTGGCTCAGAAGATATAACTTCCTTGTTGGTATCCGACGGAGATATCGTGTGTATTGCGGAGAGCTTCTTTTTGCAAAAACTTTCGAACGAAGTTCTGGAGACTTTGGAGGACACCGTCGTTTACGCTATTTCTTACGACGCTTACAGACAATTGATCGCGGAAGATGTTCATATGGCTGGTTTGGCTGTCAAATTGCTTGAACAGCATTTAATCAATTTTACGGACAAAGTGAAAGTATTTAAATATCTGTCCGTTGAGGAGCGAATCGAATATTATATTAATCACCCATCATCCATTTTTCGCCGCATACCGGACCACTACATCGCTACTTATCTTGGAACCACTGGCGCCACTTTCAGCCGATGTCTGAAGGCAATTGGTCCGGAACGTTACAGGCATATCCGTCACCTCTGATATCATTCACCATCCGCTGGAAAATAAATCCGTTAGATAAATTGTTCGCGAAAATTATCAAGGATAATCCGCTCTTCGATTTTGCATTATTTCCTGATCTGTGTTATAAATTTCCTTAAAATAATTTTAAATTTTAAGGAAAAGATTTCTCCGACGATCTAATAAATGATTCACCCTGAATGACGTATATTGGTAATTTTCTACTTGAAAAATATATCACATTACTTGTTGAATTGTCCGAAAAGTATTTGAAATTTGGTACGAAAGAGGGTGAATTTATGTATTAATAACTTGTTCGTATTAAAAGATGGGTGTTATGGAATCAAAAATTGAGCAGGAACTCGCGTTGCCGGTAGGGGTGACGCTTGATCGGTTTATTATGCACAGTCAAAGTGCTTTTCCCTATGCGACAGGAGAACTTTCGCAATTGTTAAGAGACATTGCACTAGCTGGAAAAATCATTAACCGCGAAGTAAACAAAGCGGGTTTGATCGACGTGACCGGTGCAAACGGAACAGAAAATATTCAGGGTGAAAATCAGCAAAAGCTGGATATTATTGCCAACATCCGTTTTATACGAGCATTGAAAAACGGCGGAGAAGTCTGTGCGATTCTTTCAGAAGAAGATGAAGACATTATTCATACAGGCAATGATCACGGAAAATATGTGGTTGCTATGGATCCGTTGGATGGATCGTCCAATATTGACGTTAATGTATCAATCGGTACCATTTTTTCTATCTACCGACGCATCACACCGATCGATTCTCCTGCTACGATTGATGATTTTTTACAAGGTGGACGCAAGCAAGTGGCTGCCGGGTATATTCTGTATGGTTCATCCACCATGCTTGTTTATTCGACTGGCGATGGTGTTAATGGTTTTACTTATGATCACTCGCTGGGTGAATTTATTCTTTCTCATAAAAATATCGTCTCTCCTGAAAACGGAGTTATTTATTCAGTAAACGAAGGAAATTATAACAGCTATTCTACTTCAACTCAAAATTATATAACAGGCTGTAAACGTAAATGTTACAGCGCCCGTTACATCGGTTCTCTTGTTGGTGATTTCCATCGGAATCTTTTAAAAGGGGGAATTTATTTATATCCCGCTACTGCAAAAGATCCGAAAGGGAAACTGCGTTTGCTCTATGAATGTTATCCGCTGGCATTTATTGCAGAGAAATCCGGTGGCAGGGCAAGCGACGGTTTTAGAGAAATTCTGGATATTGTTCCTTCTAATTTTCACCAGCGTTCTCCAATTTACGTAGGCTCGGTCACTATGGTCGACGAAGCTATAAAGGCCTAAGTTATGGAAGCTCATTTTTGTTTTCGTACCTTTGCGCGATGCAAACTACGCAAAATAAATTTGAGCTATTTAAGCTTAACCGTCAATTACTCAATGCAATTGAAGAAGCAGGCTACGCGGAGCCTACACCTATACAAGAGCAGGCAATTCCACTTGCACTAGCCGGACAGGATATTTTAGGTATAGCACAAACCGGTACCGGAAAAACGGCTGCTTATACATTGCCATTACTTATGCGCATAAAATACGCGCAGGGAGAACATCCGCGTGCCCTGATTCTGGCACCTACGCGTGAGCTTGCCATGCAGATTTCTGACGCAATTATTCAGTTAAGCAAATATACAGACATACGTACTGTCGTCCTTTTTGGAGGAATTGGGCCAAAAGCGCAGATTGATGCGATCCGCAAAGGTGTTGATATTATCGTAGCCACACCGGGAAGGTTTATGGATCTATACCTGAAAGAAGAAATTGTGGTGAAATATATCAACTGCATGGTTTTGGATGAAGCGGACAAAATGATGGACATGGGTTTCATGCCGCAGATTCGCCGCTTTTTGGAAATTCTTCCCCGTAAACGTCAGAATATGCTTTTTTCAGCAACTTTCTCTGACAAAGTTGAACGTCTTTCATTTGAATTTTTGGAGTATCCGACTCGGATAGAAGTTACGCCACAAGCTACGACGGCGGAGATGGTAACGCAGGTGCTTTACGAACTGCCGAATTTCCGTACAAAAATCAATTTGCTCACGCATTTACTAAAAGATGAGGAGACATTTAATCGTGTTCTGATCTTTACAAGGAGTCGGGAAGTGGCTGGCCAGGTTCATAGTTATTTACTGAATACGGTTGTCAAAGAAGATGCGCTGCGCGTCATTCACGCCAATAAAGGACAGAATACGAGAACGAATGCGATGGATGCTTTCCGTGAAGGTGCCGTTCGAGTCATGGTTGCGACGGACGTTGTTGCCCGTGGAATTGATATCACAGAGGTAAGTCACGTGATCAATTTCGACGTTCCTTTGATCTACGAAGATTATGTGCATAGAATTGGAAGAACGGGCCGGGCAAATACGGTTGGACAGGCGATCACTTTCATGACTGTTGCAGATGAATATCATATAGCAAAAATCGAAAAAATGATACGGATGGAGATTCCGCGCGAAAATTTGCCGGAAGATCTTGACATCATGAAAACCCCGGTTGACGAAAGGCAAATGATGCTTCGGGAAATCGATAATCAGAAAAGAAAAGAGGATCCAACGTTTCTGGGGGCATTTCATGAAAAAAAGAATGCGCACCTTTTTAAAGCAAAACCTACGACGAAGGGCAAAGACACAGGTCGTCGAAGGACTGCTACAAAGCGAACTAAACGCAAATAATACAATACGATATCCAATATTTCCGTTTAACTTGGACAATAGAAAAACCTGTTTCTCTATTTTTTAATTTATGAAAGAATCCGTTGTTATTTGGTTTGCTCTTTTAATCCCTGCTCTTGGGCTTGCCCAGGAGAAACATTTGGCAAGTGCGGCACCTATTTCTGATACGAATATTTCGCAAAGAAGGCCGCTGGAATTAAGAGAGAGACGCGTAGTACCGTTGTTTGGAGAAGAAAGTAAAAGTTCCGAACAGATTGACGAAGAAATACGCTTCCTGAGCGAATGCGATAAATCTTTCAGCAGCCGACCTGAGGCGAGCAGCTTTTTTTCCGCCCGTGCATGGGAGTATTTGCAGGAAGGTTCTTTGGACACTGCATGCTACCGTTTCAATCTGGCCAATTTGTTGAACGACAAAAATGTAGAAGCCTATTGGGGACTGGGGGTTGTTTGTTATCAGAGAGAAAACTGGGTTGATGCAAAACGTATGTTGAGCCGTGGGGTTAGTCTTCAATCCAATAATGTGCCTTTGCTGGTGGATCTTTCCACTGTCGACCTGAAACTTTATGCGATGAACAAAGGGCAGGAAGAACTGGACGAGGCGTTTAAATTATTGGAAGACGCTGTTGCACTGGATTCTACGTATGCGTTGGGGCAGTATAATCTGGCCCTTGTGCATTATAACCGGAATGAGCCGGAGAAGTCCTGGGAACATCTTCACAAAGGAAGAAATCTTGATTTCAACCAGATTAATTTTGAGTTTATAGAATTATTAAAAGCAAAACTTCCTGATCCACAGGGATTTTTCAAATAAGATAGTAGATAGTCAAGTTAGCAAGTAGCCAAAGAGGTCAAGTTTTTAAAACTTGACCTCTTTTTTTGTGCCGATAAATTTAACCCGACTATCTGAAATAAAATCCGGTTGGAGCGATACCTACCTTAACAGAGTCAACCAAAGTTCCATCTGCACGGTAGCGAATTGCATAACCTGACTGAGTGTAAGAAGGTGTTACGCCAGCGTAAATCAAACCTTGTCTTGGATCAACCGACAGACCTGAGAAAAGCCTTTTAGCAAAAGGAGCAGCTAGATTTACTGCCGTATCTGTAATTGTAAATTTATAGGTTTCTCCATGGCTGACATAATTTGCATCAGAGTAAGAAAGCACAAAGTAGATTGTTCTAAGATCCGGGCTCATTGCAAAATTCCCAGCCGATTTAGACATATCTGTGCTGATTTTAAGTGTGCTTTCGATATCATATGTATCAGGATTTAAACGGATCAGATCCAAACCTGCTTGTACCCAAAGTTTTCCATTTGCATCGATTCCGATCGGGTTTGGCGCCGCGCTGAAAGAAATTGATTTGGTTACGGCATCTGTTGTAGTATTGATAACAGTTAAAACTTTTCCACCGCTATATGCATAATCTCCAACAAATACTTTGTCGTTATGCAAAACCAGATTTTCCGGACCTTTATCCGTCGTGATTTTTTTAACAACTTTTTTTGTTGCAAGATCAATCACTGCAACATAGCCGGCGGGATAAGAATAATCAGAATTTAAAATACCCCAGTTTGAAACATAGGCTTTGTTGCTTCCGATTGCAACAACTTCACGCGGATTTTCAATGTCCGGCGCACCAATGGATCCTGTGGTAGTAAACATATTAGCATCTACAATTTCCACCTTGTCTGAACCCGGACTGGAATTATCAACCAGTATCAACCCATGATCTCCCGCGACTGCATAACCCTGCATACCACCTTTGAGTGAACTTCCATTTACAATGGAAAATATGTCAGAATCTGCTATATTTTTTTCTCTCGCAAGGAAAGATATATTGCCATTGTTTTGAGAAAAATTCCCTTCATTGATCACAAAAACGCCTTGTACATACGTACCTTTTGGTGCTGGATCACTTTGATTACAAGACCAGGCAATGGCCGATATAAGGGTAACAGTTAAAATTCTGGTTAGTTGTTTTTTCATTGTAATGGTATTAAAGTAGTCGTTAAAATATTTTGTTAGCGTTGATTAATTAAAAAAAAGCCGCCTGATATCATCGGATTGTTTTGGCAGACAGCAACAAGCTTATCGCAAAACTACGTCCGGGCAAGGGATTTCCGTTAATGGTTTGGTAAAAAGTATTTGAAACGTTGTTGATCCTCCCTTGTAACAAAGCTCCAAAATGCGGCCTGTTAAAGTTCGTTTCGACGATCAGATTTTCAAGCAGATAAGCCGGCGCAGATTGGCTGTGATCAGCGGTTGTGTATCGCTTAGAAATGATTTGAAGCTGATTGGTCAGACGGATACTTTTGTATTGCATAAATGTAGTAACGTTTCCGGTATGCAAGGGAATATGTGGCAGCTGCTTTCCGACGATATCAGAGGCATATGCATCGAAAATTTTTTCCTGCGAGGTTTTGGTAAATGCATAGTTCAACGTGCTCCCAAATTTCCAAACCTCCCAATTCCCTTTCCAGCCCAATTGCATTTCTACACCACGGGCAGTGACCAATTGAAGGTTTTCAACACGGAAATTGTTCGCAGGATTCCAGTATGCCCAGTTATCAATCCGATTATGATAGGCGGTAAGATTTGCCGTAAAAGAATGAATCTTATTTAAAATATAACCGCCCTCTGCACCGAGTTCTTTGTTAAATCCGTTTTCTGGTTTAATGTTAGGATTACCTAAATCTTTCCAGTAACGCTCGTTCAAAGTTGGAACACGATAACTTCTTCCAACCGAGCCCCTTAATTTTACAGTGTAGGGAAGATTTCGTGTAATACGATATTCTGCACCCAGGGACGGTGTAAAAGGCGCATTATATCCGGTGACGAACGCCTGTCTTAAATTTGCGGAAATTAGCAGCCGCGGTGTTGTTTGCCAGCGTGTTAATAAAAAAAAGTCACTACGATTTTCAGTTATGACAGGCCGTTCGTAATTCTCAACCTGAGTTTTATAATGGGTAAATTCTCCCCCTGTCTGCATCTGGATCGTGCTGCCTGATTTTTCAACCTTCCATTCAAAAGTGCGTTCGCCACGGATTCCATAACGATCCGTAACCGCATGATCCAGTGTTGAATAATCTCCAACCGCATAATCAATAATGTCCCGTATCCATGAAGTTCGCACAGTCCAGCCTTCAAATTGATAACGAAACATCGTCCGGTACGATTTAATTCTCGTCATTTGTCGTCCCGCCAGGTTCTCGGGATTGTTGGTTAACTTATTATCCGTCAGCCAGACATGCGCGGACAATTCATGTTTATTATTTGAAAAAAACAGATCCTGAACCAAGCCTTTTTGAAGGGTAGTTGATGGACTAATGGCTTCACCATTTCTCTCGGGATGGCGATATTTGTTATTCATGCTTCCATCATAGGCCGCCGTTTTTCCCGAAAAATTCCAGTTATTATTAAGTCGGGTTCCGTACTTGATCGTCGCCTGAGTCTGACTGTTTCTGAAACTTTCCTGTTGTCTTCCGACCATAACTTGCAAACCGGCCTGGGGTTTTGAGCTTCCCAGCAAAATACTTCCGCCAACTGCATCGGTCCCGACAACACTTGCCGACGAACCATATTGAACAGATAATTGATCAAATCCTACGACAGGAATGGTTGAAAAATCAGTTTGTCCCAAGGTCGGGAGATTAATGTTCAGGCCATTCCAAAGTACTGCGGTATGGTTGGACGATGTTCCGCGAAAGGCAACCGTCGATAATTGCCCGGGGCCATAATTTTTGAAGATGACCGGTGTGTTTAAAGAAAGCAGATCACCGATATTTCGGAAACGGAATTGTTCGAGCGTAACAGAATCGATTTTCTGGATTTTTAACCCGCTCATAAATTTTTCCGGCACGAAGCCATAAACTGTTACCGGTGAAAGAGAGATCGAATCCTTTTGGGCAACAACATTTTCAGCCACTGCCAGTAAGGGCAGAGCAGAAAGAAACAGACGACGAAAAATTTGTCTGTTAATGAGCACCTTGAATGTATAAAAAGACCATAATGAAACAGTTTTGTGATTTTTCCTCCGAAAATCAAAACGTTGAATTATTTCTGGCAGGTCTCCTGGCTCGTCTTATTGATCTGTTACCTTCCCGTTTTGACAGTGGCGATGCAGATTCAGATCAATGTTTGGATAAGACTCACAGTTGCGGGGACAGCTCCCGTTTTTCTCGGGATTCCCTTTTAAGCCATTCAGTTGCTTTAAACTAACTAGTGGCACCAAAAACTTTACAAAGGTAAGTAATTAATAACGTGGGAACATACAGCTTTCGAGAAGTAAACCTCTCTGAATAAAATCGCATGCCTTATCTTTGTTTAAACTTTGAATAATTTGCTGACCCGCACCGAAAATCGTATAACACTTTCCGCACCGCAAAGAGGGATTCTTTTGATGCTTGGCGCATCTTTTTTCTTTGCTCTGATGTCGGCCATTTCAAAATGGTTGAGCCGGGATTTTCACATTGTACAACTCGTTTTTTTTAGAAATATAATCGGTGTTCTGTTTATCGGAACAAGTATTTTACAGCGACCAATGAAGCAAAAAGGCGGGAAACTGGGCTTGCTGATTTTCAGGGGTGTGATCGGTACGTTATCTCTTTACCTGCTTTTTTATGCCATCCGGACGCTCGGGCTTGGGCGGGCATCAACGTATCAATATACATACCCAATTTTTCTCGCTTTTCTTTCCTGGCTTTTTCTTGGAGAAAAGTTAAGCAGCAGGGAGTGGATTGCGATCTTGCTTGGTTTCGGCGGAATATTGTTTGTTTTCCGTCCCGACCTATCTATGTCGTTACGAAATCATATAATAGGTTTAGGAAATGCGTTGCTCACTGCCGTCGCTTATCTTGCCATTCGCCAGCTTGGACGGGTATATGACACACGCGCAATCGTTTTATCTTTTATGCTGAGCGGAATTGTTCTGCCGATTTTTTCTATGGTTATCGGAACGTATTTTCCACATGAAGGGCTGGATTTTCTGATAGGGACTTTTATCTGGCCATCCACACTGGCGCAATGGCTGGGATTTCTTGCGCTGGGAATCACGGCTATGATCGGGCAGATTATGATGACTCAATCATTCACATTTGATAAAGCTGGTCGAATTGCCGCAGTGGGATATTCCAATATTTTGTTCGCGCTGGTTTTTGGACTTTGGCTTGGAGAAGCAGTTCCAACAATTCCAATGATGATCGGAATGATATTAATTATCGGCGGAGGCCTACTGGTATCTCTTTCAAAAAATAAGACAAAAAATAAACCCGCCACGAATACACAAATTTCCACTAATCATTCGTGAAAATTTGTGTATTCGTGGCAAGAAAAGTTATCCTTTGGACTCACTAAAAAGTAATTTATTCCCAAACGGATCAGAAACTTCCATCGTTTTGGAATTCCAGGGAGCGTCTTCCAATCCGGGACGATTAAAACGGTAATTCATTTCCATTAATTCCTGATGATATTCTTTTAATCCCGTACACTCAATAAAAACCTTACTTCCGGGCGTGCAGTCTCCGTGATGTTCCGTCAAGTGCAGAACAATTCCATTTTTTGAAATTTGCAGATAAAGTGGGAAGTTATCGCCAAACCGGTGCGTCCAGTCAATCGTGAAACCGAGCCAATCAATATAAAATTCTAATGCTTTGGCTTCGTCAAAAATTCGTATCAGCGGTATAACTTTACTTGCTTCCATAATATTTGGAAAAAACTGAATTTGAAAATCGTCTGATCTAGACTGTTAATTTATTTTAAATTCGCTCTAATAATCGAGACGAAAAAATTAATTATATAATATATTCGTTTCCTAGCAGTACGCACCCAATCAACAATGAAACGACTGACTTACACAATTATTTTTTCCTGTATTCTAATGGCAGGATTAACTGCATTTCGCACAGATTCTGCACCTGAAAAGGAGAACGAAATCCAATGGCTGACGATTGAGCAAGCATATGCAAAAAACCAAAAGGAGCCGCGTAAAATATTAATAGACATTTATACTGACTGGTGTGGCTGGTGCAAAGTAATGGATCGGGAAACTTACAAAAACGCCGAAGTGATCGATTATATCAATAAAAAATTCTATGCTGTCAGATTGGATGCGGAACAAACCGAACCAATAACTATCGGCGATCAAAAGTTTGAGTTTGTGCCGCAAGGAAAAAAGGGAGTCCATCAAATCGCCATGGCTTTGACTAATAACCAGCCCAGTTATCCAACGACTGTATTTTTAGATGATAAATTTCAGATGATCCAGCCGTTGCCGGGGTATATGAAAGCGAAGGAGTTTCATGAAGTGATTACTTTTTTTGGCGATAATTTTCACAAAAAAGAATCATTTGAAGATTATAAAGCAAAAACCTACAAGAAGATTTACGCGGGTAAATAATGTAATTATAAAAAAATGGCAAATGATTGTTTCAATCATTTGCCATTTTGCTTTTTGTCTCAAATTCTAACAGTCGGTTCATCCCATCAGGATATCCTGTTTATAGAAACATAACAGCTATTACCAAAATCTAGATTCCTTCTGGGTCGCCTTAATTTTGGTTGATTTGGTCCGATATAAACAGAGAGCTCTTAACAGAACTGTAAAATTAAAACGAATCGCCTTCCTGCATTCTTTCTGCATTTTCCGCAATACGCAGACGTTCAATAAATTCCGCAATATCACCTTCCATGACGGCTGGTAAATTGTAAACTGTATACCCGATACGGTGATCTGTGATACGGCTTTGCGGATAATTATATGTCCGGATTTTGTCCGATCTGTCACCACTTCCCACCATCGATTTACGTTGAGAACTGACCGCGTCGTTGTGTTCCTTTAATTTAATTTCGTAAAGACGTGAGCGCAAAACACCCAAAGCCTTATCTTTATTTTTTAATTGAGAACGCTCATCCTGGCAACTTACAACCAATCCCGAAGGAATGTGAGTAAGGCGTACCGCTGAATAAGTTGTATTAACTGACTGTCCACCAGCACCTGACGACATGAACGTATCAATACGAACATCATTCATATTGATCTGGACATCAACTTCTTCCGCTTCCGGTAAAACTGCCACCGAAGCCGCAGATGTGTGAATCCGTCCTTGTGATTCTGTCTGCGGAACACGTTGAACACGGTGAACACCGGATTCAAATTTCATTTTTCCGTAAACATCTTCTCCTTCAACTTTACAGATAATCTCTTTATATCCGCCGTTTGTTCCTTCCGTGAAATCCATAATGGATGATCGCCATCCCATTTTTTCGAAGAATCGCTGATACATACGGAACAAATCGCCGGCAAAAATTGATGCTTCATCACCGCCCGTTCCACCTCTGATTTCAAGAATAATGTTACGACTATCGTTCGGATCTTTTGGGATCAGTAATTCCTTAATGATCAGATCCATTTCTTCCATCTTCGGAAGTAATTCATCTAATTCTTCTTTTGCCATCTGACGAAGCTCTTCGTCTTTTTCTGTGGCAATCATTTCTTTTGTGCCTGCGATGTCTTTTTGAAGCTTTTGGTAAATTGCATATTGTTCTACAATCTTGCCCAAATCCTTGTATTCCTTGCTTAATTTGGAATATTTGGTAGAATCGGAAACGATCTCAGGTTGTATAATTTGTTGCGAAACTTCTTCGAAACGTTCTTTTATAGCTTCTAATTTATCTTGCATATCGCGTTAATGTCTTTTGGCATTGCATATTCGGGCGACAAAGATACGCATTTTAGGTTGAAGAATGTTTTTCGTACGTTCGTTGTCTGTTTTGAATTACAAAGTTGTAAATGATGTTGATCACTACAGACGGGAAAATGTGTCGGTTTTTGAAATCAGAGACTAAACTTTCTTCGCTACCATAACTTATTTGACTACTAATGAACCGCATTTTATCTTGCCTTGCTTTGAGTATATGTTTTTTCAGCTGCAATAACAAACGACTGGAAAATACAAAAGAGCTGTCGACTGAAATCAAAGCTTCAAAAATCGTACGGGTCACCAATACACAGCTTATCTACACTGTGGATGAATGGGGCAAAAAAATTTCAAAGCTGTCTCAAAAATCTCTTCTGGAAGCACTGGCGAAAAATCCGGAGAATGCCGCTGAGTTGTGCTCGGATCCTTCAAAAGTTGCTATTATTGGTGCATTACAAAAAGAATATGGCGTCAAAATATCGTTGTTAACCGCCGGTGATACCAATAACATAAACTTGAATAAAAAGGAACAGGAGCTCCTGCAGGCATATTTGTACAGTGCCAGCAGCAATGCGCCATTGAGTGATAATGTTCAGCCATTGAACGATACAACGGTGGTTTACAATCTTCCGGCCGATATTCAGATTTGCAAAACCTGTTTAGGAGATAAAAAGCCATCATTTGCGTTGTGGCGCTTATTATTTGACAAAAAGGAAATTCTGAGAAAAGTTGATGTGAAAAAGTTAAAAGATTGACTGGTGCAGTTTTTATACCTGAGTTAGTAAACCCATGCGGCTACTGCTTATGAATAACTCAGATTTCAATAATCCAGACAATTTTGATCACTTTCGTGAAAATAAAAAAATCCCGAAAGTGATAGAGAATGAAGTACTAAAAGCATTGTCTTTTTATCCGGAATTACAAAGTGTCCCGATTGATTTTGTGTTCAAACAAAACATAAAAAAGTCGGTAATGCAGGCGCAGCCAAAAATTAAAACCATGTTTTCTTCACGGAAGAATTGGGGTTATCAGATTAATATCAGCGCATTATTCAAGCTTACCCATACCGCAATTCCAATTCATCAAATTCCCACGGACATCATGATTGGGTGGATCGGGCACGAATTGGGTCATATTATGGATTATCATAACCGGTCTATTTTTGGTATGATCCGTTTTGGTTTTGGTTATCTTTTCTCAACCAAATATATCCAGCAAGCCGAAAAAGTGGCTGATACCTTTGCGGTCAATCACGGTTTGGCTTACTACATTATCGAAACCAAAAATTTTATTCTGAACCACGCGGAACTGCCGGAGAGATATAAGCAGAAAATTGCCCGCTTATATCTTTCTCCGGACGATATTGTGGAACAGGTGCGATTACTGGAAACGCAAAAACCCGCTTTATGAATTTGCGTTTACGAATGCCTCAAATTCAAGAAAATCTTCTTCCTTCATCACACGGGGAATTTTGACCTGTCCGCCTAATTTTTTTGTTTCCTCACTCCATTTGTGAAAAGTAGTTTCCGGAATCAGTACAACCTCAACACCTTTTAAAGCTTTTCCACGAGCGACTTTATAATTTTTGTTGCTGTTCTGCAAGGCATTATCCAGCGTTTCGGAAACTTTGGCGCAGTCCGGGAATTTGTCACAACTGATATACCATTTAAGAATAAATTCATTATTTCTGTTTATCGCTGCCGCAATAAATTCAGTCATTACCACATCAAAATCTTTTTCCAAAACTCTCAGTGCATCATTCATTTGATTGACCGAAAGCTGCTCTCCAACCACATTGAGGTAATGTTTTGTTCGTCCGGTGATCTTAATTTCAGCTCTTGATTTGTCAGTAATCATTACCGTATCACCGATCATATAACGCCAGGCACCAGAAACCGTGGAAATCAGCAACACATAATTGATGTCTTCTTCTGTGTCTTCAAATGGAAGTATCGTAGCGCCTTCTTTGACTAACCCGTCATCATCAATATTTTCAGAATCCATTGGGACAAATTCGAAGAAAATTCCGCTGTTTGTAAAAAGTGCCATCGAAGAAGTTTCAGGCCGGTTCTGAATGGCGATAAAACCCTCTGAGGCCAGATAAGTATCGATATAGATCAGCGGATGAGCAAATAATTTTTCCAGACTTTTCCGGTAAGGTTCAAACGCAACTCCACCTGTGGTATATACTTGCAGATTTGGCCAGATTTGATGAATATTATCCAGATTATGATATTTGATAATTTCTTTCAGCATCAATTCGATCCAGGCGGGAATACCGGAAAGGCATCCAATATCCCAGTCTGCGGCTTGTTCGGCAATTTTTTTTACCCGCTCGTCCCAATCTTTAATATCAGCAATTTCGCGTCCGGGCTTGTAATATCCACCAAACCAGCTCGGAATATTGCTCGCGCTGATCCCACTGATTTCACCTTCCAGATGATCGTCCTTTTCGATTAAATTGGTACTGCTGCCGAGCATCAGAATCTGTTTTTCAAAAAAATCAGAGGATAAATTGAAGGCTTTCAAATTCATGATTTCCTGAATCCCGCTCTTTCTAATGGCTTCCACCATATCGTCCGTCACAGGAATATGCTTGCTATGGCTGGTGGTCCCACTGCTCAAAGCAAAATATTTTTGTCCGCCGGGCCAGGTAACATTTTGATGACCTTCCAGAAGATAATGCCACCAATCGGCGTTCATTTTATCATAATCATGAACCGGGACATTCTTTTGAAACGAAGAAATAATATCCTGGCTTTCCAGTATTTCGCTGAAATGATATGCTTTACCAAAGGCCGTTAATCTGGCTTTTTCCAGAAGCGTTTTCAAAATTTCCCGCTGTTCCTTAACCGGATCGGGGTCGCTCATTATGTAACCCGAAAGTTCAATCGCTTTTTTGATCAGCTCGCCGATAACTGCCATGAATTTTAATTTTATGAAGTGAGTAAAGTAATTACAGACTACGGTTAAAATCTTGTGCCAATGACAATTTTGAAGAAGGTAGTCGCGGTGAACTTTTTAACTTTACAAAATACATTTCTATCCAGGAAGAAATAAAACGTCGAAAGCATATGATACCATTTTCCTGTTCAACTATTTTGAAGCATAAGCAACACACTTGCCGGACACTTGCCCTCTTACTGCTGACCTTTTTTAGTAGTTATGCGCAAAATAATATCCTTGTCTTTCAATCTGATTTCGGAGTAAAAGATGGGGCCGTTTCTGCTATGAAAGGTGTTGCTATGGGCGTCTCGCCGGATCTGAAACTATATGATGTAACGCATGAAATTCCTGCTTACAATATTTGGGAAGCATCTTACCGGCTAGTCCAAGCCGCACCATACTGGCCGGGTGGAACTGTTTTCGTCTCCGTCTGCGACCCGGGAGTTGGCACAGAACGAAAGTCGGTTGTGTTACTGACCAAGTCAGGGCATTATTTCGTAACGCCCGACAATGGGACCTTAACGCTTGTCGCCGAGCAATTGGGCATTCAGGAAGTACGTGAAATTGATGAAGTAAGCAACAGACGAAAAAATTCTAATGAATCCTATACATTTCACGGGCGGGATGTGTATGCTTTTACTGGTGCCAGACTTGCTTCCAAAACGATTACCTATGCGCAGGTCGGGCCGAAACTTCCCGGTAAAGTTGTTTCTATTCCTTATCAAAAGCCTTCATTTGAGCGGGGAAAAGTGAAAGGAACAATACCAATTCTGGATATACAGTATGGAAATGTCTGGACCGATATAGATAAAAAGCTCTTTAATCAATTAGGAATCAAAATCGGAGAAGATATTACCGTTCAGGTTTTCAACGAAAAAGAGAAAATTTATGAAGGAACTGTAAAGTATGTAAACACCTTTGGCGAAGTAAAAGAGAGCGTGGACGTTGGATATTTTAACAGCCTGCTTAATTTCTCGCTTGGAATTAATATGGCAAATTTTTCAGAAAAATATAAGGTATTAAGTGGAAATACATGGAGCATTGTATTAAGCAAAAAATGAGATTCTAAGGAAGTAAGGCACCAAAAAACCTGCGTCAAACGGCGCAGGTTTTTAAATATAATACTTCAATCTTAAAGTTTTTTAGCCTCTTCTTTAACGCCCGTACCAACTTTGTTTGCCACTTTCTTGCTTCCTTGATATGCCTTTTCTGCACCTTCACCGACTTTCACTGCTCCTTTCTTTACACCATTACCTACAAATTTTGCGTCTTTTTTAATTTCAGCTCCAACTTTTTTGGCGGTAGACTTCGTAGCTGCAACTGCTTTTTTAGTTTTTGTAGAATCAGAATTCTGTGCAAAAGAAACCGTTGTTACCGTTAGTAATAAAGAAGCAAAAACAAATAATTTTTTCATGTTGTTTTGTGTGTTTTGAAATGAATATGTACTGAGATTAAAACGACCTTGAAACGGGATAATTTTAGCAGTTGCAGGAATAATTATTCCCATTTCGATTAAATGGAGGCATTTTTCTATGAAAGATGAAAAAAAAGAATTTTGGGGTTGGATTCCGTTTCTTATCGCGCTCATAACCGGCACTTATCTATTTTACCAATCTTACGAAACAGATAAGAAAATCAAGGCGGATAGCCAGGTAATTTCGGTGAAGGTGATCGACAAAAGGTTAAAAGTAGGTAAAGGGAAAAGCAAAATAGGGATCAGACATGGCCTAATCCCTATTTATGTTTATGCCGGTCGAAAGTGGTACAGGCAAGCAACTATTGACTCACTCACAACCGTTCGATACAGTCCCAAATATCATGCTTACATGGACGTATATCATAATTTTAAAGCAGATAAAGCCTTTCTTAGCTTCTTGATTATTATGACTTTAATAGTAATCTGGCGGTTTATCTGGCTCGGGTTGTACATCTGGTATTGGAAATGAATCCTAATCCAGTTTTACTTTTCCCGTAACCTGGTAGATTTCGTACCAGTCCTGATGTGTCAATTTTATGTCCGATGCGCTTGCTGCATTTCTTATTCTTGATTCTGAAAGAGAACCTACGATTGGTAAAGTCCCTAATTTCATAAGCCATGCCACGGCTGTCTGCTCGATATTGGCGTCGTGTTTTCTTCCGATTTCTTCAAGTTTCGCACGCAATGCAACGGCTTTTTCATCTTTTCCGTCCAAAATGCGTCCGCCGGCTAATGGAGCCCATGCCAACGGTTTACTAAAACATTGTTTGATAAAATCGATACGGCCATCTTCAATCGCCGTTGTATTCATCAAATTTAATTCAATATGATTGGTAACAATTGGAATACGAAGAAAAGAAGCAAGAAGCTGATGCTGGAAGACTGAGAAGTTCGCGACACCAATGTGTTTCACTTTTCCTGATTTTACAACTTCCGCCAAAGCACCAGCGGTTTCCTCCGGATCGGCCAGAAAATCAGCGTGTTGCAATAGAAATATATCCAGATAATCCGTGTTCAGTCTTTTTAAAGATCCGTTGACGCTGCTTACGATATGTTCTTTCGAAGTGTCGTAATATTTAAAGTTGCCGTCGTCAGACTTCCGTATACCGCATTTGCTGAACAAAACGATGTCTTCTCTCTTGAAAGATTTATTTTTGATGACTTTTCCGAAATGCTCTTCGACTGTAAAGTCACCATATATATCGGCATGGTCAAATGTGTTTATACCAAGTTCCAGACACAAATTTACAGTTTTTTCAATGGAGGAAGTTGTCGTTGCACCTTCGTCTTTCCATCTCCAGAAACCATAAATCGCTTCAGATACTTTTGGGCCAGAATCACTTAAACTAACTTTTTTCATTCGGTGGCGTTGGTTGGATCAAGGTGCAAAAATAGCCTAATTTTAAAAATAGCAATCCAAATTTTAAGATTGTATGGTCACAGGTTCAACTTCGGGCTTTTGAATTAATAAAAAAATGAAGCTCCTTATTCTTTTAAGAACTTCGGAGCTTCAGATTAAGGGTATACGATTAAATAGCCTAATGTTCAATCAACACTTTTACAGGATTTTCTTTATCTGCTATCCGGAGGTAATATATACCGGGTTGTAAAGTATTCTTTGTCCGGATTTCAAAGACGTTATTATGGTCCGTTTGGACAGACTGAATATTGATTTCTTTTCCCGTCTTGTCAAAAAGTTTTATGTCTTCAGGACTTGTCTTGGGAGATAATAAGGTGAAATGGCCTCTGTTAGGATTTGGATATATATAACCTTCTTTTTTAGTGTCAGAAAATCTGAGTGAAATAATTCTGGAATATTCAAAGTGGCCGTCGATATCAAGCTGCTTCAAACGGAAGTAAAAAATCCTGTCAGAAAAAATTGCTGGAAATGAAAACTCATAATTTGAGTTAGACTGAGTCGTTGAATTTCCTGCAACAAATCCTACCTTTTCAAAATTCACAGCATCTGTACTTTGCTGTATTTCGAACCCTTCATTTTGCTCTTCCGAAGCAGTCTGCCATTTTAAAAAAATTGTGTTCTGGTCAAAATTTCCTTGAAAGGAGCTCAATTTGACAGGCAGGGCGTTTACAACTGTTCCATTTAAGATAATGTTATCAAGTCTTATCGTCCCGCTTGCCGATGCTTTTGTGGTACCAAGATTGGATCTTTGAGTGCCATATGGATAAAATCGAAATGTTACTGTTTCTCCGGCGGTCGTTGAAATATCATCAAAATCCCACACATTAGTCAGGCCGGGAGAGGTAACAGTATTCGGAGCTGAACCCCAGCTTGTAGATGTTGCGAAACCATCCTTGCTGTAACGAACTTCCAGCTGGTTAGGAGCGGTAATACTACCCTGAATGAAAAAACTTAACGAAGTGATATTCAATTGGTACCCGGCGTCTGGTGTTACAGAAAATTCGAGATATGAATCCTCATTAACGGCAGCCGTGTTATTTAAGTTTGAAGAGTTTAAAACATTTGCCGCGGGCATACATATTATTGTATTTCTGGAAACGGCCGTTCCGGAAGCATTTGTTGCAACGGTTGGAAGGTTTCCGGGTGTGGGACAGGCAGATACACCCGTGAAAACATTAGAATAAATCTGGGCTGATGTAGGCAAAAAAGTATTCGCAAACAGAAAAATCAGTAACCCCTTCAAGTAAATATTATTCATAGTCAGTATGTGTATTGATGAAGTAAACTGACTAAAAATACCTAAAAGAAAATACTAGATACTACTCGTAATGAATAAATCAAGGATATAATCAATATTTGATTACGATATTCTTAATGGTTAATTTTTATGCGAATTAGTCGTTAGCATTGAAGAAAAAATTGAAGTTTTTCTTCATTAAATGTAAAAACAAAGGAGTCAACTTTTGCAAGCTGACTCCTTTGTTTTTTTTAGCAACTATTTTAAGAACAGGATTAACCATGGATCAAAGCTTCTTTCCACTTGCCGTAAGCTTCCTTGGTTGCTTCTTTTAATGAAGAATTCGGCTCGATAGTCCGCAGGGCTGACAAGCCAACGAAAGCTTCATTACGACTCTTGTAATACCCAAGACCAAGGCCTGCAGCACGAGCAGCACCCTGTGCTCCGTCTGTATTGAAAAGTTCAACGGTTGCACCTGAAACGTTAGCAAATGTTTCACGAAAAACCGGGCTTAAAAACATATTGGCTTCGCCAGCCCTAATGTTTTTCAAAGAAACTCCAAGCGTTTCCATTACTTCCATACCATAATACAAGGCAAAAACAATACCTTCCTGAGCGGCGCGTGTCCAGTGGTTTATCCCGTGGCGGCTAAATTGAAGTCCCTGAAAATTTGCTCCCGGGTCCTGGTTTTCCAGCATTCTTTCCGCGCCATTCCCAAAAGGAAGGCAAAGCAGCCCATCCGAACCAACGGGTGCTTTTGCCGCCAGTTCGTTTATTGCCGGGTAGGAAATATTTCCTTGCAATAATGTATTTCTTAGCCAGCTGTTCAAGCTTCCTGTTCCATTTACGCAAAGCAAAACACCATAACGAGGTGCTTCAACCGTATGATTTACGTGTAAAAATGTATTAACCCTTGATTTTTCGTCAAACTTGATGTGTTCGCTGACACCATATACAACGCCGGAAGTACCTGCCGTTGCTGCAACTTCACCAGGTTCTAAAACATTAAGTGAAAATGCATTATTCGGCTGATCTCCTGCACGGTACGTTATTGGAATCCCTGCTTTAAGACCAAGTGATACAGCAGCTTCGGGAGTAAGGCGGCCTTGCTCAGAAAATGTTGGAAGGACTTTGGCAATTAGGTTTTTATCAAAACCGAAATATTCCAAAAGGAAATCAGCTGGTTTTTCATCTACAAAATCCCAGAAAATCCCTTCTGACAGTCCCGACGGCGTAGTTACAACTTCATGTGTCATTTTAGCTGCCAGGTAATCGCCTGGCAACATGAATTTGTGAACTTTCGCAAATACATCCGGTTCATTTTGTTTAACCCAACCCAATTTCGAAGCTGTGAAGTTTCCCGGTGAATTGAGCAGGTGAGGCAAAACTTTATTTTCTCCAATCGATTCCATTGCCTTATTTCCTATCTCAACAGCCCGGCTGTCGCACCAGATAATTGAAGGACGTAATACATTTAAATCTTTGTCAACAACAACTAAACCGTGCATTTGATAGGAAATCCCGATTGCGCCAACAGCATCCGCCGAAATTCCGGATTGTTTCATGACTGCCTGGGAAGCAAGGCATGCATTTTCCCACCATTGTTCCGGTTGTTGTTCGGCAAAACCTGGCTTCGGAGCGGCTATTGCCATTTCTTTTTCAGGGTAAAAAGCCGAAGCAACGACCTGCCCGGTGTCTGCATGTAAAAGACAAGCTTTTATAGATGAACTGCCTAAATCGAATCCCAGGAAATACATATTTGTTATTTTGAGTTAGTCGGTTTGATAGAAAAATTATAATTATTAACAGACAAAATTTCGAAATGCAAAAATGTTGAATTTGTATCAGATTACCACAAATTATTAAGTGTATATATTACACTTTTAATAACTTTTACATTATTTTTATCACAGTTCTGAAATTTGATTTGTGCATTTTTAAATGATTGGGGAAAGCTTGTTCTTTGTGTAAGAATCCTATGACAAGCCTAAGTTATTTCCCTGAGATGATAAAAATGAAATTCTTTGCTAACTTAGATTCTGTAAATCTACATCGTCCTTTTTAAGGAAATTATGAAAAAAATAATATTAGTTGCGGTAGCCGGCGGATTATTCTTTTTTGCCACCGGGTTTAATTCAGATGATAAGAAATGGGAGAAAACTTTTACACGTTTTGACACTGAAGTAAGAAAGAACAGCAAAGCGTATGAGACGCTGGGTAAAGCTACCGAAACGATCGGGCATCGTTTGACAGGAAGTGCGAATGGAGAGAAGGCAGAAGAATATGCTTTTAATCTGTTAAAAAGTTATGGATTTTCGGACGTCACGTATCAGCCATTTGAAGTTGAGGCGTGGATGCGGGATACCGTGACGTTGAGCATCGTTCCGTCAAGCAGCGATAATTTTCGTGAAGTTCCGGTTGTTTCCTTAGCGCATTCGCCTGTGGAAGCCAACCTGAAAGGTGAAATTGTTGATGTAGGGAATGGGCTTGAAGAGGATTTTGAGGCACTTAAAGACAAAATCAAAGGTAAAATTGTCTTGGCCAATATCGGTCTGGTAGGTGTGACAGGGAAGAAAAACCTTCACCGTTCTGAAAAAACGGCACTTGCGATTAAATATGGTGCAGATGGAATTGTGATGGTGAATCAGGCTCCCGGCAAAATATTATTGACAGGAACTGCTTCGGTAACCGGCGCGATTATCTCGATTCCAGCGGTTTGTGTTTCAAGCGATAGCGGAAAAGAAATCCGTAGCTGGCTGAAAGACGAAGGCCCGTTGCAGGCGCATGTTGAAATGCACAATATTTCGAAAAAGATAAAAGCCAGAAACGTAATTGCTACGCTTAAAGGAAAATCAGACGAAAAAGTAATTATAGGCGGTCATTTGGATTCCTGGGACCTGGCAACCGGCGCGATTGATAATGGAATCGGATCTTTTGCGGTAATGGATATTGCCCGTGCTTTCAAAGCGCTTAAAATCAAGCCGGAACGCACGATTCAGTTTGTGTTGTTTATGGGCGAAGAGCAAGGACTTTTAGGTTCAAAACATTTTGTAAGTGAACTGAAACGTACCGGTGCGATCGACAAAGTGGGTTATATGATGAACCTTGATATGACCAACGATCCAAAAGGAATCAATGCATTTGGCAAAGCTGAAATGACTGATTTCTTCAAAGGAGTTGGTGACGCGATCCATAATATCGACCCAGCTTATAAAAATGAACAAGCGAACAGAGCAGGTTTACATAGTGACCATCAGCCTTTTATGTTGGAAGGCATTCCGGTTGCCGGGTTATCCGGGACTTTGGCGCCAAACGTGATCCAATGTTACCATGCGGACTGCGATAATTTTGATCTCGTTAATAAAGAACAACTTGAAAATACTGTGAGAATCGCTTCCATGTGTCTGTTTGCACTTTCAGACGCGAAAAAGCTGGAAGGCCAGAAACTTTCAGATACTAAAACCAGAGACTACCTGATATCTCAAGGCCTGAAACAGGAACTTGTGATAGGGCAGGAGTGGAGATGGGGAGATGCTAAATAAATGACTTTAAAAATGGTATCGAAGTATTATTTCGATACCATTTTTAATCCTATTATCGATCCGATTAATAAAAAAACAAAGAATAATCGCCAGAAATCGGCTGGCTCCTTGTAAAAAAAGATTCCCATCAACACGGTTCCTACCGCTCCAATTCCGGTCCAAACTGCATAAGCAGTACCCAGGGGAATAGTCTGAATTGCTTTGTTCAGAAACAGAAAACTGCAAGTAATACAAACGAAAAATGCCACACTCCATTTCAGGTTTGAGAAATTATCTGAAAGTTTCAGGCAGGTTGTAAACCCGATTTCAAATGCGCCGGCAATAAAAAGTAGTATCCAGGAAATCATATTCAACTTTGTTAATGAATGGAAATTATGGCTGATGAATTGCTTATCAACCAACACTTTCACAAAGTTCGCCTGGTTTTTTGAGACAAAATTTTACAATTGTTAAAAAATCGTTTTTACTTGATTTCAGCTCTTATGCGGCTCAATGTTACCTGGCTGATTCCCAAGTAAGATGCGATGTAGCCAAGTTGAACGCGTTGTAGAATATCGGGACTGGTCTTTATAAATTCTTCGTAACATTCTTTTGCAGTTTTGAACTGTCGGGCGATAAAGTTTTCTTCAACTTTAATTAATTCTGATTCCGCAAGTTTTCGTCCCCAATTAGCTAATTCTAAATCGGTTTGATACAGATTCAGAAGAATTGAGTCCGATACTTTATACAGCACCGAATTTTCCAGTAATTCGATATTTTCATATCCGGGTCTGTTAAAAAAAAAGCTGTTATAGGAAAGTAAAATGTTTGATTCAGAGCCAATCCAGAAAGTTATTTCTTTGTCGTCTTTATGACTAAAAGCGCGGGCAATTCCCTTTTCAATGAAATAAACGGAATGCTCAATCCTTCCTGCTTTGATCAGCATATGCCCTTTTGGAAAGGTAATTTGTTCAAGCAAAGGAATTAATTTTGACAACGACTCCTCTCTTAGTCCGAGTTCTAGAATTTTTTTGATCGTGTTTTCCAAGGAGATAAGGGTTAGATAAAATACTGAATGATTCGCAGTTGATAACTTTTAATATTTATTTATCCCGGGTGCCTTTCAAGTTAACATGATTACTGTGGATATTTGTGCGCTAACTTCAAATTCTATGCTTGTATTTCCAAACGCGAAAATAAATATCGGACTCAATATAGTTGAAAAACGAACGGATGGTTTTCATAACATCGAATCGTGTTTTTATCCGGTAGGCTGGTCTGATGCTTTGGAAATAGTACCGTCAGAAAAATTCGGGTTTCAGTCGGATGGAATCGATATTCCTGGCGATTCTTCCAATAATCTTTGCATAAAAGCGTATCAAATGCTTGCAGAGGATCATACTTTTCCGGCTGTGAATATTCATTTGCTAAAAGCCGTTCCAATCGGAGCAGGACTTGGCGGAGGGTCTTCCGATGCAGCCTTTACCATTAAAGCATTGAATGATCTTTTTGCGCTTAATATTTCTTTGGAAAAACAATTGGATTATGCGCGTAGATTAGGCAGTGACTGTGCCTTTTTCATTGAAAATAAACCGGTGTACTGTTTTGAGAAGGGTGACCGGTTTGCAGCAATCAGTGTAACACTGGCAGGCAAGTGGATAGTTCTCGTAAATCCGGGATTACATATTTCGACCGTTGAGGCTTATTCCGGAGTTAAGCCCCGCCAGTCAGAAACGGATCTCAGAGAATTATTAAAGCAGTCGTTATGGCATTGGAAAAAAGGTATAAAAAATGATTTTGAAGAATCGCTATTTCCAAAATTTCCGGTTTTAAAAGAAATCAAAGAAAAGCTTTACGCAAAAGGGGCTGCTTATGCGGCTATGAGCGGATCCGGATCAACTTTGTATGGTATTTTTGAAGAAGAGACAGATTTGTCGGCATATTTTAAAGAATACAAAATCTGGCAGGGAAATTTGAAATAATATTTGTCTGCGCCGTTGTATAGAAAGATAAAAAAATCTCGTTATAAAAACTTATAGTCTCGTGTAATCTTCCTACTTTGTTATAAAGAAAATAGAAATAATGAGTCCTAAACACTCTACCAAAGACAAAGAAAACCCTTTTACTAAGCGAAGAGAGCCTTTCGGCTTTATGCTTTGGCTTGGGGTTATTGGTAGTTCACTCTTGTTTGCCGTTATTTTTATTGAGTATTTTCTAAGAATGGACGGAGCTAACTGGCGGTTTGTGGCGCTTCCGGATATGTTCTGGCTGAGTACGCTGGTTATTCTCTTTAGCAGTATTACACTTCACGAGGCGAATCTCGCTTTTATTCAGGAACGCTTCCTGCATTATCGCATTTTCCTGGCTGCTACGCTGACACTTGGTATCACCTTCATGTTTTTACAAGGTGGTGGCTGGATAGAAATGATCGAAAACGGTAGTTTCAATAATATAAATTCTTCATCCGGATTTATTTATCTGCTTACCGGACTGCACATGCTGCACATTTTGATTGGCGTAGTTTATATGGGAATTATTTTCCGTAAAGCACTTAAAAACAGGACTTATGTCGACTCTTTCGTTTACAGCGTCAATCCACCAAACCGTTTGCAGCTCAAACTGATTACGCGTTATTGGCATTTTGTTGATATCCTATGGGTAATCGTTTTTCTTTTGCTGCTTTCACTAAGTTTCTTCAATACGTATTAAAAATTACTTTTCAGACTTTTTCTGGCCAGATATGCACTTAGTAAAGTCAGCACTGCTGCTGTCAGCATAGGCGCGCCGGGGAAATAAACGGGTGCTTCTGATTTAGTGAAAAAGTAAAATAAATTGCTCATCAGTGGCGGGCCGATAATCGAAGTAAGGCTCATCAAACTTGTAAGTGCTCCCTGCAATTCTCCTTGCTCGTTGGAGGGAACTTGTGTTGATATAATGCCTTGTAAAGACGGGCCCGCAATTCCACCCAAAATGTAAGGAACCATGAAGGCAAACATCATCCAGGTTTCACGCGCAAAAGCGAAAAGTACGAAACCAACGGAGTATAAAAACAAGCCGACATAAACTCCGCGTTTCTGGCCTATTTTAGGAATAATCAGCCTTATCAGTCCTCCCTGAACAATGGCACCCAACAATCCCATTGCACCCAGCGAATAACCAATAATTCTTTCGTTCCAATGAAATTTCTCCATGGTGTAATACGACCAGTTGCTTTGTACGGCGTGCATTGCCACATAAAGTAAGGCTAGGGAAATGATCAAACCTGATATGACAGGGTATTTCTGCAAGTGTTTCAAAGCACCGATCGGACTTGCGCGTTTCCAGCTGAATTTCCTGCGGTTCTCTTGTTTCAGAGATTCAGGTAATATAAACAAGCCATACAAAAAGTTAAGCATGGACAAACCTGCAGCTGCTAAAAATGGAACTCGGGAACCATATTGACCTAACAATCCGCCCAGTACAGGCCCGATTATAAATCCTAATCCGAAAGCGGCACCGATCAAACCAAAGTTTTGAGCGCGTTTTTCTGGCGTACTGACATCGGCAATGTAAGCAGCACCTGTTGTAAAACTTGCTCCCATGACGCCAGCAATAATCCGACCGACGAAGAGCCAGACAATACTTGGAGCATAGGCAACAAAAAGATAATCTAGTGCGAAACCAAGCAATGAAGCCAATAATACAGGCCGTCGGCCAAACTGGTCGCTCAAACCACCTACTATGGGCGCACATACAAACTGCACAAAAGAATAGGAGAATAAAATCCAGCCGCCATAACGGGCCGCATCGCTTAAACTGCCGCCAACAAGTTCACTGATAAGTTTCGGCATGACCGGAATAATAATTCCAAGTCCCATCACATCAATTAGCAGCGTAATAAATATAAATCCGATTGCCGGAGATTTCTTAGAGGTCATAAGGAGTAATTATTCACCAAATGTACGGCTAAAAATGAGGCGAAAGGATTAAAAAATGGTTAGTAAATCGCATTTTTAAGCGACGAAATAAAGTGGAATAGTATTAGCACCTCCGGTGTATCACTTCTTCAAAATCCTGAACTCGACGCGTCTGTTAATTTGCTGACCTTCCGGAGTGTCATTTTTAGCAACTGGCTTGGTTTCTCCATAACCTTTGCTTTGGACACGATCGGGCTCGATTCCTTTGCCAATCAGATATTCCCGAACTGCATCTGCCCGGTCTTGCGAGAGTTTCAGGTTGGCTTCATTTCCACCAATATTATCGGTATGTCCACCGATTTCGATAAACAGTTTCTTGTTGTCATTCATCGTGATACCAATTCGATCAAGTTCTGGAAAAGACTCTTTACTCAAAGTGGCTTTCCCGAAAGCAAAGAAAATATTATTCAAACGAACAATCTGACCTTCTTCGATCGGAATTAGTTTTAGCGATTTATTGGTAATCTCTCTGTAATTTTTACCTTTTCCATCAGCCGTAGAATCGGTTAAATCTATGCTTTCACCTTCTGCAATAAAATCGGGTGCGACGGCGCGCATACTATATTTCTGGCCATAAGGAAGTACAATTTTATATTCTCCTGTCGTGGGGTTCGTAGTTGCAGTACCTGCTTCTTCCCCATCCGGAAGTGTTTCATAAATAATGGTTGCCTCTATCGGTTTTCCCGTTTTCGAATCAATCACCCGCCCACTGATCATAACGACAGGATCTGATGTAGGCACAACGGGTTGCGTAGTCGTTGTGTCGCCTGGTACTACTTTCGGTTGCAAATTATATCTGACCACATCACCTTTTCCCTCGGTACCTTTAAAGGAAACCATGTAAGCATAATCGCCCGCCGCGGAAATTGTATAATAGGCATCGTAGCCATCTGTATTGATAGCCGATCCAAGATTAACAGGACGGCTCCATCTTTTCCAGGATTTGTCGATACGCTTGCTGTAATAAATATCATTACTTCCCTGTCCGCCTTTTCTGTCTGTCGAAAAATAAAGTGTCACCCCGTCCGGAGCCAGAAAAGGTGTTGTTTCGGTAAACTCTTCCGTATTAATTTCTTTCCCAAGATTCATTGGCTTCGTCCAAGTGCCGTCTTTTTGCTTAAAACTAACGTACAAATCGTCAACTTTGCTATTCTTTTTTTCACTAAAAGACATAACCAAAACCTTTCCGTCCGTCGATAGGTAACCACAGTCAAACTGTCCTTTACTGGTTTTTGAATATCCGGGAATCTCAATTTTATTCGGGGCGGACCAACCTCTTGCTGTCTTTTTGCTTAGGGAAAAACCGCGGGTTTCATATACACCGTTTTTATAAGCGCCTTTTAGTAAAAGCGTATTTCCGTCAGGAGTAATGCTGTATAAACTGTTATATTGTTCTTTATTAAGTGGAGAGGGCAGTCTGCGCGCCGCGGTCCATTGTTCATTTTTCAATTCCGAAAACCAGATATCCTGACTTCCTTTTGTTCCGTTTGTGTTCTGAGGATGGCTGATTCTGGAAAAATAAACCGTTTTTCCATCAGGTGAAATAATCGGAGCTATTTCGTTAAATTCGGTATTAACGGTCTTTCCAAGATTTTCAAGCTGCGCCCAAAGCGGAGAATTTAGTAACGTACAAAAAGTAAATAACAGAACGAGACGCATTTTATGTCAGAGGATATGGTGTGTTATGATAATAGAAAACGAAATTTACTTTTCTATATTTTTCACATACAACGTTGTATCAAGCGGGTTATTTTCTTTTTCGCTTAAGTGATATGCCTGCATTTTTTCCAGAAGTTCGGTGGCATTATCTGCAACGATCAGAAGATCCCGGTTTTCGATATGTAAAAAACCTTCTTCAACGGTCTTATCTAAATGTAAGATTAGATGATCATAAAAGCCGTTAATATTTAGCAATCCGATAGGTCCGTGAAAAATCTTCAATTGCGACCATGTCAGGATTTCAAATAATTCATCCAAAGTCCCGAATCCACCTGGCAGCGCAATGACACCATCTGAAAGCGAAACCATCTTTGCTTTTCTCTCGTGCATCGTTTCCACAAAATGGAGTTCGGTCAAGGTTTTCTGAGCGACTTCCAGTTTAGCAAGAAAATTGGGAATGATGCCGGTCGCCGAACCATTGTTCTCCATTGCGCCATCCGATACGCGGCCCATGAGCCCCATATTGCCGCCACCATAGATGAGCTTGATATTATTTTTAGCTAACGCAACGCCTAATTCATAAGCCGATTCACTGTAAACCGGCTTATTACCAAAATTTGATCCGCAATAAACTACGATGGACTGCATTGAGTTTGTATTTATTTTGTTCTTGTAAACAACAATTTTTTACTTGATAATTTCTTCAACCAGCCCTTTCAAGTCAAGTTCTCCAAAAGTTCCTGAGCTCATCAACAACAAATTAGTATTTTGCCAATCCTGTTTTTTTAGGAAATCTAATAATTCATTGCTATCCGTGAAAACATTTAAATCGTCTCGTTTGAAAGCTTCACGAATGTCGTTTTCGGTTATTGGCTCTAATCTTTTATGTTCAACCGTCAATGGATTGTAATAAACCACTGCCACGTCTGCTGCATTTAATTTACGACGGTATTGTTTCAGGAAAGTTTTGTTCAGGCTGCTGAATGTATGCAGTTCTGCAACAGCCACGAGCGTTCTGTCCGGGAACTGTGCTTTAACAGCAGAAGTCGTCGCTTCCACTTTGGATGGAGCATGCGCGAAATCACGGTAAATATTAATTTCACTGTTGCTTCCCAGCAATTCCATACGTTTCGAGGCTCCTTTGAAAGTTTGAATTGCACCATAGAAATCTTCATCGATGATACCCAATCGCTCACATACCGCTCGGGCACCACTGATATTTTTCATATTGTGCTCTCCAAAAACCAAAACCGGTACTTCGCCTTGTTCGGCAGTGATCAGCAATGTTTTGCCGTTTTCAATTTTATACGGATGTGCCTGGTAAGGTATGCTCACAACATCTGCCCGTTCCTTTTGTCCGATTACATCCAGCATATCATCCGTCTGATCAAATATGATCGCGCCTGCCTTTGGTATAGAATCAGCTAATAATTCGAATTGTTTAACGTAAGATTCCCAGGTCGGGAAAACATTAAAATGGTCCCAGGCAATACCGCTGATAAGCGCAACGTGTGGCTGGTAATGCATAAACTTCGGCGTTTTGTCCAGAGGAGATGTAAAATATTCATCACCTTCGATCACGATCACCGGAGCTTCATCTGAAAGTTTCACCATGTTTTCGAAACCTTCGATCTGCGCGCCAACCAGATAGTTGAAAATGCGTTTGTTGAAATTCAAAACATGAAGAACCATGGAAGTGATCGTAGTTTTGCCATGACTTCCGGCAATTACCACGCGTTGCTTGTCTTCACTTTGTTCAAAAATATATTCCGGATAAGAATAAACCTTTATACCAAGATCCTGAGCTTTTTTCAGTTCCGGATTATCTTCCCGAGCATGCATTCCCAGGATAACGGCTTCCAGATCTGTCGTAACTTTCTCAGGAAACCAGCCCATTTCGTCCGGAAGTAAATTATTTTTCCTCAAACGGCTTACTGATGGTTCGTAAATCTCGTCGTCAGATCCTGTAATTGTGAAACCTTTTTGTTGCAATTCTATGGCGAGATTGTGCATAACACTACCGCCTATGGATATAAAATGTATTTTTCGGGATTGGGTATTTTGACTCATTATTATAATCGGAATGACTGATTCGAAGCGAAGTTAGCAAGAATTGATCTTTGGGCAAATGCGAAGCAAATCGCTTTGGACAAAAATAGTCAATCGGACGACATAAAGGCAGTCAATTTATACACTCTATCTCAACCTTTCTTTACAAATTTCAACGTTTCGGAAACGCCATTTTTTGAAATCAACCGGATAAGATAGGAGCCTTGGGTTAATGATGTGATATCTATTTCAGGCTCTGGCTCGGTTCCGGAATCAAATACAATGTTCCCGGTATTACTTAAAATTTGGACATTCTTTATTTCCTTCCAGTTTTCAGTCGCAATAACCAATTTGTTACTGGCGGGATTAGGGTATATCCATACGAAAGTTATGTGTTCTAACTGCACACTTCGAATGGCGCTGAATGCGAAAGTTTCATCCCGGTCAATCATTTTTAAACGATACAAATTCTCGCCCGACACAGGAGTATTATCTGCGAACGAATAATTGGAAATGGATTGGTAGGTATCGCCGTTTGATTTAACGCCTCCTATTTTATTCCATTCTTTTCCATCCAGGCTATGTTCAATTTCGAAACGATCACTATTGGTTTCCGAAGTTGTTTGCCAGGTTAATTGAGCTGTTTTATTTTCTTTGATTGCCGTAAATTTAACGAGAGTTACAGGTAACGGATTTTCACTGAGTAATGTAGTGGTCGAAGTCTTAGGCATACATCCGCTTCGGCTTGTTTTAACGGTGTATGCATAATTTCCAGGAGTTGAGGGCGCAGTAATTTCAACTGAGCTTCCTATTACGTTAGTGACACCCTGACCGTTCCATGTAAATTTCGTACCGTCGCATTCTCCTCCTGAACACGCAACGGACAACGTCGTTTTTGACCCTGGCTTTGGTTTGTTATTTGAAGCAGCTGCATTAATTGTAAAAGTACATGGCAGCAGATTATATGAATCCCAAAGATTATCCCAATAGCCGTCATCAGACATTTTAATTGATTTTGGAGTAATATCTGTTGATCCCCAATCCATTCCGCCGTTTTTCCATTCTTCAAACAGATAATTTTCCGTGAAGACATTTGGATAAATATTAACCGGAATTGCGGCAGCGCGGGCGGGGGCTCTGTATGTATTGTTCACAAATTCTGCCCGGCACTTGGCGAGTGCAGGTTTCAATTGGTAGATTTCAAGATCGGTGAAGTGCATCGCGATATGGACATAATTTGTGCCATGTTTGTATGCTCTCGGCAGCCATTCCATCGGAAGATTTCCTTCCAGTCCGTTTCCGCCACGGGGTTCTCCCAAATCTTCCGGGTCAAATTCTACGGCTGCTATTTTATTTGGATCAGTTCCCTTAACAATATCCGGAACCGAAATTTTTCTCCAGACATCCCAGGGGTTTGTGCCATCGGAGCTATAAATACCATCAGCTAGTTGAAGCGCCAATGGAATGGTACTGTTATGAAGATGTCTTAAATTTCCTTGTTGAGAACCAAAATCGGAGATGAAGTATAAAACTTTGATCGAAGAACTATGGCGTTTTACGAGCCGGTAAAAACCTTCGAATTTCTTTAAAAGTCCCCACCCGGCAAACCGGTGCAGGTCTTTTCCCATGTCAGATGTCCAGTTTCCATCCATAGGCTGCGGCGCATTCTTTATTTCATATTCCTGGTTTCCCCACTTTGCTGTTGTTTTGTTTGGAAAACGTAGCGGAAGGAATTTTTCTCGCCATGCTTTTACGGCTGCCTGTTCATATAAACCGGGCTCCGGATTGCCGTTATTAAAAGGCATTGCAAATTCTTCGGCCGGACTATTTCCCATTTGCACATATAATAATTGTGGATAATATGCTGAAATCTGTGTCAGCACGTCGTCGACAAAAGCATAAAATCGGGTCGTTGCATAATCTGAATACATTGACGGGCAGGCATATGCAATTTCATTCCGAACAAAAGCACCGAATCTGGTCTGGGCAATATCATCGGTGGAGAAGTAGCTGTCGTTCCAATATCCCGGCCTTTGGTAAGGAAAATGCAGGGCAAATTTCATTCCTGGTTTTAGTGCCAGGATAGCTTTTACGGCTTCTACAATTTGTTTTCGCTGATAATTTCCGAAAGTCGGTTCATATTGGTGCCATTCAATGTGGAGCCGGACAGCGGTAACACTTGCATCCTGGCCATTGTAGGAAATGTTTACAAACTTTTTAATGTAATCCCATTGCTCTGCATTAATTCCATTGGCTTCGCTTTTATTAAAACCGTAACCCGTTGTATTAATAATAAGCTCGGTTTGAGCCGACAGATAAGTTCTGGAAAAAAAGATCAGAAGAAGAACAAGATAAAATTTCTTTAAAAGCAAGAACGAAGAAGGTCGCTTTATGAAGTTTTTTTTTCTGTCCATATAGCAAGAGTTTAGCATTGATCATTTCTGTTTCAATGTTAAACATACTATATAATTGTAGAATAAGTACTATAAAATTGATCGGTATGTCACCAATCCAGGTGAATTTTTAAATAATACAGGCGGAGATAAATTTGTGTTTGAATTTAAATTGATGCTAATGCTTCTAAAATTATATGTTTTATTGAATAAATTATTATCTTCTAGTGACATATAGCTGTGTGGAGTGAATATTATTAAACGGTAAAATTTTTTACCGGAATTTTTATTATGGCATATTTTTCGAAAAAGTGGTTTAAAACAAATGGCGGCTTCACTTTCGGTGAGCCGCCATTTGTTCCCCATGTTATATGTCAGACTTTCTAAGCCAGTTTTTTGTATTTGATTCGGGTAGGAGTAGCCTCGTTGCCAAGTCTCTTTTTACGGTTTTCTTCGTACTCCGAGAAATTTCCTTCAAACCAGTAAACCTGAGAATCTCCTTCGAACGCAAGAATATGTGTTGCTACACGGTCAAGGAACCACCGGTCGTGGGAAATAATTACAGCACAACCTGCGAAATTTTCCAGACCTTCTTCCAATGCACGAAGCGTATTAATGTCCAGATCATTGGTTGGTTCATCTAATAATAGAAGATTTCCGCCTTCTTTTAATGTCATCGCCAAATGGACGCGGTTACGTTCTCCACCTGAAAGCGTTCCTACTTTTTTCTCCTGGTCACCTCCGCCAAAATTAAACCGGCTCACATAAGCACGTGCGTTGGATTGTTTTCCAGCCATCATGATCCAGTCATTCCCGTCCGCAATGCTTTGATATACCGTTTTATTGGCATCAAGATTATCATGTTCCTGATCCACATAAGCCAGCTGGACGGTATTACCTACATCGAAATGCCCTTTCAGAGGTTTTAATTCACCTGTGATCAATTTGAAAAGTGTTGTTTTACCGGCACCGTTCGGTCCGATTATTCCAACGATACCATTGGGCGGCAATGCAAAATTCAGGTTTTCATAAAGCAGACGATCGCCGAATCCCATCGAGACATCATGCGCTTCAATTACTTTATTACCCAGTCGAGGACCCGCCGGAATAAAGATTTCCAATTTATCTTCTTTCTCTTTTCCTTCCTGTCCTAATAATTTCTCATAAGCGCCCAGACGTGCTTTTGATTTGGCCTGACGACCTTTTGCACCCATCCGAACCCATTCAAGCTCACGCTGTAAAGTTTTCTGACGTTTTGATTCCGTCTTTTCTTCTTTTTTCAGACGTTCTTGTTTTTGTTCCAGCCAGGAAGAATAATTTCCTTTAAACGGAATTCCTTCTCCACGATCCAATTCAAGAATCCAGCCTGCCACGTTATCCAGGAAATATCTATCGTGAGTAACCGCGATCACTGTTCCTTTATATTGTCTTAAATGTTCTTCAAGCCAAAGGACCGACTCGGCATCCAAATGGTTGGTCGGCTCATCCAGCAATAATACATCCGGCTGACGAAGCAATAATCTGCATAACGCTACGCGGCGTTTTTCTCCACCTGATAATGTGGAAACCGGCGTGTCTGAAGGTGGGCAACGCAAAGCATCCATAGCGATTTCAAGACGATTGTCAAGATTCCACGCATCAGTCGCATCCAGTTTTTCCTGAACTTCGCCTTGTCTTTCTAATAATTTGTCAAAATCGGCATCTTCTTCTCCGAACGCTTCGTTGATTTTGTCGTATTCTTTTAAAAGATCTACAATTTCCTGTACACCTTCTTCAACAACTTCGCGAACGGTTTTGGTCGGATCAAGCTTTGGTTCCTGCTCAAGCATGCCGACAGAGTAGCCAGGAGAAAACACAACGTCCCCCTGAATGTCTTTATCTATACCTGCAATGACGCGTAAAAGTGTAGATTTACCAGAGCCATTTAACCCTAGTACACCAATTTTAGCTCCATAAAAAAAGGATAAATAAATATTTTTTATGATATGTCGGTTGGGGGGAATGATTTTGTTAACTCCCGACATTGAGAAAATAATGGTTTCGTTACTCATTTTTTAGTTAATTTGTGCTTAGCAAATATCGTTATATATCCCTACACTTAGCAGATAAAAAACTTTAAAGAATGGAAAATGCCACATTGAATGACGAATACGGCTATGTTAAAGACAGCAAAGTATTTTTAAAAGGGTATCTGGAGTACCCGGATCGGCAAATTGGAGAAGTAAAAAGGACGGAGCAAGAAGCAATTGATTATTTCAAAAACCGGTTTTCTATTGTACTCAACAAGGTAGAACAGCTGGAAACTGAGATTGATGAAGCGCTTAATAAGGGCTCGTACTTGACAAAACTTATACAGTTGCAACGAAAACTGATAAGTTTTGACGCACTTGGGGATTTTGTCCCCTTGTTGGAAAGGCTTCAGGAGAAGGAAGAGTATCTCAGAGGTTTGATTGAGGTGAATCAATTAAAAAATCTTGAGATCAAACGCGCACTGATTGAAGATGTGAAAGAAGCGGCTGCCATTGAGGATTATGCTGCGGCCACAGATCAGATTCAGGAAATTAAAGCAAAATGGATTCGCACAGGTCCGGTTGAAAAAGAATTTCAGGATGAAGTTGAAACAACTTTTCAGGAAATTTTGGATAATTTCTTCCAGAGACGCCGCGATTATTTTGACGAACAAAACAAAATTAATCAGGAGCGTATCGATGAATATGAGCGCCTGATTAAAATTACAAAAACATTAAGCTACTCGCGGGATCTTGATGATGCTTACAACAAGGCGCGTGAAGTTCGTGTGGCGTGGAATAATGTTGGGGAAGTTCCTCCGAAAAGATTCTTTAAGGTTAACAAGGCATACCGCCATTTCCTTAAATTGTTTTATGACAAGTATAACCTTGCCAAAGGAATTGAGCCGAAAGTTCGCGTTGACCCAAGAATTGTTGAACAACAGGCGTTACTGGCGAGAGCGGAAACTTTGCTAAGACAACAGGATATCGTGGAAGCATCTCAGGAAGCGAAAGTGTTGTTAAGCAAATGGAAGGAAATTAAAATTCCTTTCAAGTTGGCAGACAAAGAATTGGCAGAGCGTTTCCGTTCTGTTTGTGATAAGATATTTGAATTAAGTTATCTGGCTCGTGTGATCAGCCGCAAATATCCTGCTTTTGAGTTAAAAAGTCAGGAAGAGCAACTGCGTACGAAACTCAGAGAATTGGAGTGGCTTGCCAAACGAGAGAAAAGCGATCTTGAATTTGCGATCATCGAGTTTGACAGAACGGCTACCGGCGACCCTGAGCAAGATAAACAAGCACAGGGACGCATTAATATCCAGAAGCGTAAAGTGGCAATGAAAGAAAGAATTTTATCTGAGTTTGAAAGAAAGTTGAAATCAATTACCAACTAATTCTTTCATCGAAGATTGTCTTATAATAAGGTTCGAAGTAAGCACCCTGGTCTCGAAAGCGGCTGGGGTGCTTTTGCTTTCAATCAGGTCCAGTAACAACGTTGCGGCAAGCTGACCCATTTCAAACGAGGGCTGCGCAACCGAACTCAACGGTGGATCCAAAAGTGACGAAATGGAAAGATCTGAAAATCCAACCAAGGCAATATCGTCGGGCATTCGGTAACCAAGTTGGCGCAGTGCCCAGTGAACACCGATCGCGATCCGGTCGCTTGCGGCAAAAATCGCGTCCGGGCGGTTTTTTAAAGCCATTAACTGATAGGCACGCTCGGTTCCGCCAGCCTGATTATATTCGCTGCTGACAACCCATTCGTCATGAAATTCAATTCCATGTTTTATCAATGCATCCTGATAACCTTTTAAACGGTTACGGCTAATGGATAAATTCGGCGGCCCCGCTATATGGGCAATACACTTGCATCCCCTGCTTATTAAATGTTCCGTTGCTTCAAAAGCACCCTTATAATCATCTACCCGAACCTTATGGCTAGGCGTCGACTCACTGACGCGATCAAAAAATACAACCGGAATTCCTTGTTCCTGCAATTCTATAAAATGGTCATGATTTTCAGTCTGGCTGGAAATGGAAACAATCAGTCCGTCCACACGCCGCATGGCGATGTGCCTGGTATCGGCCAGCTCCCTTTCATAAGATTCATGGCTTTGATAAATCATGGTATGATATCCCCGGCTGTATGCTATATCTTCAACGCCTCCGATGGCAGTGGAAAAAAAAGGATTTGCAATGTCGGGGACAATAATCCCTAGCGTCTGAGTACGATTCCGTAGTAAGCTTAATGCAATAGGATTGGGCGAATAATTTAATGATTCAGCCAGTTCGATCACTCTCTTTTTTGTCTCCTCACTGATTTCGGAACTGTCGCGCAGTGCCCGCGATACAGTTGATTTCGAAACATCCAGTTGACGTGCAATTTCTTTAATAGTAATCGAAGCTTTTCTCATATGTAGGGTGTATATTAAAATAATGCAATCGTGATATTAATTCTCCGAAATAAACTAACGGTGAAAAACTCAATAAAGTAACCGTAACTTGCTATGTTCCGGGAAAAAATACGAAATCGGGAACGGTTTCGGGAACGGTTGCGTAAATATATTGATTTTTTTCAAGATTAATTTTTGTATATCAACGAACCAATCATTAAACTAGACGAATGATTGCAATAGTTGCACTGACTGGTGCGTGCAATAATCAAGGAATTTTTCTATATTAACCTACCCAAAGTTTAATGGAAACGAAATCATTTACTAATGCATTACCGACTGCGTATTCCCAAAAAAGTGTTTTGGAGAATCTTTTTGGTAAAGTAGTCGCTAATGGAGATTATTATGCTTTTCGTGAATTGTTTACACATCATTACAGATCGCTTTGCAATTATGCCATGCGGGTGGTTGTAACCCGGGAAATTGCTGAGGAAGTGGTTTCGGATGTGTTTGTGAAACTTTGGAAGAACCGGGAACAAATAGAAGTACATACTTCTTTCCAGGCGTACATATATAGGGCAGTACGGAATCAGGCTCTTGATTATCTGAAATTACGCATCCATCGCCAGTACGAACGTGAGTCGCTCGACTCCGTACAATGGAACCTGACCCATGCAGATCATTACACGCCGATTGAAGAAATGGCTTTTAATGAATTCTATGAACGGGTGGAAGGTTGCATTCAGGATTTGCCAAGACAGTGTCAGGTTATTTTCAGGTTAAGCCGTGAAGAAGGTTTACGTTACCGTGACATCGCTGAGCGTTTGCAGATTTCTGTTAAAACGGTTGAAACCCAAATGAGCCGCGCATTAAAAGTCTTGCGTGAAAGAGTTCCGGAACACCGGTTGGTAGCTTAGCTTTCGACTGTCAGCAGTCGGCTCTCGACTTTCAGTTGATTGCTAGGAAGGCTCTTTGTTACCATTCTCTTTTAGAAATTAGAAATATTTTATAAAAAATAGGTTTGTTGAGATTACCTTGGAGTGCCAAAAGTAGATTTGCTTAGGTACAAGTAGCTCAATAAATTGTTATAACTAAATCCGCTGAAAAGTAGGAAGCTTATTGGCTGACTGCCCAAAGCTGACTGCCGACAGCCATTAACATATGTCATTAGAACAAACTTGGCGCTGGTTTGGCCCAAATGATCCTGTTACGTTACAGGATATCCGTCAGGCGGGAGCCACGGGAATTGTATCCGCATTACATCATATACCAAACGGTGTCGTTTGGGAAATCGACGAGATTTTAAATCGGAAGAATATTATTGAAGAGGCCGGACTAACCTGGTCTGTCGTGGAAAGTGTGCCCGTGCACGAAGCGATAAAAACCCGTACGGGTGATTTTGAAAAGTATATACGGAATTATCAGCAGTCGTTGATTAATTTGGGTAAATGTGGAATTGATACGGTTTGTTACAATTTCATGCCGATCCTGGACTGGACCAGAACCGATTTGGATGCGCCCATGCACGATGGTTCGACAGGTTTAAGGTTTGATGCGACTCAATTCGCCGCTTTTGATCTATATATTTTAAGAAGAGAAAACGCGGGTGATCAATATAACGAAGAGCAAAAAACGGCTGCGCTAAATTGGCTGGAAAAAGCAACAGGGGACGAGGTTAACAAATTGACCCGAAACATTATTGCAGGTTTGCCAGGTTCGGAAGAAAGTTTTACGATCGAAGAATTTCGTAAGGTTCTGGATACTTATAAGAATATAGGCGATCTGGAATTACGCACGCATCTATATCAGTTTATTCAGGCGATTGCACCTGTTGCGGAAGAAGCAGGAATAAATCTGGCGATTCACCCGGACGATCCTCCTTATCCAATCTTAGGATTACCGCGTGTTGTCAGTACTGAAAATGACGCAAATCTTTTGCTGGACGCCTATGACAGCAAATCAAACGGCCTCTGTTTTTGTACAGGTTCTTATGGCGTACGTGCTGATAATGACCTTTCCGGAATGGTTCACCGTCTGGGAAACAAAATTAATTTTATTCATTTGCGCGCAACGACGCGTGAACCGGATGGAAGTTTCTACGAAGCGGACCATCTCAATGGCGACGTTGATATGTATAGTGTGATGCATGCGTTGATCACTGAACAAAAAAGAAGAATTTTGGAAGGTAGAGAAGATTTAAGAATGCCTTTCCGTCCTGATCACGGCCACAGAATGCTGGATGATCTAACCGCAACCAAGCGAATGAATCCGGGTTATACGGCAATCGGCCGGTTGCGCGGACTGGCAGAACTTCGTGGTTTGGAAATGGGAATTGAGAGGGGACTGAATTGAGCAGTTGTTGTCAGGTAATTGTCTTAAAAACTCGTCCAATATTTTGCAATGATAAGATAGTCTCACAGACTTACGATATTACATTATTCAGCAATGATAGACACAAACACCACCGCCCAGAAAACGTTTATTGACGAAGATTTTCTCTTACGTTCAGAAACAGCGCGCATATTATACCATGATTATGCGAAGGAAATGCCGATTATAGACTACCATTGTCACCTTCCGCCGGATCAGATTGCAGAAGATAAGCAGTTTGAAAACCTGACGCAGATCTGGCTTTATGGCGATCACTATAAATGGAGGGCGATGCGTGCGAACGGTATCGATGAGAAATTTTGTACAGGTAATGCAGGCGACTGGGAAAAATTTGAACAATGGGCTGCAACGGTACCTTATACCATGCGCAACCCGTTATATCACTGGACGCATCTGGAATTGCTGAGGTATTTTGATGTTGATATCATCCTGAATAAAGACACTGCCCGTGAAATTTATGATGAATGTTCTGCCAAATTAAAGCAGAAAGATTTCAGCGTTCGCAGTTTATTGAAACGTATGAATGTGAAAGTGATCTGTACAACGGACGATCCGACAGATTCATTACAATATCACCAGCAAATCCGGGACAGCGATTTTGACATCAAAGTTTTGCCAACTTTCCGACCAGACAAGGCGATGTTGTTAATTGATTCACCAGCTGATTTTCAGGAATATCTGAATAAACTATTTCAGGTTGCAGGTGTATCAAATGGCAGTACCTACGAAGACTTACTGGCTGCCTTAAAAAATCGTCATGACTTTTTTGCGGAAATGGGCGGACGCTTGTCCGACCACGGGCTTGAACATATTTACGCATCTTTCGACGAATCTGCCGCGCGTACTGCACTGGCTGAAACGTTATCAGGCAAGACAAGTTCTGCTGAACTGCGTACCGCTTTCAAATCAGTTTTGCTTTATGATCTTGCAAAAATGGATCATAGCAAAGAATGGGCGCAACAGTTTCACCTTGGAGCTCTGAGAAATAACAATTCCCGGATGCTTAACAAGCTTGGGCCGGATACGGGCTGGGACTCTATCGGTGATTATAGCCAGGCGGAGGCTTTGTCCAAGTTTCTGAATAAACTGGATTCAACAGATCAGTTGGCAAAAACGGTATTATACAATCTTAATCCGGGAGATAATGAAGTTTTGGCTACGATGACCGGGAATTTCAACGACGGCACGATACCAGGAAAAATGCAATTCGGATCCGGTTGGTGGTTTTTGGACCAGAAAGACGGGATGGAAAAGCAAATGAACGCACTTTCGAATATTGGCTTGTTGAGTCGTTTTGTAGGAATGCTTACAGATTCCAGAAGTTTTCTTTCTTATCCGCGGCATGAATACTTCCGAAGAATCCTTTGTAACCTGATCGGTGCTGATGTTGAAAATGGAGAACTGCCGAAAGACATTCCCTGGCTGGGAAAACTGGTGCAGGATATATCTTACCACAACGCAAAAAATTATTTTGGGTTTTAATGGTACGGATTTGTTTTTAAAACCTTATTGCAGAAAGCCGGTCTGATTTTGCAAATCGGCCGGCTTTTGGTATAACTTAGCGGTCAGTAATTTAAATCCTATTCCGGCATTTAAAACTGATGCCATCTTAACCATTTCAGATTAAATTGACCTAGTAATTATGTCTAAAGTAGTAACATTCGGAGAAGTATTAATGCGCCTGTCGACGCCAGGTTTTTCTCGTTTTGAACAAGCACGACAACTTGACGTTACCTATGCCGGCGGAGAAGCAAACGTAGCCTCTGCATTGGCTTATTGGGGGCATCATACCGCTCACGTTACACGTTTTCCTGATTCTCCGATCGGGCGCTCAGCTGCTCAATATCTTCATTTTCATGGTGTTGATATTTCAAATATTATTTTTGGCGGTCCTAGAATGGCGGTTTATTTTCTGGAAACGGGTGCAGCCTTACGTGCCAGCCAGATCGTTTATGACCGTGCGAATTCTTCTCTTGCAACCATTGATCCAAGCGAATTAGACTGGGATGAAATCCTGAAAGACGCGAACTGGTTTCACTGGGCTGGTATAACACCTGCGCTTTCACAAGGAGCTGCAGATGCTTGTCTGGCCGGAATCGAAGCTGCCCGGAGAAAAGGTATAACTGTTTCCGGGGATATTTTTTATCGTGCGAATTTGTGGAAATATGGCAAAAAACCATCCGATGTGCTTCCTGCGCTGACGGCCGGAACCGATATCGTGATCGCAAATCGCGAAAATATAAAGGAAATATTTGGTATCGAAGGAAACGATTTTATTGAATCCTGTGTCAATTTAAAGAAGGCTTTCCCACAGGTTAGCAGGGTTGTAGATACAAAAAGGACATCAATAAGCGCGACGCATAATTTGCTAAGAGCATATCTTTGGAACGGAACAAGCGTTTTGGAAACTCCGGATATTGACATTAATCCAATTGTTGACCGGGTTGGGGGAGGAGATGCCTTCATAGCCGGTTTAATCCATGGTTTGATTTCATTTAATGACGAACAAAAAGCACTTGAATTTGGCGTTGCAGCATCTGCTTTGAAGCATACGATTGAAGGTGATGCACTTATTTCAACAGTTGCAGAAGTGGAAGCAATCCGTCAGGGCGAAACATCGGGAAGAATCAGAAGATAGAAGCAGAGCGCCGTAATATTACGGCTGTCGAAAATTTGAACATAACTTATGGCAACAATAGATAAAGATACCACGATCATTTTATTAAATGAGACGGGCATACTACCGCTTTTTTACCACGCAGATATTGAAATCGCGAAAAATGTTTTGACTGCAAGTTACAACGGCGGAGCAAGAGCATTTGAATTTACAAATCGTGGAGCAAATGCCTACGAAGTTTTTGTAGAACTTATCGCTTATGCCCTTGAAAATCTACCGGGGCTGGCTTTGGGAATTGGTACTGTTTACGACGCAGAAACGGCTCAGAAATATATAGACGCCGGTGCGGAATTTGTTGTAGCACCTTTTACAAATCCGGAAGTTGGAGAAGTTTGTAACAAGGCAAATATTCCTTGGATACCTGGAATAGCTACATTAACTGAAATTTTTCATGCGCTGAAAGGCGGAGCAGAAGTAGTAAAACTTTTCCCGGGTGAAGTTGTAGGTTCTGCTTTCGTAAAAGCGGTAAAAGGGCCAATGCCACATGTGAAAATCGTGGTGACAGGCGGTGTTTCTCCAACAAAAGAAAGTATTGAAGAATGGTTTGGTGCAGGCGCTTATGGAGTAGGAATGGGTTCAAATCTCTTTCCTAAGAATGTGATCAGCGAAGGAAATTATGCCTGGATTGAGGCGAAGGTTGCTGAAAGTATTCAGTTAATTAAGGAATTTCGGGCGAAGGGTTGATTAATAGTTATTTTGAAGAAAGAGGCTCAATCGGAAATATTTCTGGTTAAGCCTCTTTCTTGCATGATGCACATAGTGATGATTATATTTATTGCTGAGATTAGCTTTAATATCACGTACGGATAAAGCTATTTAAAGGAATAATTTTACCTGGGTTATCTGTATAGACATTTTTACAAGATCTTGTGAAAATGAAAAATACTGAATTTTAAAACCGAGATTCTGTGATTTATCGAAGTTGCCGAGGATATTCTGTACTGCATTATCAAAACAAGCAGAGCGCATTTTAATAATTATGCTTGCTGTGCACGGGTTGTGGAAAATTTGGATATTCATTAAAAGGCGCAACGACTGTATGCAGGGGAAACTACGCACCTAAAAACTCCAAATGCTTTAAAGCTGCTCTTAATTCTGTATAGGTAACGTCATCAGGTAAAGCCGCCTTCGCTTCATTTAGAGTGACCTGTTTATTTTCCAGGAAATAATCAATGACCTTATTGATCTTCTCTTTTGGAAAAATGTCAAAGATATCCAGTTCGCCGGTGCCGATATAATGTGCTAGATGTGTTTCAATTGTAGAAACTCCAAAACCTCGTTCTTCTGCAATTTCTTCAATATTCTTTCCGGAGTGGAAAAGGTCAAAGCTGACTTTTTTAGTATCTGCTTTTTCCTTTTTAAGAGGAATTTCGATCGTACCCTTGTCAATCTGGTTTTGTTCACAATAAGCAATAACCATTTCAACAAGCTCTTTCCCAAATTGTTTCACTTTCGCCTTTCCGATACCTTTTACACTTTCAAGCTCAGGCAGAGTGGTAGGCAATTTGGTCACCAATTCTTCCATTGCTTTTTGAGGTAAAATCATATACACAAAAACATCATTTTCAGTAGCAATATTATTGCGCCAGTTTTTGATCGTTTTATAGAGTTCAGGATTTGGAATATCTTTTGAAACGGTTGCTGTTGCCTTCGTGGTAGTAGCGGTTTTTATGCTTACCTTGAAATCAATCTCAGCGTTCGATTTTGCTCTCAGATAATTGGAAGTACTGAATGCATCCTTAGTCGCCAGCATAACCGCTCGTTTGATAAAAATCGCCTTCTGGAAATTTTCAAGTGCCTGAACGGCCACCTTTTTTACTGCTGTATTATCCGTTTCAATCTCAATAGACCTGCTTTCCTGATAGATGGACTGGTCAATTTTATCGTAAAAATAGACAGCACCTTTTTGCACACGATTAGCGAGAACTTCATTTTCTTCCGGAAGACCTGGTTCTGCGAAAAACTGGTTTAACTGATTTCTAAATTTATCTGCAACGATGAAAACATCCTGGTCTGCCGCAGCTTTGATCAGTTTCATTGTCGTATTTGCAGATTTATTGATAATACTTTCATTCTCATCCAGCACCCGGTTCAACCTGAAAGCAGTATTTTTCACTTCGCTGAAATCAAATAATTCTAATAAAAGTGAGCGCTGAAAAACAATTTTCGACTCTGTTAGTTGATCTGTATCCGGTTCGTTTGCGCTCGCTTCTTTAACATATGCAGCAACTGTTACATCCGTCTTTACACTGTTCAGCGAAATCGGCGTCCGCAAAACCATGCCCTCGAAACTTTTACATCGGCTAAGCGCAACATAAACCTGTCCATGTGCAAACGAATTATTAGCGTCAATAATCGCTTTTTCAAAAGTTAACCCCTGACTTTTGTGAATGGTTATTGCCCAGGCAAGTTTAAGCGGATATTGAGTAAAACTTCCAATAACCTGCTCATCAATTTCTTTTGTCTGAGGATTCAGCGCATACTTGATATTTTGCCATTCGGCCGGATGAACGTCAATTTCCGTGTAATCTCCTTTACATTTTACATAAATCGTGTCGTCATCAAAACGTGTTATCGTTCCAATTTTTCCATTATAAAAAAGTTTGTCGCGTGAGGAATCATTTTTTACAAACATTACCTGAGCGCCGACTTTCAGCTCCAGACTTTGTTCAGTCGGGAAGGTCTCTTTGACAAAATTTTCCACAATCCTGGCTTCGAAAAATTTTGACTTTCCGTCTAGGTCGGCCAGCTTTTTAATATTGATTTCCTGTGCCGACTGATTATGAGAAGTCAGCGTGATATAGCCTTCGTCATCCGCCGGCTTGAAATCCGGGATAAAACGCTGGTTTAACGCTTCCAGCGTAGTTTTATCCAGCTTGTTGTCGCGGATACGGTTCAGTATATCAATAAAAAAAGTATCCGATTGCCGGTAAATGTGTTTCAGTTCAATTCTTACCGGCGCCGTTTGTTTCAAAGCATTACTGCTGAAAAAATAAAAAGTGTCGTAGTAAGGTTTAAGCATGCTCCATTCCTGATCCCTCACAACAGGCGAAAGCTGGTGCAAATCCCCGATCATCAGCAACTGTGTACCGCCGAAAGGCTTATTTCTATCTTTATATCGTCTCAAAACCTCATCAATCCCGTCCAACGTATCTGCCCGAACCATACTTATTTCGTCGATTACCAGCAGATCAAGCCCTTTGATCAAATTGATTTTCTCGGTGTTGAAACGGCTATATCGCTGTTCGTTTGTATTACTTTCAGGAATATATGGACCAAAAGGAAGTTGGAAAAAAGAGTGAATCGTGACGCCTCCGGCGTTAATCGCAGCAACTCCGGTTGGAGCCACAATTGCCATTCTTTTACTTAAAGTTTTTTTAAGATTATGTAAAAAAGTGGTTTTCCCGGTGCCGGCTTTTCCCGTAAGGAAGATATTTTTGTTTGTATAGTGAACGAATTGAGCCGCTAATTCCAGTTGTGTGTTTTGCTCCATGATAGTGGTTTAATTACCTCAGAATTTTGCTTTCGGTTGTTAAAAGTTGATTACAGAAAGAAATTTTCCGCTTATCCTTTTCTTATTTGTTTTCCGTATTCTTTGCGCTTTATTGCATCGTAGCATATCGGTGACAAATTGTTTTACTCTTCACAAATATATCACAATGAAAAACACATTACTATTTACATTCCTTTTACTCATATCTTTTGTAGGCCGTGCTCAGGATATCTCCGGACAATGGTATGGAATTCTTAAACTTCCGGGAGCTCAACTGAAATTGGTACTTAATTTAACTAAAAACGGAAACGGATATGCGGCAACATTAGACAGCCCGGATCAGGGAGCAAAGGGAATTCCGGTAAACAGCGTCGAATTTTCCAATATGATTTTAAAAATTCAGTCGTCAAGTATTAATGCGGAATACCAGGGAACTTTGAATGCCGGAGACCGTTTTAAGGGAACATTTAAACAAAACGGTATGTCATATCCGCTGGATCTTGGTCGGGAAATTTTGGAAAGTACCAAAGCTTTACGTCCACAAGAACCCGTAAAGCCCTATGCATATTATACTGAGGAAGTGAAATTTGAAAATCAAAAAGAAAAAATTACGCTGGCGGGCACACTGAGTCTGCCATCTAAAGAGGGAAATTATCCGGTGGCAATTTTAATTTCAGGCAGTGGGCCGCAAAACCGGGACGAGGAGATTATGGGCCATAAACCATTTCTGGTTATAGCCGATCATTTAACAAAAAACGGAATCGCTGTTTTGAGATATGATGACAGGGGAACAGCGCAATCAACGGGTGATTTTAACGCTGCGACATCCAAAGAATTTGGGACAGACGTAGAAGCCGCGATTTCTTACTTAAAGACTAGAAAAGAAATTAATGTTAAGAAAATTGGCCTGATCGGGCATAGTGAAGGCGGATTAATAGCTCCGATGGTCGCGGCGGATTCTAAGGATGTAGCTTTTATCGTTTTGCTTGCTGGGCCAGGAATTCCCGGCGATGAAATTATGATGAAGCAAACTCGTCTGCTTGGAAAGGCGGGTGGTGTGCCAGATCAAGCATTGGATAAATCAGAGCAGATGAATAAGAAGGTCTACGCAGTTTTAAAACAAAAATTAGATATTGCTGAGACTAAAAGGCAGATTAAAGTACTTCTGGAAGAAGATCATAATCAAGCACCTGCCGAACAGAAACTTTCTGATAGTGACAGGGAGGCGGTAATATCCAGAATGGTTAATTCAATCGTATCGCCATGGACCCAGTTTTTCCTGACTTATGATCCAGCTAAAGCGCTGGAAAAGGTAAAATGCCCGGTATTAGCTTTAAATGGTGAAAAAGACTTACAAGTACCACCTAAAGAAAACCTTGAAGCAATTAAAAATGCGCTGGAAAAAGGTGGTAATAAAAGTTTTACAACAAAGGAATTGCCAAACTTGAACCATCTTTTTCAGGAAAGTAAGACCGGGGCACCGAGTGAGTATGGAACAATAGAGCAGACTTTTTCACCAATTGCGTTGTCCGAAGTAACAACCTGGATCAATAAAGCAGTTAAGTAATATACCATTGAGTAAAGATATTTATGCGATTCCAGTTAATAATGGGACTACCGGGATTTTACATCTTTTAGTTGATTAAAATAATTAAGCAGCCATACACATACTTATTTAATATATGCTAATTCCTACACTTATTCTTTCAGTAATATTTAGCTCGCTGGCGTTTATTGTTACAAAAAATAACGCCAGATATATTCTTTCTGGCTACAATACCATGTCGGATGCGCAGAGAGCTTTGGTTGACCTCGACGGGTATCTTAAATTCCACAAACAATTCCACTTGTTTTTAGGCATATCTGTTTTCGTTTGTGTCATGTTTTTTGAGGGGATCAATAAAAATCTGGCTGGAATTTTTCTTGGCATATATCCTTTGCTGGCGTACGTTTATTTTCTTGTCAAAACCAGGAAATATTTTTCAGATGTTAAAAATCAGAAAGTAGGTGGGCTAGTCGGTGTACTAATTTTAATACTCACGATAGGAGGCGTTGGATACTTATTTTTGAATGGATTGAAGAATAGTGAAATTCAATTTAATGAGAACAACCTGGAAATAACTGGAATGTATGGTGAGAAAATCAATCGTGAAGGGATTTTAGGAATAACACTGGTGCCTGAGTTGCCAGAAATATCAATCCGGTCAAATGGCTTTGCCGCAGGTGATTTCAGGAAGGGATATTTCAGAACAAAAGATGGAAAAACGATTAAGCTGATCGTCAATGATAAGCAAAAGCCTTTTCTTAAGCTGGACACACAAGAAGGGGAAATATATTTTAGCTCAACCAGTCAGCCGTCGGAAGATTTACTTGGGAAGATTAAGAAGTGGAAGGGACTTTAAAAAATTAAACCTTTTAAAAGTACATAGGGTGATTCTAAACGATCTCGCTAACATGGTTAACGAGATCGTTTTGTTGGATATAGAAAAGACTTAATTTATTATCGTCTCCGGTTTTGAAAGCAATTTCAAATTTTCCACAACCGCATCATTAAATCCTGGAAGTGATGCAAGATCTGCCCCCCATAAGTTCTGGTCACTTAAAACGTCGCTAACAAGTTCAGTTTGAGATTGTGCATTTTCCCATTTTTCTGCAAAATAGGCTGCTGAATCACAACGGATTGGATATAATTCACCATTTCGTTCACCGGAATAAATTCCTTCGATTAGTTGAACAGGCTTCATAAATAATAAAAATGCAGCAAATCCTTTGGCAAAAAGAACCGGTACTTCGTTTGATTTTTGATAATGATTTAAAAGCGTAGGAATATTACGCATTTTCATTTTCGCAGTATACTGAACGGTTATATCAATCAGCTGGTGACGAATGAACGGATTTCTGAAACGATCCAGAACCTGATTCCCGAATTCCTGCGCACGTGCCGGATCAACTTCGTAGGGAATTGCAGGCGCTAATTCTTTCAACATTACACCGGAAATGAAATCCGCAGTTTCCGGATTTTCCATACTTTCCCGAACGGTATTAAGTCCATGTAAAAAACATAAACCGGAAGCCAGGGTATGTGTACCATTTAAAAGACGCAGTTTCAATTCACGGAAAAGGTCAATGTTTGGTTCTATCACGACGCCCTTATCTGCCTGAGCAAAACTCAATACAGATTTCACATGATCACCGCCCTCGATCGCCCACAGGCTGTAAACCTCTGAAACGATTAAAAGGTCATCTTTATAACCAGATTTATCACTCAATTCAGCTACGGTTTCGGCGTCAGGTTTTCCCGGAACAATGCGGTCAACCAACGAATTACAGAAATGATTTTCCTTTTCAAGCCAGTTGACAAAATCGGCACCCAAATTATGTTGTTCTGCTTGTTTCAAAACAATTTCGCGAAGCCTGGTACCATTTCCAACGATTAATTCCGTTGGAACAATTACCATCCCGGATTCTGCCGAGCCTGAAAATGCTTTAAAACGTTCGAACAAAAAGGCAGTCAGTTTTCCTGGAAAAGAAACAGGGGGAGAAGCTTTCAGATTATCTTCCACAAACTGTATCCCAACTTCGGTTGTGTTGGAAATCACGATCTGCATTTCAGGATTATAAGCACATTCAAGAATTTCAGCCCAGTTATTGCTTGCTGAAAGTGTCCTGCTGATTGCGCTGTTTATTACCGTTTCATCTATTTGTTTCCCATTTTCAATTCCGCGGATGCCGTGGGAAAATATATTTTTCTGGATTCCAAAAGCGTCAACACCGCCTTGCGATGTAGATTTCACAACTACAATACGTCCATTAAAAATATTTTGCTGATTCGCCTTGTTGACAAAAAAGTCAGGAAGGCCGCGCAAGAGTACGCCGGTACCAAACTGAATAATTTTCTCAGGCAAAGCCAAAAGTTTTTTATGGTCGGGATATAATTCGGGTCTTTGTTCGATTAATTCCGGAGAAAGCTGTGGTGCAGTCATTTTTGTAAAGTTCTTGTTCATAGGTATGACGCCGTTTCTTGACTCAAACCCCTAAAAAAAAGAGGCACCGTTTGATGCCTCTTTCAGTATATTTTCCAGTTATACAACGATCTTAAATCCTGCTTTTTAAGCGTTCAACGTTACAAAACCACTTTCTTCTTTTTCCTTTTTTTCATCAGGGAAAACGAAGGTGGTCGCCTTGTTTACTTTTTCAGGTAAAAGAGCAATTGCCAACACTTCGTCAACTTTATCCACATAATGGAATTTTAAATCCTGAATATAATTCGCCGGTACTTCTTCAACATCTTTGCGGTTTTTCACGCACATGATAATTTCTTTCACGCCAGCTCTTCTGGCGGCAAGAATTTTCTCTTTAATTCCACCAACCGGAAGTACTTTTCCACGAAGTGTAATTTCTCCGGTCATAGCCAGGAATGGACGGATACGACGTTGTGTGAAAATCGAAGCCATGGAAGTTACCATCGTAATACCCGCAGAAGGACCGTCTTTCGGAACTGCTCCGGCAGGAACATGAACGTGTAAATCGTAGTGATTGAAAATCCGGTAATCGATATCAAGTTCGTCAGAATGCGCTTTAAGATATGAAAGTGCAGTAATGGCAGATTCTTTCATCACATCTCCAAGCTGTCCGGAAAGTGTCAGGCCGCCTTTTCCGCGACTAAGACTCGTTTCAATAAACAGAATTTCGCCACCAACGGAAGTCCAGGCCAAACCTGTCACAACGCCTGCAAAATCATTGTCCTGATATAGATCCTTATCAAAAACTTCGGCGCCAAGGAATTTTTCAACGTGTTCAATTTTGATGGTTTTAGGATATTCCTGTTCCATTGCAACCGATTTTGCAATTTTCCGGATCAGCGTTCCTACCTTTTGTTCAAGATTACGAACGCCTGATTCGCGGGTATACCCTTCAATTACACGAAGAAGCGCAGCGTCGTCAATTTTGACATCCGTTGCTTTCAAACCGTGATCTTTGCGTTGTTTTGGTACCAGATAACGTTTCGCAATCTGTAATTTTTCTTCAATGGTATAGCCCGTCATCTCGATAATTTCCATACGGTCACGAAGCGCCGGGTGAATCGTATCCAGTGCGTTGGCCGTCGCTACGAAAAGCACACGCGAAAGATCGTACTCAACTTCAAGATAATTATCTGTAAAAGACGAATTTTGCTCAGGGTCCAATACTTCCAATAACGCCGAAGCAGGATCGCCGCGGTAATCCGAGCTTACTTTATCGATTTCATCAAGAATGAAAACCGGGTTTGCAGAACCTGCTTTTTTGATATTCTGGATTACTTTTCCAGGCATTGCTCCGATATATGTTTTACGATGGCCACGTATTTCAGCTTCATCATGCACGCCACCAAGCGCCATGCGAATATATTCCCGGTTCAGAGATTTCGCAATGGATTTTCCCAGCGAAGTTTTTCCAACACCAGGAGGGCCATATAGACAAAGGATCGGAGCTTTTAAATTGCCTTTCAGTTTCAAAACAGCCAGGTATTCAATAATTCTCTCTTTTACCTTTTCCAAACCAAAGTGATCAGAGTCGAGCACTTTTTGCGCGCGGACAAGATCAAAATTGTCTTTAGTATATTCACCCCATGGCAAATCCACCAATGTTTCCAGGTAATTTAAGGTTACCGGATACTCTGGCGCCATCGGATTGATGCGTTGTAATTTGGCAAGTTCTTTATCAAAATGCGCACGAACAGTATCAGACCATTTCTTCTGGCCTGCTTTTGCACGAATGTCGTCCATATCGCGCTCCGGACTATCAATTCCTAACTCATCATGCAAAACTTTTATTTGCTGACGCAGGTAATAATCACGTTGCTGCTGGTCGATATCTGAACTTGCTTTCGACTGGATTTCACGTTTCAATTCAAGCATTTCAATCTCCCGCATCATATATTGCAGAAGAAGCGTCGCTTGTTTGTGTCCGTTTCTTTCTTCCAGCAACCTCTGTTTATCGGCTACCTCAACATTAATATTTGAAGAAAGGAAATGAATCAGGAAAACCGGACTCTCAATATTATCCAGCGCAATTCTTGCCTCCTGAGGAATTTCAGGATTCAGGCGCATGATTTTATGAGCCCCGTCACGAAGGGATTGCAAAAGTGCTTTTGACTCTTTTTTAGTCGGAGCAACGAAAGAATCTTCAATGGCTTCAACTTCCGCAGTCAGATATGGGTCTTCGCTTAAAATCTTTTTAATCTCAAAACGCTGACGTCCCTGTACGATAATAGTCACATTTCCATCCGGCAGCGTGATCATTTTCAGGATATGTGCAACCGTTCCGATTTTATGCAAATCTTCTGCGGTAGGATCTTCTTTATTTGGTTTTGCCTGGGTAACAGCGCCCAGAATTCGCATATTGATATCCGAATTCCGATATATTTTCTTAACAAGACGGATTGCTTTTTGGCGTACTACGGTAACCGGAATTACCATGCCCGGAAAAAGTACAGTTTGCCTGATTGGCAAAATGGCAAGTTCATTAGGTACTTCGAATGGTTCATCGGATCCCTCAGGACCACCAAGGGGGACAATTTCAAGGCTATCTAAATCCGAATCGGACATAAGTAGCCGACTATAGAGGTCAGAAGGTTCAAATTTCATAGGCATTCTGTCATAATGACAGATAATCTTTTCCCAATTTATAAATAATGACTTTCAAAAGAAAGGGATTATAAAAGCAAAATAGCCGTGCCAATGGAATTATTGTCAGGCGTTTTGTAAATAATCCACTTAAAGTGATTGTACAGTTTGTCCTTTTTTGAACAAAAAAGTTTTAGGGCCAGCCGGAGATTTGACGTTCGTCATATTGACCTGATCATCAAATACTTCCATTAAAATGGTATTTTGAAGTTTCCATCCTTCCGGATTTTCAGAAAATGGAATTTCAAGATAAATCCAGGTTGCATCGGCTTCCTCTTCTTTGCCAAGATACTGAACTTCTGCTTTTTTCTGTGCGCCGGTTAAGATAAAATGTTTGCGGATATAGCGTTCAACGAATGGATTGTTCTGATCGTTATTCTTAATCGAAAAGATTCGTTTGTTGTTATCCTCCGAAATGCCTTTTTCGAGATCGTCCGTAAAAATCCGGATACTGATTTGAAAAGATTTTCCTTTCTTGTCATATTGCATTTGCGTAACGCTTACATGGTATTCATGTTTTGGAGCAAAAGAACTTGACAAACAAAAGATAATGAGCAGAAAAGGCAGACAAGAAATCTTCAATGCAAACGAGTAAGAAGATGTGAATTAGTAAAGACGACCGGTCTCTAACAAGAGACCGGCTTCAATATTTTTTAGAAAACGGCTTTCCAGACGTCATTAAATATGGCAAATGCCATAAGGCCTAGCAATAAAACCATTCCCACTTTTTGTGCATTTTCAAGAAAAGCATCCGATGGTTTACGGCCGGAAATAATTTCGTAAGAAAGAATTACCGCATGACCACCATCCAAAGCTGGAATCGGCAATGCATTCATAAATGCCAAAACCATAGAAAGAAGCCCAGTCAAATACCAGAAACGGCTCCAATCCCAGATTCCGCCGAACATACGTGCAATTCCAATCGGTCCGCTTAATGCTTTCGATGCTGAAACTTCTCCACGGAATATTTTTCCAAAACCTTTAATGTTGTTAAATACAACGGCAAATGCGTTTTCTGTGCCTTTGCTAACAGCCTGACCCAATGTATAATTGATTGTCGTAGTCGCCAAAAGACTTTCAGGATAGAAACCGATTGTCCCATCTGCCGACACATTGACGTTTACTTCCTGCTGTTTGCCTTCGCGTTCAATCCCTAGTTTAGCTTCTTTGCCTTTCAATAATGGAAGCTGTGCCTGAATTTCGTTGTAAAAACGAATAGGAGAGCCATTGATCGAAATAATTTTATCGCCTGGTTTCAAACCTGCTTTTGCAGCGGGCATTCCTGGAACAAGTTCCGCGATTTTAAACGGCATTGCGGGGCGGATAAAATTCCCTTTTTCTTCCGGATCGGAAAGCTTTTCGATAAAGTTGTTTGGGATATCAATATCAATCTCCTGCCCGTCACGACTTACGGTATAAGAGCTATTGCTTCCCAAAAATACATCCGAGCTAACAACATCATTGAAATCAGTAAATTGTTTGCCGTTGACTTTCACAATTTTATCACCTGTTTTCAAGCCGATTTGCTGAGCAAGATCACCTGCGATAATTCCGTATTTATTAACTTCTTCTTTCGACAGGATCTTCTCGCCGTCTTTGTAGGCGATCACAATAAAAATGAATACACCGACAATTACGTTTACGATAATACCGCCGAGCATTACGATCAATCGCTGCCAGGCTGGTTTCGAACGGAATTCCCAGGGCTGGGGCTCTTTATTCATAGCCTCAGTATCCATCGATTCATCAATCATCCCTGATATTTTCACAAATCCACCCAGTGGAATAGCGCCAATTCCATATTCAGTTTCACCTTTTTGTATACTCCAGATTTTCGGAGGGAACCCGATAAAGTATTTTTCCACACGCATACCAAACATTTTGGCGGCAAACATATGCCCCCATTCATGCAATCCCACTAAAATAGACAAACCCAGAATGAGTTGTCCGGCCATAATTAAAATTTCCATTCAGGTCTTTGAAATAATTGAAAATTGATAATGGAAAATTGAAAAAAGAAACTGCTTTCGCGAAGCGAGGAACAACTTATAATTTCAAAGATTAAACTTTTACTTTTCTTGCTAATACAAATAAACGTAATCTCAAACAGTAAAGTTACGTAAAAGGCACAATTTCGTTCAAAAACCTTTTACAAACGGTACTTAGCCGCCTGTTTATACTTCGATATCAATTCCCATCATGCGCATCAATTCAGATGCGTTGAAAGATTTACAGATTCCGTCGTGCAATTGATAATCAAATTTGAGCTGTCCGTTTTCTACATCTGACCGGAAATGAAAATTGTGGACATATGACTCATTCGCTCCCCATTCACCCAGTTCAAGATCGTGCGTGGAAACCAGGCCTGCAGAACTTTTGGTATGCAGCTGGCGAATTAAAGCTTCTGCGCCTTTGTGACGGTCAGCGGAATTCGTTCCCTTTAAAATTTCATCCAGGAGATAAAAAACCGGCGGCTCATTTTTTTCATCGGCCAGCTCCAGCAACTGGCGTAAACGTTTCAGCTCTGCATAAAAAGACGACGTGCTTTCTTCCAGAGAGTCTTGCGTACGCATACTGCTGAATACCCGGACTGGTGCGCAGGCAAACATCGTGGCGGAAACAACAGCGCCCATTTGTGCAAGAACAAGATTTAGTCCAATAGTTCTAAGAAATGTACTTTTACCCGACATGTTAGAGCCAGTCACTAAAATGGTATGGCCTAAACCATTCATATTAAAATTATTGCTTACCCGTTTTTCTTTCGGAATAAGCGGGTGGCCCATTTGCGTTGTTTCAATGTAAACATCTTTTTGCCAGGTCACTTGCGGCACAGTATGTTCCGGATAGGCGAAGGCATTTCCGGCCAGACTGTTCATCGCTTCCGTATCGGCGAGCACATCCAGCCAGCTGTTCAGATTTTCTTTATTTGCTTCTTTCCATTTTTCCAGACCTGCAAGACAATGCATGTCCCAAAGCGTAGTTATACCAACAAAAAGAGCAAAAAAGGGATGGTTACGATAGTCAAGCCTTTCAAATAAAATACCCGCTTTTCTCAGTAAATGTGCAGAGCCCCGAATTAAAGTCTGACGTTGTTTCCACCACCTTGAACGGTAAGGTACAGCATCAGCTATATCAAGTAAATCTGCATAAGCCGCAAGCGTAAAACCTAATGCCGTTGTGCGGTTGACAAGACCCTGCAAAGTTTCCTGATAGCGTCGCAGGAGAACGAGGTGCCATACTAAGCAGAGAATGAGAGGCCAGGCGGGAATTAAACCTGCGTAAACCAAGCTTCCAATGGCCAGCGTTACAAGTGGGAAAAACCGCCAGCGTAATGATGATTTCAAAGAATCAGGCAACGTTTCGGTTGCCCAATCACGAAAAGCTGTAACCTGCTGGGCTGCATGTTCATGTAAAAGGGCGGTAGCTTCCCAGGATTGTCTGAGCTTCGGATTGGTTTTAAATTCTTCAACAGCTTCCTGGCGCATCAGAATTTCTTCGAGTGACGCGTGATTTTTAAGCCAGTTCGCTAGTCTTCTGGCTCCTTCGGCAGTTCTAGTACGGTTTAATAAACGATATAATGAGTAGTCACCGAAAATATCAAGGTCAGTAGCAAACGAATGATTTTTTTCCTGAAAGTGAATTCCGGTATCTTTTCGTTTAAAACGAAAGACAAGCCGTTCCATTTCATCTTCATTGATTGTCTGAAGATTCCGCTGGAAATTCCGGGTTCTTTTAGCAGCTTGCTGAAGGCGCATCAGTCCCAGAAAAAAAAACAATGCGATGCCGGTTCCAATTCCCCAGTTTGATTGACCGGTATTGTTCCATAACCAGGCCGTTCCGAAAATACTCAGAAAAGCAACGATCCGACCGATTGCAAGCATATTAAAGCGTTTCTGCGCTATGGATTCGGTGAGTTTCGCTTTTTGAAATTCGGTTTCAAAAAAAGTGTGTGGGTTTAGAACTTCCTTTTGATTATCCATCAATGGCTTTCAGCGGTTTCAAATTGTAATTTAATTAGACTTGCATACAAGCCGTTGTCTAGTAAAGATAATTCCTGATGCGTACCCGATTCTGCAATCTGTCCTTCCCTGATCACATAGATAGAATCCACCATCCGGATTGTTGCCAGACGGTGTGCAATGACAATCGTTGTACGGTTTTTCATCAGGTCGTTTAGTGCAATCTGTACCAGTTTTTCGGATTCGGCGTCGAGTGAACTCGTTGCCTCATCCAGTATCAATATTTTTGGATCTTTTAAAATAGCCCTTGCAATGGCAATTCTCTGACGCTGGCCGCCGGATAATTTTATGCCGCGTTCTCCTACAACGGTCTCAAATTTTTCCGGGAAGGTATCGATGAATTCCGTTGCATATGCTTTTCTGGCAGCTTCCAGAATTTCTTCTCTTGTAGCGGACGGTTTCCCGTAAGCGATATTTTCATAAATCGTTCCTCCAAAAAGCATCACTTCCTGCGGAACAATTGCGATGTTTTTCCTTAATTCAGAAATTCCATACGTATTTATCGGTTTTCCATCGATAAGGATTTCTCCTGACTGATGATCATAAAACCGCATAAGCAGTTGAATAATGGTCGATTTTCCTGCGCCGCTATATCCTACCAAAGCAATTTTTTCTCCTGCTTTCACATGAAACGAAATACCTTTCAAAACAGGCAGATCGGCTCTCGACGGATATGAAAACTGTACATTTTGATATGAAATATCTCCAGCCATATGAACTGCCGAAGTTTTGGCAGATTCTTCAACGGACACTTCCGAAGTTTCCAGGAGCAATTCAAAAATTCTTTCTGACGCACCGACGGTTTTATTGATTTGTGCATACAAATCACCCATACCTCCAATGGAAGCGCCGATGAACGTAGTGTACAAAATAAATGTAAACAGGTCCGATAAAGACATATCTCCTGATTGTACCAATCCTGCTCCAAACCATATTACGCCAACAATTCCTCCTGAAATTCCAAAAATGATAAAAGAAACAAATCCTCCGCGGAAGGTAGCAGCATGCAGTGCCAGCTTTACTACCCGGCCCAGAGCGGTTTCGTAGCGATTGACTTCCAGATGTTCGTTTGTAAATGCTTTTACGACATTGACCGATTGCAGTGTTTCTTCTACAATTACGTTTGCCGAGGCTAATTCATCCTGAGCTTTTTTAGAAAGGCGGCGGATATACCGTCCAAAAAACATTGCTGCAATAACCAGAATCGGGAAGGTTCCCAGCATAAATAATGTCAGCTTCCATGAAGTATAGGAGATAATAGCGACACCGACAAAAAGTGTTGCTATCTGACGAAAAAATTCAGCGATGGTAAAGGATAAAACGCCTTCCAGCTGTGAAACATCAGAGGTAACCCGGCTTGTCAGTTCTCCGACACGACGTTGTTCCAGAAAGCCGAGGGGAAGCGTAATAATTTTGCTGTATGTATCACGACGCAAATCAGCCATAGCTCTTTCACTGACTCGCGTGAAAAGAAAAATCCTGAAAAACGAGAATATCGATTGAAACACCAGAACAAATATCAGAAAGCCTGAAATCTGGTTGATTGTGTAATTTGACTTCCCCTCAATAACTTCAACGATGCTTCCGACCAGTTTTGGGAAGGCAAGAGAAGTAAAGGTTGAAAGTACCAGGAATACCATCCCGACTATGAAAATCCATTTATATGGAAGTATGTAACGAAAAAGGGCAAATGTTTTTTTTAGTCCTTCCCAACTTATTTTTCTTACTGCAAAAGGAGATTCTCCATCTCCTTCATCACTATTTCTTCTTTTGGCCATTACAAAAAGGTATTCGACAAGCGTTTACTTAATTTACTTCTGAATCTGTATCATGCACTGATATTTTTTTATCTCAATGCGCTGATTACCATATCTCTATATTCAGAACGGCAAAAGTACGGAATAATTGATAATTAAGTGACAAGAATAAGAAGTTGGATTATTGAGATTGGTCATTGTTTTGAAAAATCAGTTTCTGAAATTATTTGTTTACTATACCTAAAAGACTTTATCAAGACGCTGGCCTCAGAGAAGCTTGCTGTTTATTGAAGTGTATCGATTCATGTAACTTTAATTTCTCAGGCGTTTCCTTGATTTCAGTTAGAAAGCTTTTAATGAGCCACAATGTGTTGTGAAACTTAGCTATGAACAGGGAGCTCCGGGTGATAAATTTATCTGATGAGCAAAAAATTTTTGAAAAAATAAAAAACACACGCAACCCCTTTATCAATACGCACGTAATGGTAAGAAAAAGAGAGACATGCCCGAGTATAACTCCGCCGTTCTTCAAGAACTACTCGACGGCTGTTTGAAAAAGAACCGCCGTAGTCAGGAGCTGTTGTATAAACAGTTTTATGGCTATGCTATGAGCATCTGTTTACGCTATACACGAAGCCGGGAAGAGGCAAAAGAGATTCTGAATGATGGCTTTTTGAAGATTTTTACAAAGCTGGATAGTTTTGATCAGAACCGTTCTTTTAAAAACTGGTTGAGCAGAATAATGATCAACACCGCACTGGATCATTATCGGCATGAAATCCGTCATGAAGTTTTGGATGATGTGGAAGCTGCGGATCAGGTATTTGTAGATGAAACGGTTATCAACAAAATGGCGCATGAGGAAATTATCAGACTTATCCAGGATCTGACCCCGGCTTATCGGCTGGTATTCAGTCTTGCAGTAATTGATGGATACACACACGAAGAAATTGCTGAACAACTGAATATTTCCGTGGGAGCTTCAAAGTCAAACTTGTCGCGTGCACGGGAGAAATTGAGAATTATGCTATCCAAGATAAATATAGACAATTATGAAAGAGTTTCCAGATGACGAACTGGACAAGCTCTTCAGAAAGTCTTCCGAAGAGCTTGATTCTACTTTCGATCCCGACGACTGGAATGCGTTGAAGAGGAAGTTAGATGAACATGATGGAAAAACGCCTAGTGCCTTATTTAAAAAATGGTGGCCAACAGGTTTGCTTGTGTTACTGTTTGTGGCAGGATTGACAACGTACGTGTTGACGAGAGATGGAGAAACTGAGAATATAAACGTAAGCCGTACTCCTGTTAAAAGTCAGATATCAGGAAAAACTGAGCGGATTCATTCTGATAAGTTAGGGAAAGATGCTGAAAAAGCTGTTGAGAGTGAGTCCGCTTCTGATACAAAATCAGTGGTAAAAAATGGAGTTTCGGACAGTATTGCTGAAAACACGGATAGTAAGACAGGTGAACCTAAAATCGATATAACGACTGATAAATCGGCTCAAAAAGAATTAGTTAGTAAAGCTGAGAACAAGAAGATACTGCCCCGTCGCTGGTCTAAGACAGGCGGAGTGTACTTAGAACCTAACCGTTCTATTGGGAGAAGGGTTGACGGGGCATTTTATTCTAAAAACAAAACTTCGGAATCTCTGCAAAGTGAAAAAGGAAGTTCTTTAAAAGAAGAAAAAACAGAATTCAGTGAAGAAAAATCAAACGTTGCAACGCATTTGGGAAATGTTGATAATCAGTTAAGAAGAGAAAATAAATTACCTGTTTCTTCAACGACTGGCGATCAGAATAACTCGGCTTTAACTATTGATTTAAATTTAGAGGCTGGGCAAAACAGATTATTAATCGATGCGGATCTGCTGAAATCAAGATCTTTAATTCCCAGTAAGTCAAATAAATTGCCGGAAATAGAAAAAACTGAAACACCGCAGATTATAGAACCTATAAAGCAAGCCGAGGAAAATACAAGTCCCAAATTTGCAGTTCGTTTTGGCTTTTCGCCTGATATCAGTTCGGTTGGGTTGAAAAATTTCACAAAACCCGGAACAGCTGTTTCTTTATTAATCGAGTATTCATTTCTACCTAAATTATATTTTCAAACCGGATTGATCAGAAGTTCGAAAGGATATAACGCGAAGCCGGGAGAGTATGAATGGCCAAGCAGCTGGAACGATCAGAAAGCCCGGCCAATAAGCGTCGATGCAATTTGTAAGGTCATAGAAGTTCCTTTGAATTTACGGTACGACATATCTCAGAATGATCGATCCCGGTGGTTTGTAGGAGCGGGGGCATCTTCTTATTACATGCAAGACGAAAAATATGAATACAATTACGCTCCGCATACTTATAATATAATTTGGTACGAAAAAGAAGCGGCCACCGGCTGGTATTGGCTCAGTCATTTGAACGCATCGGCCGGATATGAATACCGTTTTTCTAAAAAACTTTCGCTCTTGGCAGAACCTTATGTCAGGATTCCAATCAAGAAAGTGGGTTATGGAAAAGTAAATTTGTTCAGTACCGGTGTCTGGTTTTCAATACGATATACCCCTAATTTTAAATAAGTAATACATTTTTTCTGTCGTAATATCCATTTCCTGAAAATCCGGAAACAGGAAATCTTTTTGCCAATTTATTTCATTCCTAATTAATTCACTATGAACGCTACTCAAAAAGAAACAATGAAAAGGGGAGAATTTCTGAGAAGTCTCAGCCTTGGAACATCCACCTTAATGGCCGTTTACTGCCTTGGCTCACTGACCTCATGCAGCACAGGCGATATGGATCCTATTTCGTCAACGCCGACGACACCAACAACACCAGGGTCTTCAACAGGTGTGACAGGAAACGCTACCACGTCGGCGGGTGCTGTAAGTTTCACGGTTGATCTCACACACGCAACGTATGCCAAATTAAAAACCGCCGGTTCTTTCGAAATCATTGGCGACCTGATCGTGGCTTTTTCAACAGCAAAGACTTATGTGGCTTTATCGAAAGTCTGCACGCACGAAGGAACCACAGTGCGGTATCGATCCAGCGAAAATGATATCTATTGTAACAGCCACGGCTCCGAGTTTGCCCTTACCGGATCTGTCGACAAAGGGCCGGCGGTAGCCGCGCTCAAAGCATACAAGGCTGTGATCTCAGCAGATGGAAATACATTAACAGTAACCGCGTAATCTCGAAAAACTATGAAAGCACTCCGCCTCGCAATCATTTTACTTTTTGCAGTAACAACACTCCAGGCACAGAACGACCTGCTCGGAGAGTTAAACAAACTGGACAGCAACAGCAGCGCACCGGTACAAGCTACCTTTAAATCTACCCGGATAATCAACGGACATTCGGTTGAAACCGTTAAGAAAAATCACATGGATTTTCGTATTTCCCACCGTTTTGGAAGGTTAAATTCCGGATCTTATGAATTATACGGATTGGATCAGGCAACACTGAGATTGGGTTTTGAATATGGTCTGACTGACGATCTTATGATCGGTGTGGGACGCAGCACAGAACAAAAAGCGTTTGATTTTTTCGGGAAATACAGGCTGATAAAACAATCGACCGGAGCAAAACAAATCCCGGTTTCAGTAACACTTTTCGGAAGCGCCGCCATCCGGACGGTTCGTCCGGTAACCGAAGAGGAATTGGCCAGAAGTTTTCAAAACAAACTTACCTATGTGTATCAGGCCCTGATCGCCCGCAAATTCAGCGAGAGACTTTCTTTGCAAATTACACCAACCTATCTATATCGAAATCTGCCTGAATTAGAGGGAGATAAGCGGGGGCTATTCTCTCTTGGTTTGGGCGGACGGCTTAAACTGAGCAAACGTGTATCCGTGAATGCTGAATATTTCTGGGCGGCGCGTGATAAGAACTCAACACTTCCTTATTATGATTCTATGGCGTTTGGCGTTGACATTGATACCGGCGGACACATATTTCAGCTGCATTTCACGAATTCGCTTGGTATGATCGAAAAACAATTTATCGGAGAAACAACGGGAAGCTGGGGAAAAGGAGATGTTCATTATGGATTTAACATTTCAAGAACTTTCAGTTTTGACAAGAAAAGCAAACGAGCCAACTAACTAAACAGACTGATTTATGAAACATCATATAGTCCTGAGCGTGATCTTTTTCTTCGCGCTTTCAGGAGTATCCGGGATAACTTTTGCCCAGGGTGGCATGTTTGCAACTACGGCAGGAAATACAAAATTTTCGTCGGAGACGCCGATGGAAAATATTAACGCAGAAAATAAAAAAACACAGGTTTTGTTAAATGCGGCGACAAATGAAATTGCGATCCGAATGAACATGCGTGACTTTGTTTTCCCGAACAAGCTGATGCAGGAACATTTTAATGAGAACTACATTGAGTCGGATAAATATCCAAACGGAACGTTCAGCGGAAAACTGGATCAGACCATTGATTTTTCCAAGGATGGTTCTTATGATGCTTCGGCAACCGGAAATTTTACAATTCACGGGGTAAGTAAAAACCGGACTATCAAGGGGAAATTAAAAATCGATGGAGGGAAAATAAGCTTAACTTCTGATTTCGAAGTGGCTTTGGTTGATCATAAGATCGATGTTCCACAGATCGTGTTTGTCAAAATTGCACAGTCCATAAAAGTAAAAGCTGAATATACCCTCTCGCCATATAAAAAGTAGGAGAGGGTATACTCTGAAATTATCTTCTTCTTTTTTTCTTTTTGGAAACTACTTTCTTTTTCGATTTTTTTCTTGAAACCGATTTCTTTTTCCGGGTCGGTTTCTTCTTTTTTATTTTCGAATATTTTGAAGAATACTTTCGAACTGTTGGTTTTACAACTTCTTCCTCATCCCCTGCTTCGGCATCTCCTTCTTCCAACTGTTCATCACCTTCTGCTGCAACGGGTTCGATGACTTTCGGAGCGATAGCCGGCAAATTTGAATGTGTGATCTGATCAATATTGGACGCGTTATCGATTCCTTTCAGTCTGAAAGAATAAGAGTATGTTTTGGCTGGCAGGTGATATGGCTCGTGCACACGGGGCGACCAGCTGTCATCGCCTCCTAGTCCCATCTGGGCAAGGTCAATGTTGACTACTGTTGTATTTCCCCGCGAAAAGACAGACGCCCGTTCTTTGGCAGCCAATAATTCTTTGTCCGTATAATCGTGGACATTAAAATTAAATACAGAATCACTGATGGCGATCAATCCGAGGCCGTCTTCATTGGTAACACGTGCCCAGCGAACGTCGGTTTTATTTCCATTTTCCTGCGGACTGATATATGGAAAATGCTGGTCAGCCACGCTTCCTGCATACAATCCAATTTGTCCGCTGGTTTTACGATCCGCATACGTTTCAAACGGGCCGTTACCGTACCATTCCACCTGATTGTAACTAACCGGCATCTGAAACTGCATACCCACTTTTGCCAGCGAAGGCCAATCGCCAGTTGGTGAAAATGTATTTTGAACGTGAATATCGCCCGAAGCGTAAATCGTGTAAACGGAACTAACGATCACGGCACCAGCACGGCTTCTCAGACTTTTCTTCAACGTAACTTTAAATACATGCGGATTTAGTTTTTCCACTCGGAGATCGGTTCCAGTTAGTTTTAAGGAATCCAGATTCGCTTTTCGCCATTGAGCCGCGAAGCTTTGTTTTCCACCACCTTCATCATTATCGGTTGGTACTCGCCAGAAATTAGCCATAGGGCCCGATTCCAGCATTTCTTCTTTTTTGTACATGAAAGAAGAGATTGTTCCGCTTTTTTTATTGAAACTAACAGAGAAATTCTGGCCGCTGACCGTAACTCCCTTTCCCCGAACGAGCGATAATCGTAAAGCAGGACTGCGGGTATACGTAACATCTTTCCGCTCGTCCGTTTCGACTTGTACCGGAACCTGGTAAGAAGCAATTTCATGTCCTTCGGCTGCCCAGACTGCCTGTTTTTTGAGGCGTATACTAAGATTTAGAAAATATTCATAACCACCGGTAGAAGTTGATTTTTTGCTTGCAGGTATTTGATATGGAATGGTAAGCTGCTGCGATTGTTTTGACAAGGCCGAAAGATTTTCTATTGTGCCGTCATCAACAGTTTTTCCATTTTGCTGCAAAGACCAGACCAGTTCAGCATCTTTCAGGGATATAAAATCGTAATTATTTTTGATGGTAATTTGCTGCTGGCCGGCTCGAAGTGTATCAGGCGTCTCAAATTTTATATACTGATACACTTTTTTTACTTCATTAATCTCAGGTTGAGGAACGCGATCAGGATTTACCAGGCCGTCGCCGGCATTTGCTCCATCAATATAATTGAAATAATCCCAATACGGCGTTCCATCCTGTGTTTTAAGCTGTAAACCCTGATCAACCCAATCCCAGATAAATCCGCCCTGCATGGTTGGATATTTTTCGATTACGTCCCAATATTCTTTGAAATTACCGATACTGTTTCCCATGCCGTGAGCATATTCGCAAACGATCAACGGGCGGTTTTTGTCTTTTTTTACCAACTCGATCATATCACTGACCGATGGATACATCACCGAAATAATATCGAAACCGCTTAATGTCGTCGGTTTATAATTGCTTCTTCCTTCATAATGAATCGGGCGTGTCGGATCGGATAAGCGGATATAATCAGCCATCGCAGTGAAATTTGCGCCCATGCCCGATTCATTTCCCAAAGACCAGATGATAATGGAAGGATGGTTTTTATCGCGTTCCAGCATTGCCGTTCCTCTTGCCAGAAATGCAGCTTTCCATTGTGGTTTATCAGCAAGAATTATATTCTTCCCCCACAGCTCATGACTTTCGATATTGGCTTCATCCATCACATACAGGCCATATTCGTCACATAGATCATACCATTCCGGGACATTGGGATAATGTGAAGTTCTGACCGCATTGATATTATGCTGTTTCATTAACGTAATATCCTTGATCATCGATTCGCGGCTGATCACGCGTCCGGTTTCAGGATCAAATTCATGACGGTTAACGCCTTTAATTGTAATCGCTTTTCCATTCACCAAGAGCTGTCCGCCAGCAATTTTTATTTCTCTGAATCCTACGCGCTGGCTGACTGCCTCGATCGTTTGACCGTTTGAATTAAGAATCTGAATCGTCAGCGTATAAAGATTCGGGTCTTCTGCGCTCCATTTTTTTGGATTGCTGACAGGGATGTCAACACGAACCGGAAGCTCACCACCGGATTCTATATTCCCGATCAGATGACTAACCGGAGAAACAATGACGGATTTCTTGTCATCGTATAAAGTAAGAAGCAGCTGGTTTCCCGCAGTTGCCTGTTTCGAGAAATTCTTAACAAAGGTGCTGACCTTCAACGTGGCATTCTGGTAATTGGCGTCAAGATCGGTTCGAACGGAAAAATCATTGATATGAATATCAGGAACCATAATCAGGTTTACATCACGAAAAATCCCGGACAGGCGCCAGAAATCCTGATCTTCCAGATAGCTTCCATCTGACCAGTTGACAACTTCAACGGCCAGATCGTTAGTCCCGGATTTGATATCTTCTGTAATATTAAATTCAAAAGGCGTCATGCCATCTTCGTGGTAGCCGATCGCTTCTCCGTTAAGCCATACATAACATGCCGACTGAACTCCGCCGAACTGAATAAAAAAAGTTTTGCCATTGTCACTTTCGGATACATTAAACGTCGTGCGGTAAAGTCCGGTTGCATTCGTGTCCGCATCGATACTTGGCGGGTTTGCTTTGAATGGATGTTTAATATTGGTAAAAACCGGTTTGTCGTATGAGCGTCCTTCTCTCGCTCCCACAACCTGCCAATTGGAAGGAACGGGAATATTATCCCAGTTGACTGTCGAAACCGTAGGTTTAAAAAAATCAGAAGGTGCTTTGGAAGGATGGGAGGCCCATTTAAACTTCCAGCTACCGTTTAATGAGCGGACAAAAGGAGATTTTTTATCGAGTTGAAGTGCGCTTTTTTCATTGGCATAAGGCACAAAATCTGCACGGCCTTTTTCTGTATTGACGCTTATAATTTCAGGATCTTTCCATTCCGGAACAACTTGGGCTGACGCAGATAAAGTGGTTAAAAGGAGAGTTATAAAAAACGTTAGAAACCGGCAGTCATTCAAGTGATACATGTTTTTTTACTAAATCGGGATGAATTTTACTTATTACAAAAGTAACCTGGGGAGCGAAGTTTTGGCTATTTGTAAAAGTATTAAATGTAGAATTAAACAAAAAAGAAACTATGCTTAAAAACGGGCTTAATTGCCGTTTTATTTCGATAATGCTTTTATTTGTTCTCTTAATATAAAAACCTGATTATGCTGCTTGCTGTCGACGTTGGTAATACGGATACTGTTTTTGGATTATATCACACAGGCGCGTGGTCGCATATTTGGCGTGTGCGTTCGTCCAGCCAGGAAAGTGAATCTCATTACGCGTCAAAATTAATGCTTTATTTTCTGGAAGCCGGTGTGTCACTGGAAGAGGTTAATAAGGTGGTTCTGAGTAGTGTTGTCCCTGCACTAACACCCATTATCCAAAAAATGCTCCGCTCACTTTTTCGGGTGGAAACCATTACCGTTGGACCCAATACTTATCCCGGATTAAGCATACTGATTGACCATCCTCATGAGTTAGGAGCCGATCTGATCGCCAACGCGGTTGCCGTGATTACCCGATATAAGCAAAACTGCGTGGTTGTGGATTTTGGTACCGCGCTAACTTTTACTACTGTATCAAAAAACGGGGAAATTTTAGGAGTTGCCATTTTGCCTGGATTGGTAACTGCCGTAAAAGCGTTATTTGCAAACACTGCACAACTTCCCGAAGTACCCCTGAAACTTCCGGAATCAGCGGTTGGGAAAAATACGGTTCAATCGATTCAGGCCGGAATTTTACTTGGGTATGAAGGTCTCGTCAAATCTTTGATTCATAGAATTCGGACGGAGATGGGCGGAGAATGCATTGCCGTTGCAACGGGTGGGTTGTCTTCAATAATCGATACGCTTCGCGACGAATTTATTGAAATAGACCGGAAACTCACACTTGACGGATTAAGGATTATTGGCGAAAAGGTTAATGAAAGCAGATAAGTTTTTGGATTAATTGTCAATAAGTTATATCTCTGAAATTTCCGCTGTCAATAGTTTGCAGGTGTTTTATTTCCTGGTTATAAAGATACACCCAGCAACGAAGCATTGATCCGTCGTGTATCCGGATGGGTATTATCCTTCGAACATACAAGCTTTGTGTTTCGTCTTCCAAAACGTCTTCATATTCATCCAGTTCTTTCAACAAAACTTCTTTGCTTCTGAGCTTATAAACTTCTCCATGTATTTGACTGTCAGAGTTTTCTTCATAGACTGCCCCGGGATACCAGCTGATTTTATATAGTAATCCGGGGAATGTTCCTTGCCCTTCGAATGTTGATAAACTATGGAGGCGCTGAGCGAAAGGATTCTCAAATCCACGCATCAAAGTACCGTATGTAAACAAGAATTCCGTATCAGCGGCCATATAAATTAAATAGTTTAAATCTATCTGGTAAAAATAATATTATATAGAATTTTTCGGTTCTAATATAGAATCCGTAATTGTTAATAACTATTAGGAATGGGATTTTTCTTATATTTACGAGTAGAGCTCTTCATCTAACCCAGAATTGATATGTACGAAAAGAATCTCGGTACGAAACAAAAGGCGTTACGAATTAATCTTGATCGCCGGATTTATGGCTCATTTGCTGAAATCGGTGCGGGACAGGAGACGGCTGCGTTCTTTTTCAAATCAGGCGGTGCATCAGGTACAATCGCGAAGACGATGTCGGCTTATGATATGACTTTCAGTGATGCAATATATGGAACGGAAGAAGGCGGGCGATATGTAGTGGAATCGAGGTTAATGAAGATGTTGAACCGGGAATACAATCTGGTTGAAAAACGTCTTCAGGAGAAAAGAGGCGAGGAGAGTCAGTTTTTTTCTTTTGCGAATACAGTTGTTGCGCTTAATTTTCAAAAAACAAATGAGTCTCATGGCTGGATCGGTTTACAGTTTCAGTTAACGCCACTTGGACCTACCAATTATGTGGTCATCCACGTTCGGATGCGTGACGACGAAAATCTTCTTCAGCAACAGGCACTCGGAATTATTGGTGTGAACCTGATGTATGGCTGCTTCTTCTACCATAAATCTCCTGAAATACTTCTGTTGTCTCTGATGGACGATCTTACGCCTGACAGGATAGAGATTGATATGGTCCGTTTCAGCGGCCCAGATTTTGTCAAAGTGGATAATCGTCTGATGAGTCTTCGTCTGGTTAAAAATGGTTTCACGGATGCAGCCTTGTTTGGTTCTGACGGAGGTGTTTTACAGCCTTCCGAAGCGCTTTACAAAAAACATATTTTGATGATGCGCGGACGTTTGCGTCCGATTACAAATGTACATATTGACCTGATCAGCAATGGGCAAAAGCAATTTTTAGCTGAACCGGATGTGGATGAGTCAAAAGTAGTATTGGTTTCTGAACTTACGCTGCATAACCTGAAAGGCTCTGATAAGGATATCGACGAAAAGGATTTCCTTGACCGGGTAGATATTTTATGTTCTTTGGGACATATGGTAATGATCTCAAATCACCATGAATACTTCCGGTTAGTAGCGTATCTTTCAAGGCTTTCGAAGTTAAAGGCAGGGCTGTTATTAGGAAGTCCGAGCTTGCAGGATATTTTTGAAGAAAAACATTATGAATTCCTGCCGGGAGGTATCCTTGAATCCTTTGCGACTTTATTCAGTCGGAAAGTAAAACTGTTTATTTATCCGACCTTGCAACCGGATGGATCTGTTTACAGCTGTGAAAACTTCATCGTCCCGGATCACTTACGTCCTTTGTTTCAGTATCTTATCATCAATAACAAGATTGAGGATATCATTAATTATAACAAAGAACACATGCATATTACCACAGACAGTGTGCTTGAAAAAATTAAACGCGGAGAGCCGGGATGGGAAAAGCTTGTTCCTGAAAATGTGGCGAATATCATTAAGGAAAAATCACTATTCGGTTTGCCAAGCGAGGACAATAGTAATAACGCTGTGAAATCAATTCATCAGGTGGTTGGTAATTTATAAGAAAAATTTAAGGTGTAATATAAAGGAAATTGAGAGCGCTTTTGGCGCTCTTTTTTTTGCGGGAAAATTGAAAATGAACGTTGAGAAAACTAAAAAATAATGTGAACTGGCAGGAGTAGAAAAATTTAATTTTGGTATTAAAGAATAAATTAATTGTATTTTAAAGTTGTAACATTTAGGGGTATGATTTAAATAAATCGTCTAAAATATTAGTTACCAACAGAATACCAGGAGTTTCTCCTTTTGCTTGACAATATTTATTTCCTAAATCAACGACTCATGAAGAAAGAAAACGAAGTTTCCCGTCGCGACTTCATCAAGAATACCGCGGGCGTCGCCGTCGCATTTTCAATTCCTTCCATTATTCCAGCTAGCGCCTTCGGTGCGAACGATCGTGTCCGGGTAGCGGTAATTGGTGTGAACGGCCGCGGACAAGATCATATCAAAGGTTATTCGAAACTGACAAACGTTGAAGTTGCCACATTATGTGATCCTGACGATGTGATTTTGCACACCCGTGCAAAAGAATTTTCTGAGAAAAATCCGGGGAAAAAAGTTAAAACAGAGAATGATCTTAGGAAAGTATATGACGATAAGTCAATTGATGCGGTAAGTATCGCAACGCCAAATCACTGGCATTCGTTAGCTGCAATTTGGGCTTGTCAGGCCGGAAAAGATGTATACGTAGAAAAGCCGGGTTCGCATAATCTTCATGAAGGGCGAAAAATGGTAGAAGCGGCGCATAAGTACAAGCGTGTCGTTCAGCATGGTGTGCAGTTGAGAAGCTCAGAAGCATTGCAGGAAGCTGTAAAACATATGCGTGACGGGTTGATTGGGAATGTATATATGGCGCGTGGCCTCGTATATAAATGGAGACCGGATATTGGAAATAAAGGAACAGAACCCATTCCTGCGGGTTTAAATTATGACCTTTGGACAGGGCCTGCTGAGATGAAGCCATTTTCAAAAAATTATGTGCATTACAATTGGCACTGGCACTGGAACTATGGAAACGGAGATGTGGGAAATCAGGGTATCCATGAAACAGATATGTGTATGTGGGGTTTGGGGGTTGATAGTTTCCCTGAAAAAATAACTTCATCGGGAGGGAAATTTCTATGGGATGATGCGAAGGAAACGCCAGAGTTATTGACCTCATCTTTCATTTATCCGAAAGAAAAGAAAATTATAGAATTCGAAGTACGCCCGTGGATGACAAATGACGAAGGTGGCGTCGGTATTGGAAATATTTTTTATGGCAGCGAAGGATATTTGGTTGTCAAAGGATATGATTTTTATGAAACGTTTCTTGGGAAAGATAAAAAGCCAGGACCAACAAAAAAGGCTGGGGGAGACCATTACAAAAATTTCATCGATGCCGTAATCGCCCATGATTCCAAAATGTTAAATGCACCGGTAGAAACCGCTCACTTATCATCCGGATTAGCGCATTTAGGAAACATTGCATACCGAACAGGCAGAGCATTGACTTTTGACCCTAAAACGGAAAAATTTGTTGGTGATGAGGATGCAAATAGTTATCTGACAAGGAAATACAGGGCTCCTTATACAGTGCCTGAAACAGTTTAAGAATAGTTTGCGTGTGTTTATAGATAGAAAAGCCCGGATCGGTTTGATTCGGGCTCTTTTTCGTCTCTTCGTGCATTGTAACCTCAAAAAGCAGAAAAGGTGCCCGGTCAAAAACCAGGCACCTTTTCAAATATTATATCAAAGAAAACTCCCCGCACTCAGTAAAAAATCCGAGTACTCTGCGTTTAAAGCGTAGAGAAATCAAATGATTCCAAAAACTTCGTAGTAAAATTACCAGATTGAAAACCCGGATCATCCATTAACTTGATATGGAATGGAATTGTAGTTTTGATACCTTCAATTACAAATTCCTGCAAAGCCCGTTTCATTCTTGTGATAACTTCTTCACGAGACTGACCGCTAACGATCAATTTTGCGATCATCGAGTCGTAGTTTGGCGGAATAGTATATCCGCTGTAAACATGACTGTCGATACGAATACCATGACCACCCGGGAAATGTAAATTTGTGATTTTTCCAGGAGAAGGACGGAAACCATTTGCAGGATCTTCCGCATTGATACGGCATTCCATCGCATATAATTTCGGCGTATAGTTAATGCCCTTGATCGGATCTCCGGCAGCAACTTTGATCTGTTCTTTGATCAAATCGAAATCAGTAACTTCTTCTGTAATAGGATGTTCAACCTGAATACGAGTGTTCATTTCCATGAAGAAGAATTCACCGTATTTATCAACAAGGAATTCAACCGTTCCTGCACCTTCGTAACCGATTGCCTGCGCCCCTTTGATAGCAGCAGCACCCATTCTTTCGCGAAGTTCAGGTGTAACGACCGGAGAAGGTGTTTCTTCTACCAGTTTCTGGTGACGACGCTGAATTGAACAGTCACGTTCTGACAGGTGACAAACTTTGCCATACTGATCACCGATAATCTGGATTTCAATGTGACGGGGTTCTTCAACGAATTTTTCTAAATATAAACCATCGTTTCCAAAAGCAGCAGCAGATTCTGTACGGGCATCATTCCATGCCTTTTCAAACTCTTCCGGTTTGTTAATGATACGCATTCCGCGTCCACCACCACCTGCTGTCGCTTTCACGATAACCGGGTAACCGATGCCACTAGCCAGTTCTTTACCCTGTTCAACGGATTCTAACAAACCTTCTGAACCCGGAACTACTGGAACACCTGCCTGGATCATGGTTGCTTTGGCAGTTGCCTTGTCGCCCATTCCATTAATCTGAGCAGCGGTTGCTCCAATAAACTTGATACCGTAATCAGCACAAATTTGAGAGAATTCAGCGTTTTCAGACAAGAATCCGTATCCCGGATGTATGGCATCTGCGCCCGTAACTTCGGCAGCAGAAATAATATTTTGTATACTTAGGTAAGACTGACGACTTGGAGGCGGTCCGATACAAACTGCTTCGTCAGCAAAACGTACGTGAAGGCTATCACGGTCAGCAGTTGAATAAACCGCAACCGTTTTTATACCCATTTCACGGCAGGTTCTGATCACACGTAATGCGATTTCACCTCTGTTGGCAATGAGAATCTTTTTAAACATGAAATTTAATTAAGTTTTTGAAGACCGGTCATTACCGTTATATAGGTTCAACAAGAAACAAAGGCTGGTCAAATTCTACCGGAGTCGCGTTTTCAACCAAAACTTTAACAATTCTTCCTGAAATTTCAGATTCAATCTCATTGAACAACTTCATCGCTTCAATCACGCAAACTGTTTTTCCCGGTGCGATTTCGTCGCCAACACTTGCAAAAGCAGGCGTTTCAGGGCTCGAAGCACGGTAGAAAGTACCGATCATTGGTGATTTAATTGTAATCAGATTTGAAGATACAGCAGGTTCAGCAGGAGCAGACGGTGTCGCAGCGGAAGCCTGAGCAGCCGCAGCAGTAAGCGTATTGTTTGCAGGAGCAGAAAACTGTGCAGGAGCAGCAGATACCACCGGAGCTGATCCGTATCTTTTAACTTTAATTTTTAGATCAGTTGTTTCAATGTTTACTTCATCAAGGCCAGACTGAGCGATGAAGTCAATTAGTTTCTGAATTTCTTTAGTTTCCATTTAGTCAAGTTTATACAGTTGCAGGAATTGTAAGCCTATGATTTTACTCTTTCTACGTAGTCGTAGGTGCGGGTATCTACTTTGATTTTCTGACCTTCTTCGATAAATAAAGGTACCATGATACGTGCACCTGTTTCTACCTCGATCGCTTTTTTCGGAGAGTTTGCAGTATCTCCTTTCAAGCCTGGTTCAGCATAGGTCACTTCTAATTCTACAAATGGAGGCAATTCACAAAGTAACGCAGCATCTGTTTCCGTATTGATCAGGATTTCAACTTCCTGCCCTTCCTTCATCAAATCAGCAGCTGTTACAAGTTTTTCGTCGATCAAAACCTGATCGAACGTTTCTGAGTTCATGAAGTTATAACCAACTTCATCTTTGTATAAAAACTGGAATTTATGTCTTTCTACGCGAACCGGAATAATAGTAGCACCGGAAGAAAAAGTATTATCCAACACTTTTCCGGAAGTCAGGCTTTTAATTTTAGTACGAACAAAAGCGTTTCCTTTACCAGGTTTTACATGTTGAAACTCAATAACCTGAAAAAGGTCATGGTTAAAATGTATCACTAGTCCGTTACGTAAATCTGCAGTCGTTGCCATGTTTAATTAATAAAAAATGTATAAAATCTTAAATGAAAAAATGAATAATGAAACACGATCATTATTCATTTTCCATTAGTCATTCTTTTTATCGTAGGCCCATTTCAAATACAGAGCGCCCCAGGTAAATCCTCCTCCAAAGGCTGCAAGTACAAGATTATCGCCTTTCTTCAATTGTGATTCGTAGTCCCACAAACAAAGTGGTATGGTAGCGGAGGTCGTGTTTCCATACTTCTGGATATTCACCATTACCTTATCCATTCCAACTCCCATTCGGTTGGCAGTAGCTTCAATAATCCTTCTGTTTGCCTGATGCGGAACAAGCCACGCAACATCTTCGCTTGCCAGATTATTTTTCTCCATGATTTCAGCGGAAATATCTGCCATGTTTTTCACAGCAAATTTAAATACCTGCGCTCCATCCTGGAATACTGAATGCCACTTGTTGTCAATCGTTTCGTATGTAGGCGGAAAGCGGCTTCCTCCTGCCTTTTGATGCAGATAAGGATATCCAGCCCCGTCTGAACGAATAATTGAGTCAACAATTCCGTACCCTTCCGTATCCGGTTCCAAAAGCACAGCTCCGGCTCCATCTCCAAAAAGGATACAAGTTTTTCTGTCTGTATAATCAACAATCGCAGACATTTTATCGGCGCCTACGACGATTATTTTTTTATATTTTCCGGTCTCAATAAACTGAGAACCTATTGTCAGTGCATAAACAAATCCGGAACAAGCAGCCTGAATGTCAAAACTTCCTACATTTCTGATTCCGGTCATATCGCAAATCAGATTGGCGGTACCAGGAAAAATAAAATCAGGAGTTGTTGTGGCGCAAATCAATAAATCAATGTCTTCCGGAGACGTATTGGTTTTGGCAAGTAACCCTTTTACAGCCTCAGCGCCCATATGTGAGCTTCCTAAACCTTCTCCTTTAAGTATGCGACGTTCCTTAATGCCGGTGCGGCTAACGATCCATTCATCGTTTGTCGCCACCATCGTTTCCAATTCAGCATTTGTTAGAATATAGTCAGGCACATACCCGTGTATTCCTGTTATAGAGGCTCTTGGTTGGGTCATGGTTAATTTCTAGCATTCAAAATTCAAGTGAATTTTGGTAAAAAATAGTATCAGAGTTTCGCAAATATAGCTGTATCGATCATAAATCAGTTCAAAGCATTCGCAATATGCAGATATGCTTTTGATTTGACTTGTTTATATGCCCATCCAAGCATGTTCTTAATTGCCAGCGGCGAAGAAATACCATGGGCAATCATTACATTACCATTTACTCCGATAATTGAACTTCCGCCGATAGATTCATAATTGGTCTGATCGATGAAATCATCCTGAATCCCTTTTTGTTTGGCAATTTCGTAAAACGACTCTCCTAATTTAAATAGTACATTCCCAGTGAAACCGTCGGTAACGATCACATCTGCCTTGTTAGTGAAGAGATCTTTCCCCTCAATATTTCCAATAAAATTGATTTTTTTATTATCCTTAAGCAGCGGATAAGTCGCCTGAGCAGTTAATGAACCCTTCTGTTCTTCTTCACCGATATTCATTAATGCTACACGAGGACGTTCAATCTGGAATGTGTGTTGAACAAATAAAGAGCCGATTTCTCCAAACTGCGCCAGAACTTCCGGTTTGCAATCTGCATTGGCACCAATATCCACCATGATGGCGTATCCGCCTCCAACCTGAGGTACATAACCTGCAATGGCTGGTCTTAAAACTCCTTCGATAGCTTTTATGCTAAAAAGAGCACCTACGTGCATTGCGCCGGTATTGCCTGCGCTGCAAAAGATGTCAATTTCTTTTTCTTTCAGAAGCTTAAATCCAATTCCTATACTTGAGTTGGGCTTTTGAGAAAGAGCTTTTGTAGGGTGCTCACCCATCTCAATAACATCATCCGCATGAATGATGTCAACGGCTGACGAAGAGAAATTATTCTGGCGAAAAATCTCCAAAATAGCATCTTCCCGGCCAATTAACACGATTCGGGCATCCGATGGCAGTTCGGAAGTGGCTTGCATAACCCCTTCAACTATTGCTTGTGGAGCTAAATCTCCCCCCATAGCATCTACCGCAATTTTCATTTACACGCTGTTATTTTGTACTAAAAGTTAGAAATCGAAGGTGTAAATTTAGCAGTTGTGCCTTAGTAAAAAAGAATTTCGCAACAACTTTTATAAGGCTGTTGCGAAATTGGCATTCTTATCATCAAAAATTAAACCGTTTTGGCATAATTTTCAACAACAACTTTGCCTCTATAAACTAGATTTCCTTCGTGTACGTGCGCACGGTGGAACTGATGAATTTCCCCTGTTGAAGAATCAACTGACAATTGCTTGCCTGTCAGGAAGTCATGTGCTCTGCGTGTATCGCGACGGGTTTTGGAAATTTTCCGCTTAGGATGTGCCATGATGCTTTATGTTCTGTATGTTAATATTCGGTTTGAAAAACTTTTATATCGCAGTTCAGAAATTAGTCCTGACTGCCTTTTAATTTTTTTAATGCTTCCCAACGTGGGTCAATTTTTTCCTCGGATTCGTCGCCTTCTTCATCTTCATCCTCTTCTGAAGAATAAGCAAGGATTACTTCATCGTCCTCTGAATCATCGTCATCATATTCTTCGTCACGAAGACTAGGATGTAATTTTTTTACCGGGAGAGAAAGAGCGATGAATTCGAAAATATATTTCGCAACATTGATACGGTTAGTATTTCTGTTTATAATCTCAATCTCGTCGGTCAGCTCTTCATTGCGATCTCCGAATTTTAAAATAATCCGTTCGTCCGAATCAACCGGCTCTTCAAATGGTTCCAAAGTACGGTCGCAAAGTAATTCAACAGCTCCTTCAGTATGGAGATGAAGTTGGATCATCGTAGCCGATTTTGTCAACACAACATGTGTTTTAAAATGACCGTGTTCGATAAGATCCTGCTCTAATTCTTCAAAAAACGCGTCTCCCGACTCCATATCATAGTCATACTGTTTGTCTTCCAAACCGTAAATGTCTATGTTGTATTTACTTAGCTCTTTCACTATTTCTGTCAAAAGGACTGCAAAGGTAGTGTCTTTTCGTGTTAATAAAAAAACTATCTACAATTTTTATTGATTTGAACTGAGGGATTTAACATTGAACATGCTGTTTCCCAATACACACTGACTTTTTCCTGCGCTATGACCTAGATCTTACGCGCTGGATTTCCGAAAAATGTTGTTCCGGCCGGTACATTTTCTACAACCACTGATCCTGCGCCAATTCTTGCATTTTTCCCGATTTCAATACCGGCAACAACAATGGCTCCTGATCCTATAAATACGCCATCCCCAATCGTCACGCGGTCATTGATTACGGCTCCTGCTCCCACGGTAACATAGTCACCGATTTTAGCCGAAGTCTCGATAACCGAGGAAGTCTGGAACAAGGAATGGCTTCCCAATGTTGAAAGCGGTCCAACTACGACACGTGCGCCAAATAAATTTCCATGACCAACCGCGGCCATATCGGAAATTATTGCGCTTTCGTGAATAGCGTTAACGGGCATGCTTTTAAAGCGTTCATTTAATCCTTCTGTTAATTGTTTACGAACAGAACGTTCGCCAACGGCAACAAAAGTTTCACATTTCTCTCCGATAATATTGATGAAAGCCTCATCGTCTGTCGCGCCCAAAACGCTTACATCACCGAATTCTTTGCCATGTAATTCTTTGTTATCGTCCAGAATACCGTAGACGAGCACATTATTTCTTCTAAAAATATCAAGTGCCTGCATTCCTAATGAACCTGCACCAAAAATTAAAACCGGATTTTCCATAATTGATTAAAATTTCATCTTGACAAACGAGGTCCGATGAAAGAGGTAATTGTATTGTTAATGAATCTGGGTGGAATTTATTATCAGCTTTCAGGAAGTCTGAATCCCAGAGTGATTTTTCAAAACTTGCAGAATGTTATTTTTACAAAAGTACGGATTTTACAGGAACGTTACACGAAATACAAAAGGACTTCCGTAAGGCGACAGGTTTTCCAGATTGTAAGGGTCGATCTGGTTATTATAATTAACATTATAAAGCGCTGTAAAATGTACCGCCCGTATCAACTTTCCGCCTGTCGGCTGGCTGTATGAAGCTCCAAACATCGGCGAGTTCAGCCAGGTTCTTTTCTGGTACGACATCGGCACGTTCAATGTTTCATATTCCGCAATAATATTCACGACTGGAAAAATCTGATACATCAAAAATGCACGTCCACCATAATTGATCGTGTTATAATTATAATAACTAGACTTAAACCACATCAAAGTGGCCCCGACACCGCCCACCAGTTTTTCTGTGATCTGGTAACCGGCCATCGGAGAAACATTAATGTTAGTGAATGTTCCAAAACTCAAACCAAAACTTCCGCCTAATCTTATTCTTTCTTTAAAAGGGAGATTTTTTAAATCACTTTCAAGTTTTTGTTTTTCAATCGGCGCTTTGTCTTCCACCGGTGGTACTTCCTTTCTTACAGGTCTTTCCTTTTTCACAGAATCCGGCCGGTAATATTCGTCGGTTTGGGCAAATACTACTGATTTAATTGATAGTGTGATGATAAATAAGCAGGATAGGAGGATTTTCCTTTTCATTTCTAAATGGTTTATTTTAATATTGTTAATAGTAACGCAAAATTCTTAACTTTTGGTTTATTATTGATTAAGCCCTCATCAATTCTGCCTCATTCACTGTTTGACTGCTTATGCATTATCACATTTCTGTAACAGACCATGCCTCTCATTTCTTAATAATAACCTACACAATTCCTGAAATAACGACGGATCGTATTGAAATTCAGTTGCCAGCGTGGCGCCCCGGACGTTATGAAATTCAAAATTTTGCCAAAAATATTCAATTTATTGAAGCAATTTCAATAAGCGGTGATAAACTGCCATTACGCAAAATCACAAAAGATCGTTGGGAGATTACGACAAATAATGAAAGGGAGCTTCAGATCCGTTATTCTTATTATGCAGCCATTCAAAATGCCGGTAGCAGTTATGTCGATGAAGAGCTCTGGTATCTGAATTTTATTAATTTTTGTTTTTATACAGAGGGGCGTATTAACGACGAATGTCGGATAACGCTTGCGTTACCGGAAACTTTTAAAATTGCTTCCGGACTTTCCTCTGGCGGGCATCATCAATTGATTGCCAAGGATTTTTACCAATTGGTCGATAGTCCGCTTTTGGCTTCTGAAACTTTACAAAAATCAGATTATACGGTTCGTGGCGTTCAATTTCATATATGGATGCACGGGCGTCTGAAACCAAACTGGAAACGAATTCAGCGTGATTTCAGAAGATTTTCGAGAGAGCAGATCGCTACTATGGGCGATTTCCCTGAAGTAGAATATCATTTCCTGAGCCTGATTCTTCCTCACGCCTTTTACCATGGTGTTGAACATCATAATTCTACGATGATCGTTTTAGGGCCCGATGATGAAGGAGAAGGATTGTATACGGATTTGCTGGGCGTAAGTTCGCACGAATTATTTCATGCCTGGAATATAATCAGAATTCGTCCGATCGAACTTTTGCCTTACGATTTTACAAAAGAAAATTATTTTGAAACCTGCTTTGTGGCAGAAGGATGCACTACTTATTATGGCGATTTATTTTTGAAACGCGCAGGTGTTTTCAATGATGAAGCATATGTTAAGGAATTGCAGGTTTACATGAAACGGCATTTTGAAAACAGTGCTTCCGCCGCGCAGTCACTGGCGCAGTCTTCTTTCGATTTATGGCTGGATGGTTATGAAAAAGGAATTCCTCACCGCAAGGTTTCTGTGTATCACAAAGGTGCACTGGTCGCGATGATTTTGGATTTATATCTAAGAAAAAAATCCAGCCATGAGGTTTCTCTGGATACTGTTATGCAAATTCTCTGGGAGCGTTTTGGAAAACCTTTTATTGGCTACACGATTCAGGATTACCAGAATATTGTAGAAGAGGTGGCTGGTGAAAAACTGGATTGGTACTGGCAGGAGTGTATTTTTACTAATGAACCGTTGGAAACAAGGTTGAATGAAGCACTGAGTTTTGTCGGGCTGCAAATGACAACGTTCAGCAATGGAAATATCCAGCTGAATGTTCAGGATGACTTTAAAGCAAAAATTCAACGAGACAAATGGTTGGAAACCAGGCAGGTGCTTTCGGAAGAAGAGGAAGAGTAGGATTTGGCTTCTATTAGGGATTTAGCTTTTAGTCTGGCTTCTTCGGAGGTTTTTGCCTGGCCTTGAATTCGTTTATTTCTTAAAAACATCTTTTAAGGCATCCAGCAAATCCGGGAATTGATACTTAAAATCTGTTTCATCCTGGATACGCTGGTTAATGACATAATTACTTCCCAAAACGACATTCGCCATTTCTCCGAAAACCATTCGTAATGCGAATGAAGGCACATTTGGCAGCCATTGTGGCTTATCCAAGGCTTTGCAGATCTGTTGCGTAAAATATTCATTTGTTGCTGGGGGTGTCGCGACGGCATTGTAAGCGCCAGACCAGGATTCATTTTCCATACCTTGAATGTAAAGCTGACAAAGATCATCGATATGAATCCAGGAAAGCCACTGTTTACCAGAGCCTAGTGGTGCGCCAAATCCAAATTTTGCAGGCTGAGCCATTTTTGGTACTGCGCCGCCGTCATTGCTTAGCACAATTCCAGTTCTGAGCTTAACAGTTCTGATGCCCAGTGCAGCCACTGAGTCGGCCGCTTTTTCCCAGGCAATCGTTACTTCGGATAAAAAATCTTTTCCCGGAGGGGAATGTTCCGTATGCTGAATATCACCGGTATCTTCTCCATAATAACTGCTACCCGACGACGAGACAAATGATTTGAGTTTTATATCAAGTTCTTTGAGGTTACCTGAAATTAATTCAATGCTATCCGTACGACTGCTGAATATTTCTTTTTTTCGTTCCTCAGTCCAACGCTCATCCGCCACTCCGGCACCGGCAAGATGAATTAGATAATCAGTATTTTCAAGGGCACCTGCTTCTATATAATTATTTTTCACATCCCATTCGTAGACTTTAACGGAAGGGATTTTAGTTTTTTTTCGTGTAAGATAAGCAACTTCGTAGCCCTTTTGAAGCAGTAAAGCCGTAAGTCTTTTTCCGATTAAACCTGTTCCTCCGGTAATCAATACTTTTTGTGCCATAAATGCTGGGATAAGATGCTATAACGAAGAGGTACAAAAATGGTGCCGCATTATTCGATAACAGAATTTACTTCTCTTGGTGGCTCCTGCTCAATTGCTTTGGTAACACGTTCGATGATACTGTCAATGGATTCATCTGGCAAAAAGTGCATAGGAGGTTTGAAGTGGACAGTCAGCGTAGTATTGCGCTTTTTAAAACGCAGTCCTTTTTTATCAAATGCTCTTCTGAAACCATTAATGACGACAGGAATCACGATAGGCTGATGTTCTTTAATTAAATACGCAGTTCCTTTTCTAACCGGTGCAAAAGGTTTTGTAGTTCCTTGTGGAAAACTTACTACCCAGCCATGTTTCAAGCCCATTCCTATTTTATCCTGAGCAGAATTATCCAGCTCCCGTTTAACATTTTCGCCATTTGCACGCCAGGATCTGTCAATAGTAATGGCTCCTCCTATACTAAATAATTTTGGTAAGATTCCTTCTTTCATAGTTTCCGAAGCAGCCACGTAATAGCAGCGGGCTCTCGGCGAAAAAAGATAAAACGGCGGTGAAATGGTATCCTTATATCCCCATTTGGTTGCACAGAAAATATGATAGAAAGCAATTACGTCCGCGAAGTAGGTCTGATGATTCGATAAAAAAATGACCCCGTGATCAGGAAGATCGACAAGTTGTTCACTGCCTGTAATTTTTATTTTATTTACTGCCGTATAGCGATAATAGGTAAACCAGCCTATCACGAAAATGAAAAAGCGTTTAATGCTCAGGAAATTGCCGAAAGGATCTTTTTCGAACAGTCCCAGAAAATCAAAGCGTGCAAGCCACGGGGGAAGTGCACTGAATATACTTTTTTTGGAATTCATGTAGAAAGTATGGTCAATAATGCGGCTTAAAGTTAGTTGTGCTGTTATACTTCAAATCAATAATCCGTAGAAAAACGTTAACGAAGGTAAAAGATATAAAGAGAATGTCAGATATTATAAAATAACTGCGCCATCTGCGCTCAGTAACCAAAAGCACCTTTTTGAGTCAGAATATATAAAAGGAACTATTGGCATGATTCTTTGATTACCGTTCAATACTTACTTAATTTTGACCAGCTCACTAACAAAAAATACCAAAACAAATATGACTATTAAGTATCAATCGCACATACTTGCCTGCGTTCTTGCGGCCGGAGTTTTTTCTGGTTGTTCTAAAAATCCTGTTACCGGAAAAAATGAAATCATTTTTATGTCGCCGGAAAAGGAAAAAGCGCTAGGTGCGGAATCACATCCTTCCGTGGTGGCTTCTATGGGATTGTATGATGATAAAAACCTGACTGCCTTTATTAATGAAAAAGGAAAGGCGATGGGGAAAGTTTCTCACCGTTCTGATGTGGACTACCAGTTTTTCATTGTGGATTCTCCGGTTGTAAATGCGTTTGCAGTTCCTGGTGGCTATGTATACTTCACGCGTGGAATTATGGCGCATTTTAATAATGAAGCAGAATTCGCGGGAGTTTTGGGACATGAGATCGGGCACATTGCAGCACGTCACTCAGCAAGCCAGCAAACTAAACAGGTATTTACCCAAGGCGTTTTACTGGCAGGATCTGTTCTTTCTCCAACTTTCAGGAGTTTGTCAGAACAGGCTTCGCAGGGTCTGGGTTTATTGCTGTTGAAATACAGCCGCGATCATGAAAGTCAGTCGGATGAATTGGGTGTAGATTATTCAAGTAAAATTGGATATGACGCACACCAAATGGCAGATTTTTTCGGAACTCTGAAAAGGATCAGCGAAAAAGCCGGACAGACGATTCCTACTTTTCAGTCGACTCACCCGGATCCGGGAAATCGTCAGGTGAAAGTAGAGCAGCTTGCAACTTCATATCAATCTGCACACCAGGCAAAATATAATGTAAACCGGGATGTTTATCTTCGTAGAATTGAAGGATTAATTTATGGCGTTGACCCAAAACAAGGCTTTGTGGAAGGTGGTCAGTTTTATCACCCTGGGCTAAAATTCCAGTTCCCTGTACCATCGGATTGGCAGACAGAAAATACACCAGCTCAGTTTCAGATGGCCTCGAAAGATGGTAAAGCAATGATGCTTTTCACAATTGCAGAAGGCAAAACATTGGATGAGGCGGCTCAGACTATTATTAAAAATTACGGTTTGCAGGTTTCGGAGAACAACAAAACAACGATCAATGGAAATCCGGCGATTGCAATGGTTGCAAAACAGGTTGCTCAGGGACAAACTGCACCTGCTGCCAATGCTGCACAAATCGCGAGCTGGCTGATTCAGTATAACGGGTCAATTTATGTGATCCACGGAGTTGCTGCAAGTACTGACTTTGGAGCGAATTTTAATCAGTTTAAATCAGTTGCACAAGGCTTCAAATCTTTAACGGACGCATCAAAATTAAACAGAGAGCCGGATCGTATCCGCATCAAAACAGCTCAAAGCGACGGAACGTTGCGTGAGTTGCTGAAAGACGCCAATATGCCAGATAATAAACTTGACGACATTGCTATTCTTAACGGTATGGCTTTGACAGACAAGGTTACAAAAGGAACGTTATTCAAAACGCTTGGTAAATAAACCTGTGAGACGTATCAACTGATCCGACGTCGATGACGACACAGTAAAAAGCCATTTGTATTACTGAATTTTCAGTTCTGCGAATGGCTTTTTCTTGTCGTAACCGGCTTATAGATAGGGCGCTCGCAGAGTTTTTCTGGATTTACTTAAAAGGTGGCAATAGATATGTTGGTGAAAATCTACTTGAAAACCGGTATCCAGGAATATATTCTTGTTCATATTGAAATTCAAGACGGCCAGAGAAAGGCATCGAACAAGGCGAGCAAATGAAATCTTATGAATTCTTTAAAACATTTTGCTCAATACTGATTTCGATAATAACAAAATCACAGCTCTCGCCAATACATCTGAATCTGTCGTTAAAGAAATGAAAAAGGACTTGCAGTGATCACTTTTGCAAAGTCCTTTACAAATTGGTTACTTCAATTTACTCTCTAAAACCTTCATATAATAACCTCCAACCACCGAACGCGCCCTGAAGCCAACGGATTTTCCATCTTTTGTTTCATGCCAGTCCGAAAGTGGAATGCGATCGGGAGTTGTTGTTGCATAATGATATACCGGCTGAATAATTGCCTCGAAATCTTTTTGATTATCCGCCAAAGTGGCTGTCCATATAATCCAGTCAGACTTCGTATAAGTTTTCCGGCTATCGAGCGGTAAACCAAAAGCCAGTTGTTTTTTTAGGTAATAGTTGACTTCCTTTTTAGCAACCTCTTTTGGAAACACATTCAAGTCCAGAAGCTTATCCCAGACCAGATTGTATTTTTGGCTCCATGTGCCCTTTTTATCAAAAGTCAGGGCATAATGATCGCCGTCGTTCGCCATCTGCATCCATTTTTGAGCGAACTCTTTTACCAAAGCATTTACTTCCGCTGCTTCCTTGGTCTCGCCAAGTTGTTCGGCTAGTTTTGCGTAAGAAGCCAAACCCATAATCGCTTTTATAGATAAATTTGTATTCCTCGCCAGGTGTCCCGCAAAATCATCTGTGCAAAGCTGATTGGCAGGGTCGAAACCTTCTTTCTTTAAATAATTGGCCCAAACAGATAATGTTTTCCAATGCTTTTTAGCAAATTCAGTACTATTTTCTGCTTTAAAAATAGCATACGTCAGGATTAACATATTTCCCGATTCTTCTACCGGCATATCTTCATCGTAAGTTTGTCCGTTTCCCAGCGGATAGGTGCCAATATCATGCGCTGCGAAGGGCTTGGTCCATTTTCCACTTTCCGAATAATAAAAAATCGGTTCCATCATTCCTTTCAGTAATGCAGGATTGTAAACCAGGAAAAGGGGAGCCGAAGGATATGTGATATCAACCGTTCCGATCGATCCGTTGCTGAAATTTTCCTTTGATAAAAATAAAGGAGTATCATTTGGTCCTGCTACTAATTTGTGGGCCGCAATTGCCTGACGGTATGCCATCACGCACAAATCAGCATACATTTTTCCACCCGCTTTAACAGCGTCGTTATAGATTTTTACGTCCACTGCATTACAAGCGGCGAAAATCGAATTGAAATTAGTTTCTGCGTCCTTCAATTCTCCCTGGATTGTTTTGTCGCCGTTTTTATTCCACCACGGCAGTAAATTTTTCCCGAAATACTGAACAGAAAATTCGTCGTCATAGCCAATCATCACATGTTCGGAACTTCCCTTATTGACTTTTCCAAGTGTGGTAACAATTGCCATTGCACGATCTGCACCTGTGCCAATAACGGTCATATTCATTTGATCAAGCTCACCTTTTTCAGTAAAGTTTTTTATCAAACCGGCAGGAGTTCCAAGCCCTGCGCTTTGGACGGATTTTTCATTCGCAGCGAGATATGCGTATCCCCAGTCTATTCGTACATCATCACCTTTACGCTGCAAAATCTTTTGATCCACACTTCCAATCGCAAGCGTAACCAAATCTCCGTCTTTCCCTTTTCTTTCTGTCACTTCCTGACTTCCTTCATGAACGGCGAGTAATCCGGAGACAGAAGTAAGTACTTGAACATCATGTACTTTTCCGTCATTTGACCTTACGTCATATACAATATAGTTGACGGGACGGGATAACAAAGCCAGATTGTCTGTTAGAAGCGGAGAAACAAAACGTGTTGTCAGGTGAACCGGACCAGCATCGAATTCGTAAATACTTTGCGTAGCTTTCATCGTAAAATTCGATTGCTTTGCATTTAAAATAATATCCGAACCTTTTGGTGCCAGCTCATCGGTCAAACCAATGTCTATATAACCTGGACCGGCACCGTTTTTACAATGCGCCGCTATCGTATTTTTACCTTTCTTTAATGCTTTTTTTGCAGCCGCGCTGATTTTGCGCATCTCGTAATCACCGGTAAAACAGTTTGAGCATTCATATGCTAATAGGCCATTGATATAAACCGAAGCATCATCATCATGAAAAATGTTCAGGCCGATATTTTCAAAATTGATATTGTCAAGCGTGAACTCGCGGCGATACCAGACTTCTTTTGGAAATATTGTCCCGGTTTTTAACATCGCATCATTTCGGTCTTTTGTACCAAAAGGTGCCGTTCCAGCCTTCCAGCCAGTTGTTTTGAATGTTTCCTTATACCAATCCGCCGCTGGTTTTTCTGTTACGTAAACTGCTTCGTAAGATTCTGTTTTTGCCGTTGGGACAACTGTTTTTAAAACAGGCGTTGGCGCTCCCATGAAACGATAGCTTTTTCCATCCACACGAATTAAACCGTCGATCGGATTTGGTTTGCCAGTCCAGTGTTTTGTAGGAGAACCCGTTAATTCATTTCCAAACGACCAAACGCTTGTGTAAGGATCAATGGTGATAAGCGGAACAGCGGGAGGATGGAAGGTCTGCGCGAAACAAGCCTTGAATCCGCAAAATAAAAGAGAAAGTATTGACCAACGTTTAGTCATTAGCGTATTAATTAGTAGGTTAAAACGTTTTAGCAATTGATTTAGACAAAAATATAATAAGATCTATTTTCTATGAAGGCATATGGTTTATAAATCTCATCACTTTTTCCATCTTTCCATAAATAAAAAATGGTTCTATCGCTTTAAACAATAGAACCACTCCAACTTGACTTTATAAAATCTGAACTTTATATGACTATAATTTCTTGTAAGCCGCTTTTGCGCTTTCAAGAAAATCGACAAAATGTGTAGGATTCAGGTCATAATTCTTGGGCGCAACCAGTAAATTTCCCTGCTGATCAACGATACAATAATGAGGTTGGGCGTTATTATTGTATTTTACAATTTGTAAATCAGCATTTTGTGCTCCGATAGATTTCTTTACTTTATTATCATATTTTGAAGTATACCAGTCAGCTTCCGGCAATTCTGTTTTATCGTCCACATAAAGCGCTGCAATCACAAAATCATTTTGAAGACGTTTCAAAACTTCCGGATCAGACCAAACCCGGGCTTCCATTTCACGACAATTCACACAACCGTGTCCTGTGAAGTCAATAAAGACTGGTTTATTAACTTTTTTGGCATACGCCTGTGCTTCTTTAATATCAAAAAAACCATCCAGATCATGTGGCAAATGAAACAAATCAGCGTACTTTTTGGAAACTTCCGACGAAGCAGCAGCGGCGGTCCCACTCGCACGTTTACTTAAATCAAAATCAATGGTGGATTGAGGCGGCAAATAACCTGCAAGCGCTTTCAAAGGAGCGCCCCACATACCTGGAAGCATGTAAATCACAAAAGTGAATGTGATGATCGAAAGTAAAATTCTTGGCACGCTCACACGTTCAATGGGAGAATCGTGCGGTGTAAGAATTTTACCCAAAAGATAAAATCCTAACATAGAGAATATTACGATCCAGAAAGCGAGATAAACTTCCCGGTCAAGCAAATGCCAGTGATAAACCTGATCCGCAATGCTGAGGAATTTAAGAGCTAACGCAAGTTCAAGAAAACCTAAAACAACTTTTACCGTATTCAACCAGCCGCCGGATTTTGGCAGCGATTTAAGCCATTGCGGAAATAATGCAAATAATGTAAAAGGAATTGCAAAGGCAGATGAGAAAGCGGCCATACCTATAATGGGTTTCACCACAGCGCCGCCTGCCGAAGCCACCAGCAAACTACCTACAATTGGACCGGTGCATGAAAAAGAAACCAAAACCAGCGTAAATGCCATAAAGAATATCCCGGCATATCCGCCCTGATCTGATTTCGCATCCATTTTATTTACAAAAGCGCTCGGCAAAACAATTTCAAATAATCCCAGAAAGGATAATCCGAAGACGAAGAAAATAGCGAAGAAAAGTACGTTGGGTATCCAGTGAGTACTGAGAAAATTGGCAAATGCGGGTCCGTTTAATCTGGATACAACCGTGCCGATTAGCGTGTAAATCAACACAATAGAAATTCCGTAGAGCAGTGCTTTTACCTTTCCGTTTGTCTGATTGGTAAAATAACTGACCGTCATTGGAATAATGGGAAAAACGCAAGGCGTCAACAAAGCGACCAAACCTGATAAAAACGCAGCCAGAGCAAATCCCCATAAAGATTTATCGGCACCCGCATCTTCGCTGCTTAAATCAACTTTCGAACTCTCTTTACTAGTAACCGCTTCCGCAGAATCCCCGGCTGTAATCGTAATATTTGCAGTTTCCTGTGTTGTGGTATCGGTTGTTGTTGCTACCGGATTTGTTTCAGCCGGCGTGCTGCCCACAGTTGATTGCGCTGCACCGCCTGCATCAGCTACAACCTTCAAACCTTTGAATTCAAAATCATCGTTTCCCGGAACACAAAGACCGGAAGTATGACTGCAAGTCTGGTATTCGGAGCTTCCTTTTATAACCGGATTTGAGGTCAGGATTTTAACGGATTGTTTGAAAACCGCTTTGTCATCGAAAAATTTAACGTTTCCTCCCCAAATTTCTTCATATTTCGTTTTAGGATTTTGCGGTTTTAATTTACCAACCAGCGCGAAGGATTTATTCGGGGTAAAAGTAAAGGAAGTGAGCATTGGCCCTAAATCAGGATCGAAATCTGATGAATAGAGATACCAGTCTTTATCGAGGGTCGCTGTGAAGATCAGATCGATCGTTTCGCCTGCTTTTACATCCGTTTTGGAAAAAGTATAAGTCCAGTGCGCATGTTTCTGGATTTGAGCAAATGCAGTGCTATTTGTTAAAAAAGCGCAAACAATAATGAATAGAAAAAACCTTCGTTTCATTGGATATCTTGATAGTAGGAGCTGAATTTAAGAAGATTCAAGCTGTCTTTATTAATTAATGATCTAGTAAACCGGTGGAGTTTACAAAGACTTACTTACTCAACGTTTTTTAACTGAAAAAATTCACTAAACAGTTTTCCCGTCTGGGAATACAAAACTGCAAATTGTCTGGCAGAATATTCTCGGCTTTGTCTAAAAGTCTTGATAAAACTTGATTGAAGAGGAAATAACTTTCTGATTTAGGCCGGATTTGTGATTGTGCTAAACGTTTTCTGCTAACTTTGCGACCTCAAAAAAAGCATAGTAAAAAAGCAGATCAATGTCGCAACCACTTTACGTAGTCAAAATCGGAGGAAATGTAATTGATAACCCAGAGGCTTGTTCTCGTTTTTTGGAGGCCTTTTCCAAATTATCAGGAACAAAAATTCTCGTTCATGGCGGCGGTAAAGTAGCGACTCAGATGGCCGCAAAGCTTCAGATTGAAACACAAATGGTTGATGGACGCAGAATTACTGACAAGCCCATGCTTGATGTGGTTACGATGGTATATGGCGGACTGGTTAATAAAAATCTGGTGGCAATGTTGCAGGCAGCTGGCTGCAATGCTATCGGACTGACCGGCGCAGACGGTGCAATTATCCGCTCGGTAAAACGGCCGGTAAAAACAATTGACTATGGTTTTGTTGGTGATATTGAAGCTGTAAACGATAATCAGGTCAATGCTTTATTGCATAGCGATCTAATTCCAGTCATTGCTCCGTTAACGTATAGCAGCGAAGGGTTACTGTTAAATACCAATGCGGACACAATGGCTTCCGCAATGGCTGTGGCAATGGCACGTCATTATGATGTGAATCTTATCTACTGCTTCGAGAAAAAGGGCGTGCTTTCTGACCCTGAAAATGATGATTCTGTTATTTCGTCATTAACACCTGATCAATATGCGGGTTTTAAAGAGTCTGGTGCTATCAATAAAGGCATGATACCCAAATTAGACAATGCATTTGCAGCACTAAATACCGGAGTGGCAAAAGTTACGATCTGTCATGCAGATGAACTGGAGAAAGCGGCAATAGGAGAGGCAGGTACGGTTATATATCTGGGGTAGTGTGAGTTGCATTTGAAATTTTCTTCCTTTATTGTTCACTTCCGATCCTTTACCTTGGGGACTACTGCAATTTTTCTGAGTACTATTTGAGCTGTCTTCTTAAAGCTCCGGTAACAGTTCAGCTAATTCTGCGCTTTTTCTAAACATCAAAATTTTCTTCGTTCTTCTTACTCTATTCAATAGATATATTATTAATAATATCTAATAACATAATTTATTTTTTATTTGATTAGGTAATTATTAAAATAACTTATTAAGTTTGTGTTAAGCTTTTTCACTGGATATGAGTGGGAAACGAGTTAATTAATCCAAATTTTACTTTACCTAATGGGAAAAAATTTACTTAGGCTTGTTGTCATGCTTATGATGATAAGCGGTCCTGTATTCGCTCAAACGATAACAGGAAAGGTTACAACCAGCTCCGATGGTCAGGCTTTGCCGGGAGTTTCGATCCTTATTAAAGGCACGACTAATGGTACAACAACAGGTGCTGATGGACAATTCAGTATCAATGCCTCTGCACAGAATACGTTGATCGTCTCTTTTATCGGATACAAAACGAAAGAGGTTTTAGTAGGAAACAAAACTGTTGTAGAAATTTCACTTGAAGAAGATGCAGCACAATTAAATGAAGTTGTAGTGACGGCTCTTGGTATCAAAAGAGAGCAAAAAGCACTGGGTTATGCTGTGAGTACAGTATCTGCAAAAGAAATTACAGCATCAGGAAACACAAATTTTGGATCAGCGCTTTATGGAAAAGCACCGGGTGTGAAAATTACAACAGCACCAGGTGGTGCAACGAGTGCTGTAAATATTCAGGTTCGTGGAATTAATTCACTTACAGGAAACACGCAGCCTCTGTATGTTGTAGATGGTATCGTGATTCGTAACATCAGCGAAACTGGGTCAAATGGATTGAATAACGGAGGCTATTGGGGAGATCAGAAAATCAGAGGTAACGGTATTTTGGATGTTAACCCAGCTGATATTGAATCACTTACTGTTCTTAAAGGTGCCAGTGCAACAGCGCTATACGGATCTGAGGCTTCAAATGGTGTAATTGTAATTACCACTAAGTCGGGTGCAAAAGGAAATGGTCTGGGTGTTGAATTGAACTATACATATAATACTGAGAAAGTAGCTTTTACTCCTCAATATCAAAATACATATGGTCCTGGTTATGATCGCGCGACAAATCTGGCTAATGGTGCTGACGAAGATGGTTGGTTCCATGACGGGATTGCTTCTGCTCCTTTGAGACCATATTTCCGTGCTTATGGTCAATTTGGACCTAAAATGGAAGGCCAGCAAGTTACTTGGTGGGACGGATCTGTGAAAGATTATTCAGCTCGTCCTAACAACTATAAAGATTTATACAGAACCGGGTTGAACTCAACAATTAATGCTGCTATTTCTAATCATACAGACAAAGCTTCTATCCGTTTCTCATATACACGTACAGATTACGCAGGTATTCAGCGTGAAAGTGATATGAAGAAAAATACTTTTAACCTGAACTCAAACATTAAACTTGGCAAAAAGCTTAGTACTGATGTTGTAGTTAACTACGTAAACACGAATATTCATAACAGACCAGAGCTGATTTCCCGTATTACAGGAAACTATGGTGGGTTCTTCAGCAGAACTGACGATATGAATACCTATCTAAATATGTATCAGACAGGAGCGGGTTATAAATATTTGCTTTATAACGACAATAAGTATCTTGTAGATCAGGGGCGTGCGAAATACAACATTCGGGCTTCTGATTTGATGGAGTACATGTGGAGAAATTATAAAAACACAAACGACGAAATTCAGAACCGTCTGATCAGTAGTGCAACATTGAACTACAACGTAACGAAAAACCTGACATTACGTGGACGTATCGGAAATGACTTTACCAGCACTGGAACTGAAACAAAAAACTACACGGAATATCCAACGGCATTTAACGCGGGTGCAAATAGCACAGGAGGATATACCCTGGCAAGTGGAAGATACTCTATTCTTTATGGAGACGCCCTTGCAACGTACGCCGGTAATATTTCAAAGGATATAGATTATTCTGTTAGCGCAGGTTATCAGGCAAGACAGGAAGAGTATTACAACTATTCAGTTGGTACAAGAAATGGGTTAGTTCAGGAAAACTGGTTTAGCTTGAATAACTCTGTTGGTTTGGCTGAGGCAACAGCTTCCAGAAGTAAATTGCAGAAATATGCATTCCTTGGAATGGCTAATTTCGGATACAAAAACTTCTTATTCCTAGAAGCGACTGCCCGTAAAGAATATTCTTCAACTTTGCCTCCGAATAACAACAGTTACGTATATACTTCGGTAAACACAGGTTTTGTTTTTTCTGAAGCGTTCCGGCTGCCAGAAGTGTTAAGTTATGGTAAGGTTCGTGCATCTTATGGTATCGTGGGAAATGCTCCGTTGATTTACCTTGCAAACACGACTTACAATCAGCAGTCTTTACAAACAAATAATGGTTCGGTTCCGGTTTTACAGGCAAATACCAACTATGGTAACAGAAATATCAAGCCGGAAAATAAATATGAAACGGAATTCGGTTTGGAGACAAAGTGGTTTCATAACAGAATTGGTTTAGATCTTACTTACTACACCAGCCGTATCGTTGATCAGATTCTTCAGACTGATGTTCCTTCGAGTACCGGCGCAAGCACAGTGTTAGCGAATGTGGGAGAACTTCGTTCAAAAGGTTTCGAAGCAGGTATTTATGCAACACCTGTTTCTACGGAAAACTTTAAGTGGAATACACGTCTGAATTTCTCTGTAAACAAAACGATGGTTCACAAGTTATCTCAGGGAATTAATCAGCTTGTTGCTTACAATGCCGATGGTGGTGCTTTGAAAATTGTTTCTGACGTTGGAGATGCATTGGGGAACATTTATATACACCCTCGCTTGCAAGACAGCAACGGTAATTATGTGATTTCTTCCGACGGTCTTTACGTAATGAGCAATGAATACAAGAAAGTAGGAAACGTAATGCCAAAGGGACTTGGAGGCTGGATAAATAATTTCAGTTATAAAGGTTTCGCCCTTGATGCAGTTATCGATTATCGTTTCGGTGGTAAACTGGTTTCAACTCCATTGCTTTACCAAACTGGTTCTGGTATGTTCGAAAGCACTATGGAATACAGAGATAAAGAAAACGGTGGTCTTGCCTATTATCTAGATGGAGATAAAAAAGTGTTATTAACAGGTAATGCTACGACTGCTCCAAATGGCGGGAAGGTATATCATGATGGTATTTTGTTAGATGGAGTTACAACAACGGGAGAGAAAAATACTACGATCGTCGATGCACCAAACTACTATCTGAATATGTACGGATGGTCAACAGGCTGGTACGAAAAAGGCGCTGTTTATAAAAACGACTATGCTAAACTTAGAGAGTTAGTATTATCTTACAATCTGCCCAAAACAGTTTCTGACAAGTTGCATTTGCAAAATATCCGTGTTTCTCTAATTGGTAGAAACTTGTTCTACATCTATAGAACTTTAAAAAATCTGGATCCTGAAGCTCCTGTTGGAACATCTTGGAAGAATCAGGGAGTTGATGAAGGTTCGAGTGCGGCAATCAGAAGTTATGGGGTTTCCTTACATGTGAGCTTCTAAAGATTTAATATTCAAATTGAAATTATATGAAAAAGTCATTTATAAAATTTATTGTACCTGTTTTGTTTCTGGGAGGTTTGACTTCATGCCAGGACAAATTGGAGGAGTTGTACAGCGACCCGGAAAAAACAGAAAATGCTTCGATCGAAAAGTTCTTTACACAGATATTGAACAATGATCGTGTATATCCTAAATATGGCGAGATCAGAACGTTTACGGTAATTCATCCAAGCCGGTATTCTCAGTTTACTTCCTACCTGAACGAAAACAAGCGATATCAACAGCAGATTGACTATACACAATCTCGTTGGAATGCATATTACACAATGAACAGCGGAAGTGGCGTCGTGGCGCATTACCGTGAAATTGAAAAAGCCTACAATGCCCTTTCGGATGAAAATAAGAAAATCTCCGAAGTGTATCTTCAGGCTTCCAAAATCGCCCTCATGGATCAAACTTTACAAATGGTAGATCTATGGGGTGATATGCCATTCAGCGAAGCGGGATCTTTGAATGCAACTGGTAATATCATTTTACCAAAATTTGACAAAGCCAAGGATATTTATGCCGCCGCTTTGACTGGTCTAAAAGAGGCTTCAGATTTCTTTGCAAATACAACCTTGAATGCGGGAACGCTTACAGGATTTAAAAAACAGGATATTTTGTTGGCAGGAGATACAGATAAATGGAGACGCTATGCGAATTCACTTCGTCTTCGTGCTTTAATGCGTTTGTCTTTTGTTGATGAGGCAGGTTCGAAAGTAGCTGTTATGGAGATGCTTGCAAATCCAACTGCATATCCGTTGGTTGATGATGCGAAATATAATGTTTTGCTTAACCCAATGACTGACTACAAAGACAATTTACGTGACGCTTTGAATGACCTTGGTTCTATGTATGCAACTCCTTATTTGTTGAATACAGTTTTAAAACCTGCAAACGATCCTAGAATTGAAGCTATTTATGATAAAAATACCAATGCAGAATTTAATGCAATGCCGTTGGATATTCCAAGTAATGAGCAGTCGACCAACATTACCGCTAACAAATATGCGGTTTTAGATTCAACCACATTCTTGTTCAATCCAAAACTTCCGGGGGTAGTTTTCACAGCAGCTGAGACTAACTTCCTAAAAGCAGAAGCTTTGGAAAGATGGGGGAGCAGTGCGGATGCAGCTATTGCCTATAATAATGCCGTGAAACAATCTGCTGTATTCTATGCATTTTTAAATAACACAAATACTACGAGATCAGAAGGAAAAGTGACCACACCGTCTGATGCAACGCTTAATACCTTGATTGCAGCACCAACCGTAGCTTACACAGGAACAGCAGCACAAAAGCTGGAAAAAATCTGGGTACAGAAGTGGGTGAATTTTGGCTTTTTGCAAGCAAACCAAAGCTGGGCAGAAGTGAGAAGAACAAAGTATCCAGCGCTTTCCTTCGTGCGTGATTCAAACACGCCTGATGCTACACTTCCTCCTTCGAGATTGCTATATCCGGGAAGTGAAAAGGCTTACAATGCTGCTAATTATAGTGCTGTATCAGCTCTGGATTTAACAACAACTAAGATTTTCTGGGATGTAAAATAATTACCGGAGTCTTTTTCTTTTAGATTAAACATTAATAAAGGCCAGCTCAAAAGCTGGCCTTTATTAATGTTTAAAATATCGTATTAAGTTTGGCCAATAATATAAAACACAAGATACCAAGCTTATGATTTGTTTTTTGTTTGAAAAGGCGGCCGTAGTAGGCATTACTGCCAATATTTTAATTCTGGGTTTGATCGGTTATATATTGATACTTGTGATCACAGCTCTAAACCTCTCGATAAAAGTTCTCAGAAAGAAATTGAAAGAATAATAATAATGAATTTCATTCACGGCTTCGTTTTATTCTCCAAAACCAGCAACTGTGGAAAAGTAGTAATGCCCTGAAACATCAGTACTGATAGTTCACCAATATTATGAAAATAGGACCCGAGAATAATATCTTCGTCGCCATCCTGATCATAGTCCGCTACTTCCATGATCATCCATTTTCCGGAAGCTCCCTGAGGAGTTGAAAACGGTTTGAAATTTAAATTACCTTCATTGGATAGATAAACGAAACCTTGTTCAGGATTGTCCAGATCGCTGTAAAAAGAAGTAGCGGCAATGTCGATATCGCCGTCTCCGTCGAAATCCCGGGCGATTGCTTTACTCGCACCATATAAAGGATAAAACCAGGCTCTTTTGAAATTATCCTTTCCATCGTTCAGGTAGACCCGGATGCCGTGGTAATTTTTCTTAATCGCCGAATAATCCCAGTTATCTCCATTGGTAAGAACAATATCCTGAAAACCGTCCTTGTTAAAATCCGCTAATTCGAAATAAATAGAACCGAATACGGGAGGGAACTGAAGAACCACTTTTTCCTTAAATTCGCCGTTTCCCAAATTATAAAAGATCGAAATTTCTTCCCTCGCCTGCGTCATCAGCGCCATGATGTCTGGCTTGCCATCTTTGTTAAAATCAGTAATTTCAACTTTTCTTGCTCCCGGAAGTTCTTTAAGGATATGCCGCTTTTTGGGTTGAAAATCGTCCAGCCAGCTCAACTTGCCTGAATGATTGCCAAATTCTGAAATGATGACATCTTCTTTTCCGTCCATATTCAAATCCGTTGCTACGAAATGTACCGGCCGGTGCAATAAATGGATATTGATTTTAGATTCGTCTTTTTTACCGGCCTTTGCCAATGATTCCAGGCTTCCGAATTTTTGTTCAGAAGGTTTTAATGATCCGACGGAAAGTAATCTGGGTGCTGCATTATCAGGAAAATCAATATCAGAAGCTGGCGTGCTGATCCATATGGAATCGTTCTGCTGAAATTTGTCATTGAGTATGTACAGCGTATTCTGCGCATCACCCACGTATAGCTGTGATGATTTTTTATCAAATTTTAGAAGGGTTGTTTGTGGAAACATTTTTTTGCCGACGAAAACTTCTTTCGGTTTAAAAAATGATAACTGATTCGTTATTGCGGGTCCTGGCTTTTGCGGAATAGGCGCTTCCGGAGCTTCTTTTTCATAGTAATCGACAATTTTCTTCCAGTCTTTCCGGGAAATTGAAGCACCGCGGGGATAAACATTCAAGTCTCGAACCAGTTTTTCTTCTTCCGCCAGCATATCTTCATAAAGATTTTTGCCTGATGGATTTATGCCCATCCGATATCCCATATTAGGAAGCACGGAATTTATCCAGGTTTTTTTATCCAGCAGCGAAGGACTTGGAAATAAGTGACAACTGGCGCAATATTGTCCTGCCAATTGCTGACCTGTTATCACTGAATCAGATAAGGAAATCGTTTTCGACGGAGATGAAGCTGTATTATTTTTTGTATCGATAAATGCAAAGGCAGCTATCCAAAAAGCAAGAAGAATAATGAGTATGTTTCTGTAAAAGGACATTTCTGAATCCTGTCTGGTTAATTGAACCCAAAAGCACAAAGAAGCCAACAGGGAACCCCTTGTTGACTTCTCTTATATTTTCGCCGATTAATTCCCAATTAAGAAACAATCAGATTGTTTAAAGCTTTCTCTACTTTTTCAAACTCGAAACGGGCCAGTTCCTGATCCATACGGATTCTGATCAGATCGTTCTGTAAATTGCCAATACTGCCCTCATGAGTATGTTTCAATTCCCGGGGCGCGGTGTAACTTCCATCGCCGATTTCAGCACCAACCTGACGATAAGCATCGCGGAAAGGAACACCGTTTATCACTAATTCATTTACACGTTCAACACTAAAAAGAAGGTCATATTTGGCATCGTCCAGCAAATTTTCTTTTACCTTGATGTTTTCAAGCATAAACGTGGCGACATCAAGACAATCCAGAATTTCGTCAAAAGCAGGCATCAGAATTTCTTTCAAAAGCTGCATATCTCTGTGATATCCCGAAGGAAGATTGCTTAAAACCAACGTAACTTCCATTGGAAGTGCTTTCATCCGGTTTGTTTTTGCCCGGAGTAATTCAGCGACATCCGGATTTTTTTTATGCGGCATAATGCTGCTTCCTGTGGTCAGATCATCCGGTAAAACGATGAAACTGAAATTCTGGCTGTTGTATAAACAAACGTCCATGGCAAGTCTTGAAACGGTTGCTGCAAGTGAAGCAATGGCTGTCAACGCTGCTTGTTCCGTACGTCCGCGGCTCATTTGTGCATATACTACATTATGATGCATTCCCTCAAAACCCAACAATTCGGTTGTAAGAGTACGGTTTAAAGGAAAAGAGGATCCATACCCTGCACCTGACCCAAGCGGATTGCGGTTTGCCAGACGATATGCAGCATTCAACTGAACCACATCATCAATCAAAGCTTCTGCATAAGCGCCAAACCATAATCCGAAGGAAGATGGCATCGCGATTTGCAAATGGGTATAGCCGGGAAGTAAGTCGTTTTTATGTTTTTCAGACTGGCTGATCAGTACATCAAAAAGTTTTTCTGTTGCCTGAACAACCTGAAAAAGACGGTCGCGGGTATAGAGTTTCATGTCAACCAGAACCTGGTCATTGCGCGAACGGCCGCTATGAATTTTCTTGCCAACATCGCCAAGTTTACGCGTCAACATCAGCTCAACCTGAGAATGAACATCTTCAACGCCATCTTCGATTGTGAAATTTCCTTGCCGGATCTGTTCATATATAGAATGAAGTTCTGCTTTCAGCGCAGAAAGATCGTCCGCAGTTAACAAACCAATCGTTTCTAGCATCGTCGCATGTGCAAGGTTTCCCAGTACATCAAATTCAGCCAGGAACAAATCCATTTCACGATCACGACCCACGGTGAATCGTTCTATTTTTTCAGAAGTTACGGTATTTTCTTTTTGCCAGAGTTTCAAAACAGTAGAAGAATAATGGAATGACAAATTTACAAGCAATTGATGAAAAGCCGGAAAATTGTCTTGCTTATTTTAAAATGGCAACTCTCAGGTTACACAGAGGGGCACAGAGCGGACGGCGCGTGGAAAATAAGATATGCACAGAGATTATTAAAATCTCTGTGCATATCTCTATGAACGTTAGTATCTGGCAGCCTAATCTATCATTCTCCGGATCGCTACAAACCGTTTCTGGTAATAATCAGCACTAAGCAGATCGTAACGCACACCGCCGTTAAAAGCAGAATGGATAAAACGAATATAACCGGGTGCCGCCTCAGTAATGATACCGACATGACCAATTCTGGAATCTTTTGAACTTTGTCCTTTAAAAAAAATAAGATCGCCTTTGCGTGCTTTGGAAAGATCAATTTCTTCGCCTTTTTCAGATTGAGCTTCGCTGGAATGAGGAAGAGAAATATCCCATTTGTTGAAACAGTAACGGACAAATCCGGAACAGTCAAAACCTTTTTTAGAAGAACCGCCGGAACGGTAAGGAATATGTAAATGCTTGTTGGCAAAAGAAACTAATGACTCGATCGCATTAAGCGTATCTGCGTCAACTTTCTGTGGATTTTTTGATTGAGCATTGGCAGAATTACCAAATAAAACAGCGCAAAAAAGTAAGCCAAGAAAAACGGTACGTTGAATCGTAGAAAACATTCAGGTTGGGTCAGGTTCTGGGTACTAAACTCCTAATCAATAGAATATATTGTCTTTTCAAATTTTACCTTCGAAGTGTAAAGCTAATGATGAATTTTCATTTAAAAAATTTTAACTTTTATCTATTTGTTAAATTTTCCTGATTTAGTCTTTAAGTCGTTAGTAACCAGTGATTCACGGATTCTCTGCTTCATTCATCAGACTTAGCTTCATTACCCCCATCTTTTTTGCTATTTTTGTGGCCTTCAAAAAGATTATTCAAGAATTAACTATACCTATTGCATGGAAACCACCGACCGTTATTTGCAACGCGGCGTATCTGCATCGAAAGAGGACGTACATAAGGCAATTGAAAAAATTGACAAAGGATTATATCCGAAAGCATTTTGCAAGATTGTGCCTGATACGCTGGCCGGTGATCCTGAGTATTGCACGATTATGCATGCTGACGGCGCAGGTACAAAAACTTCGCTGGCTTATTTATACTGGAAAGAAACCGGGGATATTTCGGTTTGGAAAGGTATTGCGCAAGATGCCATTGTAATGAATACGGATGATTTATTATGTGTAGGCGCAACGGGTCCGATGTTATATTCATCGACGATCGACAGAAATAAAAACAGAATTCCAGGTGAAGTGATTGCGGAAGTGATCAACGGCGCGGAGGAAATCCTGGATATGCTGCGTAGTTACGGCGTGGAAATATACAGTACGGGCGGCGAAACGGCTGATGTGGGTGATTTAGTAAGAACGGTTACCGTCAATAGCACAGTTATCGCCCGAATGAAAAGATCTGAGGTTGTTGATAACGCGAATATCAAGGCAGGCGATGTTATTGTGGGACTCGCGTCTTACGGACAAGCCAGTTACGAAACTTCTTACAACGGTGGAATGGGAAGCAATGGATTAACTTCTGCCCGTCATGATGTTCTGGGTAAATATCTGGCTGAAAAATATGGTGAAAGTTTTGATCCGGAAGTCAATAGTGATCTGATTTACAGTGGTTCGAAAAAATTGACGGATCCGGTTGAAGGAACGTCGCTGAACGTTGGTCAATTGATACTTTCTCCGACACGAACTTATGCCCCTGTTGCCAAAGCATTACTTGACGAACTTCGTCCGCATATTCACGGGATGGTTCATTGCAGTGGGGGAGCACAAACTAAGATTTTGCATTTCATTGACAATCTGCATATTGTCAAAGATAATCTTCTCCCGGTTCCTCCTTTATTCAAATTGATTCAGGAAGAAAGCGGAACTTCGTGGCAAGAAATGTATAAGGTTTTCAATATGGGACATCGTCTTGAAATTTATTTGTCGGAAAAGCATGCGGCTCGTGTTGTAGAGTTATCTCAGTCGTTTGGTATAGAAGCACAGGTTATCGGTCGCGTTGAAGCTTCACCCGTTAAAAAACTTACGATTTCAACCGAAGCCGGAACGTTTCTTTACGAATAGTATACAGACTGTTTTGTAGAAAAAAGAACTCATTAATCAGGCGGGCAGTACAGATCAGGATTTTTTTGATCTATACTGCCCGCCTGATTTTATTTGAATATATGATTGTATAACCCTTTTCGAAAAATGGTTGTCTGTAATTCGCTGAATATGAGTAGGTGAGAGTGAGTTTTGGCATGAATATTTTGAATGTAACTTTTATTACAATTCTGGTACTTCTCAACGCTAAAATTTCAGGATCTATGGAAAAAATTGACTCAACATGCAGGACGGTTTATCTTACTTTTCTGCTATTTTTTTGTTTAAGCTTCTCTGCAAATTTCTCAATTGCACAGCCGACTGTAAAATTTGATCCTGTTATTACAGGTTTAAGCTCGCCAATGCAAATTGTACATGCAGGAGATGGCACAGACCGCCTTTTTATAGTTCAAAAAGGGGGTAGTATTTTGGTTTATGATGACCAGTATAATAGTAAAGGCACATTTCTGACTATCACAGATTTGGTATCTTCCGGAGAGCAGGGATTACTGAGTGCAGCTTTCCACCCGAGTTACGAGACGAATGGTTTTTTCTTCATTTATTATACCAATACTGCGGGAGATCTGGTTGTGAAAAGGTTCAAGGTAAGCAGCGATATGAATGTTGCAGATCCGGCTTCCGGAGTTGTTGTGCTGACAATACCACATCCCGTCCAGTCCAATCATAACGGAGGTGAGATGCATTTCGGACTGGATGGATATTTATACGTTTCAACAGGTGACGGCGGAGGTGGAGACGATCCAAATAATAATGCTCAAAACACGGATGTTCTGCTGGGGAAAATTTTACGAATTAATGTCAATACTTCATTAACTGCACCTTTTTATTCAAACCCTGCCGATAATCCTTTTAACGGCATCGGGGGAGGGAAGAATGAAGTTTTCGCTGTTGGTCTCCGCAATCCATTTCGCTGGAGTTTTGACAGACTGACGAATGATATGTGGATTGGAGATGTCGGCCAGGGAGCTGAAGAAGAAATAAATCACCGCACGGCTTTGACTACACTGGGAGCTAATTATGGATGGAGGTGTTACGAGGGAAACGGCGCGCATATCACCGGAGGATGCGCGGCTGAATCTCAATTTCATTTCCCGGTCCACACCTACGTGACAAACTCCGCCGCCGGGAAATCCGTCGTTGGAGGTGTTGTATATCGGGGTGTTGAAAGTCCATTATTAAGAGGATTTTATATTGGGACAGATTTTTACTCAGGAGATTTACATATTATTGGCCCATTTAACAGTCCGGAAGATGTGGTTACAACCAGTGTACTTCCGTCGACATATACTTCCATTTCTGATTTCGGGGAGTCAGAAAGCGGAGAAATTTTTGCCGTTCAGCTGTCGACAGGTACCGTATATGCATTGTCAGACTCGGAGCCTTTACCTGTCACCCTCATGAATTTTAAGGGAACACACAGTTATGATGGCGTAAGATTAACCTGGGAAACTACTTTGGAAAAAGATTTTCGGCAATTTGATGTAGAGTATAGCACCAACGCCAAGGTTTTCAATAAAATAGGGGCCGTAGAATCACGCAAGAATTCGGCAGGATCAAATTACCAGTTTTCTCATACAACAGCTTCGGAAGGGCCAAAATACTACCGGTTGAAAATGGTGGATAATGATGATACTTTTAAATATTCGAACATTATAGGTCTGGGTCAGAAAACGGAAGAAGCGACGGCCAATTTCATCCGTCCATCCTATATTGATAACAAAACACTAAATGTGTTACTGGAAGAACCATTCCATTCTCTGGAACTTGTAAGTACAAACGGTAGCATCTTGTTTAAAAAAGACATATCCACTCAAACCGGAAATTTTACAATTCCGATGGATACAACCGCATCAGGAATGTATATCGTCCGATTGCAGGGTGAAAACAAGATTGTCAATCAGAAGATTCTGGTATCTCAATGAGGCTAGCAAATATATATCAATAAAAAAGCATATCGGGTGATATGCTTTTTTATTGATATCCAAAACCTTAGTTTTTCTTCCAGATTTTAATTTGATCAAAAACTTCCTGCGCAGAAATACTGTCAAGACTTTCTGTCTGCGTTTCGATGTAATCTGCTTTTGCACCGATTGGCCCCCATCTTCCTCCGTGTTTCGGCCTGAAATTTGGGTATAATCCCAAGGCATTTATTCCCAGTGCTGCCGCAAGGTGCAGAGGACCGGTACTGGCTGCCAGCAGGCCATCCGTATGTTTGATAAAGGTGATAAGCTGGTCGAGCGGAAGTTTTCCGGTGAGATCAATCACATGCGGTGGCAATGTATCAATCCAGGGTTTCAGTTCTTCCTGTTCTTTTTTGGAGCCTGTAATAAATATCCGATACTGATTCTTATCCAATAAATGAATCAGTTCTGCAAATCGGTTTAAATCCCATTCCAGTGCATTTTTGTTTGATTTCGGATGTAGAATGATTGTGAATTTATCCGTGTTCAGTAGCTCAGAAAATGCAACAGGCAATGTTGCAAGCTTATTCATCTGATAATATTGCCACAAATTCTCAGGCACTTCTTTTATTCCCAACGGTTTCAGTAAACGAAAATGCAAAACAGCTTCATGTTCGTCAGAAACTTTCCGACGTAACCAGATCAGACGATTACAGTCGAGCCAGTGGTAAGGACGGCTTGCTGTTCCGACTCTGATGGGAATTCCTGCCTGACGAGCCAGGTTGCTAATGTCTTTTTGCGTGATTAAATGGAGAATTGCGTCAAATTTATGTTGTTTGATTTGTGCTATTTGTTCCTTTTCCGATAAAGCGAAAATTTCGTCATAGTCAATAAAGCTATCAACAGACTCGCTTGCATCCACTACTGCTTTTGTATAACTTCTTGCTAAAATTGTGATATGAGTATCCGGCCTGATTTGTTTCAAATAACCGCATAAAGGAAGGGTTAATACAACATCGCCGATAGCGTCTACTCTGGTTATTAAAATATGCATTCTTCGGAAGTCAATCTGGTTTTTGATAAACAGTAAATACAGATCTGGGTTTACGTATGTTTTTTTGGCAAAAATACTATACCATTAACGGTATTCCAGATAAAAAATTCGAAGGAGCGTATGAGAAAAGTATAATTTTAAAATTAGAAACGTAATCCGGGAGATATTTTGACGAAATAAAATTTACGATTTATCTATAAAAAATGGAGAAGAGATTACTGCATAACAAGCATCAATCTTTTCTCCATTTTGTATATTTAAAATGAACCCGCTATTCTGTTAAAGCTTATTTATCAGACAAAGGAACAAGCTGTGCTTTCAAATCGGGGTCTTTCATGTCCTTATCCAATGGGAACATCGGATGTTTAATTCTTTTATAACCGAGTCTTTCCAGATCCTGGTCAACACCGCCTGGCGTCAGAGCTAATAGCCAGTCAGCGCGCATATTGTAAAGCTCAGGTTCCAGATATCCGATTTTTACAACCACAATATCAGATTTACGGGGATTAAGGCCAAGTCTTGTAAAATCTGCTTCTTTGTGGTACGGCTTGCGTTTTTGAGTCACAATTACATGCACACTTCCAACTTTGACCACAACCTCTGTCTCCGCATTTTTATCTCCATATTCAATCGATTCCACAGTTCCGGCCAGACGGACCGGAGGAGCAAAACGCGCATCAACGGCAGCACCTGCCAGGGCATCCACTTTACCGCCAACGCCAGCTGCGATGGCTGCTTTTACGAATTCAGGACCTGGAATAGAAGCATAAATTAAAGATGGTCCATTTTCAGATTTGAATTCCGGCCGGGCCAAAATTTCAGTTAATGTCCACGTTACATCACCAGCTCCACCTGCCGTTGGGTTGTCGCCCGAATCGCTGATAAAAAATGGATGTTTCTGGCTTTTTACTGCTTTGTCCAAAGCTTCTTTCAACGAAGCAGTCGGTGCTACAAATTCAAATTCTTTACGTACTTTCCAAAACTTGCCTGCCAAATCTTCGGCTGTTTTAGTAACCAGATTTTTATCGTCACCCGTTACCATCACAACTGCATGGTTGCGTGGCTCATCAGCCCAGGCATACCCAATCCATATCGCTGCATCCACAATTCCTTTTTGCAAAGAAGCCGGAGAAACTGCCGAGTATAACGTTTTTCCAGGCTCAATTCTCGTACTTGTTTTTTCTCCCGGCAACAAGATCGGAACAGGGATCCATGCCTTGTATGCAGGTTTTCCTTTTCCTGTTTCAAGACGGGTCAGCAAATTATTTACAGCACGTCTTTTAGTCGCCATCGCATCTTCATGCGGTGCCATACGGTAACACGTGATTAAATCTGTGTTCTGTGCCAAACGCCATGATACATTTCCGTGTAAATCCATGGAGGTAGAAATAAGTGTTTTTTTACCAACCACTTCACGGATACGAATCAGAAAATCTCCTTCGGGATCGTCCATACCGACGACACTCATTGCACCGTGAATATCGTAGAACAGACCGTCATAGGGCATATTTTTTTTCAGCAGATCGAGCGCTTGCTTTACCATCGATTCGTAAGCTTCTTTCGTAACGGTTCCGCCCGGAAGCGAGCGGCCAACCATTGCCGGAAGCCAGTTTGCACGTTTTGGAATGGTTGAATCGGCTGAAAAGAACGGATAAGAAGTGAAAATCTCGGCACCATACTTTGCGTGAAAAGCTTCTTCATGTGTACGGGCCGGAGAAAAAGTGCTTGACTCAATGGCCAACCCGGTAATTCCTACACGAGGTAAGGCTTTCTGGGCAAAACTCTGCGACACAAGCAAAGAAAATGAAGCAGCCAGCAAAAATTTAAGTTTCATATATAAAATTTGGTCTAGGAAACATTTTAATTATTTTATTAAATGTAATCAACTTTTTGTCTCCTGTTAAATCTGGCATATAAAACTTTTGAAGGATATTCTTAAACTGATATTTATTGGTTGATAAGTATAATTATAAAATGCCGATACGAAATCAATTGGAAACGTTCGGGTTGATTTAAGTCGTGTCTGTTATATTTACACAGTGCTGGCACCGCAGCAGACTAAAACTATCTCACTTTTGTATAATGAATAAATCATTTCTTGTCGTCATTCTCTGTTTTTTCACGCTTCGAATATTTGCCCAATTCACTTTGCAAAAAGATTTGCCGCTATCTTATCTGGTCAGCCAGCCTAAAACAAAAACGGCCAAACCGGGTTTGATCGTTTTGCTTCATGGATATGGAAGTAACGAAGCCGATCTGTTTGAATTAAGAGATATGCTTCCGGCTGATTTTATGATAACGTCAGTCCGAGCACCGATGACACTTGCGCCGAATGCTTACCAGTGGTTTCGAAGTGAAACGATAAAAGGTGTGAAAGGTGGAAATTTGAAGGATCTTAAAGCAAATTCGGATCTGATCAAGGCTTTCATAAAAGGTGCTGTGAAAAAATATAATGCCGACCCTTCACAAGTTTATCTGATCGGTTTCAGTCAGGGAGCCATGATGAGTTTTGAAGTCGGACTTACTTCTCCGGAACTGTTAAGAGGAATCGCGCCTTTAAGCGGGCGGATTTTTGAGTCGCTGAGACCGCAGGTTAAACCAGCAAGTGCGTTCAAAAACTTCAGGATATTTATAGGGCATGGTACTGCCGACGAAAAAGTGCTTTATCATTATGCCACCGAAGCGGACGCCTTTTTGAAAGAGAAGAAAATTTCTGCCGTCTTACATTCTTATCCGGGTATGCAGCATTCGATCAATGAACAGGAAATAAATGATCTGGTAAAATGGCTTAAAGAAAAGTAGGCGCGTGATATCACTAAAATATTTGTCAATAGTAAATTAACTAAGTTCAATGAGATTTTATCTGATACTTCTAACAATGTTTGCCGATTTTTCAGCTTCGGCACAAGCAGTAACTACTCCAAAAACAATCACCGCCGAAGAGCTTGATTATAGAAAAGACGGAAATAATTATTTGCTTGTCTTGAAACGCGGACAACCGCTTATTGCCAGCCTTACCGCTTTTATGCAAAAAGAAAAGCTGCCTGGTGCAAGTCTTTCGGGTATTGGTGCTGTGGAGAAAATAGAAATTGCATACTATGATCTTGTCGGGAAGAAATATAAATACAAGAAATTTGAGCCGTCTATGGAGGTGCTTGCCCTGACTGGAAACGTTGGCTATTTCGAAAATAAACCAATTGTTCATGCACATATCGCCTTAGGAGGGCCTGATTTTATGGTTCACGGCGGTCATGTTAAAGAGGCAGAAGTTTCGCTGATTCTTGAAATTTTTATCACCCCGACTACCAAACCGATTACAAGAGAATGGAACAAAGATTTTCCGGAGCTCAAGACGATGACGACGGTGCGGGGTAACTGAAATTGAATTATTAATAAAGCCTCTGACTTATATTTGCATTAAACCTCAAATCCATCGCCGCCTGAATTCACAAAACTGAACGTTATGATTCTTAGGAATAAATCATTTTCACTATACTTCACGCTTCTTTTATTCTGTTCAGGTTTGAACGCGGCGATGGCTCAAAAGCCCTCCTGGCTCGAAAAGTATAATGAACACCAAGCCTATAAGGATATTTATGTTGTCAAAAGTATCGATAAGGCGAATAATTCTTACAGCAGTTTTCTGGTTGATAAAAACGGCAAAAAGCTCACGCCGGCCTATCGCGATATCGGCAAATTCTCCAACGGTCTTGCTGAGTTTGTAACGTTTGAAAATCATAAGGGTGCGCTGGGAATGCACGGATACCTGGATAAAAACGGCAAGATCGTTATTCCCTCAATTTACCGGGGCGCCGGAGAATTTCGGGATGGTATCACCTATGTAATGTACCCCAAAGGCAAGCAGATGGGACTTTCCTATCTGGATACGCTGGGAAAGGAAATTTATAAAGTCCCGGTCGAGTTATTTCCGAACGACTTTTTGATCAATAAAGCAAAAGCAGCGTATGTTGCTTACCACGACTGTCAGGAAGATTTTATCTGGTACGTAAATGACAATCTGACTACACTGAACTGGGATTTCGGGAAGTACACAGAAGCCGATATCCGGAAAGCGAAGGAGCCATTTCGTTTTTACTACAAAGGAAAATTCGGGGTAGTAGATAAAAATCTGATCCTGCGCGTTCCCGTGGCACTGGACGATATTGACCTGATTTATAAACATTCGGGAAGAGGCCTGGCGCGGGTAAGGTATGGCGACAAGTTCGGCTATATCAGTTCAAAAACGGGGGAAGTGGTAATTCCATTTCTTTATGAGGATACTCAAAAACCTTCCTTGGGTCGCTACTGGGTAAAAAAAAATGGGAAATGGGGCTGCATTAATAAAAAGGGAGAAGTAGTAATTCCCTTTTTGTATGAGTATGCGGGCCGTTTCATGGACGAAAACCGGGCTTCTGTTTCACTTAATGGTAAGTTTGGCCACATTGACACGACCGGAAAAATCAGAACTCCGATCATTTATCAATCCGCATCGTATTTCAAGCATGGCGTGGCGATGATACAGCTGGATAATAAATACGCCTATATCGATACCAGCGGAAAGGTAATTACGAAGGAATGGTTCAGCGAAGCCGAACCTTTTAGGGAAGATATGGTCGAGACACAGCGATTCGGGGTTTATTATAAAGTTCTGCCAGACGGAAGCGTGAAGTTTGAAAGAATTTCTGCTTACTGGAAGGGTGTATTGATTTTGCTTGCACTGGTGCTTTTGGCCATTGCTCCTTGGCGGTTTTTTAAAGCAAAGATGAGAAACGCGAAGGAATGATTTGTTGGTCAAAGCCAAAGCTGGCGTAATCTCCGGACTGCGCCTAACTTCTCAATACTACACTTACGCCAATACTTTCCGCTGCGAATATTCCGCCCGTGAGGCTTTGATCGCCGGCATATTTTTAAGCGCCCAGTCTACAAGCAGCGACATGGCCGGCAGCAAACTTTCACCAAGTGGCGTCAGAGAATATTCAACGCGCGGTGGAACCTGCGGATATATTTGTCGTGAAATTAGTCCGTCAGCTTCCAGGGTTTTCAAGGTTACCGTCAGCATTTTCTGTGATATCGTGCCAATAACTGCATTAAGCTCATTGAAACGCAACGTCCCGCTTTCACCCAAAATCGTGATCACAAGGATCGACCATTTATCTCCGACACGATCCAGTATATTTCTTACCGGACAATCATCGATCATCTCAAATTTTTTCAAATTTTCTTTTATCATAATCTGTTAATGCTCAGCATTAGTTACTTGAAAGTAAGTAATTGATTTACGCGTGCGTTCTTGTGCGATGCTAAGTTACTATTTACCTTTAACTATACAAAAGTAACTATTGTACAAAATTATAAAAAACGAAGAATATGAGTAAGATTTTGGTAACAGGTGCTTCGGGCCACCTGGGAGCAGCCGTGACAGAATTCCTTTTGGAAAAAACAGACGTTTCAAATATCAGTATACTTGTTCGTGATCCTGCCAAGGCGGTAAACTTCAAGGAAAGAGGTGTGAAAGTAGAAGTTGGCGACTATGAAAATACTGAGGCGCTTACGAAAGCTTTAACTGGTATCGAAAAATTGTACCTGGTTTCAGGGTTGGATGCTAATCGTGGTGCCCAGCATGAAAATGTGATCAAAGCGGCACAGGAAGCAGGAGTGAAACACATTATTTACACCAGTTTTCAGCACAAAACAGAAGGCGGGCACCCGGCACTGGCATTTATCGCCGAGGGACATTTGTATACAGAAAAAGTGCTGAAAGCGTCTGGCGTAACATATACGATTTTACAGCATGGTTTATATACGGATGTTATCCCCATGTTCGCCGGAGAAAATCTGCTTCAAAGCAAGACTATTTTTTTACCAGCCGGAGACGGGAAAACAGCCTTCGCAACGAGAGAAAACATGGCAGAGGCAGGTGCGTTAATTTTACTGGACGAAACCGGGAAATTTGATAATCAGTCAATTGAACTGGCAGGCTCTGAGGCAGTTTCGTGGACTGATATCGCTGCCACAATTTCTGCAAACGTGGGTCAGACGATTACTTTTATCAGTCCATCCGTTGCTGATTTTACCTCTGCTTTGACCGATGTGGGTGTTCCTGCTGAGATCGTTGGATTATCCGCTGGTTTTAGTCAGGCGACAAGTGACGGAGAATTTGAAGCTGTCAATGGAAAACTGGAAGAATTGTTAGGACGTAAATTAACGACCGTTGCGGATTTTTTAGCCGGAATTTATGCGAAAGCGTAATCTATAAAATGTCAGATAGGGGATACCGTTACAAGTAACCCCTGTCTGAATCGTCATTCATAACCTTGATCGTCTGCACCTTCCTGATATTTACAAACTTTGCCCGAAAGTCAGCAAATTGTGATCCGAATCGAGGACAGCAAATTCTTTTTGTCCCCAGGGTTTCGTTTGCAAATGTCCCAGCGTCGGTATCCCCACTTTTTGATCCAGCGCCAATTGGTACCATTCCTCAATAGCATCTGTGCGAATGTAAACCTGTCCGTAATTTTCCAATGGATCAAGTGCTTTGAACTCAAAGAAATGAATCTGGATATTGTCTTTATGCACCATCAGATATCCGTCGTAATCCGCGTTTCCAAACTCCTGAAAGCCTGGTTTGTTTAAATAAAAGTCTCTCGTAGCCGCTTTGTCGCGCATGGGAAGTTTTGGATTGATATCAGTCAGCATAATTGATTTTCGTTACAGTTTTCTTTGTACATTCGAAGATTCATCATTTATTTAAAATTAACCCAAATGACCAGCATAAAAAAATCTGCATCAGCCTTCAAAATCCTTTTCCTGGGACTTGCCGGCTTGCTTTTTACTACAACTTCTTTTGCCCAGACAGCCATAACCCTGGGAGGTAACACGATTCACACCGTCGGGAAATTGCCCGCTGTCGGAACGGAAGTGAAAAGTTTCACTTTAACCGGCGTTGACCTTAAAGATAAAACCTTGGCCGATTATAAAGGAAAATACGTGATCATGAACATTTTTCCAAGCGTGAACACTGGCGTTTGTTCGAAGTCGGTAAGGAAATTTAATGAAGATGCGGCCAGCCTGAAAAACACAACCGTGCTTTGTATATCCAAAGATCTTCCTTTCGCACAGAAAGCGTTTTGCGGAGCCGAAGGAATTAACAACGTCGTGATGCTTTCTGATTTCAGAACGGATTTTGGAACATCCTACGGCGTTCAAATCGCAGACGGACCGATGAAAGGTTTGCTAAGCCGTGCTGTAATCGTTGTAAATCCGGAAGGCAAAATCGTTTACGAACAGCAAGTACCGGAAATAGGACAGGAGCCGGATTACACTGCGGCAATTGCTGCAATTAAGTGAGGTTTTGGAGTTGAAGTAATTGTAGGAATTTGATTAGGGTTGCGTTGCTTGGCCGGTTGGTTTGCGTGACGCAATTTTTGTAATTGATCCTAAAATAAAAAGCTCACCGTAAGCGCCCTGTTCTTTGGAAAGGGGGGTGAGCGTGTTGATATAAAGGTAATATGTTTTGTGCGCTTTGTGTAAGGAAGGACAGAGCTAATCCAAATTTATTAAAATAATGGGGTATTGGTGTTTTCTATCTTTAATTAAAAACGTAGTATTTATTGAACTGTTTTGGATTTCGGTCTGAGACCGATGCCACTCGGACGTAGTCTGGAGACTCCGCCCAACTAGTGAATGTGCCTGAAAACGCTGCAATGGGGAGATGTTTTTTTTAATTGAATATATTTCATAATCGCCTTTGGAATATAGCAGGCTTAATTCTTTTGTGTAGTTTTCATGTTTAGACCCTTTAATCTCTTCAAATACATCTGCTAAACTAATTTCAAAAAGTTCGTTACAATAATTTTTTTGATAAGTATTTTAGTACTTAAAATCTCTGCAATCTGCATATTAGCTTAGTGATTTTACTGTTATATTCAATGTTATAATGATTTTTAAAATGACATTAAACTGGCAATAATATCTCATATATCGATTTTTTCTTGATTGCGTTTATTTGAGTAGAATCCATCTCATCATAGGAAAGATCAAGCATACCTAAGTTAATCCTATTCTTTGCAGCTGGATGTTTTATCATCCAGTGATCCGCCACACGCAAATTCGACTCAAAGACTCGGGTAATGAAGAATGCTGAAACTTGGGTAAATGCCGGGCCATTTGAATTTTTTAATATCCCATCCATTTCTGTCGAGAATGGTGCGGTGTCCAGAATGTAGGACTCTAATGTTAACTGACGTCGACCAAATAAAGTCTTATATATTTCATTAGTATGCGGGTACCTGAGCCCAGGAAGGTTAATGCAGACAATGTATGGTTTATTTAGTTGGCCGTATCTGGTTCCTTTTTCCATAACTGCTTTTGCCAACGCCTCTTCACAACCACCAGAATAACCACCACCTAGATAAGACGCGATCGGATGGTCTTTTTCAATTGTACTTGGAAAGAGTCTTAGCGAAATTGTTACATCGTTATCATCATACGTAAAACACTCTCGGCCAGAATCACTATGGTCGTTGTAGATAGGTTCCTCCTTTAAATGGCATTCAGTTAACCAAATTTGGATCTGAGCTTTTACTTTACTTAATTTTGCCTGCTTATTAGTTTTAAAATTTATATCTAGAATGTCAATCCAATAGTTTGGACTAAAAAGCTTTTGGAGTGCTTCATATATGGCACCTAGTTTATTTTCAAGTGTTCGCTCTTCATTATTTTTATCAGTAGCAACTTTTGCTTCCAAATAGAATTCTAAGTTGCCTTTTTTTGCCAAAAAATCTGGGTTTTTAGTAGAGTTAGGAACGGTTGGATGGGGAGTTAAAGTGAACCCTTGTTGAAAAAAGAGTTCATGTATAAAGAGTTCAAAAAACGCGGATTCAAATTGAGAAGAACGAAAGTCACCTTTTAATTGCCGTTTGTCAGTTTCTGGATATCTAGAAAACCAGTCATTTAACATTTCACGAACTGCTACAAACTCGGGCTTTGCAGTTGAGTCATAGAAATTATAAGTTTTTTCCAGATGTCTTGCGTATCGGTCCTCTGTCCGCTCTTTGTAATCAAACAGTTTCTCCATTGTTTTACTCTTGTTTATCACACTCCTCGCTTCCAAACTTTTCAAACATCCCCAAGTAGTCTCAGTATTCTTTCTGTAATCAAGAAATACTTTTGACAACAAAAAGACTCTTATATTTAATTATAAGAGTCTTTTTGTTTGTCGGGATGACAGGATTTGAACCTGCGACCTCTTGCACCCCATGCAAGCACGCTACCGAGCTGCGCCACATCCCGTAATTTTCCACGGCTGCAAAAGTAATTAAAAAAAACACAGAGTGAAAAGAGATTTTGAAGAGTTTCACAGAGTTTTTATTTATTAAATAATCTCTGTGAAACTCTGTGTAAAACTCCCCTAACTCTGCGTTTAAATAACTCTGCGTTTAAACAAGCAAATTAAATACTCTCGTTCTGCCAGTTTGGATTGATGACTTCCTGTTTGCCTTTACGGAACCATTTGTCGCGTACTTTTTCGTTGACGTAATACATACACGGAACGAGCAGAAGCGTCAGGATGGTCGAGAAGGTAAGTCCCATGATGATCGTCCAGGCGAGGATATTCCAGAATACGGAACTCGCTCCGCCTGTCGTAAGATTAGGGGAGAAATCTCTGAACAGCGCCACAAAATCCAGCGTAATACCGAATGCAAGTGGTATCAGACCAAGTACCGCCGCAGAAGCTGTCAGCAATACAGGCGTCAGACGGATCGCGCCGCCTTCGATGATCGCATTGCGCAGCGGGTAACCGCGTTCACGAAGTTCATCAATAAATTCAATGAGCAGAATCCCGTTTTTCACCACAATTCCGGCCAGTGCAATGATACCCACACCGGACATGATCACGGAGAATGTTTTGTCAAAAATCACAAATCCAAGCAATACCCCGATCAGCGAAAGCACGATGGTAAAGAAGATGATCAGCGGTTTCACGACCGAGTTAAACTGCGTTGCCAGGATCAGGTAAATCAGCAAAATAGCTGCACCGAATGCGCCGGTCAAGAAGTTCATGGATTCGGCCTGATCTTCCTGTTCACCACCCATTTTCACGGTATAGCCGCTTGGTACTTTCACATTATTGACCAATTCCTGAATCTGGGCCACAATGTCGTTGGCATTATATCCCGGCAAAACATCAGAGCTCAGCGTTACAATGCGTTGCTGATCTTTCCGGTTAATCTGGCTGAATGTAGTCGAGTAGGAAATGTTGGCTACGGACGTAATCGGAACCTGACGAAGCGCGCCGCCGGAATTCATATCACGGTATACAATATTCAAGCTCAATAATCTTTCAATCTGCTGACGATCATCTTTTTTCAAACGGACCATAATCGGATATTCATCTTTCGCATCACGGAATTTGGAAACTTCCAGACCGAAAAGTGCCGTACGGATCGAGAGCGCAATCTGCGAAGAACTGATCCCTTCACGCTGTGCTTTTTCACGGTCAATATCAATCGTAATTTCCGGCTTGTTCGTTACCAGATCGGATTTCAATTGGTCAATTCCTGCGATACCGGAGTTTTGTACACGTTTCAGAAGATCTTTTTCCAATACCTGCAATTCCTCAAAATCGTCACCCGAAATTTCAATCGAAATCGGCTTTCCGGTAGGAGGGCCGGTACTTTCGCGTTCTACGGAAATTTCAGTTCCTGGGATTCCGGCTACTGCATCACGTACTTTGGTCAGCAATTCCTGCGTCGACCGGCCGTCACGGGCTTCACTTTTCACAAAAGCTACTGTCACTTTGGACTTATGCGGTGTCGCAGAACGGTCCGGGTTATTCGGATCACCGGCATTTTTACCAACGTTGGAAATAACCGAGTTCACAATATTCATCGCTTTCTCCGTTTTCAAAACCGAGAACACACGTTTTTCAATCACTTTGGTAATCGAATCCGTCGTAAGTGCATCCGTTCCAGAAGGCAGTTTGTTGTACACATAAATATAATCCGGATCACCGCTCGGGAAGAATGTTACTTCCGGTTTGGCAATACCGACTATGATAAACGTCGCGATCAGAAGCACGACCATCGAGATAATCGCGAATACCGGACGGTATCCTTTGATCAGCCAGGTGATCAGTTTTTTGTAATTATTTTTAAGCGCCGGAAGTAATTTATCCTGGAAAGGAACAAGAATTCTTGGCGTCAGAATGTAATGGTTGAAAACAAAAAGGACAAGGATAATCACAAAGAAGTTACCCACACCACGGTCAACAAAATAGCCAACCAGCGCCATACCTGCCAAAATCAACATCGGGCGCATAATCGCTTTGATGCTCGTATCGTGTTTTTCCTTTTCATCTTCATGGCGACCCATGAACGTTACCGCAAAAACCGGGTTGATCACATAAGCCACAAAAAGTGACGACATGAGCGTCAAAATCAGCGTCAGCGGCAGGAATTTCATAAAGTCTCCGACAATTCCCGGCCAGAAAAGAAGCGGGAAAAACGGCGCGATAGTTGTCAATGTACCGGAAAGTACGGGTACGAAAACTTCACCCGCAGCAGCTTTCACAGCTTGCTGGATCGTCCAATCCTTATGATTGTTGAACAAACGGTGGGTATTTTCAATAACCACGATCGCATCATCCACCACGAGACCAATCCCGAGCAGGAAGGCAAAAAGTACGATGGTGTTCAGGGTGAAAGAAGTTCCGATCACGGGGCCCAACACCGGCATTAATACAAAGGCAACCAGCGCAGAAAGCGGTACGGAAAGCCCGATGAAAATCGCATCACGGATACCCATGAAGAACATCAGTACCAAAACCACGAAGATGAAACCGATGATAACGGTGTTGATCAACTCATGCAAATCCGCACGGGTACGTTCCGACTGATCGGCTGTGATCCGGATATCCAGTCCTTGCGGCAATTCGGATTCCTTCATTTTGTCAATAATCACTTCAATATCATCTGCCGCTTTTACCAGGTTGGAACCTGCTCTTTTGATGACGTTCAGCGTAATTACTGATTTGTTATCCAGACGGGCAAAATCAAGTTGTTCTTCAAAACTGTCCGTCACTTCGGCAATATCACCCAAACGTACCACCGCTCCGGTTCCGGTACGGATACGCAGATTCGCAAGCTGAGTCATGTCCAGAAATTCACCTTTTACGCGAAGTGTACGACGCATATTCCCAACTTTCAGATCACCACCGGAAACGTTAATGTTTTCACTTTGAACGGCTGTTTGAATATCTGTGAAAGTCAGACCGGTCGATTGCATGCGAGGCAAATCCAGGTTAATCTGAATTTCACGGTTCAGCGCACCAACGATATCCACACGGCTGATTTCCGGCATCGCTTCAATCGCATCCTGCATATCTTCCGCATATTCCTTCAATTGTTTCAGCGAATAATTACCAGCCAGGTTAATGTTCATGATCGGGAATTCCGAAAAGTTTACATCCTGTGCCGTTGGGCCTGAATCCAGTTCCTGCGGCAAATCCTGTTTGGCTTTATCAATCGCATCACGCACACGCTGCAAGGCATCGGACACTTCAACATCCGGCGTAAATTCTACCAGAATTACTGAAACGTCCTGTAATGCGTTTGATTTAATATGTTTTACACCATTGATCGACTTCAACTGTTTTTCAATGGGCTTGTTAATCGTGTTCTCCACATCGGCGGGAGCGGTACCAAAATAGACCGTGTTGATATAGATCTGCGGTATTTTGATATCCGGAAACTGCTCTTTCGGCAGGTTATTGTATACCACGAAGCCTGCCAGCGTGATGATAACCGTAAAGATGTAAATCGTCGTCCGATTCTCTACGCACCAGTTGGTAAAACTAAGGGTTTTATGATCTTCAAATTTCATGGGTATGCTAGCTGAAAGTGAATGTTAGTACGAAATCGTTTGTCCGTCCGAAACCTCCTGGTATCCGGTCGTGATAATTTCGTCTCCTGCCTGTAAGCCTTCCGTTATTTCAATTTTTCCGTTGTAAATCAAACCTGTTTTCACAATTTTCGATTTTGCTTTTTTCTTACCGGCTTCGTTCACCGCCACATATACAACCTGTCCTTTTTCGGTTCCCTGAATAATATTCTGGTCAACGATCAGCGCGTTTTTCTTCGTCGCGTCATTAATCTGGACTTTCGCCGTCATGTTTGGCTTCAAAGCAGGGCTTGAAGGTAGATCTGCTTCAATCGTAAAGGTGCGGCTGAGCGGATCAACTGTTGTTCCAACGAACGAAACTTTTGCCTTGTAATCCTTATTTAAATCAGGGAAACTGATCAGGATTTCGTCTCCACGTTTTACGCTTGCCGCATATGTATCCGAAACTTTGGCCGTAACTTTCAGATTCCCCAGGTTAACAACCCGGAAAAGACCAACGCCAGGAGCTGCCGTTTCGCCGACTCTCACATTTACCTGATCGACAACGCCGGAAATCGGAGCCGTCACTCTTGATTGAGAAAGTTGTGCATTCAGCGTAACCAATTTCTTTTCCAAGCCTTCCTTATTATTCTGAGCTTGTAAAAACTGGATTTCGGTACCAATTTTCTGGTCCCAAAGATTTTTCTGTTTGCTGTAAATTGTGTTTGCCAAAGTAAGCTGACTTTTTACTTCTTCGATACTTTCACGCAAAATGCTGTCGTCGACTTTTGCCATCGCACCGCCTGCTTTCACCTGATCGCCTTCACGTACATAAACTGCCGTGATCACACCACCGGATTTTGGTGTTACCATCACACTGTTTTTCGCGTCAATTGACCCTTGCAGTTCAACATAATGACTTAATGTACCGACTTCAAGCGGTTTTACAGTAACAACTTTTATATTGGTTTCAGCTCTTTTTGTCGTGTCAAGATTTGCTATTTCCGATTCAAGTGCTTTTATTTTTTTGTCTGTTTCGCTTTGTTCTGTTTTAAGCTTGGTCAGCTCTTCTTTTTTTCCAGCCAATCCGTCCTTTTTCTCTCCTGAGCAAGAAGCCAGCAAAGAAGCAGCGATTGTGATTGATAAAATATGTGTTTTCATGATATAGGTAAGTGTCTGTTTCAAATTTATTGTAGTGTATTTTAATAGTTAGTCATAATGAGTAATGCTAACCGCACCGGCTGCCCGGCGCACTGGCGGCCGGCGCACAGCATTATTCATTATATAATTCTCCTTTCGCTTTGCTCAGATCAACTTTGGCAATCAATACATCGTACAGTGCCGAGAAATAATTTGTTTGCGCTTCTTTAAACGAAGATTCTGCGTTGATTACTTCGATATTGGATCCAACGCCTTCTTTGTATTTGATTTTAGAAACGCGTACAATTTCCTGAGCGAGATCAACATTTCTGCGTTGGGTTTCCAAAGTCGCAAAAGCATTTTTAATATTGATTGCTGCCTGTCTGGATTCCAGATCGATTGATTGTTCCAGAAGAGTCTGGTTTAATTTCACTTTATCAAGTGCAACTTTCTTTTGCTGAACCTGGTATTTTTTCGTGAAACCGTCAAAAATTGGAATATTTACATTCAATGCCAATACAGAATTGTTGAACCATTGAGTCCCGAACAGGTCGGGAAGCGTGTTTCTCCCATTGTTATGTCCATATCCGAAAGAGGCGGAAACAGTTGGCAGATAACCACTTCGAATATTTTTCAAATCGAGTCCTGCCAGCTTGAACTGAGTGTCGAGCAAAGAATATTCAATCCGTTGATTATAATTAACGGCAGTTTCTGAAAATTCAGATTTCATCGTTTCCACGCTCAGGTCTTCCACTTTATCTTCCAGAACAATCGTTTCGGAAAGCGGCATACCCATCTGATATTTTAAAAGCGTATAACTTAATTCAATCAGATTCTGAACTTTCTGACGTTCAGTAACTAAATTATTGATCTGAACTTCTAAACGGTTGACATCCAAAAGTTCAACAAAACCGCTTGTGTTCATAATCTCAGTTTCGCGTTTCAGTGAGTCAACCCGGCCGATGTTAAAATCCAGCACTTTCGCACGCTCAACCGCAACCTGTGCTGAATAATAAGCTTTGGTAACCGCTTCCGCTACCGTCACTTTCGATTGTGTCACGTTTTTACTTGCCAATTCACGGTAAGTATTGGCAGCCCGCAAACCAATAAAATAGGAGCCGCTGAATATCAGCTGGTTCAATGTTGCGGCTGCACTTCCTGAATACTTTACCCCAAACTGAACGGCAACCGGCGCTGCATCAGGAGAGGCATTCGGGTCAGCAAAGTTGGCTGGAAGGAATACGCGCTGAATAATCACGTTGTCGCTCAAATTCAAGTTTGCCGCCACCTGAGGCAGACCGGCAGCTCTGATCTCTCCAATTCTCGCTTCGGCAGAAACCGCGTCGAGTTGTGAAGTTTTAATGTTGATGTTATGTTTTATCGCATAGTCGACAGCTTCCTTTAACGTAAAGCTGCCCTCCTGTGCTTTGACAGAAATCATGCTTAAAAACATCGCGAGCGCTACTAGACCGCTGCGAATGGATTGGTCATTTTTCATGGGTGTTTGCTTGTGTTGCTGATTCTTCTGAAAATTTAGTATAGTATTCGAACCCTTGCTCCGTCAAAATGCCACGTAAAAAATGGTGTACGAATTCCATTTGAACGTTCATCATATTGAAACGGTCCGCAGGAAAAATGGTCGGGTCGAAGGCCATTTCAACCTGTTCAATCCTGAGAAGAGAGAGCATATCGATATTAATATTCTTCCGATAAAGCCCCAGCCGGATCCCTTCATTCAGATTTTCGCGGATACTTTTTAAAACATATTGATGCTTATACTTATGAAAAAGGTCCCACGCCAGCGGATGGTATTTTTTTAAGTCATTAAAAAGCACCGGATTCATGTGAGCCAAAGAAATTCGCATATAATCAGCGGCCTGGATCATTTGCTCGATGGGATCCAGCTTGTCTTCATCCATCTTGTCCATCTGGCATTTCTGCACTTCCAGCTCCTGTTGAACAGCCAAAATCACAATGGCATCCTTATCCGGATAATGCTGATAAATGGTCCGTTTTGATATGCCAAGCTCCTTCGCGATGTCGTCCATCGTTACACTTTTGATGCCGTAGCGCCAAAAGAGGTTAAATGCTTCTTTTATAATCCTTTCTTTCACAGGGTAAAGTTGAAATTTTCCAATGATAAAAACTATGAAAACTTTGATAATCTTTAAAGTTTTCTCTGCTTTATGTTTGTGACTGTTTCAACCTGAAGGGTTTCATTATTTAATGATTTCTTAATTTGTTGATCCTTACTTTGTTTGGTACAATTTTTATATTTGATACTCTGCTTTTTTTAGGAGAAATTTCCTGTTCATCTTAATTTAGTTAATAGATATCAAAATCCATAAATAGTACTTTGTTGAGATTTAATTAACTATTAAACAGGTTGTATTTTAGTCTTATGTCACTGTTAAATACAATAAATGTCGTTATTTGAAATTTAAAGTAAGTTCCTGAAAATAAAATAACCTATCGAAAAAGTACCAAATAGAGGTTTTGAGGTATGAACTTTAAAATATTGATGATAAAGTGATCTGCCGGAATGTTTTAAACTTAAATGATGTTTGGAAATAATACATATTCTGACCAAATTTCGGGTCTTTTCTTTGACCCGATTTTAGCCGCTGAATAATTAAATAATAGGAGACGGAAAGAGGCAGAAAGAAGTAGAGATAAAATTCAATTATTTATTCAAATTCACTAATAGCTACCGCGAAAAAAAATAAATGAAAAGCTACATTGACCTGATTCAGCAAACGTTCGAGTTCCCTACGATGGAGTTTAACGTTGACAAAAATGAGTTGCTGTTCAACAATGTACCACTGATGGACATCATCAAGGAACATGGTACGCCTTTGAAACTTAATTATTTGCCCAAAATCGGTGAACATATTGGTAATGCTAATATGTTTTTCAAAAATGCATTTAAAAGGCATAATTATAAGGGAACTTATACTTACTGCTATTGTACCAAATCTTCGCATTTTAGTTTTGTGCTGGAAGAGGCGCTTAAGCATAATATACATCTTGAAACATCTTCGTCTTTCGATATCCCGATTATCAGGGAATTGTATCGTCGCGGGAAAATCAGCAAGTCGACTTTCATTCTTGCCAACGGCTATAAACGTCCGCTTTATACACAATACCTGAGCGAGCTGATCAACGAGGGTTTCAATGTTATTCCGATCCTGGATAACCTTAAAGAAATCGAATTTTACGAACAGCAGGCAACGGCTGATACAGTAAATTTCGGGATGCGTATCGCGACCGATGAGGAACCGAACTTTGCTTTTTATACCTCGCGTCTGGGAATTCGCTATAATGACGTGCAGCAATTATACAAGGATAAAATCGAGTCGAATCCTCGTTTTAAACTAAAAATGCTCCACTTTTTTATCAATACGGGCATTAAAGACAGTGCTTACTATTGGAGTGAGCTGACCCGGTTTATGTTCAAATACTGCGAAATGCAGAAAATTTGTCCCGAACTTGATTCAATCGATATTGGTGGTGGCTTGCCAATTCAGACTTCATTGCAATCCGGTTACGATTATCAGCAGATGATTGACGAAATTATTGAAAATATTCAGTGGATCTGTAACAAAAACAATGTTCCTGTACCGCATATTTTTACTGAATTCGGAAGTTATACGGTTGGAGAAAGCGGCGCGGTGATATACGAAATCATTGATAAAAAACTGCAAAATGATAAGGAGCTTTGGTATATGATCAACGGATCGTTTATCACGCAGCTTCCTGATTCGTGGGGAATGAACCAGAAATACATCATGCTTCCGATCAATAACTGGGATAGTCCATATCAAAAAGTGAACCTTGGTGGTCTGACGTGCGATTCGCAGGATTTCTATAACAGCGAGATGCACAGTGCGGATTTATATATGCCGATTTTTGAGGAAGAGGCTGAAAAACAATATATTGGATTCTTCCACACAGGTGCTTATCAGGAATCTCTGGGAGGTTACGGTGGAATTCAGCACTGTCTGATCCCGGCTCCGAAACACGTATTGATCGATCGTGACGAAGAAGGCAAAATTGTAACGAGAGTTTTCGCAGAAGAACAGGACAGCGATTCGATGTTACGGATTCTTGGTTTTAAAGATGAATCTTTCGTTGCACCGATCAATAAGGACGAGGCGTCAGTTGAAGCGGAAGAAGAATTGGCAGAAACAAAAAATTAATAAATAATATAACGTTCTTGGAATGAATTCGTTAATCTTACGGATTCATTCCAAAATGAAAGTCTAAAAACTGACGTTCTTATACTACTCTGAAAAATTTATGAAAAAGGTATTCTTTCTCCTGGCTGTTTGCGGAACAATTGGCTTTGCATCTTCTTGCACAAAGCACCAGTGTCCGGCTTATGGTTCCACTTTGAAAGTTGAGAAACAAGCGGTTAAAGTACGCGCTTAGTTTGGCAGATTTAAAATAATTTTCGCCGCTTCAAGTAAGCTGACGGCTGTAAAATCTCCTGCTGAAACTTCACTTTCGGGAATAATATGAATTGTTTTAAGGCCCACTTTATGTCCGGCCTGCATATCCCGTGCACGATCACCGATCATCCAGGATTGGGTGGTATCAATATTATATTTTGAAATCGCTTTTTCAAGCATCAAAGAATCCGGTTTTCTTGAAAGTGATTTTCCTGTAAAATCGGGATGGGAAGGCGCAAAATAAAGATCATCCAGAATTCCTCCCGAAACTTCCTGCATCTTTTCATGAATGGCATAAACAGCTTCTGCGCCATACATTCCTTTTGCAATTCCAGCCTGATTGGTAATAACGATCAATAGAAAATCTGCTGCTTTTAATAATTTCAAAGCTTCTGGCATTCCCTCAGGAATTACGAGATCATCCAGTTTATGTAAATAATCGCTAAGATCTTCATTCAGAACACCATCACGATCTAAGAAAACGCACTTTGTTTTTTGGGACATGGAGTTTTTTAGTTTACACAGAGGCACATAGAGGGATACAGAGAGAAAGTTTTTATAAAAGACACACAGTTGTAAACTCAACTCTGTGCCCCTCTTTTAACTCTGTGGTTCTCTGTGTCCTTATCAAAGTGCTGAGTATTCTTTTACAGCTTCGATAAAACATCTTACTTTGTCGGGCTGCATATCCGGGTACACGCCGTGACCCAGATTGGCAATGTAACGTTGGGTACCGAATTGATTTACCATTTTCTTCACCTCCGCTCTGATCTGATCGAAAGAAGAATAAAGTACACATGGATCCAGATTTCCCTGCAATGTTTTATTCGGGATCAGTTTACGCGATTCTGCGATGTCCATATTCCAGTCCAGGCCGACAACGGAACAGTTAAGTGCTCCGATTTCTTCTCTTGCAAAGAATGCACCTTTGGCAAAAACCGTCACAGGAACCTCCGTGATTGCGTCACAGATCTGTTTGATATAGGGTAATGAGAATGTTTTGTATTGTTCAGGAGAAAGAATTCCTGCCCAGGAATCGAAAATCTGAACAAGATCTGCGCCGGCAACAACCTGTGCTTTCAGGTAAGCAATGGTGCTGTCCGTGATTTTTTGTAATAATAAATGAGAAAATTCAGGATCAGCGTAAAGATGTTTTTTTGCTACCGAAAATGTCTTGGAACCTTTTCCTTCTGTCATATAACAGAAAATGGTAAACGGAGCTCCGGCAAAACCAATCAGCGGAACACGTCCTGCCAACCCGCTTTTTGTAAGACGAATGGCTTCCAGAACATAACCAAGATCATTTTCAGGATCTGCAATCCGAAGTTTGTCAAGGTCAGCGATCGTGTTGACCGTGGCAGGAAAAACCGGACCTTTTTGCTCAGCCATTTCATAAGGTAAACCCATACCTTCGGGAACTACCAGAATGTCTGAAAATATAATGGCAGCATCTACGCCTAACAAATCAACGGGTTGTAATGTTACTTCGGCGGCCAGTTCAGGCGTTGTAGCAAGCTGAATAAAACTCCCGGCTTTCTCGCGAACCGCACGGTACTCAGCCAAAATTCTTCCGGCCTGACGCATCATCCAAACAGGCGTACGCTCAACTTTCTCACCACGCGCAGCCCGAAGCAAAAGATCATTTTTCAATTCCATGCCGCAAAGGTAGGAATAAGTATTTAAAGTGGATGCTGAAAGAAGGAAGTAAGGGAAAGAAGTTTCGCGAATTCATTAATTGTAATTTCGATTGGAATGCGTTCGTGAAAATCAGTGTTGTGGAATGGTTTTTAAGGTGTTATTAAAAAGTAAATAAACCCGGTGTATGAAATTCGTTAGAATCATATTGTTCCTGATCTTGGCTGTCGCTTCTTATTCCTGCACGAAGGAAAAAAAAGAAACGTCTTCAGACAATATTACCACAGTCGGCATGTCCCCATGCAGATCTTCCGCGCCTTTTATCAAAGAGCTTGGTTTTGATCCGACACGCTCGGACTTGTCGACAACCGAACGCGGTATGATCGGAGTTGTATTGGTAGAGCATCCAAGAAAAGCGGCGGATTCGCTAAGTAAAAGAACTTATCAGGATATTTCCTGGACGCAGAATGGCTGGATGGGAAATACAACAGTTGATATTGATGGAAACATTTACACTGCGCCGTTCCCAAAAGAAAATGAAACCGGAACTCCTTTGAAACAGATGAACAAGGTTTTCAAAATAGATGCAGAAACGGGAAAAATGGATGTTTTGACAGAATTATCTCAGTCAGATAGTTCGGCTGAGGTAGTTCCGTTTGCTGTCTTAGGTTTGTATTATGATTGTCATGGAAAGAAATTATATGTGAGCAGCGTTGCAGGAAGCACGAAAACAGCAGAAAATGGTATTATTTACGTAATTGATCCTTCCTCAGGAAAAGTGGAAGACCAGTTGAAAGGCCATGATGCGGCGGCTGTTTTTGTTGGAGGGTTTACAGGAGAAAAAAGATTGTATTTCGGAGGCTTGCGTACTTCGGATATTTATTCCATTCAACTTACCGGTGACGGAAAGTTTGAAGGGAAAGCTCGTTCGGAGGGAACACTTTTGCATACCGGAAATTCCAGCAGCGACCGCGCGAAAAGTATTCGTTTTGACGAAAACGGCAATTTACTGGTGTCCGCTTCTGCATTTAATTTTACACTGGCCGACGCGACGGCAAAAAAAGAAACGTCTTACCAGTTTTCTTACGACAAAGGTAAAAAGAAGTGGATGATGGTTGACGGAGGTTAAGTTTTAACACTGAAACAGATACCTGAAAAGTTATTCTGACGGCTGTCTTGAACGGGATAGCCGTCTTTTTTTGCAGCAGCTGGAGCAAAAAGATCAAAATATTTTGAGAATCAGTGCCATTTTTTTCTGAGATACAATGATATTTGTGGTTACCTATCTATTAAAGGATGTTTTATAATGCTGGAAGAATTAAGGAGAATTGCTTTTAGGTTTCAGATTGACCCTCAACAAACTGCCGGACATACGGCAAGATTATCTTCTGTTATCACTGTCTTGAATAATATCAATACGTCATTTTTGAATTTTATTGAAATAGAATTTTTAAAGAACGACAAGTTCAGAGCAGCATACGAAAAATCACCCAAAGTCCTGGAGGGGTTGAAAAAAGAACTGGAATTACTGGTTGTAGATCTTAAATTCAGCAGTTTTGAAGCCGCAGTTGCTTCTAACATAGTCGAGCCACCAAGTCTTTTCACAACTGATATCGACGATTGGAAACGAAATGCGTTTTCTGATTACAAGAAAAATATTCTGTTTGGAAACTTTGAAGAGCCGCAGTATATGACCCGCATTATTGAAAAATATACGCCGGACGAAAGAAGCAGAATTTACAAACCTCTTTTCACGGCATCGGCTTCTGACAGGCCTTTCAAACTTTTTTTGATTGATCCTAAAGGAAAAAAGCTAAATCTGAGACAACCGGATAAAAGTTTTACGGACCGCTATTTCCCAAAAAAGGAAAAGGTTAAGAAGGAAAAGACGGTCTATCGCTTTGCAAAAATATATGCAAAAATAGGAGGGAAGGATGCTTCTGCCGATTTGAGCAAAAAGGATATCAAAAAAGTACTTTTAATTGAGGAAATGGAGCACGGAACCTATCCGTTCAATCCCGATATTGTTAAGTACGACGAGAAATTATATGTCTTGCACGAAAAGCTGGATTGTGAAGTTAATTTTGAAAACCAGGCTTATGTAATTTCTTTTCAGCCACTGAATCTTTGTGTTTGGGGAACAACAAGGGAAGAAGCGGAAGCTGCATTCAGTTTTAGTTTCCATGCTTTGTATCAAAACTTCGCTCTGGAATCTGACCATGCGCTTTCAGAGGAAGCGATTGTGCTGAAAAATAAATTGTTGACTATTGTTAAGGCGATTAAATGAAAGCGAGAAAGAGTAAGGATATACAGAGAGCTTTGCAAAAACAAGGTTTTGAATCTTTCACAGAAAAAGATCATCATCAGTTGCATTATCTGGTTGTGGACGGAAAAAAACAAGCGGTTTTTACCTATGTTGGAAAAGCGCCGTTAAGTCCGGAATTGATGGATACATTATCCGGGCAACTGCAATTATCGGAAGAAAAAATGGCTGAAAGCTTTTTCTCAGGCAGATTGAACCCTGAAAAATATGTTGGAATGCTGAGAGAGAAAGAGATAATCGGGTGAAGTAAAACATTATACATCACGGTGCAGAGCACTGCAATATTTGTAGAAAATTAAAAGTTTGAATTTTAATAAAGGTGCAGCGCACCGCAATAGGTGTAATTGATATCAACCAAAACAAAAAAGAGAACGCCAACCGGCGTTCTCTTTTTTGTTACATTTTCACTTTTAAGTTTAAAAATGAAAATTAAGTCCCACTAAAAAGTTACGTCCAGCCTGTGGGAAATAGAAATTTTCCTGCGTCAAAGTTTCTCCTGCGATATATCCGTACGTATATCCATTCGATTCGTAACGTTCGCTGAACACATTATTCAGCAAGAAATTGAGCGTGATTTCTTTCGCCCAGGTTGGTTTGATCGTCCAGGTCATACGGATATCGTTGGTAAAATAAGCGTCCAGTTTCCGGGTTTCATTAGAAGTATTGTCAAGATATTGTTTTCCCACGTATTTGGTCAGCAACGCGAATTCCAGATTTTTTTGCGGACTATATGTAAACTGACTTCCAGCGATTACGTTTGGTGAAAACGAAATATCCGATTTCCCGTGATTAACCAGATCATAATCACCTGTGTCGTAATTGACAATATATTCCGTGAAATTAGCAATTTTATTCTGGCTGAATGTTGCATTGGCATTCCATTTCAGACGAGAATTAAAGGCGATCGCGCCTTCCAGTTCAATACCCGTACGATAACTTTTCGGAACGTTTACACGAATTGAATTTCCAACATCATTGATCTGTCCGGTAAGTACAAGCTGATTTTTATAATGCATTAAATAATAGTTCGCTGAAATTCCCCAAATTCCTTTCTGCATACGGAAACCTGCCTCCACGTTATTCAGTCGCTCACTTTTTGGGAAAAGGCGCGTTGTAGAAGCGGTGAAATCATCCCGGTTTGGCTCTTTATTTCCTACACTATATGAAGCATAAACCGAACTTTGCGGAGCGATTTGGTACGTGATCCCAGCTTTTGGATTGATGAATGAATATGACTGGTCAAAGTTGAACGTCACCAGATCGTTGTCCATTCCGTCAATTTTATGACTTACCCTGCGGTATTGAAGGTCTCCGAACGCATTCAGTTTTTCAGTGAACTGGTAGTAAAGTTTTCCATAAATATTAAAATCCTGCTTGATTCCTTTATTGTAATAATAACGCTGTTCATTTTCAGTATTACCCGCATTTCTCGCCCAGATAATTTCCCCGTAATGATCGCCATCGTAATAATTGTATCCACCGCCAACGCTCGCAGTCAGTTTTTTGAAGCTGTTGTAGTCAAGTGAGAATGTTGATCCGTAAAAATAATTGTCAAGCCATCTGCGACGGATAAGGTCGGTTCTAGAAATTGTATCACTGCCGGAAATAATATCAGGCAGATTGTAACTGCTGAATTTATTATTCTTGCGATACTGCTCATAATAACCCAAACCTCGCACAAGAAAACCATTCAGGTTCAAAGTCAGATTATTGTTCAAAGTATGCGACGTTACAACCTGATAATGATCCTGACGGTAATTATCAACTTCGTTCTTGTAAGTATATGAATTGTAGGTACGGTTGTCAGAAGTCAGGAGATTTTCGGCGTCTTTTTCATCTAATCCGTTACGCTCGATGTAAGATAAAATTCCTTCCCGGTCTCCCCGAAGTTTGGCTTCCGGAACGCCGTTCCAGGATTGGTAGGTTCTTTCTTTTCCTGAAAATACATTGACCCGGACAAAGCTTTTTCCTCCAAAATAAGCACCAGATAAATAATAGGAATGAAGTTCCGAAGATGCG
>Ga0247805_1000027_pt1 | contig 173203 bp, 136 predicted proteins | sample UWRJL044104R1_FD_180930 | JGI IMG/M metagenome (GOLD analysis project Ga0247805, IMG submission 180930) | Plant litter microbial communities from Arlington Agricultural Research Station in Wisconsin, United States - UWRJ-L044-104R-1 | ecosystem: Environmental > Terrestrial > Plant litter >... | reverse complement strand
TGGCAAGCCGGTGAACAGCGAGAAGGACGACTTCTCGTTCTCCTTCAATACGGTGAACAACATCGGCTTCTTTGCCAGCAACAGGAACGGCAGCGACGACCTGTACGAGGCCAACCCGCTGTGCGGCGTTGAGGCCACCACGGTGGTTACCGATGCCAGGACGGGTGCGGTGCTTGCAGGTGCCAGGGTTGCGATACTTGACGGCAAGAAGAACGTGATCGAGACCAGGACCACCGGAGCCAACGGCGAGGTGATCTACAACGTGGAATGCAACACTGCCTATACGATCCAGGCTGCCAAGGACGGCTACGAGAGCGGCGTGTTCAGCATAGCCGCGAACAAGGGCGGGAAGACAAGGGTGGATGCACCATTGAACCCTATCGATGTGATCGTGACCGAGACCGCAGTGGTCCTGAAGGAGATCAACTTCGAGTACAACAAGAGCAACATCACCCAGGAGGGAGCCTTCGAGCTTGACAAATTGGTGCAGGTGCTCAGGAACAACGACAAGCTGGTGATCATGGTAAAGGCCCACACGGACAACCGTGGCAGCGACAAGTACAATCTTGACCTTTCGGACCGCAGGGCAAAGTCAACGGTACAGTACGTGATCTCCAAGGGCATTCCAGCCGGAAGGATCTCCGGAAAGGGCTATGGCGAGAGCGAGCCGAAGGTGGACTGCAAGGAAGCCTGCACCGAGGAGGAGCACGCACAGAACAGGAGAAGCGAGTTCCTTATCGTGAAATAGTCACAATGGGAAATCCTTATAAACAAAAATCCCTTCCAAGAATTATTGGAAGGGATTTTTTTTGTGATTATAAGAAGTACTAATTAAACAGTTTCTTTTGATATCCATTTTCCAACTGTTGGAGCAGTATAATTTTTCATCTTGTCTAGCAGATTGTCAATAGTATCGCTTACCAAAAGCATTTGTTGGTTTACCTCTTTTAGAAATCCTTTTTCAACCATCGTTTCTATCAGTACAATCAAGGCATCATAAAAGCCGTCAATGTTCAATAGCGCGATAGGTTTTTTGTGTAGGCCTAGTTGTGCCCAAGTAAGCATTTCAAAAAATTCTTCTAATGTACCGAAACCTCCTGGGAGGGCAATTACTCCGTCCGAAAGCTCATTCATTTTTGTTTTTCTTTCGTGCATGCTTTCCACCAGGATCAATTCCGTTAGATGATCGTGTGCAATTTCTTTAGATTTTAAGAAATGGGGAAGTACCCCGATCACTTTTCCTCCTTCTCTCAGAACACTGTCAGCAACGGTACCCATTAGTCCAACATTTGCACCTCCATAAACCAATTCAATATTCTGTTTTGCTAATGCTTGTCCAAGTAAAGTTGCCTGCGATTTGTAAACATCTTCTGTTCCAAAACTAGAGCCACAAAAAACTGTTATTCTTTTCATTCCTATTGTGATATTTATTGGGTGAGTCTTTTATCAAAAGAGTCTAAGCAAAACTACTACAATTCTCAAATCATTGCATAAAAAAACTGCAAGGTTTTTTGTCTTGCAGTTTTGCTTTCTATATGATCATAGCTTACAAATTAATTGCTTTCCTTTTTTCCTTTTGCCGCTCTTTGAGTGATGGTTGCTGAAAGTAGGTTATAAGTTCTAATGAATAAATAACACTCGCAATTTTCCATTGCCCATCCCTTTTGATCAAGGTCAGATACTTCCCGCCCCAATTTGTCATCTTGTTGTCGGCCCAAAAGCTGTAATCCATCGTTACGGATGCTACAGTTCCGTCTTCAATAATGGTGATGTTATCGAATTTGTCTTCGGTTGATTGATGAGTGAAAAGACCTCTGAAAAAACCTTTGTAACTTCCTTCAAAATAACTGTTTTGAGACTTTTTTAAACCTTTTGCCTCAATCTCTTTTGCTTGTGACTTCTCTTTTACAGCGGCACACCAAGTAACGGTTCCATCATTGAACAGTGCATAAAACGCAACAGAATCTCGTTCAATTACAGTTTTGATGTAGGTATTGATAATGCTATTTATTTCCTTCTTATTGTCTGCTTTTTGTTGCGCATGGGATTGTTGCACGATTGCCAAAAGTACAATCATCATTATGTTTAAACTTTTCATATTCTTGTTGTTTATCAGGGTGGATTACTTTGCTAAAGCACTAAGCTTATTGTGTATGATCTTATATTCTATTGTCAGGCCTTCATAGCCATAAGCATCGGCTTTCATCTCCTGGATAGCGATATAACTTACAGGGTGGATGTCTCCCAAGAGTGCTTCCAAGGATTGGTGTACAGCCTTTATGTAGTTTGATTTGTCGTCTTTCAGATTGGTTGAATCTGAAATCTTTATAGTAAGATTGTAGCTTTTCTTTTTCAATTCAGCCAGGGAAACTGAATTTACAAACCATAAATCATCAGGGATAAAGATTACCGTGACTACTGTAACTTCGGGTCTTTTGTTTAGGATGTTCTTGGTAAGACTGCTAATAGTTTCTACGAGTTCTTTTGCTAAGGCAGGGTTTTTATCACCGCTGACTTTTAAATGAATTGCTGGCATACTTCAAATAGTTTAAGATTAATGAAGTACAAAGTTTGCTATAAAGAAGTTTTTATTTATTGATGTAGGTTAAGAGTTTGATCCTGCTTAACGATTCTGGTTGAATGCCCAGATAGGAAGCAATATGGTACTGCGAAACCTGTTGTTCTATTCCCGGGTATAAATTGCAAAGATTTTCAAGTCTTTCAGAGGCTGAATTCTTTAAAAAAGAAGTTTCCCTTTTACATTTCCTGATAAAATATTGATCGGAAATATGTTTGCCAAGTTTCAGAAAAGAAACATCTTCGGCTATTAGCTTATTAAATTGGGTATGGGTAATGTAGTTGATTTCAACATCGGTCAAAGCTTGAATATTACAATTCGTTTGTGACTGGGTCAAATAACTCGTATAGGCACTTACAAAATTTGTAGCCATATAAAAATCGTTATTGAATTCACTGTCTTCATTCTGAACGTAGGAGCGGAGTGTGCCAGATGTAACGACTCCAATAAAATCACAAATACTGCCTTCTGTAATCAGATGCTCCTTTTTCTTGATGATTTTGGTATGCATTTCGGTACTGAACTTTTCAAAATGGTGCAGTTCCAAACCCAATGTTGTAAAAAGATGCGACAAATGTTCCATAAGAGTAAATAGGTAATTGCAATTCAGGAAATTATAAAACAAAGCTACTGCAAATAATTTAAATTCCACTAATTGTTATTCTCAACAGAGGGATGCATTTATTGATTCAATAGCATCTTTTTGATTAAAACGATTTGCCCTAGATGATAATAACTGTGTTCAATCATCGCGTCAATGTTTCGCTGATAGGTTCCATATTGTTCTTCTACAAACACCTGCTCTAATTGTTCGTCCTCCAATTGTTCTGTCAATAAGGCAAATTCCTCTGAGTCATTCCAGAATTTAGATAGAAATGATCCCCATTCACTTTGAGATTGTATAGGAGCAAAGTCAAAGCTGTATTTGTCTCTTATATCAAGTGCTCCACCTCTGAGCACATTTTTTATTCCGTTGATGTAGTAATGGATATGCTGTGCTAAAACAGCAATGGAGTTTAAACCGTTAATTTCGCCTGTTGCGATTTTCCAATCCAAGGCAGCCAATTGATCTTTATAGTTTGTATTGGCAACCCAGGTTCCATTCAGGATAATTTCCCTAAAGCGGTTTGCAACAGCGATGGTTTTTTTCATAGGATATGGTTTATTAGATTTAACTGCTCGGACTATTTGAACTTAAAATGCGATTTTTATTACCAATTAAGCATTCAAATCGATTTCCCGAAACTGATTATTGAAAGCCCGAAATGCTTTTTGACGAACGAGTAGAAGTTTTTCATAAATAATGGTATGTTTAATATTGGTTAAAAATCAAAATAGTTAGTTTTGATTTATAATTCCATCAACATCCTCAAAACAAATCTACTACAATTTTAAAGCATTGCATAAAAAAACTGCAAGGCTTTGATCTTGCAGTTTTTTCCTTTGTTGGGTCGGTACATTTTACAAAAATTACTGACTGTTCTATATATTAAAAACGGTCACAGTCCATTTCTTTTTAAATTAGTCGTTGGTGACGAAATTCCAAAAGCTGATTTTTCGTCTTGTCCAAAAACCAAGTTTTTCATAAAGTTGTATGGCACCAATATTCGTATCAGCTACGTGTAGGTATGGAATTTTTTGTTCCTGAAATATTCTATTGATCGCATAGGCAAGCAACTGTTTCGCATAACCTTTTCCTGTATGTTCAGGATGGGTTACAACAGCGCTTACTTCAGTATATCCAATCATTTTCATTCGCTCTCCTGTAACTGCAATCAGTTTTTGGTTCTTGTAAATTCCATAATAGGATCCCAGGTCTGCTGTCTTGTCTTTAAAGTAGCCAGGCTGAACCAAATTAACAAGGTCAAATAAATCTGCTATTTGTGTTGATGTTTGAAGTTCAGTGATAGTTTCGGAGATTTCAATATTGATGGGCTGGTCAAGCAGCATCTGATTGCAAACTAATTCTTTGTTCAATCGAACTGTGTTGCTGAAATTTGGTTTATCACCAACCATATAGAAATTGCTTGTCAATAATGCATATGCATCAATTCCTTGCATAGTTGTTTCAGGATTTATGAAACCAGCGAAAGGGCAATAAGAGGGATGATAGCATTTTGTGCCATTATGATCGATGGCAAATTCTTTATGGGTTTCGGTCAAGGAAAACCAGGTCGGATTGTCTAATTTTTCTACTTCCATCTGATGTTGATTCTGTCGCAATACAATAGCAGCTAACTTAGGGTTTTGTTTATCCCAAAGATAATAAAATTTGACTGGGAGTAGGATTCCGAGACTTAGTAAGTCTATAAAAAGCGTCTTTTCTCTTCTTAAGCCAAAACAGCAACCCGTTGATTCATCAAGCCTTTCAAGGAATCCATTCCAGGCAGTACCACGTTTTGTTCGAGGCCATCAAAAGCACCTGTTGCAGGACATTGCCAATCGATATCCAGTATTTGTTCCAATAATCCCTTTAGTTGTTTGATGTCTGTCGGTTTGGTGATGTAAAGATCTGCACCGCTCTCCAAAGTATTGGCTACATTGGCTTTTTCGTTCGAGGTAGAATAAATAGCAATTGGAAGGCTGGCAAATCTGGGTTCTTTACGGATTTCACGCAATGCTTCCAGTCCACTTTTGACGGGCATATTTTGGTCGAGGAAAAGGCAGTGCGGCAAATCATCCTGCGATTCCCTCAAATGATCGAGCAGTAATTGTCCGTTCTGGAAGTAAGCAAGGGTATAGTCTTTGCTAATGTCCTTCAAGGCAAGTTGAAACAATAAAAGGTCGTCTAAATCGTCATCGGTCAGGATGATGTAAGGCTTTTTTGATGGTTGCATTTATAATTTTTTGATAGTCTTTGGAATAATCGAGTCGTAAAACCTGTTTCAACCCGATGCCAAATTTCTTGTTTTCTGTAATGCTTTTGGTTACGTAATTTTTAGGGAATGTTATAGTTTCAGAGGGAAAGGCGAGTTTTATTTGTACAAAAGCTTAGGCCATTTACTATGTGTAAAACGTAGTGTAATGATTTTAAAGGCTTACTTCTTTACAATCCTTTGAATCTGTATGATTTTAACAAGGAGAGATACAATTACTTTTTATAAAAGCCATCTAAAAATTTTCCCTGACAAAAGAATATCCCAAATCTATAACTTTAGCAGAGTCAACAATCTTCCCAATAGAGGTTTTCTCGTGGTTGAACGTCGGTGGTTCTAAACCCAGCTCAATGGCTTTATGGGTATAATATTCTTCACGGGAAGGATGGTAAGGAGCAACGGCATTAAAGGTTTCGCCCCACGAATTGGCTTTGATGATTTTTAGGATGATGCCGATACAATCGTCCTGATGGATCATATTGATAGGTGCTTCGGGATTTTCTACACCTTTTCTACCCGCAAGGAATTTTATAGGATGGCGCTCTTCGCCAATCAATCCGCCAAAACGAAGAATAGTGGTTTTGAAGGATTGGTTGTTTTGTAAAAGTCTTTCGGATGCAAGTAATTGCATTCCCGATTCGGTGTCTGGATTTGGTGTCGTGGCCTCGGTAATGTATTTTTCATCGTCGTTGTAAACGGAAGTAGAACTGATAAACAGTATGTTTTCTACTGTAGATTGTTCTATAAAAGGAACAAGATTTTGAATCTTGGCGACAAAATTTTCCTTTTCCAATCCGCGAAGTTTCGGTGGAATGTCAATTATCAGAACAGCAGAATTTTCTAGAAATCCCATTACATCGCCCTGCGTTTCTTCTGCTTTAAGCGAAATCAAGAACGGTTCTATGCCTGTATCTTCTAGTACAGAAAGTTTCTCTGCAGAAGTGGTGGAGCCTTTTACGATAAAACCTTCCTTCATCAATCTTTTGGCCAAAGGAAAACCCAGCCAGCCACAACCCAATATGCTAATTTGTGACATCTGAAACTTGTATTGTATCCGAAACCGGGATGATTCTTTCTGCTTTCGGCGATGCCTTTATTTTCTGTTGCAGGATGATGGCATCGTTCAGGATAAACGGTTTTGGCATCATGGAAGCAGGACGTTTCGGAATGCTGAACATTGGATTTTCTAATAAATCAAAGGAAGATTCCATCAGTTCCAAATCCAGGACTGTGGCTTTGTCGGTACTGAATTGTATTTCCAGAGGCTCATTATCGGTTACATAATAACTTATAATGATCCTCCCATTTCTCGGATGTACAGATCCTTCTTGCCCAAGCAACTTTTGACCGTTGGCTTTCAAGTTGTGTATGATGGCTTTATCGTCTGCAAAAATATCATAACGGTTGACCTTTCGGTTTGGCGTAATCTTGATTTTCAGGTGTCTTTGATTGCCAATTATAGTATCACGCAGGAATGCGATGGTAGGTTTTGACAATTCTTTTGTCGAAGCCGGAGCCGTGAACGTAAAGCCTGTATTGTACTTGCTGTGCAAGGCATTCTTGTTCAATTCGGCTTCCGCTTTTGGATTTTCTCCCAAGTAGTTCTTGGTCCATTCATCCAGAGTCAAATCATAAGTGGTCCAGATGGCCTTGTCCTCATCGGCATTATAAACGTAGGCGAGACTGTTTGGTTTTGCCTTTCCTGCCTCAAACCCTGAATGGATGTGGGCCTCAATAAGAAAGCCTAAAGCAATAAGCAGCATAAGGAACGACCAAGCTCCCTTTTTGTTGAACGATCCAAAGACAGGCAACAGCAAACCGAATACCAGCACTAACAAGAGAGCACTTCCGAAAAGGATCTTTAGACCCAGGCCAACAGGAAACATCGTAACAAACGGAACATAGATGGCAATAGCCGGAATGGCAAAAATGATATTAAGGAGATTGTTGGTTTTCTGTGTCAGGATAAAATAGCTGAGCATAAGGAGCGAGGCAAAAACCGGAAGTATAAAAAAACCGGCACCAGGAAGTGCAAGTGCGATGGCAAAATTGAGGATGATCCATACGAACAAGGGCGCAATGGAATAATTCATCACTTGGTTTTCAGGAATAAATTTTCTGTAAGCAAAGAACAATATAGCCAATGTTAAAAATACAAACGCTCCAATATAGGAATGTCCGTTATAGGTAAACCCTTGGAGGATTTCTTCATACTCAGGATAGATTTTCAAGATGATGCGCCATCCTAGAAAGGTGATAACTCCTGAAACAAGAAGTGCTCCAAGGAAAAGCAGGAAGCCTTTGGCAATTTCCCTTCCGTTAAGGATTCGTTTTCCGAAACCAACAAAGCACAAACCTAGAAACAGCACCAGCGCAATAACCACGAGTGGAATATTCCACGAAAAAGGATAGCTCATAAAGCTGATAGGTGTGTTGAAATAGACCTTGTCTTCGGTTGAATCAAGTGCTTTCAGATCGGCATTCGAGAAATAATTTAGCAACGGCATCAAGTTGGCTCCCTGATGGGCAAGCGTTTTTTTGCTAATGTGTTGCAGGTCATCCTGAGCGGTATGGTAGTTGAAATGGTCGTCTATGAAGGCGAAGTTAAACCCTTGCGTATTGGAGCGCTCTCTAAAAACAGTTAGGTCGGTATCATTAGGAAGCATCTTGTAAATGCTGTACATCAATGAATTTGAAACGGGAAACTTCGGATTGGCAGCTGTAAAACCTTCCACCATATTGGCATTCCCTTGGTTGACTTCCATCAGCATATAAGCAGGGCCGGCTGTTCCCCTGGCTTCGAAATTGAGCACCAGTCCTATTTCTTTTGCCCATTTATGCTCGGTTACAAAAAGTCCGGCACCATTGAGCCCGAGCTCTTCGGCATCCGAAAATAGAATGACGATATCATTCTTATGAGGCGTTTTGTTGTGCAGAAAAGTACGAAGGCCTTCAAGAATGGTCACAATTCCCGAACCATCGTCGCTTGCTCCAAGTGATTTGGAATGAGGAGCACTGTCGTAATGCGACAACAGCATCAAGGCTTTGGAATTATCCGATCCTTTAATTCGGGCAAGGATGTTTTTGGCTTTGACCAGATTTCCCCATTCGCTAAAGCTATAGCCTTCCTGAATGGTAGTTTCCAGACCCAACTCCTGTAATTCTTTTTGAAGGTATTCGGCAACTACTTTATGGTTTTCAGAGCCTGTGTAATGTGGTTCGTTGGTAATGTCGGCTAACTTTTTCAAGGCCCTTTGCGTAGAAAATTCCGACAAGGAGCCTGCGGTTTCTTCAACCGTTTGCGGCATCATTGCAAAATAGACAAAATAGGTTATGGCAATCAGGAAAAATGCAGACAATAAGGAGGAATAGTATTTTTTCATTTCAAAAGAAGTTATGAGGTGAGTCTTTTGTACTTTTTTGTGTTCATCCACCAAGTATAGCCTCCTTCGAAAATAATTCCACCAATGATAAAAATCAAGATGGAACCAAATACTTTCGGCACTACAAACATCTCATCGTAGCTATCGTCCAGGAATGAAAAGATAAAGGTAAACAGAAATATCAGGAAACCAAAAATACTGCCGTGCAAAAGTGCATATCTTGCTCTTCCGCGTTTCATGGCTGCCTCCCAATACGTTACAAATCTTGCTTCTTTCTCCGTCATATCAAAGTTTAAAATTCTTTCTTAACTAAAAGATAATAATCATTTTCCAAGGCCAGATATCCTTGGTCGTACACAAAGTAATAAACACTTCCCGTCTTGGTGTTCAGTACATTCGTGAAAAACTCAAAATCAAATCCCTTGCTTACTAATTTGGGACGCGTGGTTTTGGTTTTTCCATCGAGGTTCAGTTCCATCAGGATGCGGTAATTCTTGCGTAATTTATTGTTGATGTTACGCATATAATTGGTGCTGTCCTTGTTCATCTTGTTGTTGTAGGCATTCCGGCAACCGTCACTGCAGAACTTCTTGTCCTCGCGACCTACAATTTTATCACCGCATTCTAAACACGATTTTTCCATAGATTGATTATTAGAAGCGAACCGCTTGTTTTGTATTTGTAATCCATTTTCCTGCTGCCTTTCCAAAGCTTTTGTAGCTCCCGAAGCTTCGGGACCGCCACAAAGGCTTTTCCCTAACATCAGGGCTATTTGGAAATAGGAATCTGTGCTTGAAACTTTTTTCAACTATTTCAATTTCTTGATCTGATATAGATCCTTGCGCCTGTCTTTCAAAATCCTCACGCTTCCCATCTCGTGCAGTTTTTTCAGCATATCAAGATCAACATCGGCAATCAGCGTCATCTCCGTATTCGGAGTGGCCTCGGCTTTTATCCCGTTACTTGGAAAGGCAAAATCCGAAGGCGTAAAAACTGCCGCTTGGGCATATTGGATGTCCATATTGTTCACTCGCGGCAAATTGCCTACACATCCTGCAATCGCTACATAGCATTCGTTTTCAATCGCGCGTGCTTGGGCACAAAGTTTCACCCTCATATAGGCATTCTGAGTATCGGTCAGGAATGGAACAAAGAGGATCTCCATTCCTTCGTCAGCCATCAATCGGGACAATTCTGGAAACTCCACATCATAGCAGATCATGATCCCGATCTTGCCACAATCGGTATCGAAGGTCTTGATTTCAGAACCACCTTTCATTCCCCAATATTGTACTTCATTTGGTGTGATGTGTATTTTGGTGTACATTTCTGAAGTTCCATCACGCTTGCACAAAAAGCCAACATTGTAAAGGTTCCCATCCTCGGTATAAGGCATGCTTCCCGTAATGATGTTGATGTTATAGGCAATGGCAAACTCCTGGAATTTCTTTCGGATGGGTTCTGTAAAATGCGAGATCTCCCGGATGGCGTCGGCTTCATTCAAATGGTTATAATCGGCCATCAATGGAGCGATAAACAATTCGGGAAACAGGACGAAGTCGCTGTTATAGCCCGAGACTACATCAATAAAAAACTCCGATTGTTCAAAAAGTGCTTCCAGATTTGCCAACGGGCGCATCTGCCATTGTACCAATCCCAGACGGATGACACTTTTTCGGGCATTGATCAGCTTCGGACTTTTTTCATAATAAATATTGTTCCATTCCAGCAACACTGCATATTCCTGTGAGCTGATGTCGCCTTCAAGATAATTTTTCATGATCTTGATGACGTGGAAATCATTGCTCAATTGAAAAGAAAGCACAGGGTCGTAGATTTCTTTTAGTTTTACCTTATCAATATATTCCTTCGGAGTGGTCGTTTCGGAATGCTCCGTATATCTGGGAATTCTTCCCGCAAAGATGATGGATTTGAGGTTCAATTGTTCACACAATTCTTTTCGGGCATCATAGAGTCGCCTTCCCAAACGAATTCCTCGAAATTCGGGGTCAATGAAAACATCAATCCCGTATAAGACCTCGCCATTTAAATCATGGGTAGAAAAGGTGTAATTACCCGTAATTTTTTGATAGGTATGATTGGAAACAGCCTTTTTATAGTCCACTATCAACGAAAGTGCTGCTCCAACAACTTTGTCATCTACCAAGATAACCAACTGGCCTTCTGGAAATATGTCCAATAGATTTTCAATTTCCTCTTCCATCCAATAGGCACCATCAATTTCGCAATAGGCTTTTATCATCGAATTTTTCAACTGCTTGTAATCTTCCAGCATTAAATTTCGCAATTCTACCTTGTTTATTTCAGTCTGCATAAATCTTTGTTTTTGTGAAAGATAACAAAAATAATTTCCATTTACAAACGGTTACAATTATTTACAACCGAAAGTAAACGGTTGATTACCGAATAATTTTTACAAGTCGCCACATCTTTGCCTCGTTGAATTGAAAGAATGATTGCCTTTTCAACGAAGAAATCCAATATTTATTAATTTTAAATTTAAACGCCATGAATGCATTAAGAAACAAAGTACAGTTGATTGGAAACGTAGGGAATGATCCGGAAATCAGAACCTTCGAAGGAGGGAAAAAGTTGGCCAATCTAATTATCGCCACAAAAGAAAGCTACAAGAATGAAGAGGGAGAACGATTAGAACAAACACAGTGGCACAAAGTAGCCGCTTGGGGAAAAACTGCAGAAATCATCGAAAAGTTTGTAACAAAAGGAAAAGAGATAGCAATTGAAGGAAAGCTAATCCACAGGAGTTATGATGATAAAGACGGAGAGAAACGCTATGTGACGGAAGTTATTGTGAATGATTTACTCCTTATGAGGGAGCCAATAGAAGAGTTATGAAAGTAAATGTTTTCACCATCAGGCTGGATCCAGAGAAATTTGCAAGCGATCAGAAATGCTTGAATGATTTTCTGGAAACAGTTGAGTTTGTCAAGTCAGATGTTCATTTTGTTGAAAAAGAGGTCGATTACTGGTCAGTTTTGATTCATTTTGAAGAAAAAAAAGCGGAACTCAAGTCAGGTCGAAAAAAAGAAGAAATCACGGAAGAGGCTTTAAGGCCGGAACAATTGGAGGCTTATACTGCACTGAAAAAATGGAGAACCCAGAAATCCCTTGACCGGAATATTCCATCTTTTATGATTTGTCATAATTCGGAATTGCTGAACATAGTATTGAAAAGGCCAGAAACACTTTCTGATTTAAGAAATATAAAAGGTTTTGGAGAACTAAAAGTTGAAAACCACGGAGAAGAAATCCTTTCAATTATAAAAGCCAATTAGATTCAGTATGAAAACCATCCGCAATGGCGGATGGTTTTTATTTTTTTAAGGAAGCAATGGTTTGTTCTAATAGAGCAAGTCTATTTTCCAGCAATATCTCCTTTGAGTGCATTGAATAATGAAAGATATGTTCGATCTTCCAGATTGCGGTTATCTCATCGGCAGAAACGACAATGTCATCTACGCCGTGATGGTCTGCTTTTAAAATGTAATTCTTATCGTGAAAATATAATTTCCTGAAAACAAGTTCTTGGTTTACGATTGCAATTACTAATTTCTCTTCTTGGATTTTATTCTTGTCAATTTCAATTCCGATGATGATGTCTTTTGGGAAAAATTCAATCGCACCTCCAGTCATTGAGAGATCGTCTACAGAAAACGCAAATCGCTTTGTGCTGTCAATATAAGGAAGGCGTAACACGGGAAGATTTTCAATTTCAAAACCCGATTTATAACTTTCTGCAAACTCACCTTTTTTATCCTGCAAGATACATGGTACGGCATCAAATTCTTGAATGATGATTTGGTCGGATTCGGTCGTAATCTTCTCGTTGAATTTTAAAAGACGGTTAACTGTAAGCTCTTTTGTTAGCAATTCTTCAATCCCGATGCTAAAATGGTTAGCAATTTTTAGAACTGTTTCCAGCTTCGGGTTGCTTCTTTCTTCTTCGTAAGCGCCTAACGTACCGCGCTTTAAGTCAAAAATATCAGCAAATTCCTGCTGGCTTATGCCGTGGACGCTTCTAATTTTTTTTAGATTTTTTCCAAACATTAATAACATTTTGCTAATTTTATTTGCATTAATAAATTATTCCTGTATATTTGTACTAATATATTTAGCAAAGTTAATCAATTTGTGCTAACGATTTGAGTTTTCAATATTGTATTTTCAATTGGGAATTTGTTGAGAAGTAATGGAAACTTAATTTGTAAGTATTTTCTAAAAAAGCGATTTTTATAAAATCATTATTTGTAAGACTATGAAGGACTATTACACAATTGTAAAAAACTATCTGCAAGCGTTGCAGTTGGACATCAAACACGAAAATCCAAAGGAAGGTATCTTTATTGTCAGCAATGAGCAAGAAGGGATTTTCAACCTGATCATTTGTGTCGCATATCCGATTGTGATTTTTGAACAGTTCATCTTTGAAATAAAAGAAGAAGGGCATCAGGTTTACAAAGCGCTTTTGCAAAAAAATCGTGATATAATTCACGGTGCTTTTGTTGTCGATGATAGCGGGAAAAAAGTGATTTTCCGGGATTCCCTGCAACTCGAAAATTTAGATCAAAATGAATTTGGAGCTACGCTAAATTCGCTCAGCCTTTTGCTCAGCGAGTATTCGGAACAGATTATTAACTTTTCAAAAAACAAGTAATTATGAAATTTCTAAGAAGATTATTCAAAATTGGGCAAGCAGAAGTACATTCTGCGATTGATGGAATGGAAGATCCGATCAAAATGACCGAACAGGGAATCCGTGATATGAAAGAAGATTTGGATAAAAGCCTGGAAGCTTTGGCACAAGTGAAAGCGATGAGCATCCGTGCCAAAAATGAAGTAGAAGAATATGCCAACAAAGCGGAAGATTATAACGAGAAGGCAATGCTTATTCTAAAAAAGGCACAATCTGGTGGATTGGAAACTTCTGAAGCAGATCGTTTGGCAACTGAAGCATTGATCAAAAAAGACGAAGCTTCAAACGGACAGAAAAGAGCCATTGCCGACAAGGAAAAGTTTGACCAGAATGTCTTGCAGATGGAAGCGAACGTGCAAACCATCAAGCAGAATATTTCGAAATGGGAAAATGAGCTTAAAATTCTTCGTTCCAGAGTAAAAGTGGCGGACGCAACAAAGAGCTTGAACAAGCAAATGGCTCAAATTGACAGCAACGGAACGGTGGCGCTTTTGGAAAGAATGAAGGAGAAAGTAAGTCAAGAAGAAGCATTGGCGGAAGCTTACGGTGAAATCGCCAATGCAACAAAATCTATTGATCAAGAAATTGACAAGGCGATAAATGTGCCCCAGACAAAAGCATTCAGCGAATTGGAAAAACTGAAAGAACAACTCGGGATCAGCAGTCCAAAAGATTAAAAACAAATAGATGAAAGAACTTATAGAAATCTCCTTTTCTCCGGTCAATGCCTTTTTTAGCATAATGTCCATCGTGATGGTGGTTTATTGGATATTGGTTATCGTTGCCGGACTAGACCCTGATTTGCTGAGTGTTGATTTTGATTCCGCTGATCTGGAAACAAATTTTGACAGCAATGCGCATGATCTGCCAGATAGAGGAGAAACTTCGGATGGTAGCGATTTTATGAAAGTGCTCAAGTTCTTCAATTTTGATGAGCTCCCTCTCATGTTTGTCCTTACCATTATTTTCTTTACGATGTGGTTTATCGGAGTCAATGTTTCCTATTATTTAGGAATCGAAAGTACCTTGCTGGGCTTTTTATTATTGATTCCAAATTTCATCCTGAGTCTTTTTATCGTGAAGATATTCAGCAGGCCGTTGTCTTATGTGTACAAGCAGGTCAATCATAAGGGTGAACCCGAAATTGACTTTTTAGGCAGAAGATGCGTGGTTTTTTCATCATTGGATCAAAACAAGACGGGACAAGTCCAGCTTAATGTGAATGGAGATCCAATGAAATTGGCAGCCAGAAGCAACACCGAAGAAAAATTAACCGCTGGCCAACAAGCCGTCATAGTTGGCGAAAGCAAAGACAAAAAATATTATCTCATTGAAAAATTCGACTATTAAAAACATAATGATATGATCGTAATAGTGCTCCATATTTTAGCCTATCTATTGCATTTGTTAAAATCAATCCTGTACACTTTTTTATAAAATCAATCTATTTTAATTTAAAACAACCAAAAACATGTTAGGAAATTCTTTACTTATTACAATGATTGCTATTATCGTCGTGATTATCGGGCTTCTGGTCTGGATAATTTCGATGTACAAAAAAATCATCCAAGGGAAGGTGATTGTGAGAACCGGTGCCGGAGGAACAAAAGTTTTTTACAATGCAGGACTTGTAGTTCCTGTGTTGCACAAGATGGAAATTATGGATATTTCCGTAAAAAAATTAGACGTTGAAAGAACGGGTACAAATGGATTGATCTGTAAAGACAACATCCGTGCCGATATCAAGGTGACTTTTTTCATCAAGATAAACAAATCAACAACAGATATTATCAACGTTGCCCAAACCATCGGTTGCGAAAGGGCTTCTGAAGTGGAAGTACTTCGTACGTTGTTTGATGCAAAATTTTCTGAGGCACTAAAGACAGTCGGAAAGAAATTTGATTTCATCGAGCTATATGAAGCAAGAAGTGAATTCCGTGAAGAAATTATCGCCATCATCGGAACTGATTTGAACGGATACATTCTTGATGATTGCGCCATTGACGATTTAGAGCAAACTTCCTTGAGCCATTTGAAATCAGACAACATCTTGGATTCTGAAGGTATCAAGAAGATTACCGAATTGACTGCGGCTCAAAATATCAAGTCGAATTTGATCAGAAGGGATGAAGAAAAAACAATCCGCAAGCAAGACGTGGAAGCAAGGGAAGCAATTCTGGCATTAGACAGACAGCTTGCTGAAAAGGAAGAACAACAAAAAAGAGAAATCGCCAACATCAAATCGCGCGAAGAGGCTGAAATCTTAAAAGTATCCGAAGAAGAAAGATTGAAATCAGAAACGGCAAGAATCAATACGACTGAAAAAGTGGCTGTGGCCGAAGAGAATAAAGACCGTTTGGTAATTGTAGCTTTAAAGAACAAACAACGAACCGAAGCTGTTGAAACCGAAAGAGTTGAAAAAGACCGTGCTTTAGAGCAAACAGAACGTGAAAGAGTGGTGACTTTGGCACAAATCGAAAAAGAGAAAGCTGTTGAGGTGGAAAGAAAAAACATCCAAGACGTGATCCGCGACAGGGTAGTTCTTGAAAAAGGAGTGGTTCAAGAGCAGGAAAATATGAAAGATATCGAAGCTTTCAAAACGGCCGACAGACAGAAAAAAGTAGCACTTACCTTGGCAGAAAAAGAAAGTGAAGAATTATACATCAAGCGAATCAGAGCTGCCGAAGGAGAAAAAGATGCCGCAAAACAGAGAGCAGAAGAAATCAATATCGATGCCGAAGCACATATGGTTGCAAGCGAAAAAGAAGCGCAGGCCAGAAAAATTCTAGCAGAAGCAAAAGCAAAAGAAGATGCGACAGTCGGACTTTCTGAAGCGCAGGTTATGCACGCAAAAGCGGACGCAAGTGAAAGACAAGGAATTGCTGATGCTGTGATTATTGAGAAAACGGCACTTGCAGAAGCGGCAGGAATGACAGCAAGAGCAGCAGCTTCCAGAGATCTTGGTTTTGCTGAAGCGGAAGTGGTTCGCGAGAAAGCATTGGCTGAAGCTTCGGGAATCGAAGAAAAAGCAAACGCGATGAAGAAATTAGACGGTGTCGGAAAAGAACACGAAGAATTCAAGTTGCGTTTGAACAAAGAATTGCAAGTAGATTTGGCGCACATCAACATCCAGAAAGACATTGCAGACGCCCAAGCAAGCGTAATCGGAGAAGCTTTGAAAGCTGCGAAAATTGATATCGTTGGTGGTGAAACTATGTTCTTTGACCAAATCGTTGGGCAGATTACAAGAGCCAAAGGTTTTGACCGATTGGTAAACAATTCTGAAAATATTACTGAAATCAAGGAAGCGATTCTGGGTGATGGGACTTTAGATCAAGGAAATCTTTTGGACAGGATAAAAGGTTTTGCTGACAAATACGGAATTTCTTCAGAAGATATTAAAAACTTGACCGTTTCTGGATTGCTTTTGGAATTGCAACGAAGAAGCAAAGACGAAAGCGAGCAAGGATTATTTTCGAACTTAATGTCAATGGCAAAAAACTTCGGCTTGACCGATAAAAAGTTGGGCTAAAAACCAATAAATTTTCTCCTGCAAGATTTTTGTCTTGCAGGAAATCTTTAAGCCTGATCGAATAAAATCAGGCTTTCCATATTAACCACCAACTACATTTTATACTATGAATGCACTAGAAGGCGGCACTTACGAGATTATTCAAAACCGTTTAGAAGTTCAAAAGAAGGATTTGATCGAAAGGTTGAAACAGCTTAACGATGCCCGAAAAGAAGTTTTTGGAAGTATCGAAACCAAACTGATTGGCAATAACAGAATTATTACCGAAAACAACTGTATTTCAAGCGACATTGTCAGCATTGGTGATCTTTGCATTTTCGGCTACAACGTTCATTTTGGTCTTCGAACAGAAATAAAAGTCGAGGATGTTTTTAGTATTTACAAATATGAAAACGAAGAATTCAAGCCACAAAATCTCGGTTTAATCAATGATGAAACCTTTCTTTTTGATTTTTTAAATCTCTATAAATATTACCGCGATACTGAATTCAGAAAGTTTTTCATATCTGGAAATTACCTTCATATGGTTTTTCAGTTGAGCGATCGACTTTCCGATATCAAAACTTTTAAATGGTTGATTCGTGAAAATAGTTTAGAATATGTAGACAATAGAAGTGATCACGAATATAAATTCCCGAAACAGCACGATTTTCTTTGGCAGGAAAGCACAAGGGAAATGCACAAATACGGAAAACATCCACACGTTTCGATTCTCGATAAAGTTTTTGTGGAAACTATCGGAGGCACTTTGACCATTAAAATTGAAGACAATACCGCTTCCGGAAAAGGAATTTTTGACGAAGAAGTAATCCATCCCGACCAAACTTTGGACGATGGAAATTACAAATTCGCTGATCTCGGAAACCTGATTGCTTTGCAAGTAAAACCGTTTCAAGAAGAAGCACGTTATTTTGTCTACAACCATAAATTACAGGAAGTTCAAAAGATTGACAGTGTAAAAAATGCTGCGATTTTGCTTCCGGATAATCACGGATTGATGTTCTCAAACGGCTATTATCTGCAAACCGGAGAATATAAAATCTTTGAAAACAGTCTTGAGAATTTACTTTTTCAAGAACGAATCGCTTCACCAAATGGTGAAGATTTTATGTATGTTTTTTACGAAGAGAAATACGGGCAATATGTACTGATTTCGTATAATCTGATTTCGCACGAAGTCAATACGCCAATCATCTGCAACGGATTTACCATCTTAAAAAATGGCGAATTGTGCTATTTCAAATCCGAAAACGAACAGACAAAAAATCACGTCATCCAGATTTGGCAGACACCGTTTGTGAAAGGCGACATTATTCCCTCAGCACACAAGGACAGTTATATTTATAAAATTGGAAACAAAGACATCGTAAAAGCGATGGCCGATTCCAATTCGATTATCACGCTGCTCAACAAGAATGATGATTACGACGGATTGTATGTGGATTTGGCAAGGCTGTCTCAGAATATTTTGGACGGCTATTATTGGATTGGTGGAAAAGAAACTTTTGAACTGAAACTGCCGCTTTTAGAAATCAAAAATACAGCAAATGCTGCCATTGATGAGTTTGAAAAAGTGGTGCAATTACGTCAGCACGCCAAATTAATTACGGAGCAGACTCAAGAGAAAGCGAACAAACTTTTCAGTACTATAAAATCTTCGCCGCTAGATAACATTGATGTTTTTGTGAGTAATTTAGCTAGTTTGAGAATGCTTCGTGGCGAAGTCATCAGCTTGAAAGAAATCCGATATGTAGCTACTGAATTTATCGATAGTCTAGAAAAAGAAATCATTGAGCAGACCGAAAGGATATCGCAGCATTGCGTGACTTTCTTGCTCGATGAAAAAGCTTTGGAACCGTATCATGTTCGTGTAAACGAAAAACAAAACGCGATTGAAGCCATTTCAAAAGTGGCCGAAGGAAAGAAATTAGAGGAAGAAGTGAATCAAATTACTTCAGATTTGGAAATGCTGATTGACATTGTTTCCAATTTGAAGATTGACGACACTTCGCACGCAACTCAAATCATCAATAACATTTCCCTGATTTTTGCGACACTGAATAAAGTCAAAGCCGAAATCAAAAACAAGATTGGCGCATTAGGCGGCAAAGAAGCTACGGCTGATTTTGCCGCACAGATGAAGCTGATCGACCAAAGCATTGTGAATGCGATTGATCGAGCCAATACGCCGGATAAAATTGCTGAATCGCTGAACAAAATGTCAGTTCAGTTGGAAGATCTGGAAGCGCGGTTTGCCGATTTTGAAGATTTTACCGAATTGATTATCGAAAAACGTGAAGAAATCTATACCGCATTTGAAGCCAAGAAAAATAGCCTGATTGAAGCCAGAAATAAAAAGGCAATTGCGGTTGAAAGTGCTTCCAAGAGAATCTTGAAAAGTGTTGCTACAAAGGCTATGACTTTTAATTCAACGGAAGAAATCAACGGTTATTTTGCTTCTGATTTGATGATTTCAAAATTGCGTGATCTGGTCAAGCAGCTTCATGATTTGGAAGATGTCGGAAAAGCCGAAGCCATTGAAACCGAATTGAAATCGGCTCGCGAAGATGCTTTGCGAAAGCTGAAGGACAAGCACGAATTGTATGAAGACGGAGAAAACATCATCCGTTTGGGGAAACATAAATTTGCAGTAAACCGTCAGGCGCTCGATCTGACTATTGTTTTTAAAGATGGAAAACTGCACTATCATTTGACCGGAACTGATTTCTATCAACCACTGACCAGCCAGGTTTTAGAATCTGGAAAAAAATATTGGAACCAGGATTTAATTTCTGAAAATGATCAAATTTATAGGGCTTCTTATCTGGCTTATAAAATTTTCAAAAACAATCCAATTGAAAAATTGACGGCAATGACGTTAGAAAATCTTAAGAATTTGGTAGCGGAAGAAACTTCAAAAAATTATACCGAAGGTTATATCAAGGGAGTTCACGATGCTGATACCTTGCTGATTTTGAAGACGTTATTGGGGAAACACAATGCACTCGGAATGCTTCGATATGATTCGACAACAAGAGCATTTGCACAATTGTTCTGGAATGATCTGGAAACTGAAAAGCGTGAAAATTTAAACCAAAAGATAAAATCTGCAGGCGAAGTTTTGGCGGTTTTTCCAAACAGCAGTGAATTCGGCTACATTCTTTTTGAAATTGAAAGGGAAGCAATTCAGTTTTTAGAAAAGTATGATTTTGCAAAAGAGAAGCAAATCGATGCACAAAAAATCGCTTCTTATGTTTTTCAAGAATTGATGCAAGACGATATTTTTGTGTCAAGCCTGAAGGCAAGACAACTTTTTGAAGAGTTCAAGAAAGCTTTGGAGGCAAAAAACACGCATTTGAAATTCAAGCAAGGAATTGAAAAAGCAACTGATTTTGAAGCAAAAATCCAGTTGGCAATGCAGTGGGTTTCTTCCTATTTGTCAGATTCTAAAAGTGCGAATGATTTGGATTATGCTTTTGAAGTTGTCGCTTTATTGCTTTTTCCACACGAAAGCAACGAAAATACAATTTCTATTGAAGCGGATGTTTTGATTGCAGGCTTGTCGGGTTCGCATCCAACAGTTTTAGACGGAAATTTTCAGTTCAACTATCACCATTTTGTGGATTTGTTAGAGCATTATTTTGAAGTTGATGTTCCTGCCTTTGAAAAATTCAGAAACGAAAGACATCAGCTAACGATTCAATTAAAAGACGATTTAAGGTTGAATGAATTTGAGCCAAAAGTGTTGACTTCTTTCGTTAGAAATAAATTAATTGACCAAGTTTATCTGCCTTTGTTCGGAGATAATTTAGCGAAACAATTAGGAAGTGCTGGCGAAAACAGAAGAACCGATCGCTCTGGAATGCTGCTTTTGGTTTCCCCTCCAGGATACGGAAAAACCACTTTGATGGAATATTTAGCCAATAGATTAGGGCTCGTTTTTATGAAAATCAACGGTCCGGCGATTGGCCACGAAATTACTTCGGTAGATCCAGAATCGGCTACAAATTCTGCCGCTCGTGAAGAATTGAAAAAACTGAATCTGGCTTTGGAAATGGGAAATAACGTGATGCTTTATCTGGACGATATTCAGCATTGCAATCCAGAATTATTGCAGAAATTCATCTCGCTTGCCGACGGAACGCGAAAGATTGAAGGTGTTTTCAACGGAAATCCGAAAACCTACGATATGAAATCTAAAAAGTTCTGCGTGGTTATGGCTGGAAATCCATACACGGAAACAGGCGAAAAATTCAGGATTCCAGATATGTTGGCGAATAGAGCCGATATTTATAATCTGGGCGACGTCATTGGAAATACAAGTGCTCTTTTTGAGTTAAGTTTGATTGAAAATGCATTGACTTCCAATCCGCTTTTGACGCAATTGGTTTCAAAAAACGCAGACGATTTGTATCCGCTGATTGAAATGGCAACTTCAGGAAAAAGGGACGGTTTTGATTTAAAAGGAAATCATTCGAAGCAAGATATTGAATCCTATATTGCCATTTTGGATAAAATAATCAAGGTGAGAAATGTGGTTTTACAGGCCAATTCGGCTTATATTGCTTCTGCCGCAATGGAAGATGCCTATCGTGTGGAACCTCCTTTCAGATTGCAAGGTTCGTATCGGGATATGAATAAATTGGTGTCAAAAATAGTTCCGGTAATGAATGATGCGGAAATCGAAACGCTTTTGCTTTCATATTATCAAAATGAAACGCAGACCTTGACCAATGCGGCCGAAGCGAATCTTTTAAAATTCAAGGAAATGACAAAGATGCTTTCAGAAGAAGAAGCTTCAAGATGGGAAGATATCAAAGTGACTTTTGTCAAAAACAATAAACTGAAAGCTTTTGGAGATGCCAATAATATGGCCCAGGTTTTATCTCAGATGACTGAATTCACGAAACACATCGAAGGAATAAAGGAGATCCTAAGATTGGGATTAGAAAAATAAATCTATTTTGAAATCATCCGCCAATTGCGGATGATTTTATTTTAAGCATTCATCAATTCCTGAAAAGTATCTACAAATTGGCCAAGATGAAAACCGTCCATCAAGCCGTGGTGCACGTGGACAGACATTGTCATTGTCCTTTTTCCATTTTCGTGAACTATCATTTTTCCAAAAGAAATCTTTGGGCAGCTGTCAGGAAAGGTAAAGCTTCTGGCGTGCGAAAGTGAAGTGAAATTTACCCAAGGAATAGCTGAAAAATGAATCAGATTGTCATCGTCAAAACTTCTGGTGAAAAGTCCTGTCGTGTTTCTTACCCGTTCTATTTCCGTCAAGGCAATTGTATTGAATGTTTGAAAATCGGAATCATATTTGACCAATGAAAAACCAAACGAACCATCCTCTCTGCTGATCGTTGCAGAAGCATTTATTTGATCGTAAACAAAGATCTTATCATCTGAAATTCGGTAACGGAAACATTCGATAGCATTTACTGCAACCAGGGTTTTATGCAAATAATAAATAAAAAAAGAGACGTTGAGGTTTTTTGCTGTTTGATAGGCTATGGTACAATCAATTTCTACAGTTGCTCCAAAAAAAGGCTCTTCGAATTTCCTGAAAAACTCAAAATGTTCTTTTCTTGGCCAGTTGTCAATGTTTAAAAAGGTTTTCATTGTTTTGATAAGGAGAATGTTTAACGTGAATAAAAGCAACCATTAAGAAATCAAGATTATTAAGTCGAAGCCTTAAATTTCTTAATGGTTCAAAACATATAATCTTGAATTCTAATCTATAAAATCATCTTGGAATTTCCGAAGCACATACTTTTTTTCTTTTGCGTCGTAATAGCCAAGAATATAATAGTTTTTAAATTTAAAAGTCGAGGCAAGTGAAATATCCTTCTTCTGTTCTAAAAATTGGGCAATATAATCTGTAGCCAAAATTTCCTGTTCTTTCTTGAGGTATTGGGATTTTAAATCCAGATGGGTCTCGAAATAGTTCACTTGAAGGCTTCCATCATACAGAAAGTCGTCCATAAAAACGGTAGAACCTCCCGAAGCTACCGAACCGACCCCACTTGCAATTCCTAAAAGTATTCCTCCAGTTGAAGCAACATCCCTCAGGCCTCCAATAGTAATAAACGAATTGTATGGTGTTTTATAAACAGAAAGCCCAATGTTAGATTCTTCAAGTCTTTCCAGGAATTTCTTGGTGTTCTTGAATTCTTTCTGACGTTGTTTTCCTGTTTGACTAAGAAGAGGCGAGTTTTTATAAGCAATTGCCTCTTCTTTCGAAGTGGTAAAAGTATTTATCAATTCGCCGGAATCGTAGTTTTTTACAGCAAGAAGCAATTCGTTTTCATTGACTTTCAGCTGATATAATTTTCCATCATTCAGATAAGAATTAGAATTTCCAGTACCCGTTTTCAAGGCTTCTTGTATGATCTTTTTTTCTTCGACTTTATACGTTTTAAGATTCAGTTCAAAGATTTGAGTTTCTGAAACGTTGTGGTCAAAAGTGAATATTAGCTTATCGCTTAAAACATAAAATTTTGCTTTTGAAGTGGCATACACCAAAGAATTCAATTCGTCAATTGCTATCTTTTCAAGCGGATTTTCCTCAAAAAGCGACCACAATTTTAAAGGATTGTTCTTTATATTGTTAATCTTGTATTCTGAAAAATCAATAAATTTTTCTTTGATCTTGCCGTCTTGCAATACATAAAGTTTTAATTCCTCTTCGGTTTTGGAAACCGTCATGATGTAAAACGAGTTGTTTTCGCTGAAACTGCTGAGAATTAGTTCTTTTTCAAACGGAAGGTCAAATAAATTTTCAGAAGTTTTGCGATTTTTTAAATCAAAAGAAATCGCTTTTATCTTCTTGAAATCGCTTGTCGTCCAATAAATTTCCGGAGTTCCTTCAGTATTGAAGCTGTAACCGCTTATCTGCTCAAAATCCTTGTCAGGGCGATTGATGCTCAGGCTGTCCTTGAAGAAAATAAAACTGCTGTATTTGATTGCCGTGAGCTTTTCCTTGTCGGACGCAAAGACAAAAACTTCCTTGTTGTTTGCGTTTACTGCATTCAAAGCCCTGTGATTGCTGGATGCTTTTTTTAAATCCAAATCAATGGAAGTCAATAAGGTTTGTCCAAAAGAAAGATTCGCAAAACAAAGTGTGAAAAATGCAAAAAGTAATTTTTTCATAAGGTTCTTCATTTTTAAAACGATGCTCAAAAACAATACCGCAAAGTTTTCCAAATTGGAATTACGGGCAATTTTTAACTTACAGCAAGAAAGGTAAAACTTCAGTGATTCTTTCCACGGCTCTGAAGTTGTCGTGCTTCACTTCGTGGTCAATTTTTTCGTGCGCCCAAGTCGTGTGAAACGGAATATGAACGGCGTGACCTCCAATTCCCAGAACCGGCAAGACATCAGATTTTAAAGAATTTCCAATCATAAAAAATTCTTCCGGTTGTATTTCCAAACGTCCTAACAAATCGCGGTAATCTTTTTCCTGCTTGTCTGACATCACTTCGATATGATGGAAATAATGTCCCAGGCCTGAATTGTGCAGTTTTCTTCTTTGGTCCAACAAATCACCTTTTGTGGCTACGACCAATTTGTATTTTCCGTGTAAGGCCTGCAATGTTTCTTCAACTCCGTCTAACAATTCAATTGGTCTTTGAAGCAATTCTTTACCATATTCCAAGATTTTATCAACAACTTGAATACTGATCGTTTTGTTCGAAATTTTCATCGCAGCTTCAATCATCGACAGGATATAGCCTTTGATTCCGTAACCATACAAAGGAAGATTGTCAATTTCTACTTTAAAAAGTTCCTGAGAAATTCCCTGTTTGGAAAGATAATCATTCATCAAACCACAGAATTTTTCTTCCGTTTCCTGAAAATAAGGCTCGTTCACAAATAAGGTGTCATCGGCGTCGAAAGCGATTACTTTTATGTTCATATATTTATTTTTAAACACAGATTTCACAAATTAATTCGCAATAAAATCTGTGCTAATCTGTGAAATCTGTGTTCTATTTTTTTTAATTTATAGTCTCTCCATTCCCAGCTTCAGCGTCCGGATTCACAAAAACCAATTTCCCCTCAGCATTCGTAGTCATCAGAATCATACCTTGGCTTTCAACACCACGCAAAGCTCTTGGAGCAAGATTCACCAAAACCGTCACTTTTCTCCCCACAATTTCTTCAGGCGTAAAACTTTCCGCGATTCCAGAAACGATTGTTCTTACATCAATTCCAGTATCCACTTTTAAGACTAAGAGCTTATTCGCTTTTGGCATTTTTTCTGCTTCCAAGATAGTTCCAACACGCAAATCCATTTTTGCGAAATCCTCATATTGAATCAAATCCTTCTGAGGTTCTAATTTCTTGTTCTCGGCTTTGTTGGCTGTTTTTGTAGCTTCCAATTTGTCTATCTGTTTTTGAATTTCTTCGTCTTCAATCTTAGCGAAAAGCAATTCAGCTTCGCCAATTTTATGTCCACTCGGAATCAAATCTGAATTTTCAGAAATGTCGTTCCAGCTTAATCCTGGATTATTTTTAGCTTCCGCCAAAACAGCAGTTTCATCTGTAATTCCAAAAGTTGAAATTGAGGAAGGAGTTGCATTTAAGATTCGCTTCAATTTTTCAGAAGTAAAAGGCAAAAACGGTTCCGCCAAAACGCTCAAGGCGCCAGCAATCTGCAAGGCAACATACATCTGCGTTTTTACTCGTTCTGGATTGTCTTTTATTACTTTCCAAGGCTCTTCATCGGCCAAATATTTATTTCCTAAACGTGCCACATTCATCAATTCACCCAAAGCTTCCCTGAATCTGTAACGCTCCACTGAACTTGCAATTACAGCAGGATACGCTTTTAATTCTGTCAAAGTCGCTTCGTCTACTTCAGAAAACTCGTTTGGCTCAGGAACAATTCCTTCGTAATATTTATTAGTTAAAACCACAACTCTGTTGATGAAATTGCCAAAAATCGCCACCAATTCATTGTTGTTTCTCGCCTGGAAATCCTTCCAAGTAAAATCATTATCCTTCGTTTCCGGTGCATTCGATGTCAATGCATAACGCAAAACATCTTGCTTGTCTGGAAAATCTTCTAAATATTCGTGCAACCAAACCGCCCAGTTTTTAGAAGTAGAAAGTTTGTTTCCCTCCAAATTCAAGAACTCGTTTGCAGGTACATTATCTGGTAAAATATAACTTCCTTCCGCTTTCAGCATCGCTGGAAAAATGACGCAGTGGAAAACAATATTATCCTTCCCAATGAAATGCACCAGCTTCGTATCTTCCGATTTCCAATACGGTTCCCAATCTTTTCCTTCGCGTAAAGCCCATTCTTTCGTAGAAGAAATGTAGCCAATTGGTGCATCAAACCACACATATAATTTCTTTCCTTCCGCACCTTCAACCGGAACATCAATCCCCCAATCTAAATCTCTGGTCACGGCACGAGGCTCCAAACCGCCGTCAATCCACGATTTTACCTGGCCGTAAACATTCGGTTTCCAGTCGTTTTTATGTCCGACCAAAATCCATTCTCTCAAGAAATCCTCATATCGGTCCAAAGGCAAAAACCAGTGTTTCGTAGATTTTAAAATCGGAGTTTCTCCAGTAATGGTTGATTTTGGATTAATCAAATCAGTCGCATTCAAGGTAGAACCACATCTTTCGCATTGATCGCCATACGCTTCCTCGTTGCCACATTTCGGGCAAGTTCCAATCACAAAACGGTCGGCCAAAAACTGATCCGCTTTTGCATCATACAGTTGTTCCGTCGTTTCTTCAATAAAATCGCCATTGTCATACAATTTCCTGAAAAATTCAGAAGCCGTATCGTGGTGGATTTTCGCCGATGTACGTGAATAATTATCAAAAGAAATTCCGAAATCAGCGAACGATTTCCTGATGATTCCATCATATTTATCAATTACTTCCTGAGGCGTTATTCCCTCTTTTTTTGCCTTCATCGAAATCGCCACGCCGTGTTCGTCACTTCCGCAAATGAACGCCACGTCGCGATTTTGCAAGCGCAAAAAGCGGGCATAAATATCAGAAGGGACATAAACTCCCGCCAAATGTCCAATATGAATCGGACCGTTAGTGTAAGGCAAGGCTGCCGTAATCGTATATCTTTTCGGATTCTGTATCATTGATTTTCAAAATAAGTAGGCAAAAATAATCTATTGCCGTTGAAATACCTAAAATGCAACTTTTTATTATGATGATTTGCAGCGAATCATCAGGCATTTTCAGGAATCCATTTTCCCGCTGCCTTTCCAAAGCTTTTGTGGCGAACCCCGCCAACAAAAGGCTTTTCCCTTGCATCGGGGCTATGATAAAAACCTTAGGCGTTCTTTTTGCTTCCCGATCCTTGCGTTAAAAGCAGGTGCCCATTCATTCTTAAATTATTCCTTTATCTTCGCAACATCATTATTCAAATTAAAAATTATGGCAAAAGGACCTGAAAAGAACACGAAAAATAAGGCTTTGCATACCAAATTATTGAATCGTAAAAAAGCAAAACTCCAAGAAGAGAAGAGAGAAAAAACGGCAAGAATGAAAGCGTTGGTTGCCAAAATAAATCAACAAAACAAGGATGACGAACTGAAAACGGAATAAATTCCTTGGCTAAATTAGAACCATTGTAAATTGACCTTTCCGCCTTCAAAAACCAGACGAAAACCATAATTCCTTCAAATATATTTTGCAATCTTTGACTTCAAAAAAAATAAGAAAGCAAAATGAGCAAGACAAAATTAACCGTAACCAAAAACGGATTTATAAAAATTGATGGTGATTTCGAAATTGTAGACCAAGAAGGAAAGGTGTATGATTTACAAGGTAGAACAGCGCTAGGACTTTGCCGTTGCGGATTATCAGCAAACAAACCTTTTTGTGATGGAGCCCATAGAAATGGTTTCGAACACGAACCGACTGCTTTTGATTTGCCTCCGATGAAAGCAAAATAAGAGATTGAAAATTATAACGAAAGTCACATTTTAAGAATGTGGCTTTTTTGTTTCAGTTAAATCCAAAAAATAGTGAAGCCCTCAAGAAATTATTAGAAATTTGCATTTACTTTAAAATCAGGAAATATGGAATTCGGTAAAATAATAGTTTCAGAAACAGCAATGAACAGTGAAAACCAGCACGACGTGATTCACTCCAACATCTCGATCATCAATTTGATGCGGGAAGAAGGCATAAACGACGATTTGATCCACGAAGACGCCCTGATGAGCTATTATCTGGATTATTATTGGACACAACTTTCAGAAGGAAACTTTGCACAATTCGTCCACAAATCAGGCTGGGACAAGGAATTGAATGAACTTGTCGAGGAAGGTTTGGCTTTGATTGGTGCTGAAAAACACTTGGAGTTGTTTCAACAGCAATCCAAAAAAGTAAAGCTGATGAGCAGTGTGAAACTCAACAAATTCTTGAAAGGTAAATTGGAGGGCGTAAATCCGGTAAGAGATGTTTTAAACAGCGATGCTTTTTTTGAATTGGATGAAAATCTCATCACGCTGAATGCTGATTTTTTGAAATCTCATCCCGATTTTGAAGTGCTTCCTGTTGATGAAATTTTTGCAACTTTGGAAGAGTTTGTGGGACACGAAATAAAAAGAGTCTAACTTATTGGGTAAACTTTTATCCAGAACAAATCGTTTTATTAAATTTACGTTCCAGCGAAGAACACTTATTAGCGAATTAAAAAAAGACAGAATGTTCACAAGAAAAGTAATTTTACTGCTATTGTTTTTCAATCTTAATGCAATTGCACATTCTCAAACCAAACTCACTATGCCAGAATATTTAAAAAAGGGAGACACTGTCGGCATTCTTGCCACAGCTCGAAAAATTGATCTAGTTACACTTCAGCCCGCCATAAAACTGCTTGAAAGTTGGGGCCTTAAAGTGGTCATCGGAAAAACAATCGGCAAGGAACAAGACCAACTCGCCGGACCTGATTGGCAACGTGCTACAGATTTTCAAGAAATGCTGGACAATCCAAACATCAAAGCGATCTGGGCTGCAAAAGGAGGTTACGGAACAGTGCGAATCGTGGACAGGATCGACTTTGCAAACTTCAAGAAAAAGCCAAAATGGATTATCGGTTTCAGTGATGTGACCGTTTTACACAGTCATGTCAACAATATGGATATCGGAACGATGCACGCCATTATGGCAATCAGTGTGAAAACAGCAACACCTGAAGCAATTGCCAGTTTTAAAAGGGCTTTGTTTGGAGAAAAACTAGAATACCACATCCCGGCTCATGCATTCAATAAAACAGGTTCAGCAAAAGGAGAATTGGTTGGTGGAAATCTTTCTGTCTTATACAGCATCCAAGGTTCGGAATCTGCAGTTGACATGAAAGGCAAGATCCTCTTTCTGGAAGATTTAGACGAATATTTATACCACATCGACAGGATGATGATGAACCTGAAAAGAAATGGTTCGCTAAAGGACCTGAAAGGCATCATCATTGGCGGAATGACTTCTATGAATGATAATGATATTCCGTGGGGACATGATTCATTGGAGATCATCCAGGACATTGCAAAAGATTTGAAAATTCCAATTATGTATAATTTTCCAGCTGGGCATATCAAAGACAATCGCACCTTGATGCTTGGGAAAAGCGTGACATTAAACGTCAATGCAAAAGAAACTGTCTTAACATTTGAATAGATGGCTGATCACAATGAACTTGGAAAATTAGGGGAGGAAAAAGCTGTAGAATTTCTACAAAAAGCCGGTTACGAAATTCTCGAACGAAATTGGGTTTATCAAAAAGCCGAAATAGACATCATTGCCCGGAAAGGCGAAATTGTGGCAATTGTCGAGGTGAAGACACGCTCAAGCATCGATTTTGGACTGCCTCAGGAATTTGTCAAACCAAAAAAAATCCAATTATTGGTAAAAGCAGTCAACGAATATATCACAATTAATGACCTAGATGTTGAAGTGCGATTTGATATCATTGCTATTCACAAATCAGCCAATGAGTTTGTTATAGAACACCTTGAAAGCGCATTTTATCACTTTTAATGTAAAATTTTGTGGTTAAATTTGTAACAAATTGTATTTAAATATATATTTGCAAAATCAATTCTAAATTTCATATATGAAAACTGTTTCTTCAATTGTAGAAAATTATATTAAAACAAAGCCGTTTTTATTAAGTGCCTTGTCGCAGGGTATCATTAATTTAACCTCTTTGGCAAGAAATATAATGACCGAATTAGATACCGAGCTTGGAAAAGAAGTGAAGCAAGGTGCAGTTGTAATGGCTTTGAAAAGGCTTTCAGATGATTTAGATTTTAGAGTAAACCATAAGATTTCTAAAGTTTTAAAGAATATTGGAGAAATTACAGTTCGTTCTTCCTTGGTGGATTATAACTTCGGAGTTTCTGAAACGATTTTGAACAGCCAGGCCGAATTGATTTCTGAAATCAACAAGTATCCGGATATCTTTTATACTTCTTCAAGAGGTGTAAACGAAACCAACATAGTAATCAGTGAAAGCGTAGCGCATTTGGTTGACAAGCATTTTGCTGGTGAAAAACTATTGGAAAAAACTGATAACTTGGCTTCAATCACAATCAAGCTTCCAAAAGAGAATGTTTCTACACCGGGAGTTTACTATTTTATCTTCCAGCGTCTGGCTTGGGAAGGTATCATCATCAATGAAGTGATTTCAACTTCTTATGAATTTACGATCTTCGTTGGAGACGATAAGGTAGATGTTGCTTTCAAAGTGATCAAGGATTTAAAGAATTTGTAACATTCTGAAAGATATAAAAAAAGCGTCTTGATTCATATTCAAGACGCTTTTTTAGTTTATAGCATTTCCATCAACTCCAATGCTTTCCGAACCGATTTTACATTCTCAAAAGTTAGTAACAATCGCAAGCCGTTTGGTGTCTGCTTTTCTTTCATTTTTCCTAGATTCTGGTGTTTTTGTACAAATTGCAAAACCCTATGGAAATTATTGGATTGGTAATAATCCGATTGCTGGTCGGAAACAAAATACGCAATCATTTTGCCTTGTTTCATGATCAGTTTTTCAATTCCGAATTTGGTGGCAATCCATTTTATCTTGATGCTGTTCAGCAATGAAACGGCTTGTTTTGGCAATGGGCCGAAACGGTCAATCAGTTTATTTTCATACGCCAATAAAGTTTCCTCGTCCTTGATCAAGCTCAATTCATTATAAAGATTCAGCCTTTCCGAAATATTATTGATGTATTCGTCCGGGAACAACAACTCAAAATCCGTATCGATCTGGATGTCTTTTACAAACTCTTTTTCGACGGTTTCATCTTCAGGGTACAAGTCCTTGAATTCATTCTCCTTTAATTCCTCGATGGCTTCGTTCATAATCTTCTGATAGGTTTCAAAACCGATCTCATTGATGAAACCACTTTGTTCGCCACCCAATAAGTCCCCAGCTCCGCGAATCTCCAAATCCTTCATTGCAATATTGAAACCGCTTCCGAGTTCACTGAACTGTTCCAAGGCCTGGATACGTTTTCTTGCATCATCGGTCATTGCCGAATAAGGGGGGCAAATAAAATAGCAGAAAGCCTTCTTGTTGCTTCTTCCCACGCGACCTCTCATCTGATGCAAATCAGAAAGTCCGAAATTGTTGGCATTGTTGATGAAAATCGTATTTGCATTCGGTACATCCAATCCACTTTCGATGATGGTTGTAGCAACCAGGACATCAAATTCACCGTTCATAAAGGCCAGCATCAATTCTTCCAGTTTCTTGCCATCCATCTGGCCGTGTCCGATTCCAACGCGGGCTCCGGGAACTAATCTCTGAATCATTCCCGCCACTTCCTTTATGTTTTCAATCCTGTTGTTGATAAAGAAAACCTGTCCGTTCCTTTGAATTTCGTACGAAATCGCATCACGGATAAGCTCTTCGTTAAAACCAACAACATTGGTCTCAATCGGATAACGGTTCGGTGGAGGAGTGGTGATAACCGATAAATCCCTCGCCGCCATCAATGAAAACTGCAACGTCCTCGGAATTGGAGTAGCCGTCAAGGTCAACGTATCCACATTGGCGGAAATCGTTTTCAATTTGTCCTTTACATTTACACCAAACTTTTGTTCCTCATCAATAATCAACAAGCCTAGATCCTTGAAAACAACATTCTTGTTGACCAATTGGTGCGTTCCAATCACGATATCCAATTTTCCTTCTGCAAGTTCCTTGAGTGTTTCAGACTTTTGCTTGGCACTTCTAAAACGGTTCATATAGCCAATGGTAACCGGCATTTCCTTCAAGCGTTCGGAAAAAGTCCTGAAATGCTGATAGGCCAAAATGGTTGTCGGAACCAAAACTGCCACTTGTTTTCCGTTGTCAACGGCTTTAAATGCAGCACGGATGGCAACCTCGGTCTTTCCGAAACCAACATCGCCACAAACCAATCGATCCATCGGGCGGTCGCTTTCCATATCCGCTTTCACATCTTGTGTGGAGGTAATTTGGTCGGGAGTATCTTCGTATATGAACGAACTTTCAAGTTCCATTTGAAGATAACTGTCCGGCTTGTGCTGGAAGCCTTTTTCCAATCTTCGCTTGGCGTAAAGCTGTATCAGGTTGAAGGCAATATGTTTTACGCGTGCCTTTGTTTTTTGCTTTAAGATTTTCCAGGCATTCGAACCCAGCTTGTAAATTTTAGGTGGAGCTCCATCTTTTCCGTTGAATTTGGAAATCTTGTGAAGTGAATGAATGCTGACGTAAACAATATCATTATCAGCATAGACCAATTTAATGGCTTCCTGTGTCTTGCCTTCCACTTGTATCTTTTGCAAACCTCCAAATCGTCCGATTCCGTGGTCGATATGGGTTACATAATCACCTACCGAAAGCGTGTTCAATTCTTTTAATGTAATCGTCTGCTTCTTCGAATACCCATTCTTGATGCTGAATTTATGGTAACGCTCAAAAATCTGATGGTCGGTGTAACACGCAATCTGCAATTCCTCATCAATAAAACCTTCATAAAGAGGAAAAACAATGGTTTCGTAGCGCTTGGCAATACTTTCGAAATTGACTTCGTCCAGGCTTTCAAAAATATCGTGGAAACGTTTTGCTTGCTGCTCATTCGAACAGAACAGGAAATTCTTGATACCGTTGGAATGGTTGTCGTTGAGGTTGTTCAACAACAAGTCAAACTGCTTGTTGAATGAAGGTTGTGGTTGTATATGAAATTCAAAAAATTTCTGGGTTCTGAAAATAGCCTTCGATGCCAATTCCACCACCGTAAAATCCAATGCTTTCTTGATGAAAGAGGCCTGATTCAAGAACAATAATTCTGGTTCAGAATGCTTGATGTCTTTTGATAATTTCTCAAAAGCAACGCCAGCTTTTTCAAATAATTTGTCCAATTTACTAAACAAACCTTCCGTATTGCTGATAAAAAGAACCGTTTTTGGATTGATATATTCCAAGAAGCTCTCCCTGTCTTCCTGGAAGAATTTATTCTCAACATTTGGGATGATGCTGATTTTCTTCTGTTTTTCGATGGACAATTGGGTCTCCACATCAAAACTCCTGATGCTGTCGACTTCATTTCCAAAGAATTCTATACGATAAGGATTGTCATTGGAAAAGGAAAAAACATCTATGATCCCACCGCGAACCGAAAATTCTCCCGGTTCTGTGATAAAATCAACACGCTTGAATTCATATTCAAACAAAACCTCGTTGATAAAATCAATCGAAATCTGGTCGCCAACCGCCACTTTCAAGGTGTTCTTGTCGAGTTCTTTTTTCGTAACCACCTTCTCGAAAATAGCTTCAGGATACGTAACAATTATGGCAGGTTTTTTTCTGGAATTGATTCTGTTCAAAACCTCTGCACGAAGCAGGATATTGGCATTGTCGACATCATCAATCTGGTACGGATTTCGGTACGAACCTGGATAAAACAATACATCCTCGTCGTTTATCAGCTGTTCCAGATCGTTCAAATAATAGGCAGCTTCTTCCTTGTCGTTCAAAATCAAAAGGTAAGGATGCTCCGATTTTGTAAAAAGAGATTTTACAACAAACGACAGCGACGAGCCAATCAATCCTTTCAAATGGATTTTTTGTTCGCGAATTCCCAACTGTTCCGCAATCTGGTTGATTTTTGGAGATTTGTCGTATCGGGCCTGCAGGGATGTCGATGCTTTACTCAATTTCTCGGAAATGTTTTGTTAATCGGAGCCGAGGGAATCGCTCTTGTAGTATCCAACATTCGGATCATATCCGATTCTCCTTGCTCCATCGGGATTTTATCTTTCCTTACAATTTCTTCAAACTGCAATTGCAGGGAGGCAATAGCCTTATTGATTTCAGGAACCAAGGCCACCACTTTTTCTGCCGGAACATTATCCAAATTCATATACAGATCTAAAGAATTAATCTGCGTTGTCAAGATCGAAATCCTACTTTTTACCTGTGGATTCGCAAACTTGATCGGAATATTGTTGTTCAGTTCCCTCACTTTTTTCGACAAGGTTTTCGATTTTTTCTTGAAGGCACCGATCGAGCTTTTAGGTTTCTGCTTTATTTCCGTCAGGAAATTGCGCCATTCCGACCAATTGCTCAACCACGTCTGTGTTTCGCCATTCATAGGCCTCTCGTTGAAATTCCAATTTTTAGTTATAATTTCAAAAACCTTCTCGGTTTTTTCCAGATTTTTCAGTCTTGCCGTTTCGCGTTTTGCATCATCATCCTGGCACGAAACTCCGATAACCATCAGTAGAAGAATATAATAAGCCTTAATTTTCATCCCTAGAATTTTAGATGTACAAAGTTAAGATGAATTATTAATTTTAAATGCTGTATTAAGAATTATTAACGAATGCATAATGGAATTTTAGGAGCAAAACGCTTGGGTAATTGTTCCAGCCATATTCCTGCTTTCCGTTCCAATCTTTTTGTTCCAAACCCCGGAACAAAAAGGATTTCCACTCCAATCAGGGCTAGATAAAAAACTTTTGGCTTCTCCCTAAACTTTGCGACAGCATTCTTGAATTCGCACTTATCAAACAAATTCTGTTATATTTATAAAAACCTTTCAAAAAACCAATTCCACAATAAGGATATTTTGCGAAATCGTTATCTTTGCTTCACTAAACAACACCTCAAATGAGTACTAAAATATTAATAATCGGAGCCTGTGGCCAAATTGGAACAGAACTTACCCAAAAGCTTCGCAGCATCTACGGAACTGAAAACGTAATTGCTTCCGATATCAGAAAACTAAATACCGACGTTGTAAATTCTGGGCCTTTCGAAGTAGTGAATGCCTTGGATTTCAACCAAATTGAACACCTTGTAGAAAAGCACCATATCACAGATGTCTATTTGATGGCCGCTTTGCTATCGGCTACGGCCGAAAAAAATCCTGCCTTTGCCTGGGATCTGAATATGAATTCGCTTTTTCACGTTTTGAATCTGGCCAAAGCCGGAAAAATTCAAAAGATATTCTGGCCTTCGAGTATTGCTGTTTTCGGACCAACAACACCAAAAGAAAGCACCCCCCAATATACCATTATGGAGCCTTCAACAGTGTATGGAATCAGCAAGCAATCGGGCGAAAGGTGGTGTGAATATTACCACAACATTTTTGGTGTAGATGTAAGAAGCATCCGTTACCCGGGATTGATCAGCTGGTCTTCGCCTCCAGGTGGTGGAACGACAGACTATGCGGTTGACATCTATCACAAAGCTTTAAGTGATAAAAAATACGAATGTTTCCTTTCTTCCGAAACCAAAATGCCAATGATGTACATGGACGATGCCATTGACGCGACCATAAAAATCATGCAGGCTCCAAAGGAGGAAATAAAAATCCGTTCATCCTATAATTTAGCAGCAATGAGTTTTACGCCAACAGAAATTGCAGCTGAAATCAAGAAACACATTCCTGAATTTACCATTACTTACAATCCTGATTTCCGTCAGAAAATTGCCGATAGCTGGCCGGCAAGCATCGACGACAGCCGTGCAAGAAAAGATTGGGGCTGGAAACACGAATTCGATCTGGATTCGATGACAGTGGACATGTTGGAGCATTTGTCCTAGAAATAAATACAAAACGCCATTCAACTGAATGGCGTTTTTGCTTCACTAACTCAAATAGGGATAATTATTGCTGAACAATTGGGTCTCTCAATGATTCCAAAACGTCTACTACATCACCAATTAAAGCTGGGTCCGTAACACCATTCAAACCTGCAGCGGCTCCAACATAACCAATAAATTTATCATAATTGGCATCATTTGCTTTTGCTCCCATCCTTGGATTTTGTGCGGGGTCGTGTGCTTCTACCATTCCTAGACCAGAATAGGTGTTTGTTGCTCCTCCACCTGTATTGGCAGAAAAGAAATCGGTAAGGTTTTTACTTAAGACAGCAACATTGGTGGCATTACCGCTAACAACTTCACCTACAATTGGTGCAAAATGAGCACCAAGGTTACCGTTCGCACCATTGGAAATATCAGCTACAATCAACACAATTGTTGAATCTACTACCGAACGATAGCTCAAACGGCCTTGCTCTATCATTTGTCCGGGATTGTTTGGGTCGGCTACTTTGGCTGTACCACCTAATTTTTGATACAACGTTCGTTCTACTGGTGGCGGTGTCGTGTTGTCATCGTCACCACAAGAAACCATAAGGGCTCCTGCTGTAAGTGTCATTGCGCAAAGCGCGATTCTTGAAATCTTTTTCATAATAATTGGTATTTGTAGTTAATTAAAAATTCGTTTTACGCCTCGGGAAAATTTATACTTGAAACTGTTTTCATCCATTACGGGACAAACTTGTTTTGATGCTATGTTGATAGGAATTACCAATCTTTCGGCTTTGTAATTTCCTTTTGCCATCAATTGATTGAACACTTGTTGTGAGTTGACTACCTTGCTGTCGTGGTAATAAACCAAGACATTTTTTTCTGGAAAAAGCTTTGGATTCTTGACTCCTGCAATACTTTTCATATTTCGATGGATTTCCTTTGCCTTCAATGAATCAATAGGTTCCTTGAAATCGATACGGCTGATTTGTAGTGTGGCATTGTCATATACTTTTGGTTTGGCCGTAGCAATGTGTACAACCAATACCGTAAAAAGAATCAGGAAAATCCCAACGATGCTTCCTGCTGCAATTTTTATACTTTTGTGAATTTTCATAACGTTTTATTTTAGTGGTTAGCTTTGGTGGTTTTGTTCATTTACGGATGAAAATGAGCCGTGGTTTTTTAAAATCAGAAAAAAATAACAAAAAGTGTTTATTTATAATTTTTCTAAATAAAAGATTTTGAACAGGATATATTTTATAAAGCAAAAAACTCCAAACAAATGAATGCTTGGAGTTTGAATATCGTGAAGAAGAAATTTTAATTCTTGGTTTTTAATTTTTGAATGATGCTATCGTCGAATTTGGTTTTCAGCTTGGTGACTTCGTCTACATTGTCATTTGGAATGGTAATTGACAAGACGTAATGTGCAATCTTCCATTTTCCATTTTCTTTTTTGAGTACGCCAGAACCCCGGCATATTTTCATTTGAGTATCCAAAAGTTCATCAAACCAAGCAGTTTCCTTGTCGCTTGATAAAAAGATATTTCTTTCTATTGCAGTAAAATTCCAAGCTTTTCCTTTGTCGAAATGTGGTTTTGAATAAGCCTTGAAAGCTTCCTTGTTCCAGTTTTCGGTCGGGTCTGTACCAATAAAGATGGCATCTTCCGTCATCATTGAAAAATAAGTATCGAATTGTACTTCGGCAGCGGCCTTGTGCCAATCGTTTAGTGTCTTGCCAATTATTGCTTTGTCATCTGGTAGAAGTTGATGGGTTTTGCAGGAAGTGAAAATTAGGAGTAATAAAGCTATTGCCGCAATATTTTGCATAGGTTGGTTTTACTACGAAAATAAGCATTTTGTTTGAGTTTGTACTGATTTTTAGCTTTGATAAGTTTAAACCATTAAGCCTTGATTTTCTTAATTCCTTAATGGTTTAAATTTAGTATTTCCAATTAAACAGGATGCTTAAATAGAAACAAACGTTCTTATTAGGAAACTTGAGCCTCGGATGCTTTTACCAATTCAAGCATCGGATTATGAAGTGCGGCATCTTTATTAGGGTCGAGCGTTTCGTCGTGCTGTGAAAGATCCAAACCTATATGTTCTGATTCTTCGGAAACACGAAGCGGAATGAAGAAGTTGGTAACTTTAAAGAGTAGCAACGAACCGAAAAATGTAAATGCAGAAACGAGTACCAAGGCCATCATGTGGTGTCCGAAAACATTCCATCCACCATGCATAAGGCTTGCGTTTTCACCTTGAGCGAAGATTGCAGTCAGGATCATTCCCATAATTCCTCCAACACCGTGACAGGCGAAAACATCCAACGTATCGTCGATTTTTTTCATTGCCTTTGAGTATAAAACTTTGTTGGAAACAATGGCGGTAATGAATCCGAAAAAGATACTTTGAGGGACGGTAATGAATCCTGCCGCCGGAGTAATCGCTACAAGCCCGACAACGGCCCCAATGCAAGCGCCAAGAGCAGATACTTTCCGGCCGTGCAATCTCTCGAAGAACATCCATGTGAGCATTGCAGCTGCAGATGCAGTGGTGGTGGTGGCAAAAGCCATAGCTGCAGTTCCATTTGCGGCAAGTGCAGAACCTGCATTGAAACCAAACCAGCCAAACCAAAGCATTCCGGTGCCCAATAATACAAAAGGAATATTGGTAGGAATGTGTTTGCTGTTCTTGCGTTTGCCTAACACCAAAGCTCCAGCTAGTGCAGCAAAACCAGCACTCATGTGCACTACGGTTCCTCCGGCGAAATCCTTAACGCCAAAATAAGTTCCCAGTATACCATTCGGATGCCAAACTGCGTGACAAAGTGGAGTATAGATCAGCAATGTAAAAAGGCAGATGAACAATAAATACGAAATGAAACGCACCCTTTCGGCAAACGAACCTGTTATGATGGCCGGTGTGATTACGGCAAATTTCATTTGAAACAAGGCAAACAATATAAACGGAATCGTAGAGGCCATTTTGTTATGCGGCAGTACATTCACGTGGTCGAAAAAGGCAAAAGAAGTCGGATTTCCAATAATGCTATAAAATCCATCGCCTATATGAAATCCCAGTGGTTCGCCAAAAGCCAAGCTGAAGCCAACCGTAACCCAAAGCAGGCAAACTACACCCAGACAGACAAAGCTTTGCAACATTGTTGAAATGACATTCTTTTTACCGACCATCCCGCCATAAAAGAAGGATAGTCCTGGTGTCATTAATAGTACAAGGCAAGATGCGGTGAGCAACCAGGCAACATCTGCAGGAACAATCTGATCGGTGGTGCCAAATTGCGATAGGATTTCAGGAGTTTCTATTGCTTCAGGCCACAAAATTCCTGTTATGGAAACAATACAAATAATGGCAAAGGAAATTATCCATCGTTTTTCTAGCTTTTGTCCTGATTGTTTCATTTTAGCCCTGTTTAATTTGGGGTAAAATTATGAAAAATGTGATTACGATTTAATCGTGACTATCAATTATAGGGGTTATTGTTTAATTTTTATCATTTTTTAGGTTTTGGATATGAAATTTTATAAATTTTATTTTTTTTAGAGGAATTCAAGCTTAACTCTGTCTATTTCGGCACTGAAATATTCAATAAGCCAATAAGATCTTACTGCTTTTTCAATAAAAAATAAAAAACCACCGCTCTGATACTTCAAAGCGATGGTAGAATTAACAAGAGGTAGTGTTACCAGGTAAATGTTCCTGCAGCTCCACCTTCCAGCTTGACTGCCACTTTCTTGTTTTTTGATTGAATATTAAAATGCTTTGCGATTTTACTGTTGTTCAAAACGATTAATACCTGTTTTCCATCAGGGGTTTTGTAAGCCACATTTGGAAGATGGGTTACAATAGAACTTTCAATTCTAAACGAACCCGGCCTTACGAATTTTGAAGCATGTGCCATTGTATAATAAGCAATGTTGCGTGTTACTTTTGAACCATCTATTGTAATCGCTCCCATACAGGAAGTACAACCGCCCTGATCGGTATGCGGATCGTAGAGCGGATCGGCGGCAAGGTTCCATTGCAATACGTGTCTGGCCCAATTTCGTGGAGCACCTACAATGAGGTTTTCGATGTTCCATTTAAGATCTTCGGGAAAATTACCCGGACCTCCCGTCCATTGTTCTGTAAAATAAATGTTCTTGTCAGGATGTGCATCGTGAACGGTTGACATGGCTTCAATTTTCCCTCCATAAAGGTGAAAGGCCGATCCGTCAACATATTGATTGGCTTCAGGGTCGTTCAAAATCTCCAAGGGATATTCGGGCTTGTCGCAATTATGGTCATAAACGATGATCTTGGTTTTGAGTTTGGCTTTCTTGAAAGCAGGACCTAGATTGTTCTTGATAAAAATGGCCTGATCTTTTGATTCCATATACATACTGGGATTGTTTCCGGGATGCAAGGGTTCGTTCTGAATGGTGATGCCATCGATTATGATGCCTTCCTTCTTCATTTCTTGAATGTATTTGACAAAATAGTCGGCATATACTTTATAATATTCCGGTTTCAAGCTGCCGCCTTTGGTGTTGTTATTGGTTTTCATCCACGTTGGAGCCGACCATGGCGAAGCTATGATTTGCATGCCAGGGTTGATGTTGAGAATTTGCTTCAAGAGCGGAATCAGGCCTGTGCGATGGTCGTTTGCAAGGCTGAATTTTTTCAAATCAGGATCCGTTTCGCCGGAAGGCAGGTCATCATATGAAAAAACACGGTCGTCCAGATCAGAAGCTCCGATGCTTAATCTTAAAACGCTTATGCCGATGTTGTTTCCGCTTGTTGCAAAAAGTTCGTTTAATAGTGCATCTCTTTCAGAGCTTCCCATTCTAGAAATGAGTTGGGCACTTCCGCCGTTAAGGCAATACCCAAAACCATCCATTTCTTGAAAAGTCTTCTCAGTATTGATTTCAATTGTGGGATGCTCATTATTGATCTCGCCAAAAGCAAGACTGGGCTGTTTTTTAAAGAGGACCGATTGATCTTCCTTGGTAAGCCAAAAATCGACCGAGGAAGTGTCCCGTTTTTTTGAATGCGATGCTTCGGTTGCTTTTTTACTGCAGGAAGAAAGGCAAATAAGTATAGCAAAAAGGAGTGTCTTGAAAGAAAATTTCATTTATCTTAATTTAGTAATAGGCTAAAATTAGAAATAAAATTTACCTCGCAAGGGTGAAAAGGCTGGTTGTAGTGTTTTTGTAAAGTTTTTTACACAAACAGTATCTCATTCCGCCAAGAATATACCGGCAAGCAATTCGTACGATCTCTTTCGGTCCTCAAAATCTTCAGCTATTGTTGCAATCATGATTTCATCGGTTTCATATTTTTCGGCAATCTTTTCAATTTCCACTTTAAGCTTTTCAGGCGTTCCTGCAATAAATCTCCCCCTGTTGTAGGTGATTCTTGCTTTTTGCTGCAGTGAATAATTGTAGTTCTTGATTTCTTCGAAAGAAGGCAAATCGCCAGAAGCGCCCGATTCTATATGCAACATCCGGTAATCGAATTCGGTAATCCAATCTTGTACCTTCTGTTCATCTTCGGAACAGAACGCAAAAATCCCAACATTTACTTTAGGTTCCCTTAATTCAGGTGAAGGCTTGAAATTATGCCGGTAAAAATCTGCAGTGTCTGGTCCGCCTTCAGGATTTATAAATTGCGCAAAAGAAAGGCCCATTCCAAAATGTGCTGCAAATTGGGCACTTCCGCCACTGGAAGTCAACAACCATAGATCGGGCATTTCTTCCGGACTTGGATAGGATTTTACTTTTTCGTGAACGGTATCAGGTGTTTCCTCATTGCGAAGGAAAGCTTGAACGTCTATCAGTTGCTGGAAAAACTCCTTTTCGCTGAAATTATTAGAAGGGTTCAGTAAATGGGAAGAAAGCCTGTCGCCACCTGGAGCACGGCCTATTCCGAGATCAATTCTTTTGGGGAACAAGGTTTCAAGAAGGCCGAAGTTTTCGGCTACTTTTAGCGAACTGTGATTGGGAAGCATAATACCACCCGAACCTACCTTTATGGTTTTTGTCTTGGATGCGAGATAGGGAATGAGTACTTCGGGAGCTGTTCCGGCCACCATTTTAAAATTATGATGTTCGGAAACCCAATAGCGGGTATAACCTAGTTTTTCTGCCAATTGAATCAATTCTCCAGATTCTTCAAGTGCTTGTCTTGCAGTTCCGTTTCGGCGAACTTGCGATTGGTCGAGCACGCTTAATTTGATATTTTTCATACTTGTAAAGGTACGGAGGAGAATTCTTAAAGTTTAGTCAAGATATTCGATGGGTTGTTAAAGTTTTAGACATAAAAAAAGACCGTCGGTTAGGACGGTCTTTCAATATATTTAAACTTAAATTAGTTTATAACAATGTCGTCAAGCTGAACTGTAGTAGTAACTGTTTCGCTTCCTGTATATTCAAAAACGAAAAAGCCATTTCCAGTTAGTGATGCAGGGATGCTATATGATCCGGCAGTTGTAAAGGCATTTTGTGATTGCCCATTAGCTGGGTACGTTAGTCCTGTGAAACTGCTAGTTATGTCAACCAAAGTACTTGTGTTTACAGTGTTTCCGGCAGTATAGTTGTCAGCAGTAACGTAATAAATTTTTAAAGCTGCACCTGCCATATATCTAAATTCTTTACTGAACGAGAAGCTGTTGGCTGCAGTAAAATTAACTGGTACGAATAAATATGTTTTTCCTGCCACCCCTGGATTTGATGAACCAGAAAAGGCTGTCATTTCTATATATTTGTTTCCAGTTCCAGAAGGGAATTGTTTTACTTGCCAATATCTTTCATTAGCAACATAATCGTTAACATATTTAGGGAAAACTGTATTCGAAACTGAATAGCTTTCGAAATTTTCTGTAACAGCTCCTAAAAATTGAATATCAGTTCCTCCAACAGCAGTTCCACTTGGTTCTCCCGGCTCTCCTGGCTCAACTGGTGGTATCTCACCAATTCTTTCTTCCGTCAATTGAAGGTCAGTCTCATACCTAGAAACAAATTGGAAATCATTGTTGAATTTAGTCAAGATACCTCTTATTTTTCCACTGTTAGGAGAAACAGGTGTTCCTGCATATTCTGCGAAAGAACCTGTTCTGAAAATAAGTGTAGGTTCAGCTGGGTTGCTTGGGTCAGTAATAAGGTGGTTTGTTTCACTACCTACAACATTTGAAGCGTTGTAGTAAGTTTGGCCTAAAGCTGCGTCTACAAATTGCACACCAGTTTCCAAACCAGTAAGTTCAATCAGTTTTCCTATATTGTCGTTGTTAATTGCATCTGCAAGTTTCATTTCTTGCACTAAAGTTGATTCTTCAACTACATCACATGATCGGATAATGTGTTTTCTCACGTCAGTTGCAGCAATTTGCCCTACGTTGCCATTATAAAGAGCACCAATTTGAATTGTATTGCTTCTTAATTGAACATAAAGTCCTTTTAAGCTTACATATACTTTTCTTCCTACATTGTACTGCTCATAGTTGCTGGTTTGATTCACGGCAACACTAAATCCAATTGAACCATCCAAAGAGTTCATATAAATCAATTTATAGAAATTTCCACCTTTGTCGCTTGAGACGATACGTGCTTCAATAGTGTCACTTGCAGTATAAAGTGTTGCTGTAGGTGTTACAGCAGCTTTAAGTTGTGCTATCGTAAGATTTGCTTTTGCATTAGTTTCATTACATTCAATTTGTGGAACTGAATAATCATCATCGTTAACGCAACCAACGAAAACCGTGGATACTAGCATTAAACTTAATATTGCTTTTAAAAATTTATTTTTCATAATATAAGCTATTTTTATTTTTTTAGAAATTGTAATATAAATTTACGAAATAAGTACGACCGTACCCATAGAAATATTTTGAACCAAATGTATTACCATTTGCTCTGTCTTGTGCAAGTTCGGTATAATTAGCATTTCTTGCTTGTTCGAAACCTCCCGCCTTATAAGTTACATCAAAAACATTGTTAACAGATACGTGAAGTCCAACAGTATTTCTGTTTTTACTACTCACCCTCCATGTCTTACCAGCATTTAAATTAACCAATCTTGCAGGGTCAAATTTTTCTTGCTTTAATATTTTTTTAACGTTTTCTTCTGTGGCCTCTGCAATAGGGAATCCATTGATATCGTCAGGATTTTTAACAAAGTTGTCTGTTCTTAAAATAGCAGATATATCAGAATAGTTATTATCCAGATAGTTGGCATTAACACCAATCCACCAGAAATTAGGATCTCTATATTCTACTCCGGCAGAAAAAGCAGTTTGAGGAGCATTGGCAACTTTGTAATTTTCCAGTTTTGCCTGGCCATAATCAATTACTTGACGAACGTTGTCAATTGACAATTTTACATTTGGATTATTGTCATAAATGTTTTGTCCATAGGCAGCAGCTCCATTTACTTTTATGGTAGAAGTGATTTGGTATTCCAAACCTAGTTCCCCACCCATATTTGTTCTATTGATGCCTGTTACAATCTCTGCCACGAAGGCGTTTCCTCCAGTTGTAGCTGCAGTTTGATCTGCAGTGATTATTCCTAAACCTTCAGCGAAGAAAAAGCTAACATCTGTTGCATTTGAAGTTTTTGAATAGTATCCAGTAAGTCTAGCTTTCAGCTTTGGAGTTCTTATGATGTAACTCGCATCTCCGGATACAATCCTTTCGTTTGTTAATCCTTCAGTAATGTTATTATTTAAACGAGCATTGTAAAAAGTATTACGCAACGTTGGAGCCTGTGTCATATATAAACCATTGATGTCTAGATAATGACGGCCACTTATTTTGTAGGTCATTCCTCCTTTGAAACCAAAGTTTTCAAAGTTTAATTTTTTACTGTATCCTTCAGAATTATTAGCATAATTTCCATTTCTGTATATACCTTCTCTTTGGTAAGTAGATCTTGAGAAGCTTTGCGCCAAATAAAAATCAACCTTGTTGTAAGAGAATTTAAATTGAGTAAAAGCGTCTACAACATTTGCATATAAATTATAATTGTAACCGTATTTATCTCCTTCTACCACATAACGGCCAGGATTGTTTAAATCAGATTCCTGTGCACTTCCTTTAAGAAAACGGTCAAAATCTCTAAATGAGGTTCCTCCCAAAAGATCTAATAATTTTTGATAATTATTAGATCTTAAATTTCTATAGGTAACACCTCCATTAAAGATGATATTATTTGATAGTTGTGAATTTAAATAAGTATTGGCAGTGAATGTTTTATCATCTGTACGGTCTTCATACAAAACGAATTGGCTTATTCCTTCGTTCTGGTTCACTTCATACATATGGTTCCAGTCAATTTGCCTGTCATTTAAAAAAGCGGCATTATTCTCACCTACAAAAGTATTGAAAGCAGTATCGTCTGCAAATGTACCTCCATTGTCTAAAAAGTTGAATAATTTAAAGCTAGGTAATTTTCTATAGTAAGTAGGATCAGGGTTGTTGGCATTGTTAAAATCCAAACGGCTGTTTCCGATACTTCCAAACTGGTAAGAAACATTAGAATTCAATTTTGTTTTCTCATTGATCGTCCAATAGTGGCTCAAGATAAAAATTGGCTCTTCAACATCCTTGTCTCTTGAATTTCTTTTCTTTCCATCTTGCCATCCCCAATAAGAATTATACTTTTCTCCTGCCAGATTTGTAACCTCGTCAGTGTTGGGAGAGTTTTTTCCTCTGCTGTTTTGAGCATAAATGGCAGTAACATTCAAACTATGGCTGTCGTTGATTTTTTTCTCAACACTTGCAAAAAAAGAGTTTGCGCTATAATCAGTTCCTTCGAAATAACCTTCTTTAGCCCAACGTCTTCCTGCGGAAACGACATAGGCCCATCCATTTTTATCCAATCCCGAAGCATATGTTCCCATCATTCTCCAGCTATAATTGGTATTGGTCCCTGCAAACGAGATTCTAGATCCAGGTCTGTAACTTGAAGCCCTTGTATTTATCTCTTGTGTTCCCAAAGGACCTCCAAAAGTATAATCAGATGGAGCAGAACCCATAGTGAATTCTTGATTTCTTGTAGCATCATTCAATCCTCCCCAGTTACCCCATTGAGGTCTTCCATCATAGATCTTGTCCATAGGAACACCATTAATCATAGTCTTGCCATATTCATTATCAAAACCTCTGATTCTGAAACGTGCTTGTCCCCAATTGAATGCAGCTGCCTGATTGAAGACATCTCTTGTAGCCTGCAATAGTCCCGCCGTACTTTCTGAACCACTATTGTCATCACCCAGATCATTTTCGGTAATGGTAATCAAGCTCAATTGCTGTTCAGAGGTAATGTCTTCCTCCAAAACGATAACACCTAAATCCAAAGCAGCACCTTCGCTAACTTCAAGTGATAAAATTTGTCGGGAATAACCGGTACTGGTGATTTCCAGCAACTGATTTCCTACGACTACATTTTCAAAAACAAAAATACCTTGGGCATTCGTCATCTTGGTAGACGTTGTGTTTTGAATTGTTGCGACTACATTTTCCAGAGGCTTTTGTGTCTTAGAGTCAACAACTTTACCAGTAATACTGGATGTCTTGTCTTGTGACCATACAAAAACCACTTGCATCACAAACAGAATACTAATTACAAGTTTTTTCATAAATAAATTTAATATTAATGCGTTTTGTTAAAATAAACATTTCTTAACGGCGGCAAAGTTACATTATTAATTAATATTATTTACTTTTGCTCCCAAGTTTGTGTTAAACTTGACAATAAATTAATGTACAATCTATGAGAATTGAAAGAAAAATAGCCGTTTTGATTGCCTTTTTGTCAATAATTACAGCTAATGCACAGGAAAAAAAGTATAAAGTGCATACTATTGCATTCTATAATGTGGAAAATCTTTTTGACACCATCAAGGGACCAAATTTTGATCAAGAGTACCTTCCCAGCAGCGGATGGACTTCTGCCAAATATAAAAAGAAACTTAATAATCTCGGAAAAGTTATTCCAGGAATCGGGACAAACGACCAGCAAAAAGAATCTCCAACCATAATTGGAGTTTGTGAGGTTGAAAACAGGGGAGTCCTAGAGGACTTGGTAAAAAACCACCAAATGGCTGGCAAGGACTACGGAATTGTACATTTCGATTCGCCAGATGCAAGGGGGATTGACGTAGGTTTCCTGTATCAGAAGAAGTTCTTCAAGCCAACAAGCTACAAGAACATTCCGCTTTATATCTACAAGGACCAATTGAAAGACGTTAAGAACGACAAGTACGACGAGGCTGACGATGTAAAGAAACCAGAAGTGGATCCGACCAGCAAAAGAGTATACACGCGTGACCAATTATTGGTAACAGGAATCCTTGAAGGGGAGGAAATCCACGTAATTGTAAACCACTGGCCGTCTCGTTCCGGAGGAGAAAAAAGAAGCAGTCCTTATAGGGAAGCAGCCGGAAAACTTAACAGAAAGATAATGGACTCTTTGTTCAAGATCAATCCGGATGCGAAAATCATCACCATGGGCGATTTGAATGACGGTACTTATAATAAGAGTGTAAAGGAGGGTATTGGAGCAAAGCTGAAAAAGACGGAAGTCCAAAAATTTGGCATATACAACCCTTTTGAGCAAATGGCCAAAGAAGGCCACGCAACTTTATTTTATAGGGATTCAGGAGATATCTTCGATCAGATTATGGTTTCAGAGCCATTGATCAGAAACGACTATTCCTCGCTTCGCTATTGGAAGGCGGGAATCTATAACAAGCCTTTCCTCATCACGACTTCAGGACAATACAAAGGATATCCGTTGAGAAATTCTTCAAGCGAGCCAGGATTCAGTGATCACTTCCCGGTATATATCTACCTGATAAAGGAAATAAAATAATAAGAATTCAGATTTTCAACCTTATACCGCAAATTCGCAAATTAATAAAAATGATTTACGAATTTGCGGTAATTTTTTTTAAGCTGGTCTGGTAATATCCAGTCCGGAGCGTTATTTTTCCGTAAATTAGCTTTAAAATAATCAGTATGCCACTATCAAAACCCTTCAACCTTAATAAATGGATTGATGAAAACCGTCATCTCCTGAAACCGCCAGTTGGTAATAAGAATATATACGTAGATTCCCAGGATTACATCGTGATGGTTGTTGCAGGGCCTAATGCCCGGAAAGATTACCACTACAATGAAACAGAAGAATTGTTCTACCAGCTCGAAGGAACCATAAAGGTAATCGTCCAGGAAGACGGCGAACGAAAGGAAATGGAACTCACGGCTGGCGATATGTATCTTCATCCTGCCAAGACGCCGCATTCTCCGGTTCGTTCTGAAAATTCAATCGGATTGGTTATTGAAAGGAAACGTGCAGGAAAAGGTTTCACCGATGGCTTGCTCTGGTTTTGCGACAACTGCAACCACAAATTGCACGAAGTATACTTTGAGTTGAAAGATATCGAGAAGGATTTCCTTCCCCATTTTCAGCATTTCTATAATGCTGAACATTTGAGAACTTGTAAAAAATGCGGTACGGTGATGGAAACCGATCCAAGATATGTACTTAAAAAATAATTCTTTAGGAAAGCCCGTACAGCTAGAAATTATACCGCAAATTCGCATTACAATTTTTCAATTTGCGAATTTGCGGTTATTTTTTAGCCTGTAGTCGTTTGAAAGTGTAAAAAAGTAAAACAGTCTTTTTTGAAATAATAATTCGGATTTAAATTAACAAAAGCATATTGCCAAAAATGTATTTTTAATTGGCAGGATTGAGCCAAAAATCATAACTTCGCAAAAAAATATTACAATTTACCATAAAATAGTTATAAATGGCAACAATAGCAGAACAGTTCGGGATGACCGAAGCCTTGAAACAATTAGGTGTAAAAGAAATAAATGAAGGAACATCAACAGGAAACAGTTGGTTTTCAAACGGAGAACTATTGGAAAGTTTTTCGCCTGTTGATGGACAATTGATAGGAAAAGTAAAAACTTCTACTCCAGAAGATTATGAGAAAGCAATGCAAAGTGCAACCGAAGCATTCAATACATTTCGTTCGATGCCAGCTCCACAAAGAGGGGAAATCGTACGCCAGTTTGGGCAAAAATTGCGTGAGAAGAAAGAAGCTCTTGGAAAATTGGTTTCCTATGAAATGGGAAAATCTTTGCAGGAAGGTTTGGGAGAAGTTCAAGAAATGATCGATATCTGTGATTTTGCTGTTGGTTTGTCACGCCAGTTGCATGGTCTGACAATGCATTCTGAGCGTCCTGGACACAGGATGTATGAGCAATACCATCCATTGGGGGTTGTAGGTATCATTTCTGCTTTCAACTTTCCGGTAGCAGTCTGGTCTTGGAATACAGCTTTGGCTTGGATTGCTGGAGACGTTTGCATCTGGAAGCCATCCGAGAAAACACCACTTTGCGGAATTGCCTGCCAGAACATTATTGCAGAAGTCTTAAAGGAAAACAACCTTCCAGAAGGAATTTCTTGCTTGATCAACGGAGATTACAAAATAGGTGAATTAATGACGGCGGATAAAAGAGTACCATTGGTTTCTGCTACAGGTTCTACCCGAATGGGAAAAATCGTGGCACAAGCTGTTGCGGGACGTCTAGGAAAATCATTGTTGGAATTGGGAGGAAACAACGCCATCATCGTAACTCCGGATGCTGATATTAAAATGACAGTCATTGGAGCTGTTTTTGGCGCAGTAGGAACTGCTGGGCAAAGATGTACTTCAACGCGTCGTTTGATTATCCACGATAGTATTTATGACAAGGTGAAAGATGCGATTGTTTCGGCTTACAAGCAATTGAGAATCGGAAATCCTTTGGATCAGAACAATCACGTTGGACCGCTGATTGACACTCATGCTGTTGAGATGTACAACAAGGCTTTGGAGAAAGTGGTTGCCGAAGGCGGCAAGATATTGGTTGAAGGAGGTGTTCTTTCTGGCGAAGGCTATGAAAGTGGATGCTACGTGAAACCTGCAATTGCTGAAGCAGACAATGCATTTGAAATCGTGCAGCACGAAACTTTTGCACCGGTCTTGTATTTATTGAAATATTCGGGTGGCGTAGAAAATGCCCTGGATGTTCAGAATGGAGTTGCACAAGGACTTTCTTCAGCCATTATGACCAACAACTTGCGTGAGGCAGAATACTTCCTTTCAGTTCAAGGTTCAGATTGTGGAATTGCGAACGTGAACATTGGAACTTCCGGAGCTGAAATTGGTGGTGCCTTTGGTGGAGAAAAAGAAACCGGAGGAGGAAGGGAATCAGGTTCTGATGCTTGGAAGATCTATATGAGAAGACAAACGAATACCATCAACTATACAACCAGCCTGCCACTGGCACAAGGAATCAAGTTTGATTTGTAAGAAGTAAAGTTGCTTAAAAGAAAAAAGACAATTTGAATTAATTTTCAAATTGTCTTTTTTTATTTTTATATACTTTGAATATTCCAAATGAAGTACCTAAAGCAAGTAAAATCAGAATGCCTGAATCTATGGGAACGCAGGGATTGTTTCCTGCTGTGCAATCATTGGTGCAATCAAGATATTCGTCTTCTTGACCAGGATAAGGTTCAGATGTATTAGGGTCAATAAAATTCTCTTCACAGCAAGGACATGTATTACCTGGATTAGGTTGCGCAAAGCTTAAATTAATGCTAAATAAAAAGGCTAAAAGTATAAGATATCTCTTCATTTCAATTTTCATAGGGCGTAAAAGTAAAAAAAAATATTATCAGTCAAAAGTTTTCTGTGTTTATTATTGATTTATTAATACTTACGTGTTTTTTATCGGTAAAAAAACGACATTTGACCGATTTTTTAAAAGAAGGCCCTCAACTGGACATTTCCGGTATGGATGGCCTTGCTGGTCTCGCTTTTTCTTCCCTGGTAATTTACATTGATGTCCAAATATTGCGTCAGGTTTTTCTGAACCAGCAAGCGCCAGGTCAAGTTCTCGCCCGCCTGTAATCCTTCCAGCATTTGATACGCAACCGGGGACAACACATCACCACTGAATTGATTCTGATACAAGGAAACCTCCCCATTCATCGTAAATTGTTTCTCGCTGGCGTAGGTAAAGGAAGTTCCAAATCGTTGTTGCTTGAGTGTTTCCAAATCACCTATGATGTTTTCCTTGTTCTGAAATTCATAGAAGATATCCCAACTGGTGCTCTTTGAAAAGAGATAGGAGATTTTTGGAGCCAATTGATAACCTTCCAATTCAAAGTTTTTGGAACCATAATTTTCAGAAAAAAGTTTCGACTCTATGGTTTTTCCTGCCAATCCAAACAGCCAGCTTTTTTGAAGCAAATGAGCATATTGCATCTGATGCGACTCATTATTGTTTTCCTGTGAACCAACCGACAACAGATTACGAACACGATTTGTAAGATAGGTATACGTCACGGAATGTTTCTGCTTTCCGCGATTGTAAAACAAGCTGTTCCTGAAACTCGAGTTCAATCCTAAAAGATTGCTGTCATTCGAACTGAAAGGATTAAAATCAAAATCACTGCCATTCCGTTCAATTTTTCTTTCGGTCAGATAAGAAGTCTGGTTGTAAAAATACGACAGTAATTTCTTGAAACCTTTTTCATTCTGCCATTGTATTGGATTCAAGGTAACCGATTGTGAGAACTTATTTTGATGTGTTCGTAAAAACACTTGGTTGGGCAAATAAATCCGGATGTATTTTGCTTGGTCTGGAAATGGGGCAATTTCAAATTCTTCCAATTCCTGGACGCCGTTTCCATTATAATCGTTCCAGGTATAAACACCCTGTCCGGGCTCTACTTCCAAATAGGAGAATTCCTGTTGCGCAATTCTTCCCGAAGTGGTTTCATAGGCCGTTGTAAGTTGTATCAGCTGATTGAAGAATCGCGTATTATAAAGGAGTCTGGAATTCAAGGAAGGTTCATCTTCACGCGTCTTGTCTTCATACTTCAACATCCTGTAATTAACAAACAAAGACAAATCAGTCTTGTCGTCCTGGATCAGTTTTGATTTCAAATAATAGGAGTTGGAAGTGTTCACGCGTTTCAAGAATCCATCCTGCAGACTGTCATTCGTCCGAGTCAAATAACCCAGTTCAACATATACTTTCGTGGAATCGCCCCGTCCTATAAAAGCACCATACTCTGTAAATTTTTGGCTTAAAGCCGAAAAAGAATTCGTCGCCTTTATTTTTTCCTGATTGTTCTCGAGCCGTAAAGTCGCACCCACCCAATTTTTCTTGAAATGATAACGGGCCTGTGTCTGGTTGCGTAAGAATTTCGATGTAGACAGTGTTCCATCGCTTTGCAGATAACTTCCGTTGTTCTGAAAGCTCCAGTTTCTTAATTTGAAAGCCCCGTTGAGGACGTGGCGGTTGCCCGAAAAGCTATCCGAGAAGTCGAGTTTTTCAAACTGGTAGGTCAATTGTCCTTTTTCAGGTAAGACGAAAGAGGCACCCGAGATCAACAAGCTTTGGTTGCCTGTCGGACTGGTCAGGTTCCAATCACGGTCAAATTCAATCGTAAACAAACGCTCGATGGTCTTGAATTCTTTCTGAACGAATTGATAATTCGCAAACGCATCAATCTGCCATTTTTTAGAAAGCAGGCGTTGCTTGATGTTTATTTTTCCTGCCAAACCCTGGTTGTCATCATCATCAATCGACGAAAATAAATTCTGGTCGTTGTTGCTCATTCCAATTTCGAAATCAATATTAGTTTTTTCCGAAGGATTGTATTTTCCCAAAACGGTTGCAATCTGGATTTTTGTTGGCGGAACCAATCGGCTGATAGGCTCATAATCACCTTGCGGAACACCATTATCGGGTGCTATGTATTTGTAAATCCTCCCGCTTCCCGTAACCGATTGCAGTTGATAATTTCCCATCTGGGCACCCACAAGCGAAAACCGGACGTTGTACAATTCTTCCTCCGGATTGGTTGAAACTTCAAAAATTTCCACACCATTGGAAAACGTCTTACGGTAGAGGATTTTATTTTCGGAATACGAATCCAGATAGGCAGAAGGAGCTGTCATCAAATCAGGATTGTCGCCGGCATTGGCTAGAATCTGGGCTTGTTCTGGAGATAAATTTTGCTGGAGAGGTTGATTCTTTACATCATTTTCAGAGTACAGGAAACCACCGATGCTCCATTTTTCCCTTTCGTGCATCGCTCCGGCATAGGTTACAAATCGGGTATAATTTCGATCCGAAAATTGATATTCTATGTTGATCCGCATCTCCGAAGTGATCGGGAAAAGTGAGGTAAAGATGATTTCTCCGGCATTATAATCAATAATATAATCGTTGTTTTCGCCACGTTTCAATAAGATTCCATTCACATAAACACGCTCGGAACCCGAAATCACCAGGATAAACAACTCGCCATTTGGACCACGGAGTTTATACGGACCTTGATTGCCTTCCTGCCCCACAAACGTACTCTTGGCATATTGCCCGCGGACCAAGGCGGCCGAGGCAAAGACATTGGTTTTTGCTTCCTCATCTCCGAAAGTGAAATTGGCAGCCAGGCCTTGAACTTTCTTATTGAAATTCAAAAACTTCGATTTCCTGTTTTCCAGAAATAAATCGCCAGCACGGATGTTCCATTTGTCGCTGAAAAGTTCAATAAATATCTGGTCGAATTCATCCAGTTTTTGAGAATAACCACCTTCTTGTAAAGGAATATTGGTGTCCTGGATGGAAGCCCTCAGGCTTACCTTGTCTGATATTTTTCCTGTAATCTGTAAATCCAGTGCAGAATTGACAACAGCATTCTGGTTGTTCCCGACGGTAACGCCACGTGTAATGCTTCCCGAAGTGTTCAATCCGTCAAAAGGTACAAATCGTTTGGCTGGGTCGCGCGAAACTTTATACAAATCTCCTGAAACAGTATTACTTACCACCCGGCTCTTGTCATAAATGCTGTACTCCTTGGTGAGGTAATCAGGCAGTTTTAGAAAGCGTGCAATCAAGGTATCAGATGCGCTGTAATTTTCATCGAACACCAAAGTTCCCTTCTGAAAATCAATCTTATAAAACGAAGTGTCAACAGCTATCCCGGCCTGGTCAATCAATTTAAAAAAACTAGGATTGATGCTCACGCTGTCGAGCCTTATGGTGTCGCGAGTGGGAAGAATCTTCTTCATCTTGTAGGGCGAATTGATTTCCTGGGCATTCACGCCCGAAAAGAAACCGATTGCAAGACAAAAAAGAAGTTTTTTAAGCATAGATAAATAACTCTAAAAGGCCAAAAGTAGTATTTAAAATTCTAAAATTAACTTTGCCTTTCTTAACACGACAGCTATTCAATAAAAAACCACGCTGTTAACGTGGTTTGGTTTTTGGATCATGCTTCCTTCGTAACAATCTGCATTGTCTCTCGACTCACCTGCTTCAAAAGGACATCCTTATTCTTTTCGACCATCTCCGATGCTTTTTCATCAAAATGGCGGATGGTATAAAGCGATACATTCTCGTTATACGAAACCTTGAATTTCTTTGACAGGATGTTTTTAAGGTCGTTGAAATTGCCGAACTTATCCTCGATGCAAACTGAAAAACTGATGGCAGAATTCTGGATCAAGCTGACCTTCATCTTGTATTGGTGAAACAGGCCAAATATCTCGCTGATGTTTTCCTCCATTATAAAGGAGAAGTCAATCGAGGAAAGCGAAATCAAGAGTTGTTGCTTCTTAACAATAAAACAAGGCAATTGTGGTTCCAGATCTGCTCCCTTGCTTACGCTCGTTCCGGGCAAGACCGGATTTATAAATGATTTCACATACAAAGGAATTTCCTTTCTCTGCAAGGGCTGCAAGGTTTTTGGATGGATAACCGTGGCTCCGTAAAAAGCCAGCTCTATTGCCTCACGATAGGAAATCTGGTTCAATAAAGTAGCATTTTCAAAGAATCTAGGGTCGGCATTCATCACACCTGGAACATCTTTCCAGATCGTAACGCTTTCAGCATTCAAGCAATAAGCGAAAATAGCAGCAGTATAATCAGAACCTTCACGTCCCAAAGTGGTAGTGAAATTATTCTCATCAGAACCTAAAAACCCTTGCGTAACATTCAGCACTTTTCGTTTTACGTTTTTCGAGATATTTTGCTGAGTCAAGTCCCAATCTACACCGGCATCACGGTAATTGCTGTCGGTTTTGATAAAGTTTCTGACATCAATCCAATTGGTCTTGATGTCCTTGTAATTCATATAATGACTCAGGATTGTCGTAGAAATCAATTCTCCGAAGCTTACAATCTGGTCGTAAACAAAATTGTAGTTGGGCGATTTGTTGTGGTTTAGGAAATATTCCAATTCGGCAAAAAGAGTCGTTACATTTTTAAAAACCACGTGCTTCTCATCCTCAAACAAGTCCATCAGGATTTCATTGTGGTACTTCTTGACTTCCTGTACAGAGGCTTGCAATTCCTTGGACTTGTCAAAATAATTCTTGATCACCACTTCGAGTGCATTGGTGGTTTTTCCCATTGCGGAAACCACCAGCAATACATCCTCATAACCCACTTTTTGAAGAACGTCATACACGTTTCTTACTCCGGCGGCATCTTTTACAGAAGCGCCTCCAAATTTGAATACTCTCATTCTTATATTAAAAGATTTAATTATTTAAATTTTAAAAACCAAAGCATAAACTCCAAACAAATTACAATTCTTAAAAAATCAATTTTTCAAACCCCATTTGAATTTAAAAAATTGAAACATTTGAATTTATTTGTTTTTTTGGATATTGCTATTTGGAATTTTTATTCAAGAATTCCTCAATTCCCTTCTCGTCCATTTGTGCGATACGCCAATCATCAAATACCTTGGCGCCAGATTTCTCGTAGAAATCAATTGCAGGCGTGTTCCAGTCGAGGACATTCCATTCGATTCTTCTGACATTCTCTTTTTTTCCTTGCCTGATGATTTCAGAATATAATGCAAATCCGACACCGCCGCCACGCATTTTCTCGTTCACGATCAAGTCTTCAAGATGGATTGTCTTTCCTTTCCAGGTGGAATAGCGGTAATAATAAAGTGCAATGCCTACAATCTTCTCCTCAACTTCGGCAACAAAAGTGTGGAATAGGGGATGCTCGGAAAAACCATCGGTTTCCAAATCTTCAATGGTAATGACAACGGCATCAGGTTCTTTCTCAAAAACGGCGAGTTCTTTTATCAGATTTAAAACCGAAGGCATGTCTTCCTTTTGACCTTTTCGAATGTTCATTGAGAAATAATTTGAGCAAATATACAATTAAGGGAAACTATCCAATAAAAATGGTTTCAATTTCACAAAAAAACCGATATTTGTACCTCTTTAACTACAACGATTTCGCAATGGAAGAACGCAACAAGACCCTGGGTGAGTTTATCATCGAAAAACAAAAAGACCATCAGTATTCATCTGGAGAACTATCAAAAATCATCAATTCCATCCGATTGGCCGCGAAAGTTGTCAACTACAAGGTCAACAAGGCCGGACTGGTGGATATAATCGGTGCTGCAGGAGAACAGAATATCCAAGGCGAAGACCAGCAAAAGTTGGATGTTTATGCCAACGAGGTTTTCATACAAACGCTAATCAATAGGGAAATTGTTTGCGGAATTGCATCAGAAGAGAATGATGATTTTATTACCGTTGAAGGCTTGGACAGTGGTCATAATAATAAATATGTTGTGTTGATGGACCCGCTTGACGGTTCTTCCAACATCGATGTAAATGTTTCAGTAGGTACTATATTTTCTGTTTATAAAAGGATAACACCAATCGGAACTCCCGTAACTTTGGAGGATTTCTTGCAACCGGGAACCGCCCAAGTTGCGGCAGGTTATGTTATTTACGGAACGTCAACAATGCTGGTTTACACGACAGGACACGGTGTTAACGGCTTTACACTGAATCCGGCAATCGGGACCTTCTATCTTTCGCATCCGAATATGAAATTCAAGGAAGATGGAAACATCTATTCGATCAACGAAGGGAATTATATCCATTTCCCGCAAGGTGTAAAAGATTATATCAAATATTGCCAGACGGAAGAAGGTGACAGGCCTTATACTTCAAGATACATAGGAAGCCTGGTTTCCGACATCCATAGAAATATGATCAAGGGCGGAATCTATATCTATCCGACAAGTTCAAAAGCCCAAAAAGGAAAATTGCGTTTGTTGTACGAATGCAACCCAATGGCTTTTGTAGCGGAACAAGCAGGAGGAAAAGCTTCGGATGGTTTCGGACGGATTATGGAAATTGAACCGACGGAATTGCATCAACGTGTACCGTTTTTCTGTGGAAGCTTGAACATGGTAGAAAAAGCTGAAGACTTTATGATGAAAGCTAAATTGAGCAAATATTAAAAGTAGCAGAGGAACAAAGAAGCAAAGGTTCAGAGTTTACAGATAGGCTTTGAACCTTTGTAACTCTGAACCTTCGAATCTATTATTTATTCATATGCTGCATTTCGAAAAGAAACGTATCCAGATCAACATTCAACACCAACAAAGACAAAGCCTTGTCTACAATATAATGAACATTTCCTGGTGTAAAGCCTAATGCCAATGCAAAACGGGTCAGGATTTCCTTTTGTTTTGGTCCAAGAACGTGATCCGCATAAACCATTCTCGACAAATCGTACAAACGCTCCAATCTTTGCGTGTGCAAATAAGGAGGGTTGATAGGATATTTCAAAGGATTGTCAAGGATTTCCGTATATTCTTCAGGAGAAATTTCCAATTCTTTAGCCAACTTGTCCAAGAAATGCCTTTCTTCCTCGCTCAAATGCCCGTTTTCCATTGCAACTCTCACAATAGAAGAAAAATGACCTTTATTCCTGTTTTTAAATCCGCTATCAAATAATTCTGCAAATGACATAATTGATGTTTTAAATATGATGCAAATATAAATCTATTTCAAAATTTTATCAGTATAATTTTAAAAGTTTTATCAATAAAAACAAATCATTGCGTTATATAGGCAGGAATTCATTATTCCCAAAATAAATTGTAAGTTTGACTTCCCCAAAAACTTTAAAATACATCCGTATGTCAGAATTTATGATATATCTTGAAATAGGCCTGCGACACGTTCTGGATATCAATGCCTACGACCATATCCTTTTTCTCGTAGCCCTTACTGTTCCGTATGCCTTCAAGGACTGGAAAAAAGTATTGATTCTTGTTTCCGTTTTTACGCTAGGACATACTTTGGCCTTGCTGCTTTCCGTTTTCGAGATCGTGACCATAAAAGCAAGCCTTGTTGAATTCCTGATTCCCATAACCATCCTTTGTACTGCCGTTTATAATCTTTTTACCTCAGGAAAATCAGCCAGAAAGGATAAAATAAACGTGACTGGATTTATAACGTTATTCTTCGGAATCATCCACGGATTAGGGTTTTCTAACTATTTCAAGACCATTTTGGGTGGTTCGGCTGGAGATAAGATGCTTCCATTATTGGAATTTGCTTTGGGAATAGAAGTCGCGCAAATAATTGTAGTGCTGATCGTGCTGGTGCTTTCGTTCATCGTGCAGAATTTCTTCCGAAACTCAAAACGTGACTGGATTATCATCGTGTCTTCCATCATAATAGGCGTCATAATCCCGATGTTAATTGAAAGCGAAATTTGGAATTAATAGTTTTTGAAGCCAAACGTTTGCGTACTTTTGTAAACCCTTCCTAGAAAGTGCCATCCCTAGTTTCGGGGGTGAAACCATTTGAATATTTTTTTAAATTAGATGAACGAGAATAAACGCAATAAATACGACAAGGCCTACCTTCGAATCGCAAAAGAATGGAGCCTATTGTCCTACTGCCAACGAAAAAAAGTGGGCGCCATCATCGTAAAAGACCGGATGATTATTTCAGATGGCTATAACGGAACTCCAACGGGTTTCGACAATTGCTGCGAAGACGAAAACAACCTGACGCACTGGCACGTGCTTCACGCAGAGGCAAATGCCATATTAAAGGTAGCACGTTCGACTCAATCTTGCGAAGGAGCTAGCTTGTACATCACGCTTTCGCCTTGCAAGGAATGCAGCAAGCTTATCCATCAATCGGGTATCAAGAGAGTAGTCTACCAAAATGGCTACAAGGACGATTCAGGAATTCAGTTCTTGATCAAGGCAGGAGTAGAAGTCGTTCATATCCCCACATTAGAAGAATAAATGAAAAGTACCAAAAAATACCTCCCCCTGCTTTTTTTTGCAACCTTGGCAGTTGGCGTTGTACTTGGCACGATGCTTAATTTCCCCGTTCCCGGAAATTTTTCTTCGGCCAGCAATCATAAAAACAAGCTCAACAAGCTCATTGATTTTATCGATACGGAATATGTTGACAGCGTCAACACCGATTCTATTGTCGATTTGACCGTGAACAATATCCTGGAAAAACTCGATCCGCATTCTGTTTATATTGCCCAGGAAGAAATGGAAGAAGTTTCCCAGAGTATGAAAGGGGATTTTGTAGGCATCGGGATTAACTTTTATATGGTTGGCGATACGATTGCCGTAATCAAGCCAATAGAAAATGGACCATCGGCCAAAGCCGGAATCCAAGCTGGAGACAGGATCTTATTTGCTGGAAAGGACAAGCTCTTTGGAAGAAAAATACATCTGGATACCTTGTTCTCAAAGCTTAAAGGAAACGTAGGTTCTGAAATCCAATTGACGATTTACAGAAAAACACAGGGCAAGAAATTCAATGTTATGGTAAAACGGGATGTCGTTCCTATAAAAAGTGTCGATATTGCCTTGATGTTGGACAAAACTACGGGATACATAAAAATCAATCGTTTTGCCGAAACTACTTATGCGGAATTCAAGAAAGGTTTACTTTCGTTAAAAAAACAAGGAGCCAAAACATTGGTTATAGATGTTCGCGACAACGGTGGAGGCTATCTCGAAAAGGCAGTGGAAATTGCCGATGATTTCTTGAAAAAAGACCAGTTGATTGTTTTTACAAAAAATAAAAAAGGAAGAATCGACAAGACTTTTGCTTCTGAAAAGGGAATCTTCGAAACCGGAACTGTTTTTGTCCTGATAAATGAAAATTCAGCTTCAGCCAGTGAAATTCTAGCAGGAGCATTACAGGATAACGACAGGGCAACTATTGTCGGAAGACGTTCTTTTGGAAAAGGATTGGTGCAGCGTGAAATGGATTTCGGAGATGGTTCGGCCGTTCGCCTGACCGTTGCCCGATATTTTACGCCAACCGGCCGTTCCATTCAAAAGTCCTATAAGGCTGGAAACGAAGATTATTTCAAGGAGTTCGGACATCGTTTCGAGACGGGAGAATTGTATTCAAAAGACAGCATCAAAGTAGCGGATACGATAAAATTCAAAACTCCAAAAGGCAAGATTGTTTACGGCGGCGGCGGAATCGTTCCTGATGTTTTCGTGCCCCTTGAAGTGGAACACGGCCAGGAAAGTATAGCTTATATCATGCAATCGCCAATGGTTGGGAATTTTGTTTTCGAACAATTGGACGAAGACAGGAAATCGTTCAAGGGACTCACGTTCGAGCAATTGCTTGCAAAGATGGAAAAAACCGATTTGTATTTTAATAATTTCAGGACCTATCTCAAGAAAAATGAAATCGATTTGAGCCTGGACAGAAACAAGGAATTGGTGAAAAGATACATCACTGCAGAATTTGCCGGGCAACTATTCGGAGAACAGAAATACTATGAAATTATACTGAAACAGGATGCAATGATAAAGGCGGTTTTGAAGAAGTAAGAACACTTTCATTTAAAAAAAAATAACCCCAAGGAATTTTCTTGGGGTTATTTTTTTATACTATCGTGTGCTTGGGAATGTGTTCCGTTGTTCCATAAGGTCAAGATGTCCGTAGCCACTGAGGCGCCACTTCCTGCAGCTATTGAAAGCTGGCTTCTCCAGCCTGCAAGTGTTCCAGCAACATAAATTCCGTCCGCAACTTTATGGTCGGTATTTTTCAATTGGATACGATTTTTCTCTGGAATTGCCTTCCTGTGAGGTTCAACATATTGCATCAAGCCTTCAATTGCAAAGGTGTTGGAAGCATTTATGGCTACTACAATATTCTGAGTTCGGTAGGATTTTTTATTGGTGACTACCAAGAAATCTGGATATTCACCTTCAATCTTGAGTACTTTTTCATTCGGAATCTGGTGAATGTGAGGATACGCTTCTGCGAGATGCTCTATACTTTCGGCCAATAGTTCCGAACCTAATTTTCCTGCAGGAATCCCGTAAGCATTATTAAATAAAGCTTCTTGAAGATTGGAGCTTTTCTGATGGGTGAAGATTCCGATTTTTTTATCACTTGCAAAAGCCTTGTTTCTAGCAGAACCCAAGACCAATGCACAAGAAATTCCTGAAACGCCACCGCCAATAATTAAAACATCAAACATTCTTAATTGCCTTTTGTTTTTTCTTCAATCATTTTAGACATCCTGAAGATAAGCAGAATGAAAACAGCACAAAATGAAGCTGCAATTCCTATCAATCCAACCAAACTATCTCCAGTGAATAAGCTATCAAAGTCAAGTAGTGTAATGTTGAAAATAATTAGAGCCAAAGCCAAAACTATTAATATGGAAGTGAAAATTTTCATTTATAATATTTTATAGAGAGTGAAATTAGTATTTTTTAATCTAAATGAACAGTGCTTTAACATTAGATGCGAATAATTTAACAGCGATTGCTAAAAGTACGACACCAAAGGTTTTTCGGATAACGCCTAAGCCATTCTTACCCAGCATTTTCTCTATTTTGGAAGAAGATTTCAGTACCGCATATACGAGGATGATATTCAAAAGGATGCCGATGATGATATTGACGGTTTGAAATTGTGCCCTGAGGGACAACAGCGTTGTCATCGTTCCAGCTCCAGCAATCAAAGGAAATGCAATAGGGACAATCGAAGCAGAGCTCGCTTCTTCATCTTTATAAATCCTGATTCCGAGAATCATTTCCAAAGCCAGAAAAAACAATACGAAGGAACCTGCAACTGCAAATGAGTTTACGTCAATGCCAATTAGTTTAAGGATTTCTTCTCCAACAAAAAGAAACACAATCATTATGATTCCTGCCACAAGTGAAGCTTTTTCAGATTCTATATGGCCGTGCTTTGATCGTAAATCAATAATAATTGGAATGCTTCCGATGATATCGATTACTGCGAATAATACCATTCCGACAGTAATCATTTCCTTGAAATCAAAGTTCATAACAGAGGGTGTTTTTCAGACCGCAAAAGTATTTTATTTTATAGAGAAGATTGCTAACTATAAGTTAATTTTTAATGAAGTTTAGCTGTTGAAAATGAGAGGTTTAAAAGATTGATGACAATTCTGAATTCTAAATTCTGAATTCTGAATTCAAATCGTATCTTTGCAAGATGTTTCAACTAGGAAAAACAATTGTCTCCGAAGACATTTTAGAAAAAGATTTTGTGTGCAACCTTTCGGCCTGTAAAGGGGCTTGCTGTGTCGATGGTGATGCGGGAGCTCCACTGTCTGAAGAAGAAACCAAGATCATGGAAGCCATCTATCCAAAGGTAAAGCCGTTTCTTCGCAAGGAAGGAATTGCTGCTATTGAAGCTCAAGGAACTTGGGTTGTAGGTACGGATGGAACACTAGAAACGCCTCTTATAGACGAGAAAGATTGTGCCTATGTCATTTTTGATGGCAAAACCGCGCTTTGCGGAATAGAACAAGCCTACAATCAAGGCTTGGTTGATTGGAAAAAACCTGTTTCCTGTCATTTGTATCCGATTCGGGTTAAAGATTTTACGGAATTCGCCGCGGTAAATTACGACCGCTGGGATATTTGTGATGATGCCTGTTCTCTCGGTAAAGAATTGGAAGTCCCTGTTTACAAATTTGTCAAGGAAGCCTTGATCCGAAAATTCGGTGAAGATTGGTATGCCGAACTTGAAAAAGTGGCCTCCGAACTCAAGAAATAAATAACAGAAAAATAGCATTTATTTTCATTTTCATTTGTAATAAATTCCTATATTCTAAAGCACTTCGCGTTATTTTTTTATTTTTAAAATATTGATTTTCAGTATTTTATAATTTGTATGAAAACGTCTCATAAATTTTATCGTTGTTAAAAACTATTCTAAATTGTGGATAAGTTTGGCTTTCATTTAACACAAGAAATCGCAATCTTTGTATCACGCTTTATGTCAGAAATTAATCTTCATAATTCAATAAAAGTCAGCCTCATATGTCATCAATAGAACCAATTTTACAAGAGAACAAAGACCGTTTCGTAATTTTTCCTATCAAGCACCACGATATTTGGGAATGGTATAAGAAAATGGAAGCCAGTTTTTGGACTGCTGAAGAAATTGATCTTCATCAAGATTTGAATGACTGGAACAATAAATTGAGCGAGGACGAAAAATATTTCATCAAGCATATCTTGGCTTTTTTTGCTGCTTCTGATGGAATTGTAAATGAAAATCTAGCAGAGAATTTTGTGAATGAGGTGCAATATGCCGAAGCGAAATTTTTCTATGGTTTCCAGATCATGATGGAAAACATCCACAGTGAAACCTATTCGCTTCTGATTGATACTTATGTAAAGGATGAAGTGGAAAAAGACCAATTGTTTCACGCCTTGGAAGTGTTTCCGGCAATTCGTAAAAAAGCAGATTGGGCTTTGAAATGGATTGAATCGGATTCATTTGCTGAAAGATTGATTGCTTTTGCTGCCGTTGAAGGAATTTTCTTTTCGGGTGCATTTTGTTCTATATATTGGTTGAAAAAGCGTGGCTTGATGCCAGGATTGACCTTCTCTAACGAATTGATTTCCCGTGACGAAGGTGTTCATTGCGATTTTGCGGTGCATTTGCACAACCACCACTTGATAAACAAAGTTTCAAAAGCTAGGATCAAGGAAATCATCGTTGAAGCCTTGGATATTGAAAGAGAATTTGTAACAGAATCTTTGCCGGTCAGCTTGATTGGAATGAATGCGACCTTGATGACGCAATATTTAGAGTTTGTAACCGACCGATTATTGGTCGAGCTGCAATGCGAAAGAGTGTATAATGCTTCAAATCCTTTTGATTTCATGGACATGATTTCGCTTCAAGGAAAAACAAACTTCTTTGAGAAAAGGGTTTCCGAATACCAAAAAGCAGGCGTTATGAACAGTGGAACTGCGAACGATAGTGATTCGCAAAAAATCAGTTTCGACGCCGATTTCTAAATTTCTGCCACAAATCCCGAAATTTTGGGAGTTAAGAAGCAAAGAAATCAAGATACTTTGCGTTAAGTAATATCGTGGAATTTAAAGATTGCAACCCCAGCGGGATTAGCTTTAAAAAATAAAATAAAAACTTACAGAGTAGGTAAAGTAGAGAACTTTGCGACTTTGTGCCTTTGCGGCAAAATATATTTACAAATAACCCGAAACCAGGAAAGGGATTTTCTGTTTTCATAAACTAAAAGAAGCTTATGTATGTAGTAAAGAGAGACGGCAAGAAAGAGCCGGTAATGTTCGACAAGATTACTGAAAGGATTAAAAAACTATGTTACGGGCTGAATCATTTAGTTGATCCTGTTAAGGTTGCAATGCGCGTTATTGAAGGTTTGTATGATGGTGTTTCAACATCTGAATTGGATAACCTTGCAGCAGAAACGGCAGCGGCAATGACCATTACACATCCAGATTATGCACAGTTGGCGGCACGTATTGCCATTTCCAACTTGCACTCCAATACCAAGAAATCATTCTCGGAAACAATGAACGACATGTATCATTATGTCAATCCGAGAACCAACAAGCTTTCGCCATTATTGTCGGATGAGGTGTATGAATCCATTATGGAAAATGCAGAATTCTTGGATTCGCACGTGATCTATACAAGAGATTTCAATTACGATTACTTCGGATTTAAAACCTTGGAGCGTTCGTATTTGCTGAAAATAAACGGAAAAATCGTTGAAAGGCCGCAGCATATGCTGATGCGTGTTGCTGTTGGAATTCACTTGAACGACCTTGAAGCTGTGATTGAAACCTACGACTTGATGTCGAAAAAGTTCTTTACACACGCAACACCTACACTTTTCAATTCAGGAACACCAAAACCACAGATGTCCTCTTGTTTTCTTCTGACGATGAAAGACGACAGTATTGATGGGATTTACGATACCTTGAAACAAACTGCAAAAATCTCGCAATCTGCTGGAGGAATTGGTTTGGCAATCCACAATGTCAGGGCTACAGGTTCTTACATCAGCGGAACAAACGGAACTTCTAACGGAATTGTACCGATGCTGCGTGTTTACGACATGACAGCTCGTTACGTAGACCAAGGTGGTGGAAAAAGAAAAGGAAGCTTTGCGATTTACATCGAACCTTGGCATGCTGATATTTTCGATTTCCTTGATTTGAGGAAAAACCACGGCAAGGAAGAAATGAGAACCAGGGATTTGTTCCTGGGGATGTGGATTCCGGATTTGTTCATGAAACGTGTACAGGAAGATTCAACGTGGACGTTGATGTGTCCTAACGAATGTCCAGGATTGAGCGAATCGCACAGTGAAGTTTTTGAAGCCTTGTATTTGAAATATGAAGCAGAAGGAAAAGGAAGAAAAACCATCAAGGCGAGAGAAATCTGGGAGAAGATAATGGAATCTCAAGTAGAGACCGGACTTCCGTATATGTTGTACAAGGATGCGGCAAACAGGAAATCAAACCAGAAGAATCTTGGAACCATCCGTTCGTCTAATTTGTGTACGGAAATCATTGAATATACTTCTCCGGATGAGGTTGCGGTTTGCAACCTTGCTTCGATTTCACTTCCAATGTTTGTGGAAAATGGGGAATTCAACCATCAAAAATTATACGACGTGACCAAACGCGTTACGTTGAACTTGAATAAAGTAATCGACAGGAATTACTATCCTGTAATTGAAGCTGAAAATTCAAACAAGCGTCACAGGCCGGTTGGTTTGGGTGTTCAAGGTTTGGCCGATGCTTTCATTATGTTGAGAATGCCTTTTACAAGTGATGAGGCCAAGAAATTGAACCAGGAGATTTTCGAAACGCTTTATTTTGCAGCGGTAACTTCTTCTATGGAATCTGCAAAAGTGGAAGGGCCTTATTCTTCTTACGAAGGTTCGCCAATTTCACAAGGAGAATTCCAATACAACCTTTGGGGATTGAAAGATTCAGATTTATCAGGTCGTTGGGATTGGGCTTCCTTGAGAAAGGAAGTTTTGGAGCACGGTGTTAGAAATTCACTTTTGGTGGCGCCAATGCCAACCGCTTCAACGTCCCAAATCCTTGGAAATAACGAAGCTTTTGAACCTTATACTTCTAATATTTATACAAGAAGAACACTTTCTGGAGAGTTTATCGTGGTAAACAAGCACCTTTTGGAAGACCTTGTAAAAAGAGGATTGTGGAACGAAAACTTGAAGCAGGAAATCATGCGTCATAACGGTTCTGTTCAAAACATCGATGTGATTCCTGAAGACTTAAAAGAGCTTTACAAGACGGTTTGGGAAATGTCTATGAAGGACATTCTTGACATGTCGCGTCAGAGAGGTTATTTTGTTGATCAATCGCAATCGTTGAACTTGTTCATGCAAGATGCCAATTATGCGAAATTAACATCAATGCATTTCTATGCTTGGCAATCAGGATTGAAAACAGGAATGTACTATTTGAGAACTAAATCAGCGGTTGATGCCATCAAATTTACATTGAACAATGATAAGAAGGTAGAACCAATTCCGGTTCAAGAACCAGTAGAAGTTTTAAATATGGTTCAAGAACCAGTTGCTCCAATTGCAGTGGATGAGTTCAAGGCAATGCTGGCAAGAGCACAATCTGCTGAACCGGACGATTGTGAGATGTGCGGTTCATAATAAATTAAAGTTACAAAGTTTAAAATAGGAAAACAGCTGTCAAATGACGGCTGTTTTTTATTTTATTTATTTTTGTAAATTTGTATTTCTAATATTTAGAGCTATGGATATTACAGTTGAAAAGAGCAATATTCTTAAATGGATAAAAGGGTTGACTGATGAAAAAATCATTGAGAAAATCCTTGATTTGAAAGGAAAAAATGAGTTTTTGTCCATCGAAAATCAATTAATCCAAGAAGGATTGAACGATATTGAGGAAGGAAATATTTCTTCAGATGCAGAAGTGCAACTTCGCTTCAAAGAAAGATTTTCCAAAAAATGAATATTATTTGGACGAAAACAGCCGAAATTACCCTAAATGAAATTATAGATTATATCGAAAATGATTTCGGAATCTTAGTTTCAGAAGATTATTATTCGGATGTTGTTGAAACAATTAAGGATATTAAAAATCTTCCTGAATTATTTCCGATTTATGAACCTAGAACCGATACAAGAAAAGCAGTCATCAATAAAAAGACGATTCTATATTATAAAATTTCTGATGATAAAATCTATTTACTTGCGTTTTACGATGTAAGAAAAAATGCGCATAAGCTTTAAAGTCCTTCAATTTTTGAAGGCTTTTTTTTAACCACAACAATACCTCTTCGTATATTTGCATCAAAATTAAGAAAGCTTGAGTCTATTATATTTTAGAGATAGGGAGAATGTTGATTTGGAAAACGTTTTTTTTGAACATTCCGTTTCCGAACAGATCCAGCAATTCCTGAAGGAGCATCAGTTTTCTGAAATACTTCAACAGTATGAACTTCCTGTAGCCAACAAGATTTTATTGTATGGAAAAACAGGCTGTGGGAAGACCATGACGGCAAAAGCCATTGCAAAAAAGCTGAACAAGAACATCTTTATTGTCAATCTTGCTTCGGTTGTTTCCTCAAAATTGGGAGAAACGGCCAAGAATGTCCAAAGCATTTTTAAGGAATCCAATTATGAGAATTCGGTCTTGTTCTTTGATGAATTTGATTCGCTGGGACAGATCCGGGATTATGACAACAAGGACAGCAGCGAGATGAAACGTGTTGTAAACGCCATCCTACAATTGATTGATAATTTTCCCAAGAATTCCATCCTGATTGCCGCTACAAATCAACTCCAGATGATTGACGAGGCATTGATCAGAAGGTTTGAATTGCGGCTTGAATTTGCCTTGCCCTCAAAAATTGTACTGGAAGCTTTTTATGACAAGTTACTGTCTAAATTCCCTCCAAGATACCAGAATGTCGATAGAGTCTATGGAATTTCGTTTTCTGAAGCGAAAGACCTTATCTTTAGACAAGTCAAAAACAACATCATTTCAGACGAGATGAACAAACTAAACTAAAAACACGAATTAAAATGTCAAAAGAAAAAGGAGTTTATACGGGAATAATTGAACAGGATGCCGACGGAAATTTTTTCTGTGGGGAATATTTATTGGATTACCAATACACGGTTGCCAATTTTAAACTGGGAGACGAAATCAACATCAAGACGGTTATCGTAAACCCAAGCGACAGGAGCTACAATCAATATCCAAAAAAATCAAGAAACTTTTTTCTATCCAACGAAAAAGAATAGCTATGCCATACAAAAAACCATTTTCAGTAGATGAGGAAATAATGGCTTCAGGTTGGCAACGATTTGGAAATTATGTAGTGGATATGATTTTCATCTACATCATTATTATTCTTTTGTTTATTTTTTTTGGGCTAATTTCATCCTTTTTTGATTCAAATGAATTTATGGAATGGCTGGACAATATGGGTGATTTAGAGTTTTATTTAATCTTTTCATCACTCGTACTTATATATTTTATTTTCTTTGAAACAATAACTTCAAGGTCTTTGTCCAAATACATTACTGGAACAATCGTAGTTTTCGAAGATGGTTCAAAACCTGACTTTGGAACAATTACCAAAAGAACTTTATGCAGGTTCATACCTCTTGATGCACTTTCTTTTTTTGCAAGTGATGCAAGAGGCTGGCACGATTCCATTTCTGATACTTATGTTGTAAGCAAGAAAGGCTTGGAAACAAAAATGAAATTATTTACTGAATTGGAGGAAATTGGTAGTACCCAAGAGTAATCTTCAATCAAAAATCAAAAATCCAATGATGCACTGGGAACAACTTTTATCCTTGAAACGCCAAGGCGACAAAGGCAAGAGACTACGGAAAGAACAAGACGACACGCGACTTGGTTTTGAAGTGGATTACGACCGTATTATCTTTTCGTCGGCTTTCAGGAGCCTGCAGGACAAGACGCAGGTTATTCCGCTTTCCAAGACTGATTTCGTGCATACGCGTCTGACGCATAGTTTGGAAGTTTCCGTTGTAGGCCGTTCCATCGGAAGATTGGTTGGTAAAAGAATCATTGAGAAATATCCGCACCTTCAAGCAATTCACGGCTACCAAGCCAATGATTTCGGAGCAATTGTGGCTGCCGCTTCACTATCGCACGATATTGGAAATCCACCTTTTGGGCATTCTGGCGAGAAAGCAATTGGTGAATATTTCAAGATAGGAAACGGAAAACAATTCAAAGACCAGCTTGCTCCAAAAGAATGGCAGGATTTGATAGATTTTGAAGGAAATGCAAACGGATTGTATGTTTTAACTGGAACCCGACCAGGTGTTTCAGGAGGACTGAGGTTGACGTATGCAACTTTGGGAGCCTTTATGAAATACCCGAAAGAATCACTTCCCAAGAAACCAACCCAGGACATATCGGACAAGAAATATGGTTTCTTCCAATCGGATAAGACGTTTTTCCAGGAAGTTGCCGAAGAGTTGGGAATGATCAAAAAGACAGGAAATGACATTGCGTTTCAAAGGCATCCTTTGGCATTCTTGGTGGAAGCAGCCGATGATATCTGCTACACGATTATTGACTTTGAAGACGGAATAAACCTAGGCTTGGTATCGGAAGATTTTGCCTTGGAATACTTGATCAATCTGGTAAAGGATAGCATTGATACCTCTAAATTCAATCAACTGGAAACCAAAGAAGATAGGATCAGTTATTTGAGAGCCTTGGCCATCGGAAGCTTGATCAACGATGCGGTAAAGGTTTTTATCGAAAACGAGGAAGCTATCTTGAAAGGAGAATTCCATTCCGCCTTGACGGATAAAAGCAAGTATAAGGTGCAGATGGATGACATCATCAAATTGAGCGTCAAAAACATCTACCAGAGCAGGGAAGTCGTTGAAAAGGAAGTGGTGGGTTATCAGATCATCCAGACCTTGTTGGATAAATTCATCACGGCTTTCAACAATAAATCAAATGGAGAAATGTCCAATTATGATAAGCTGCTTATGAAAATGCTGCCTGAAAAATTCCACGAGGAAAAGGATGATCTATACAAGAGATTGCTCCATATCTGCCACTATGTATCGTTGCTGACCGATGGGAATGCATTGGAATTGTTCGAAACAATAAACGGAAGAAAGAAGTTATAAAGCAATTATAAAATATTTTACCAGATAAGGCATTAAAGATCATAAAAACAGGGATCTTTAATGCCTTATCTGGTATAAAGTATTTATTGTTTTTAAAATAGATTCCCTGCAATTAAAAATTATATACCAAGCCCACACCAATCATCTGTTTCAACTGGATCTTCGGACCAACAGTAACTTGCTGTCCGGCAACTTCCTCCTTGGCCTTGATGTCATCGTCATAGATAACATGGATGCCAATGTTGGCCTTTACATATTTATTTACAACCAGATCAAGCTGGGCTTGCCAGTCAACATCAATGTTTCCAAAATGATTCAGATAGTCGGAATATAAGCTCAATCGGTTTTCAAAAATGATGTTCTTGAATACTTCTCTTTTGAAATGGCTTGTGACCAAGAAACCAAGTTCGGTTCGTGATTTGCTGCCTTCCCGAATAAGGACATTGTCAGCATCATATACCGCTTTGGTAACTCCAAAAGCACCCTGATTGGCCAATCTCTGGTCGAGAACCAAGGTGTTTTTCATTGTCAGTGGAGAAATATAAACATTTATCTGATCTTTCTTGTTCGAATATTCTGCTCCAACTCCCAGGAAAGTATAAGCTGGTGCAAATGGTTTTGAAATGGCAATTGTAGTATTCGGATAGGCATAACCATTGGTAAACTGCGTATTGAAATTGAATTTTGCAGAATGGTACCAATTCGAAATCGTATCCCTTCTGTATCCAAAAGTCGAATTGAATTGAAGAGCATCATCCGTTTTACGCCATTCAACACCGTCTTGCTTGTTCACGCCATAACGGATGATAAGCTCATTGCCCCATTTGTAGTTGTCGCGGTTGTAGATTCGGGTGAAATTCCCCTTTACCAATCCGGAAACAGAACTTACACCACCGGCACTCCAGTTGACAAAAGCAATCTCGCTAAGGTCAAAGCCGATGCTGTTTTTCTTTTCCCAATAGGATTTTTTCACCTTTATAGTGTCGGTAACAGTCGTAATAATGATGATGCTGTCCTTGGTAACGACCTTTGTGCTATCGGTGGTTTGAGAAAAAGCGGTAAACGAAAAAGTCAGGACAAGGAGCCAAATGATATAGTGATATAGTTTCATTTCAGGGTCAGTAGAATTGATTTGCAAAAATCAACAATTTCAATAACTTGTAAAAAGATTTTCTAAACTTTTTACATCAATCTTGCTATAACGTTGTAATTCTTCCACTGTTCCGTGTTCGATAAATTCATCAGGGATTCCTAACAGTTTAATTGTTGAAGTATAATCGTGTCGTGCAGAAAATTCGGTGATAGCGCTTCCGAAACCGCCAGAAATCGCACCATCTTCAATCGTAATGATATGCTGGAAAGCATTGAAAATCTCGTGCAATACTTTTTCATCCAAAGGCTTTACGAATGGAAAGTCATAGTGTGCGAATTGATTTGGATTTTTTATTCCGGCCAAAGCCAAAGTGACGTTGTTGCCAATAAAGCCATTTGAAAGTATGGCCACATTCTTGCCTTCCTTCAATCGTCCGGCTTTTCCAATTTCAATTCCTCGGTACGGTTGTATCCAATCCGTATTCAATCCGCGACCGCGGGGATAACGAATCGCAATCGGATGTTCCAAGCCTAATTGGGCGGTATATAAGATATTTCTCAAGTCAATTTCATTCATCGGGGCATAAACAAGCATATTCGGAATGCATCGCAGATAGGCAATGTCAAAAACACCGTGATGTGTGGCACCATCCTCTCCAACCAATCCGGCCCTGTCCAGGCAAAAAATTACGGGAAGATCTTGCAAAGCCACATCGTGGATCACTTGGTCGTAGGCCCTTTGTAAAAAAGTCGAATAGATGTTACAATAGACAATCATCCCTTGGGTTGCCATTCCGGCTGATAAGGTAACAGCGTGCTGTTCGGCAATTCCTACGTCAAAGGCGCGCTCTGGAAAGGCATCCATCATAAATTTCAACGAACTTCCGGAAGGCATTGCAGGCGTGATGCCAATAATCTTTTCGTTATTTCTTGCCAGATCCAAAACGGTCAAGCCAAAGACATCCTGGAATTTCGGCGGCAGGTCTTCTTCAAATTTCGGAATGATCTCACCTGTTAATTTGTCGAATTTTCCTGGAGCGTGGTATTTTACCTGATCCTTTTCGGCTTGTTCCAGGCCTTTTCCCTTTGTAGTGATGATATGAAGGAACTTTGGGCCTTTCGTGTTCTTCAGTCGTTTCAATTCCTTGATTATTGCAAAGATATCGTGTCCGTCGATCGGACCTGAATAATCAAAATTCAGCGACTTGATCATGTTGTTCTGCCTCGGGTTTTTTCCTGATTTAACAGCCGTCAGGTAATTTTTCAAGGCACCAACGCTTGGGTCGATCCCGATGGCATTGTCGTTTAAAATGACCAATAGATTCGCATCCGTGACCCCGGCATGATTCAATCCTTCAAATGCCATTCCAGAAGCAATCGAGGCATCGCCAACAACAGCAATGTGGTTTTTTTCAAAAGCACCTTTCAAATTGGAGGCAATTGCCATTCCCAAGGCGGCGGAAATCGCAGTAGAGGAGTGGCCTACGCCAAAAGTATCGTATTCGCTTTCACTTCTTTTGGGGAATCCTGAAATTCCTCCGAGTTGCCTGTTGGTGTGGAAGTTGTCTTTTCTGCCGGTCAGGATTTTATGTCCATATGCCTGATGGCCTACATCCCATACCAGCAAATCTTCGGGTGTCTTAAACACATAATGCAAGGCAATCGTCAATTCTATAACTCCCAGGCTCGCACCCAGATGCCCTTCCTTTACCGAAACAACATCAATGATGAAATCACGCAGCTCTTTTGCAAGTTGCGGCAATTCCGTTTCGGGAATAAGGCGTAGTTCTTCGGGAGAATTGATATGTGAAAGTAAATTGCGGTTCATAGCGTCCAATAGAAAGGCAAATTTACATTATTAAAATCGGATTTTTATTTTTCTTCTTTTTTTAAGGAGTCTTTCTCGCTAATTATGACAGCTCCGGTAAGGACGATTGGAGTATGGCTCTTTTTAGACTGGGATGTATTTTTGGATGTTGATTTGGTTTTGCCTGTAACTTTTGGAACTACAAATTTAACTTCATCAATTTTAGGACTTGAAGGAGGGACGGCTGTTTTTCTATCTGGATTCAAACTGTCAGGAGGAATCAGCAATCCGATGGTAGTAGCTTCGTGATCAATACTGTCTTCAATAATTTCAACCCTGTCAATTTTTTGCTTTTCGCCATTCTTGTCTGAACAGCTGAACAGGCTAGTTCCCATTGCCAGTAATAGCGCAAGGAGAAATATCTTCTGAAACTGTACCTGGGAGAATAGGATTTGTTGTGGGATCTGGATGGTAATGGTATTCAATTGTGTCTGATTGAATCTTCCGCAAACTTTCTTTCCTTGGTTCTCCAATAGATAATTTTGGATTTCTGAAGGTGACCTGTTTGTGAAATCGACTACATTTTTCATACAGCTGCCACAAAACCTTCCACTTTCACCAGGCATCATTCCATCCCAGTTTTCACCACAAGGTTTCGGGATTTCAATCTTGTATTTTGTTTCCATAGTCAAGTATCGATTTTAAAGATAACGGAAAACAAGATCAAAAACGTATTTTTGTGCCATGGAAAACATCTTCACCGACGAATATTTTATGAAAAAAGCCCTGCAGGAAGCCGAAATGGCTTTTGAGAAAGGCGAGATTCCTGTCGGAGCATTGGTTGTGGTTGATGACAAGATCATAGCCAGGACGCACAATCTGACTGAAATGTTGAACGATGTTACGGCCCATGCCGAAATGCAGGCCATTACTTCGGCTGCAAATTTCCTTGGAGGGAAATACCTGAAAAATTGCACGCTCTATGTGACTTTGGAGCCTTGCCAGATGTGTGCCGGAGCCTTGTATTGGAGCCAGATTTCTAAAATTGTCTTTGGAGCAAGCGATGAACAGAGAGGTTTTGAAAAAATGGGTACCCAGATTCATCCCAAGACAACAATTGTTAGAGGTGTCCTGGCTGAAGAAGCGGGAGCATTGATGAAAAGATTTTTTCTTGAGAGAAGAAAGAACTAGCGTTTTATTTTCAATACTGTTACCTTCTGATCGGCTACAATTGCAGGAAAATCTATCGTAATCTCTTTTCCTTTTTTAGAGAAATTTCCCTTTGTGATCTTGTAATTTCCTGCTTTTCCCTTGCAATAACACCAAACTCCAAATAACATTTTAGCATTTTGAAGTTCCGTGTCGGTTAATTTAAGATCCGTTTCGGAATTGTCAATCTCAAAGACAACTTCTTCCCTGTAGCCTGCATCTTGGTATTGATTGTCTGTTTTTAATTTATACGTATAGCGATAGGTTGTTTTTTGGGAATTATCCTCCAACTCGTAATAAATTCCTCCAAGTGTATCATCTTTTACTGCCATACTTTTGCCTGGCAGCACTTCCAGAGCACAATCAATATTCTCCGGACAAGAGGTCAGAATTTGTGATCTTGAATTTTTATGATCCTCAGAAACTGTCTTTTTGGAATTGCAGCAGGATAAGGCTGTCCAGAAAACGACTGATAAAAGAATTGCTTTTTTCATAATGAAAGTATTTGCTTGAAGACCGCAAAAGAGGAGCCGTTATTTTCCGTTAAAGCTGTTCATGGTATTTTCAAGTCCAGCAGTTCCAAAGGATTTTATGATTTCTGAAGCTAGTTCCAGTCTTTCAGGAAGTGCTGCTTTTTCAGTCTCGTCCCATTCGCCCAATACATAATCTACCTGTTGTCCTTTTTTGAATTCGTCACTAATGCCAAAGCGGAAACGGGCATAATTTTGCGTGTTCAAGACCAGGTTGGTATTCTTTAAACCGTTATGGCCACCATCGCTTCCTTTTGGCTTGATGCGGATGGTTCCGAAAGAAAGGTTCAAATCGTCTGTAATGACCAATATGTTTTCCAATGGGATATTTTCCTTGTCCATCCAGAATTTTATGGCTTTCCCGGAAAGGTTCATATAGGTATTCGGTTTTAAAAGGAGGAAGGTACGGCCCTTGAATTTATATTCGGCCAGGCTGCCCAGTTTTACGGTTTCGAAAGTGAGTGCTTCTTTCCTGGCAAGAAAGTCTAAAACTTTAAAACCGATATTGTGACGCGTATTGACATATTCTGCTCCAATGTTGCCTAGGCCAACGATCAAGAATTTCTTCATTGGGTCTGTGTTTGCTGTGATTTTTGTTTCTTGTTTCTGGAATAATCGGGTTAACCATTTCATTCTTCAAAAGTAATTATAATTTCAAAAAGGGAATACGTTTTTCTGCCACAGATTTAAAAGGATTTGCTGATGAAGTGCTTTTCTCCCTTCTCGCCTTCCATCAAAAAAAAAGCACCAGTTTTGAGGCTGGTGCTTTTTGTAATATAAGGGTAAGATTATTTTTTCTTTCCTTTTGCAGGAGCTTTCGCTGCTTTTGCTGCTTCCTGGGCTGCTTTCATAGCTGCACGAGAAATTCTTACTTGAGCCACAACGGTGTTCTCCGGGTGAAGTAATTTGTAGTCGTCTGCAACAAGTTTCGTTACATACAATTTGTTACCCATTTCAAGTTCAGAAATGTTTGCTTCAACAAAATCCGGAAGGTTTTTAGGTAAAGCCTTAACTTTCAATCTACGTGTGTTCAAACGTAGCACACCTCCTAAAAGTACACCTGGAGAAACTCCTGTTACTTTAACTGGAACTTCCATAGTGATTTCTTTGTCATCATGTAATTGGAAGAAGTCAATGTGTAAGATTTTGTCCGATACAGGGTGCACCTGGATGTCTTGCAAAATTGCATTAAACTTTTTACCACCTTCAAGGTCGATCTCAACTGTGTGAGCGTTTGGAGTGTAAACCAAACCTTTGAATGCTTTTTCATCTGCTGAAAAATGAACTGGTTGATCTCCTCCGTATAAAACGCAAGGAACCGCTCCAGCATTACGTAAGGCTTTAGTAGCTACTTTGCCCACGCTTTCTCTTTCTGATCCTTTAATTGTAATCGATTTCATTGTAAAAATATATAATTAATAATAATAATTCTGCTTTAGGCATAAGCCAGGCTTTATGCGATATCCAGAGTTTGCAACTTGATGCTGTCTTACATCAAGAATTTTCCACTGATGGAGTTGTTGTGTTGCACCATCTGCATTACTTCTGCAAAAAGCGGAGCACAGCTTACAACCCTGATTTTCTTTGATTCTTTCTTTAACGGAATAGAATCGGTAACAATTAATTCCAATAATTTGGAATTTTCAATTTTTTCGTAGGCTTCTCCCGATAGTATTGGATGCGTACAAATGGCGCGAACGCTCAATGCTCCTTTTTCCATCATCAAATCGGCGGCTTTCGCCAAAGTGCCTCCGGTGTCGATCATATCATCTACAAGGATGACGTTTCTTCCTTTTACTTCTCCGATCAGCTCCATCGATTCGATTACGTTGGCCGCTTTTCTTTGCTTGTAACAAATCACCACGTCCGATTCCAAGAATTTGGAATAGGCATAGGCTCTTTTTGAACCTCCCATATCCGGTGATGCAATCGTCAAGTTTTCAAGTCCTAAACTTTTCACATACGGCAGGAATATTGTTGATGCAAACAGGTGATCTACTGGTTTTTCAAAAAATCCTTGGATCTGGTCTGCATGTAAATCCATTGTCATGATACGAGTTGCTCCTGCAGCTTCTAGTAATTTTGCTACTAGCTTTGCTCCAATCGGAACACGTGGCTTGTCTTTTCTGTCTTGACGGGCCCATCCAAAATAAGGTATGACAGCCGTAATGTGTCGTGCTGAAGCTCTTTTGGCAGCATCAATCATCAGTAAAAGTTCCATCAGGTTGTCGCTACTTGGAAAAGTAGAACACACAAGAAATACTCTTAATCCTCTGATCGATTCCTCGAAAGACGGTTGGAATTCACCATCGCTGTATTTTGAGAACGTAACTTTACCTAGCGGAACTCCGTAGCTTTTGGCTATCTGTTCTGCCAAATATACACTTTGAGAACATGCAAATATTTTTGCTTCCGGTTCTTGGTGTGGCATTTTAATTAGTTGTTTAGTAGTTAGTTAGTGTTGTGTCGCCGAAACGAGGTGCAAATTTAGGAATAAAAATGAACTCTGAAAGGAAAATTTCGAGTATTTTTTTTAGAATATGTAAAATAATTTTTTACATTTGCACCGTGTTAAAGGAATCAGTGTTACAATTGGTTCTATTGCGATGAAGCTGTCGCTTCTTCGTCTGCTAAGCCCGGATGGCGGAATTGGTAGACGCGCTGGTCTCAAACACCTGTGGGAAACCGTGCCGGTTCGACTCCGGCTCCGGGTACAAAAGCCTCTTCGAAAGAAGAGGCTTTTTTGTTTTTTAGATATTATCCAAAATGTTCTTGACAGTTGTCCTAAAAGTGCAAATCTTTACGACATTACCACAACAGTAAAATTCTCCCAAGGCTGTAAATTTGTACCATAGAACAGGGAAATTATCTTCACTGTCAATTCATTAAAAAACAACGGTTATGTTTGGTAAAGGAACAAAGGCATACAGCATCTTTACAGGTGCCTGCCCAAAATGCCACGGCGATCATATGTATGTGAACAAGAATCCATACGCCTTGACGGAAACAATGAAGATGCACGATACATGCAGCAATTGCGGTTTCCGGTACAAGGTGGAACCCAACTTCTTTTTTGGAGCCATGTTTGTAAGCTATGCCGTTTCCGTATTCACCGGGATACTGATTTTCCTGCTTTGTTATTTTGGTTTTAAAATGAACCTGCTCCATATCTTTATTGCAATATTTGCGGGGTTGATCGTGCTGATGCCTGTCATCACCCGTATTTCAAGGAACATCTACATCAATATATTTGTGGGCTATGACAAGGAGGCTGGAAAAAAGAATGTTCCGGCATGATGACTTTTAAAAAAGCACTTTCCTTGTGACGGTTGCATTATTGGCTAATTGCACCTTTACGATCAGCGTTTGCCTGTCGCAACCAATATCTGAAGCCCGGAAGTGATTGCTGTTGATCTTGTCCTGGTAGAAAACGGTTCTTCCCAGGATGTCATAGATTGTAATCGTGCTGATGTTTTCCAGCGCTGCCCTTATATTCAATTGGTTTTTATCTTTTGAGATTATAACGCCTGCCATTATTTCTTCAAGTGCTGGATTGGCCAGTGTCTGGTGGGGAACATACCGCAATACGAAACGATTGTTGAAAGTGCCCGGAACAGTAGTAAATACATAGTCAGATGCTTTCAGATCATGAATGATATTCAAATGCAAATCTTCCAGATAGATATCCTGGCCTTCAAACAATCCGTCGTAATGATCGATGCTGATTTTCAAGGTCCCCGTCAAGGAAGTCTTGTATCCCAATGGAACCTGGTCCTGGTTGTTGAAGGGCAGTGCACGGCCCTGGATGACAAGATTCTTGTTTTCCGCAATGGAGTATAAACTTACCTTGTTGCCTCCGAAATGATCTCCGTCATACCCCCAATCCAATCCATTTGTTGCATCCTGAATATAACCCACCAAGGTTTGATTGAAGGCATCTTGTCCGGTAAGATTCAGCCATATCCTGTGTTTTCCAGTGAGCTCCCAATTGTTGACTGGTTCAGAAAGGGCAGGCTTGAAGAACTGGTTGTTGTTTGCGGTAACACGCATGGAATTATCAAACACCGCATCCCCTGAAGCAATTCCTTTTACAAAGAAAGCTTGCGCGGAAGCCAGAAATGCATCCGGTACCGCACCCCCAGAGCTTGCGGCTGTCGTGGCTGTTGAACCGCTAAAGTTGAATGTGGCATAATCATTCGGGCTATAGGCAAAGATTCCTGTAGTACCTGTCTCCTGAATTTGCGTATTATGGGTCCATAAATAGATGGTTCCATCGAGGAGGGTATTGTTGCGGGACAGGAAGGTTTCTATGTTAATGGCTGATGGATAGGGGTTTCCCAGCAGGTTCCATTTGTTTTCTGTTGCAGAACCTGTAACGGGATGTTCTATGATTCCGTTATTGGGCTTTCCGATAAAGCTTGCACCATATATTTGTGCGGCGGCACCAACTTGTCCTTGAACATCAAAATTTTGCGGCGCGCGGACACTATAACCTGTTCCGGGATGCATCACTTCATTTCCTTGATGGATGACCTGCCATGCAGGTGTTGCGGCATCGTGCCCCCATTTGAAGAACTTGTCGAACAATGTTCCAGGCGACAAGCTGTTCGTGGAATTGCTGCCTAATTTGAAACCTGAATCCAACGTCAGGGGTGAGCTCCAATAGGTAAAGTCATGGCGGAAAACAGGCAGGGTATTTCTTTTCAGGATAATGGTTCCTGCATTTGTTGCCATATCATTATGTTGTACCAGGCTTGAGCTGTCTTCCAATACGATGGTTCCCTCGTTTCTCAGGTCACTTTGAAGGTCAATGTAATGTCCTGATGCAATTGTCAAGGTCTTATCCATGGCGACTTCACATTCACACCCGTCAAAGGAACCATTTGCCTGGGAGTCATAATCCTCACTGATGATGGCCACTTCCGAAGCTGTCGGAGGTGTTCCATCTCCGCTCCAAATGGATCCATTCCATATCTTTCTGGATTTCCTTCTTGCCTTCAGTTCGATGTCGTCAATCGCCCAGATTTCATTGGGATCGTTATTCAATAGGATGATTCTTATCCTGAGTGCCTCCACGAGAGGCAGGTTGGTTATTTCCAAGCTGCTGTAACCGTCGGTTGTCCTGTAGCCGCCACCTGCGGGTTTAAACTGGTTTTCCGCGATTCCGTTACCATCGTATACCGTTGTTCCGGATGCAGCTCCGCTCGCAAAGCTCCATTTGGCATTGTTGTTTCCGTTCAAGGTAATTTCTTCAGTCCATGTCACACCATTGTCCTTGCTGATGCTGATTCTTATGTAATCCGGATTGTCCAAACCTGAAGTGGTCGATACGCTAGAAAAGGCACCAGTCCTCAAGGACAAGCTCACATCGGCCAGATTGGAAGTATCGATTGCATCAAGGATGATTGCTGCATTTGCGTTATTGACCTGGAGGCTTTTTGCTCCAATGAACATATCGGAGTTTCCACCATCACCAGATGCACCATAAGCATTTCCCCCGCTTATTGCAGCTCCTGCCGGAAGGGGTGTGCCGTATCCCCAAATAGGTGCTGCAGGAACGTCTTCGAAATCCTGGAGGGCGATGGTTTCCAAGGCACCAAAACTGCATTCGATATAGTCAATTCCTTGTCCCTGGATGTCAAATGTATAAGAACCTTCATCAGGGTCATTGCTTGCAATTGTAACCGTGGCGGTTCGGATTCCAGGTCCTGTAGGCGTGAATCTTATTACCAGATAAGTAGTTCCTCCAACCAAGACAGGTGAAACAGGTGCTGTCGTGACACTGAAATCAAATGCGTGGATACCGCTGATAATTACATTCCCAATTTCAAGGATGCCTTTTGCACCAGCAACATTCTGGATCAGGAAAGTACTTGATCTTGTGGCAGGATTGCTTCCGAAATCTGTAAAATCATCCGGAATTGGTATACTGGCTCCAGAAGGAATGTTTACATTATTCCCTACCACGTTTATTTCAGGAGCACCCAGCGGATATCCAGCCGATATGTAATTTGTATCTGCACTTGTAGCGCCTTCCGCCACGATGAGATCCAAAGTATTGGGAGTTGTTCCGATTGCTGTTGTACCTTCCGTCCATTGGATCCCGTTCCACCTTCCTGGAATGGCATTCCCTTCGACTCCTGCCACATCATAATTGCTCGGAGTTGCGTGGTATTTTCCTGAAAAGGTATAAGCAGCAGTACCGGTAATTCCTGTTGAGGTAATCCTCCAATACCGTGAAAGATAATCGGCAGAGGCTTGCATATCAGGATGCTTTTGGTCGCGGACTGCCACCATCATATAGGCTGTAGAAAAGGTGCCTCCGGTAAAGGTTACTGTTGCCGGCGTATATTGGGAACCATTTTCTCCCGGATCAAGTTTGTCCCCAATAGGAAAGGTAAAGGAATTATTGGCGAGGCTCACCCTTTTCCGTAGTCTTCCGGAAGTGCCTGATTCATCAACAATAACATAGCTTGCCGGACTTCCGGTTGCAGTCGTGGCAAGGTTAAGCGACATATGATGCGTATCCAGATCGATCAAGCCCTTGAGCAGTGTCAGGGAAGTGTTTATGGTCAGTGGCGAGCCCAATGTCATTGCTATTGCTGCATCTTCACGGTTCACGGTCAGATTGCCGAGAGTTTGATCAGTTGCAAACCTTACCGTGCCAACGCTTCCGTTTCCTAGAAGTGTCAGGCCAGAAGACGTACTCCCTTTAAAGCTCCCCGGACCGAAAATCGAATTATTGATGCCTGCGGTTCCCAGGGCAAGCGTTTTTCCGTTCAAGGCAAAGACATCATCTGCACTGCTGAAGGAAATCGCATTTCCAGTATTTGGAGCTGTAATGGCCAGATCCGTATGCAATTCGACAGTAGTATTTCCACTTGATGGTTGAAAAACAATATAATGAAACGTTGGAGTACTTAGAGCAGGAGTCGTGATGCGCTGGGTGCCATTTCTAATAAAGAAGACCGCACGGTTTTTAGCGTCAAAGGAATAACCAGTGGCAAAAGTGATATCGCCGCCTACCTTCAGATCATTTCCGGCTACAGTTCCAAGTGCCATGTCTCCCGAAGAAACTATATTTCCCATTACGGTCAAAGGGCCATTGCTATTGAGTCCGCCATAATCCATAAACAATCGGCTTCCCGGATCTATGGTCAGATCTCCCGTCATCCCCAAAGGCCCGGGAGTTCCAAAAGGATAATTCAAGGTCGTAGTGTTGGTTATGGTCACGTGATGGGGTACGCCGTATGTGCCGCCAATGTTTGAATTCCACTCGATCCGTCTTTCGTAATTGCTGCCGGAATTATAGCGCAATAGGGAAGAAGCACCATATTTTGGGGCATTTACGTTTACAAACGCACCCAGGTTCAATTGCAAGGTTCCGTTGATGGTGGTTGGGTTGCCCGCTCCAAAGTCAAACCCTGTTTCCAGTACCAATGTAGTATTTGTATCAAATTCCAATGTTCCAGGATTTGCAATACCGATGCCGTTGGTGGTGACGTTGAAAATCCCACCGGCGAGACTGCTGGTTATTTTCCGATTGTTCGAAGCCAGGCTCAAGGTACCTCCCCCGGTAACCGTAAAAGCTTGTCCGTTCAAGTCGAGCGTACTTGTGGCGTGGCTTGAAGCCAAGGTCAATCCGTTGGCTGTATTGACGGCTGCATTTGTACCCGTTGCGAGGCGTAACGTACCGCTTCCGGCAATCTGCAGGTAATTGAAGGTTTCAGTTCCACCACCGGTTATGGTCAGGTCTTGCGTGGTACTCCCATTAAAGAAAACAGCTCTTCCGTTAGGATTAAAAGTTCCCGTATTAGCTCTTGTCCAGTTTCCGGCGGTCTTTATGTCACCACCCGGGGTTCCGGAAAGGATCAGGTTGGCTCCTGTAGCAATACCTATATTGCCTGTAACATCCAAGCTCTTGTTGGTTTGATCCATATTTAGTATTCCTCCCATAAGGCTTAGATCTCCTGCAACTGCTGTCGTTCCATAGCCGGAACCACCGGAGCCAAAGTAGACCGTTCCGGCACCTACAACCAGGTTTCTTCCTATGGTCCAATCTCCGCCGGAATTCAATCGTGCAATCTGTTGTCCGGGGCTGTTCATTGTAAAATCCCAAACGGCAATGTTGCCGAAGGAATTGTTTGTTGCGGTTATCGGATGGGTGTAGGAGTTTCTTTCGAAAGGATTGGTTGCAGCTCCATCTGCGGTACTGCTGACCGTGAAATATCTTGTAAGGCCATTTGAATTGCCGCTTGCATCGGATCCGTTATAATTTTCCACCGGAACCTGTGCATACATGCCGTTGTTGTAGGAAACATAACCCATCCAATTAAAGGAAGCGGGCCTGCTGCCACCATTTATGGTTCCCAGCAGCCTGTTCCAGGAGATCCTGAATTCCCTCCTGTCATCGCCCCCGTTTCCATTTCCGTTGTCGTGCGAGGCATATTGCCCGTTCGGATTGCCGGCTGTATAGTCCGAAGTACCGTCTCCCCTTATGCCGCTATTGCCGCCGCCAAGACTTGTCCATCCATTCGCACCATTCCTTCTGAATAATTCACGGTAGCCATTATGGCAATAGATGGCTATATCTGCTCTAAAAGGAAGATTGGGTCTTGTGCTGTAGCCGTCGTAGTTCAAGCCGACCAAAGTACCGCTTGCATCATTCCCTCCATTGACGGGAACAATAGGATCTACGTCCAAATAAATCGTAACGGGTTCACCCTGGTTGGCATTCTGAAGAAAGACAAACAGTGAACTGTCGTCCCAGGTCATGCGCCATGTGATAGCACCGCTGTTGTAGCTGTTGGGATAAGTGCCCGTACCATCAAAGGCAGCGTCAATTGCTGGTGTCGAAAATTGTGCCTGTGCTTTTCCAACAAGCAGTAGGAAAAAAAGGCTTATTAAAGTAATGGATTTCGATAGCTGGAAAACAGGAGCGGCTTTTACAGTAAGCATTTCAGGATTAAATAAGGCATTAAATTTCATAACGATTTTTTAGATGGTTTGATTTTAAAAACTTTATGGTTTTCACTTTGATGAAAGCTTGTATGGAAGAATTATTCCATACAAAAGCATCCAAAAAGGAGTAATAGTATGACCTAAGAAATGGGGGAATTGTAAATTTAACAAAATAATAATATGAAAAAAAGCCTTGAAAATAATAAGTCAACTATAACGTTTTCGTGTTTATAAGTTTTTGATATATAGGCATAAGGGTGTGCATCTAAGCGTGCAATCTTTGACAAAATATCCGTTTTATCTTGTTCGTTCCACTATGAACTGCTAAGGGATTTTTACTAAAAATTGATACTAAACACAGTTCAGCATCCTGAAGCTTGGGGATTGCGAATTCTTTGTGTTCCTTGCGTTTAAATAAATACTGCTGCTGGAACAAACGAAAAATCCCGCCTCGATCTAAATCAAGGCGGGATTTACTGTCTTTATTTATGCTTAAAGTCTATTGAAGCCATCAAGATAATAGTGCTTCTAATGGTCTTTTTGTTTAGAGTATCATCTACGAATAGATTATATTCTATGGCAGGCATTTGGTCTTTACTCTTTTATCTATTATCCTTTCTAATACACAATCTTCTTGTTCACCACCTGCCCATTGGCAAGTCTTATCTTCACGATAAGCGGCTGCTCGTTCATCACCACATTTTGGATGCCAAATTCATTCTGGCCAATATTGGCCTTGTCAAAGACATTTCTTCCCAGCAAGTCATAAACCGTAACCTGCTCCAATGCTTCCAATTGCGACTTGATCATGATCTTTCCATTTTCCTGGTACAGGATCACGCCATTGGCAATGTTTTCATGATCAGGATTGCCTAGCGTTTCTGAAGGAAGGAAGCGCAATACGAAACGCTCGTTGAATGTTCCTGCTACAGAAGCAAAGCTATAAGCTGATGCTTTAAGATCGTGTACGATATTAAGTGATTTGTCTTCCAGATATATATCTTGTCCTTCGAACAAGCCGTCATAATGGTCGATGCTGATGGTAAGCGTACCATTCAAGGTGCTCTTGTACCCTAAAGGCACTTGATCCTGATTGTTGAACGGCAGGGCACGGCCTTGGATCACCAATTTCTTGGTGTCGAGAAGGGAATAGAAAGTAACCTGGTTGCCTCCGAAGCTTTCCCCGTCAAATCTTGTATCCAAGCCATCGGTGGCATTTTCAATATATCCGACCAGCAATTGGTTGAAGCCTTTTGTCTGTCCTTTCATGTTCAGCCATACACGGTGCTTGCCTGTCATGTCCCAGTTGTTTATCGGTTCCGGCTGTGCAGGCCTGAAAAACTGGTCGTTGTTGCCCGTAACGCGCATGGTGTTGTTGAAAACAGCTTCTCCACTTACGGTGCCTGCTACAAAGAAGGCTTGCCCGGCAGCAATATAGCCGCTTGGGTCGGTGGCGTTCACAACACCCTCTCCAGAAGTAGTTCCCGTTCCGCCCGAACTGTTCCAGGAAGCATAATCACCTGAGTTGTAGGTGTAAATCTGGCTGCCTGGTTCTGTAGCTACCATGGCCGTATTGTGCGTCCAGAAATAAAGTGTTCCACCCAGTATATCATTGGTATTACCCGGATGGGTACTGTTTGCATTCAAGAAGGCTTCACCACTTATGGCCGAAGGATAGGGATTTCCCAGCAGGTTCCATTTGGCAGTACCTCCCGTTACGGTATGTTTTACAACGCCATTGTTTGGCCTTCCGGTAAATACGCCGCCTTGGTAGGTAATTGGTGCAGGATTGCCTGTTGCTCCTTCAACAGGATAATTCTGGGGTGCCCTGACAATATATCCTGTTCCTGCGGACATCGATTCGGTACCATGAGGGATTGAGACCCATGCATCATTCCATTTAAAGAACTTGTCAAACAAGGTCATAGGCGACAGATCGTGCAACGTAGTGCCGGATACCGGTGAACTCCAATAGGTAAAATCATAACGGTACAGGGGTTTCGTATAACGGTGCATCTTGATGCTTCCCGTATTGTTGTTGGCTGTTGCATTGTCCACATCATTGATCTGGACAAGGCTGCCCGTATCTTCTATGATGAAGTCACCAGCATTTTTGACCGTCAGTCCATATTCAAGCTGCAATGTTGCTCCGGACTTGATGGTCAAGGTGGCAGCATCGTCTACCTTGCATTCACAACCATTTATAATACCGGAAGCCAGTTCCAGATCCGACTGTATTTCAATTGAATCAAAGCGTGTCGGCAATACCGATCCAGGCCATGCGCCATTATAGACATAAGGAGTCTTTGGGCAGAAGCCGTTACCGATACCCAAAGAAAAAGCATTACCGTTCAATCCCGTACGTTGTACAATAATATTCGCAGGAGTTCCGCTTGGTTCAATGTGTGTTCCAGGAGCCAGCCAATTGGTTGCATCTTTCTTCAACAAGGTGTGCTTGCAGATGGCATCCGTTGAAGTGCTTTCTTTTTGCAGGGTGGCAGTATAGGTTCCTCCCGAAATGGTGGTAGCAGCTGTAACGGGTTCCCAAAAGGAATCGTCCGTACTCAGTACCTCAAAAGTAGTACAAGAACCTGTCGCAGCTATCAGAGGTAGCGCAGCCAGTCCGGCTTTACCCATCGGAGTTGAGTTGTTCAACAAGGTCAATGCTCCTGCGGTAGGGCCCGTGGTATATTCTATCCTAGCAAAGCGATTTAAATTACCCGCAGTTCCAAATGGGAAAAGGCCTGTAGCGTTTCCTGTATTTGTGCCAGAAAACCATCGTTTCATAGGGCCTTTCACATAGCCTGACGTGTAGGCAAGAGTTCCCGTGTTGCCTGTTCCTGAACCCAATTCAAGCAGGTTGGAGGTAGTGGCTACTACATTTCCGTGCGTCATAGTCAGGGTATTCTGTACGGTTACAGCCTGTGTCAGCGTAATGTCATTTGTTGCTCCTTCGTTGTTTAGGGTCAGATTTCTTGCGTTGGCAGGCAAACCATTTCCTGTGTTTTGGTTTGTTTTTCCTATGTAGTAGTAATCTGCATAAGGGGCAGTTGTTGCATAAGTTCTTGAAGTTGTTTGTACGTTTCCTGTAGTTCCCGAAGTAGTTATACCTTGCGCAGAAGTTATTTTTAAGATGCTTCCGGCATCGGATTGAAATGCAGTTCCTGTCTGGCTATTCGAGATGGTAAGATTTAATGGGGTAGCACCACCAAATCCAAAATCTAGAGTGCCACCGTCTTCAACGGTCAGTTTTGAATTTGTTCCAAGCTCAAGGTTACGGTTGATGAGCTTCACCGAAGCACCAGATTTGATATAGAAATAAATATGACTATTTTCATTTGTCCCGGTAGAGGCAATATCTATAGTTTGAATTGAACTAGTTCCAGTAAAATTAAAAGAAGAATTAGGATAAGAACTAACATGTGTATTTCCATTTCTTAAAACAGCATTTGTTGCTACTGTTAGATTTCCTTTTAAATTGGTCTCATAAGTTGATGTAGAAGTAGAGGTTCCGCTCTGTAGATTAAAGATGCCTTCATTGATTATAAAATCCCTATCAATATTTAAGGTGCCTTTTGTAGAAATTCCAGCAAAAAATCTGAACTCTCCGGTTCCAGTCCCATTTTTAATCAAATCGCGTTTTATATTAAATACCGGGCTGCCATTCCCAGATTGATATTGTATACTTGAAGCAGCTGGTGTATTAGCAATAAAATCCCTGCCTACACCTAATGTATTAGTATTTCCTGAAAATAGCGTAATGTTTTGCCCTGATGCAGCGGTATTGTTGTTTTTTATACTGAAATCATTGTGTGTGATGTTGAAATTAGCGTTTACAGGCAAAAGTGCCCAGTTATTTCCTAATGTGGTATCGATAATTAAATATCCAAAAATTGCGGTATAGCCATTTTGTGTTTTGGGTGTAATCGCTGGTGTTCCAGAACTGTAGCTCAATAAGGTTGCTGAACTGCTCCAATTGGTAATTTTAACAGTTGATTCCGCATCAAAATCTTCAATTCCGTTCCAAATCGAAGTAGCAGGCGCTGAATATGTAGTATTTAAAGTAACTCCTGCATTAGCTTCAATAGTGAAGGTTGCAGAAGAGGAGCTGAAATTAAGATTGGAGTTTACATTTAACTGGCCTCCAGTTTTAACTTTCAAGGAACTGCTTACAGGATAATTACCACTGGTTGTTAAGGTTCCTCCTGAAAGAATCGTAGCATTGGCAACACCACTTGATGCCCCTGTTATATTACCCTGGACAAAAACAGTATGCGATGCTCCAGGAGCACCATCAGCTCCCAAAGCTCCCCATCCCCCTGAATTGGGAGTAGTTCCTATACATCCGCTGGCATTTTTACATTGGCACCAGCTTGAAGCTGTTGTGTAGCTTCCTGTTCCTGTTGTAGATAAAAAGTTGTTGTAGCCATATATTTCATTCACTACACTAAGCGTTACTGTAGCGGAAACGATATTTCCACATGGAGGAGTTCCATTGATGATGCACTGATAGGTATAACCATTCATTGCCAGAGAGGTTGCAGCTGTCGTATAACTTGCCGTTGTGCCGCCACTTCCAGTGCTGACATTTGTAAAGCCACTTCCGGTATTTACCTGCCATTGATAGCTGGAAATTGTTCCAGTTGCTGTAACAGAAAAGGTAGCCGTAGTTCCAGTCAATACGAATTGTGACGTAGGCTGAATGGATATGGAGGGAGTGGTATTGACCGTTGGGGTAAAAGTAACATTGCCTACAGACCAACAACTTCCATCAAAATTACGAACATAGACCGGACTTGAAGCAGTAGCTCCATAATTTGATGTTGTTGGATTTGCTGTTGATGTTCCTGTGGAAGAAGTCTGCCAATAAAGGTTTGCGCTTGGAGCTGAATAGGCCAAAGTTGTAGTGTCACAACCACTGCCTGCCACACTTATGGTTCCAGTAGGGGCTGCTACACTAGTAACTGCTACTGCAAGTGTTTGGGTTGAACTGCTTCCACAAGTATTGTTGGCACTAACCGTGATGTTTCCGCCTGTCGATCCGGCAGTTACGGTAATACTATTGGTGGTACTTGTTCCGGACCACCCACCAGGCAATGCCCAAGTATAAGAAGTTGCTCCAGAGACGCTAGCGATACTATAAGTATTTCCAGCAGATTCTGAACAAACTGTTATTGGGCCACTGATTGCCAAGGGTTGTGAAGGGATCGTGATCACACTTGTAATGGCTAATGTTCGAGCAATGCTGCTTGCATAACAATTATTTGCTGTTACGGAAACGTTTCCTGTTGTTGAACCTGGGGTCACAGTAATCGTGTTTGTTGTGCTAGGTGTGTCAACCGTCCACCCGCTTGGAAATGTCCAAGTATATCCTGTTGCATTGGCAACAGTTGTTATAGAATAGGTCACTGGTACACCTATACAAGGAGTCGTAGAGCCAGATATTGTTCCAGGGGTCGCTGGTGTCGCACTGTTTACCAAAATATTGAATGTGGTATCCGCTCCGTCATATTTCCAAACCCTTATGTAATAAGTAATTCCTCCCGTATAACCTCTTGTATCTGTTTCGGTAGCAGTTGAACCATCTTTTTCTACAAATTTTGTAGCTGAAGCATTAGCCGGGCAGGAAGAGGCATAAACGGTAAATCCTAAATCAGAGCTGCCGAAATTGCTTACCGTAACAGTATGGCTTGTAGTACAACTTGGTGTAAAAGAATACCATACATCATTTTCCGTAAAGCTACTTTGTGGAGTTGAGGCTACCAAGGTACCTCCAATCGCTGCTGCCCCGATCGTTATTCCTGTTGCCCCAGCACAATTGTCATTCGATGGAGGTACAGGTGTTACGGTACCGCTGCAAGTAGCTGATTTGCTGGTGGCTCCGGTAGCACTTGAAGTTATTGTTTCAGCATTGTAGCTGTTAACCGCCAAGCCTGCCTTTAAACGGACATAGATTGTCGTAGCTGTTACAGTTTCGCTTGTGGGAGCCAATGTTATCGAGCTTCCAAATCCTGATCCAGGAGTTGTAGAGATTTCATAACTGGCAGAAGGAGCAACTGTAATAGCAGAGACCAGATTTGTTCCACTGACAGTGAAACTTTGTTCGGTTGATGGACCTGAACCCAACACATAGGTAAATCCTGTTAATGCAGGAGTGACTGGGTTTAAAGTAATGGTTGGTGTAAGGGTAGCAAAGCTGGCTTGAGAAGTATAAACTGTACCGCCACTGTTAGTCGCGAAAGCTTTGAAATAAATAGTTGTTCCCGTTGGAAGTCCTGTAACAGCTTGAGTAAAAACACCTGTGCCGTAAGGGCCTGCCGTTATTGAAACTTTTGTTCCCGCTCCATCTGCAAAACCGTTGGTAGTGCTCCAAAAAACACCTCTTTCTGTAACATTGCTACAACCAATCGAAGTAATATTTCCTCCCAAAGTAGCGGTTGTCGCGGTAATACTTGTACTTGTTGGTGTTGTAATGGCGGGCGAGTTGTTTACACCTGAACCTGTTACACTACGGTTGACAAAAGGGGCACCAGCGCCAGAGAGCGCAATGTTTCCATCGTAAGATTGAACCAAAGTAGGGGTGAAAACAACATAGATAGTCTTGCCAGACAAGTTACCGCCAGCGTGGACAAAACTCAAGGTGCTGGTATAAGGACCGCCGGACACTTCAGAATAAGCAAATCCTGCAAGGGCTGCCAAGCTGATGTTGCCCGACTTCAAATTTGTTCCTGAAAGGGTAAAAGTTTGTTGTCCAGAAGCTTGATTGATGCATTGATTGCCAAATCCGGCACTCATTGCGCCAACATTCAAGGTTTCTATGGTTGCAGTAATAGTAGTTGCATTTGTTGTTAACGGGCTTCCGGTCGCAAGTTCGCTTCCTGCAATAGTGATGCTAAAATTAGTGATGTCGGCATCAAAGTCGGTATTGTCATAGGTAAACGAAATCAGGACACTGGTTGAATTGTCATAAAGGACATCATCAATGGCCATACCTGCCGGGGCATTGTTCAGGGTAAAGTTTGCCGGATCCAAAACACCGTCGGCAAAACTGGTATTGGTAAGGTCTATTTGTACGGCATCAGTATTCAGGGTGGCTTCAGCCAGTGTACCTGAAAGGTTTGCAAGCGGACTTGCACCAGCGGCAACGGCACCTACTCTTGCACTGAAAGTTTCAATGCCGGTTAATGTTCCTGCTGTTGCAACTGGAACCACACTGAAACGGATATGTTTTCCAAAATCACCAACAGTTAATGTATACGTATTTGCTGTTGCCCCTGCAATGGCTACCTCGCCCGTACCTGATGCATCATCCGCTCTATACCATTTAAAAGTAGAAGTGCCTTGTGGATCGGTATCGACATAAGTGTAATTTCCAGTAAGTAGTTGCCCCACTACTAAGGTTCCAGTAATATTTACTGAAGTTGCAATAGGAGCCAAATTAGTCCATTGGGCATATAGGGTATTGTTTGTGGCTGGAATCGTATAATTAGATCCAGCCGCATAAGAAGTCCCGCTACCGTTTGCGGCAGTATTCCATCCATTGAAGGAATAACCGTTCCGCGTCAAGGTGCCAACTGGCGATACAGTGAGGTTAGTATTGTAATTTCCGTTTTGTGTAATGGGAGCAGTTCCTCCATCGCTACCGTTACCATTGTATGTTAGAGAATAATTATTGATGGTCCACTTAGCATATAAAGTTGTGGCAGAGGAAGGCATAGAAAATGTTGCTCCGACAGCCCTGTCCGTGCCGCTACCATTGGCAGCAGTATTCCAGCCAGAAAAGGTATAACCTGTTTTTACCAAGGTTCCGGTGTTTCCTAATACAGTTACTGTTACCCCTGCTGTATAAGGACTGCTTACGTCAGTTGGTGCTGTTCCGGAATTTTGGGTGTTTCCGCTATAGGTTACTGGGTAGGTGGCTGCCCATTGCGCATATAGGGTTGTGCTTGCGGTAAAAGGGTAACTGGCGCCATTAGTATAAGCCGTTCCTGAACCATCAGCAGCTGTATTCCAACCAGTAAATATGTATCCTGTTCTTGTGAATCCATTAGTCGTTAATGCTGTGGTTGTTGAAGCTGTTTGGTTTGCAGTAGTTCCTCCAGTTGATCCATTGCCATTAAAAGTAACCGTGTTGCCCGCTATAGTTCCTGTTAATTTTACGTCATCTAATCTGAAATCCCAACCACTAGTACCTGTTGAGTTTCTGTGAAATCGGATAGTTGTAACACCATTAGGAATAGTTGTTGATGAGCTATATAAGGCCCAAGTACTTCCGCTTAAAGTTATTGGTATGTCCGTAAACGTACCTGATGGGCCTGTAGTACTATAAGAGATTTTAAAATTTGTATTCGAAGCAGCAGTAACTTTATTTAATCCAAATGATAGTACTAATCCAGTATATGAACTAGCATTTATATTGTCTATAATGAAATCACGGTCAAAAGCTCCAAAAGAAACATTAATAGAACCACTGGCTCCAGTATATCCAGAAGAAGTCGTACTTGTTCTCAGTACAGCACTGCCGGAAAATGATAAAGAACCATTATTTTGAAAGCCTGTATATGTACTTATAGCCGCACCATTAGATGCTGTCGTACCCATACTTTCAGAAAATTGTCCCCAAGTAACCCCACTCACCATCATCATCACCATCATCACCCAAAATCTAATCCCACTAGATCTTAAAGCATTCAAGATTCCATTGCCATTAGCAACAGCACCTAAACGTAATCCTCTTCTCATATATGCCTATTGTATTTCTTTTCTTTTTCTTCTAATTGCTTCTTTTATAGGTTATTGTTAGAATTTGGGACAACAAAAATAAGTGGTGTATATGTTAATTCGTGTTTTTTATTAAGGTTTTTTTAACGTTGCGGTAAAAAATAACTAATACGCAACATTTCGATAATATTGATAACAATAATTTAATGAATATAATTTTTTAATGTCAATATCATAACAATGGAAAACTATGTATAGGGTTTGATTTCTGTAAAATGTGTTATATATTTGTGGTTTATCTATTATATTTAAAAAAAAGAAACGGATATCTTGAAAAATGTGTTAATAAATAGTCCAAATCGGGTTGGATTATGCTCTTTTTCTATGTCAGATACAACACAGCTTTATCAAGGTTTATTTTTTAATTTTTTGTGATTATGATTTTGAACGGGTTTCAAGGGGTATTGTTGCACCTTTGTTCGGGGTTTGTTTGGCTGAAGTGCCGTTTTTCCGAAGGTCTCCCGAACAATCCTCGAACAAACCTCGAACAAGAGTGCTCTTTTTTGATGATTTAACCGCAAAGGCGCAAAGGATTCGCAGAGGGCGCAAAGTAGTTGTCTAGTGCCCAGTTTGCAGTCTCAGTTTTCAGTGTATAAAAAGCTGTGCGGATCTGTTGCATCCATATCCGGCAGTGGTTGAATTGGCGGTAGTGGGGAAGAATTTTGCCACAGATTACAAGGATTGCACGGATTTTTTGCTGATTGGTTCTTAGGGTTCAGTCCGTCTTTGGCTGAAAAAAATACGATACTCGAAGTGGTTGCTTAGAAATGCCAGACTTATTCAAAAAAAAACAGAGAAAAGGACAAGCCCTTTCTCTGTTTGTAATCTACTATTATTTAAAACTATTTCTTGATCACCTTGATGGTACTGGTCTGGTTGTTGGAAATTGCTTTTACCATATAGCTTCCGGTTGGCAATGCAGTCATATCTATTTGTGCGTGCGTCGCACCGGGAGCTGTTTCAAGTACTTTTTGTCCCAGCAAGTTGTAGATACTGACAGCAGACAGTTCCTGTGCTGCCGATAGCGTCAAGACATCCGTGACAGGGTTGGGATAGAAGCGTATGCTTGCTGCCGTGTGCTCCTTTACTGCCAGTTCTGAATCCCACGTGATATCGTCCAAATAGATCATTCCTGCACCTTCTTCGCCTACTTTAAAGCGAAAGCCTATATAAGGGTCGGTACCAGAGTAAGAACTGAAATCCACGTTGTGCTGCTGCACCTCATCGGTCATGTTGATTTCCTGAAAAGGAGTGAATAATGCGGTACTGGAATTATTGTTCAGTGTCCCTACAACAATAGTCATTGCGTTGGTAAAGGCGATCTGGTAGGCATTGAATTTAAGCTGTCCTGTTCCGGAAGCAATGTTGCTCAGATAAGGAGTTACGAGGATAAGATCGTCAACGTCATAGTTCGGTTCGTTATAAAGCAAAATGGAGTGCGTTCCGGTAATAACATCACTGTCATAATTCATAACCATTGCCATGTCCGAAAGTGTCGGACCACGAAGAATGGTGCTCCAGCAAGAAGGCAGATCGCCTCCTATGTTCTCAAAACCTTCGTCAAGTGAGGTTACGGCTTGGCAGGCGGTTGAAAATGGAAAGGGACCATTCCAATCCCCGATCTGTTCGCCACAATTGGATCGGATCCAGATGTAGTGGGGAGTATTCTCGGCCAGGTCCGTTAGCGTAGCTTCCTTGGACAAGACATTTTGTATGGATAAGCTAGCAGGGTCAGTATCCGAAGCAGTATCAAAAACAACATCCCAGCTGGCAGCATCAATGGATGAATTCCAGCTGATCGTAGCAGTTTCGGCAGCTATGGCATCATAATTAAGATCTACAGGATCCGGGCAGGCAGGAGCGAGCTCCCATTTTACGTCGTCAATCAGGATGCTCTCGTAAACACCAAAAGTAGTGCGGAAACCGATATAGGTATCCGTACCTTCATAGGTGGTGAAATCTACCTTGTATTCCGTATAGGTTCCTGTTGTGTAAAGGGTCTTGAATACGGTAAAATTTGCATTGTCCGAAGTGTTGTCCAGCGTAACAATCTGCAGGCTGCCCGTTCCGTTATCTTTTGCGAAAAATTTCAGGCGGTGTGTCCCTGCTGCCAAGTTCCCCAGAGTTGGCATCACAAGAATGATGTCGTCTGTAGCGGTATTTGCGGTCAGGGTGTTGATCTTGATGGCATTTGTTCCTGAGTTAGGGTCTGATGTATCGGTTACGATAGAAGCAGTGGTACCATTTACAGTGGTCCTGATGATGGTACGCCAGCAGCTTGGAAGAAGCGGGCCGGCAACCGAGTCAAAATCTTCGATTATTTCATTTACCGCATCACAAGGTGTAGTGAAGGCGATAGGGCCTATCCAGGCTCCCGTACCACTTGAACATACTGACCGTATCCAGGCTTTATAGGTTGTATCAGGTGTCAATGCTGGAAGTGTTCCGCTCGGATCATTGTTTACTTCTACTAAAGTATTCAACAAAGCATCCGGATCTGTATCCGATGGGCTTCCGTAAACGATGTTCCATTCTGTTGTGCCATTGCCTGCATCCCATCCCAATGTTGCAGATGTCTGCGAGGTGCCGAGTACTTCAAGCAAGGTAACATCCGTGCAAGGAGGTGTGGCTTCCCAGCGGATGTTGTCAAGAAATACATTGGTGTAAGGTATGGCGGTGTTCATCCTGAAACCGATATGCGTATCATCTCCCGCATAGGAAGCAAAATCGATGGTGTATTCGGTATGGATATTGGTTATGGCCTGCTCCTGGAAGAACGTAAAATCACTCAGGGGATCTGAACCGTTCAGGGTGCCTATTTGGATGGTTCCTGCCGGAAGCCCCTTCGCAGAGAATTTCAATCGGTGTGTACTTATGGCGTCGCCAACATTGGGACTCACTAGGATGATGTTAGCGTTTTCCGCTGAATTGGAATTGAGCATGTGCACGGACTTGGTTCCGGAATTCGATTGCCCCGACATTGTCTTGACATAGGCATTGGGACTGTTTCCAGTGTTCATAATAGCCGACCAGCAAACAGGAAGCTCGTTTACAGCAGTATCTTCAAAATCTTCATAAAAGGCCTCCATGGTGTCGCAAGAAGTGGTAAACATTGTAGCGAAAGACCAAGGACCGACAAGTCCGTCTGTACAGTTATTCCGCACCCATACATAATAGGTGGTGTTTACTTCCAGATCGCTGATCTCGCCTGTATCCAAAGTACCCGTCACCATATTGGCGGTTGGAGTAACGTTGGCTTCGGAGATATAGTATTCATTCTGTGTTACCGAAGGCGAGGAGGGTTGTGTCCAATTCAATAGTACCGAAGTAGCGCCTATGTCATCCACAAATACAATAGGGGCAGGACACGCAAGGTCTATGTTGCCCAGGATAATGTTCGGAACATAATTGGTCATCTGGGCCGCAGGATAAGTGCTTCCTACAGGTGTTTCACAAAAACTGCAAAAGTTAACCAGGGACCTATTTGCAGGAACTTGGGTATTGAAAAATTTATCGGAAGACAACCCTCCTTGCGGACCTTCTTTTTTAAATGCCACAACCAGGTTGTCGGTTCCGTTGTAATAGAAGGGGGTTTCTAAAGTGATGGTTATCCATCCCGGACTATTTGCAGTCAGGTTTCCCTGGTATATTTGTGTAAGATTTTCATCTGTTTCCCAATCAGTAAGCGAAGCAAACGCTGATTTGGTTGTATTGCCCAAAGCAATGGTCACTACATCGGAAGTTTGAAAAGTATATGCTCCATTATAATACCATTGCAAGGATGTGATCTCGCCACCGGTACCGATTTCTGAAGACAAATAAATGGATTGCCCATACGAGTTGTCATAATGGGCAGAAAAAGGAAGTTCCTGGGCAGTGTTTGTGCCATTTCCCAGCTGCGCCTGGCCATAGGACCAATAATTGCAAGCAACAAGAAGAAGTAATAACGAAAACGTTTTAGTAGAGTTTCTCATAAGTTGATTAGATAGTTTATAAAACAAAACTAACTATTTGGAATATAGCGCAATGTTAAGCTTTTGTGTTTTTCTTTTTTATAACAAATTTCTGTTTCCAGGGAGGGTGGTGTTGTCAAAAGAAGGGTTTTAATGTTTTTTATTAACAGTATATTGGTTACGATATTTAACCGCAAAGGACACAAAGGATGCGCAAAGTTCACAAGGAAGGGTTCGGGATGCAAGGTGTAAAAAATCTGTGTGTATCTGTTGCATCTGTACATTGGCTATGTCGTTTAACCGCAAAGGGCACAAAGGGTGCGCAAAGTTCGCAAGTAAATGTTCAGGATGCAAGGTGAAAATCTGTTGTATCTCGTTTTATGTGGTTAAACTTTCCAAGACTGCTAATAATGCCAATGCCACAGATTACAAGGATTGCACGGATTTTTTGCTGATTGGTTTTAGTGTATAAAAAAAATCCCGCAAGCCTGAGCCTGCGGGATCTACTACAAAAAACACTACTTAAATTTTAGTTTTCAGTGACCCGTCACAATTTTTAGGTGATGTGCCTTCAATCCTTCAATCTTTTTAATAAACAATCTTCCTGCTCACTGTCGTTCCATTTTCGAGTTTTACCTTCACTACAAGCACCTGCTCGTTCATCACGACATTGCTCACGGTAAATTCCTTTTGCGAAAGGTTCTTGTTTTCATATACTACTCTGCCCAACAAGTCATAGATCGTTACTTCTTTCAAGGTTTCCAAGGCTGATTTGATGTTGATGCTGCTTTTGTTATTATACACGAGTATGCCATTGGCTACTGCTTCAGGGTGTTCATTCCCCAAAGTAGTATTGACGAATTTCAACACAAAGCGGTCGTTGAATGTTCCCGGAACGGCACTGAAGCTATATGCCGAGTCTTTAAGGGCGTGTGTAACATTGAGTACGAGATCTTCCAAAAAGATATCCTGTCCTTCGAAGATGCCGTCAAAATGGTCAAGGCCTATCTGCAAGGTTCCTGTAATTGTCGAGGTATAGCCCATCGGAACAATATCCTGATTGCTGAAAGGCAATCCTTTTCCTTGAATGGTCAGTTCCTTTCCGTCCAGAAGAGAATACAAGGCCACGTGGTTGCCGCTGAAACGCTCCCCGTCGTAACCCCAATCAAGTCCGTTGGTTGCATTTTCCATATAGCCCACCAAGGTCTGGTTGAAGGCACCCTGGGTATTGAAGATGTTCAGCCAGATGCGGTGTTTTCCAGTCATGTCCCAATTTTCTACTGGAGTAGTACGGACAGGCCTGAAGAACGTGCCGTTATGCGCCTTCTCGCGCATTCCGTTATTGAAGGCAACCTGCCCTGTGGTCAAACCTTTTACAAAGAAGGATTGTCCAGAAGCTAAAAATTGTGTAGGGGTATTGGTATTGGCACCTTCAGCGGCCGAAGCCTTGGTGCTTACAGGACCTGTAAAATTATAGGTGGCATAATCGTGGGACGTGTACTGGTATTGTGACAATGGTGAATTGTGTGTCCACAAATAAATGGTGCCCTCCAGGAGTGACCTGTTTTGAATCAGGAATTTCTCGATATCGATTGCCGATGGATAGGGATTCCCGATAAGGTTCCATTTACCGGTTCCACCCGTCACTTCATGTTCCACGACTCCATTGTTGGGGACACCAATAAAATTGGCGGTGTAAGGTTGAACCACGCTCGGCTGTGTGGAGTAAGATTGAGGGGCACGAACACTATAACCCCTTCCCGGAACCATGACTTCATTGCCGGTGTTGATGGTGGTCCAGCCTTGAGGATCACCTGCATGGTTCCATTTGAAGAATTTATCGAACAGGGTACCTGGAGAAAGGCTCAAGGTAGGATGGCTTCCTAGCTTGAAACCAGAACTTTCCGTTACCGGCGAGCTCCAATAGGTAAGGTCATAACGGTACATCGGCTGGCTGATGCGTTCCATTTTCATGACGCCTGTACCTGTGTTGCTGGCGGCATCATTGGCCTGGTAAAGCGAATTGTTGTTGAGTACTTCGATGGTTCCGTTATTGAGAATGTCACTTTCTACAGAAAGATAGCGTTCCTCAAACGCAGGTGTTGTTTTTGGAGCCACGGTAAGGGTCACGCCCATTTTTACTTCGCATTCGCAAGCCAGGATGCTTCCACTGGCAGCAGTGTTGTAATCTCCAGTAAAGATGGCTTTCTGGGAAGCTGTAGGAGGAACTCCGTCGCCACTCCAAGCGTTTCCATTCCAGGTCTTGGTATTTTCCTTAAGGCTGTAGACTTTTACTTCATCTATGATCAGGACCTTGTTGCCGGAACTCGGAGCAGATCCAATCAAATCAAATCGTATGCTGACATTTTCATTGTTGCCTGTGGCACTTACCACATATTCAAAAGGAGTTGCTGGATTGGCTCCAGTGGTTGAATATTCCTGTGGATTCCCGTAAGCTCCTCCGTTGATGGAGTACGAAACGCTGACTTTTAACAAGTCGGCACTTTTCGCCTTGAACGTTACCTTGCTCACATTGTCCATGTCAAAATTGGTAAAGGTATATCCCTTGATGTTGCTTGAATACAATCGCATTTGCATCGATTGTCCGTTGCTAATAGCGCTTTGGCTAGAAGGTGTTCCGTGGATGGTTCCCCACTGTTTTCCCGTTGGTCCCGTATAGGCAACAGAAGTATTGTTATAGGTGTTGCTTGCCGTAAACCCCTCTGTACTGTCGAATCCGGTTTCATAAATGATTTCTTCCTCGGAGGGCATACAGGCAATAAAGCTCGTGGCACTTCCTTGGATGGCGAAGGTATAAGGATTTTCATTATCTGTTACGTCATTGTTTGCGATGCTTATCGTAGCGTTTTTCGTTCCTGTAGAATTGGGGTTGAACGTTACCGTAAATGTTGCGGTACCTCCAGCGGCAACCGTTGCACTAGTTGGTGCAACCGTAAAGTTCACGGCATCACTAACGGTAATGCTGGTTACCGAAAGGGCAATATTCCCGCTGTTGCTGATGACAAATGGTTTGCTGATTGTGCCCGGATTGGCCGCATTGGCGTTTGCATTTCCTATAAAAGTATTATTGGTGGTGCTGATGGCAGTGTTTCCGTTAGCGATTGCAACAGCATTTCCGGTCACGTTGATCTCAGCATTGTTTCCTGTTCCCCTGATGTTGAAGGTAAACGGACTCGCATTCGAGCTGTTGTTCGGAATGTTGACAATGGCATTCCTTTCGCCGCCGGCAGTAGGAGAGAAGGTTACCTCAAACGTAACCACAGCTCCCGAAGCTACTGTTGCTGGTGGGGGAATAGATATTGAAAAATCAGATGGATGGGCACCTGTCAGTGTCAGCCCGGAAAGGTTCAGCACCGAACCGCCCAGGTTTTGGATCCGGAATGATTTTGCTTCAGAAGTACCGATTGTCCTTCCTGCAAAGAGGGTATTCTGCAAAGAAGTTGGCGTGTTGGAGCCATTTGCAATATCCGGGAAAGTCCCCAGGTTTGCTTCTACGTTGATAAAGGCGACTGCAGCAGTTACTTCTCCGTTTGCAGCGGCTGTTTTGGTAACAGCATTGGAGGAAGCAGCTTCAAGTGTTCCGGTATAAGTGCCTTGTGGCAATCCAGCCTTCAATCGCATATGGATGTTGGTGGTGCTTACGGCATTCGAACCATTTTTTGCAAGGGTTATGGTTGCCAATGGTGTCGTAAAAGTAGCTGTTGTAGAAATTTCCCAATTGGTTGGAGCCGTAACGACAATGCTTTCTGCCAGGTTGGTTCCGGAAACGGTAAACGTCTGGTGTGGTGTCGAAGGACCCTGTCCTTCCGCATAGCTATACAAAGAGAAATTAGTGGTCAGTACTATTATAGGTTCTGCCACAGTAAGCGTAGCGGTATTGGAAGTCACAGTCCCGCAACTGTTGGTTACCTTGACCTGGTATTGATGGCCTGACATGGCAACAGTGGTTGCAGGTGTAGTATAGGTATTGGCAGTGGCACCGTCAATATCGGTCCAACTGCTTCCTGTGTTTTCTTGCCATTGGTAGGTTATAGGTGCGGTTCCTGTAGCGGTAACCGAAAACGTTGCGGTTGAACCTGCAATGATGTTCCTGTTCACAGGATGTGCTGTTATGGAAATGGCAGTATTGATGGTTACGATCGGGCTTTCCAGTGGCCCGCTCCAGCATCTTGAAGTGTTATTCCTGGAACGCACGAAACGGCTTCCGGTTGCATTGAGGGTCTGGTTGGAACTTACAGGAGAAAGTATGGACTTGTCCGTTGCTGTCGCCTGCCAGTAGTAGGTTTCTCCAGCCGGAGCAGTTCCTGTATACGATAAGGTGGCAGGCCCGCAAGAGGGATTACTGCTTGTTGAAAAGCTGCTTGCAGGTGTTGCAGGCAAGGTGGTACAGGTTCCTGTTCCAGAAAAATTGATTTCTGCATAAGTTGTACTTCCTACCTTGAATGTTATCTTGCCACTCTGTGCTCCTTCTATCGTAGCATTGAAGCGGATGTGCAAGTCGCCTATGTAATCATTCTGTGCACTCTTCACCAGTGTCAATTGGCCGACCCAGTTGGTACCGTCGGTGCTGATTTCAAAACCTGAGTTTTCAGAATTTACCAAGATGTTCCCGGTAAGGTATTCCGCCATAATAGCAGCTGTTTGCGGCGTGGAAATAGTTCCTGTGGGGACATCACCAAAATTAGCCACTGTTGGATCGGCTTCCACATACATTGCAGGAGCCGAAACCGTACCGCTGGCGGCGATGGTCTTGGCCGTTGCATTTGTACTGGAAGCAGTAATGTTTCCAGAGTAATTGCCTGCGACAAGACCTGCTTTCAAGCGTACATAACGCGTGGTGCTTGATAAGGTTCCGCTTGCGTTTACGGTCAGTACATCGGAGTAAAATCCGTTTTCGGAAGTGGAAAGTTCAAAATTGCTTGGAGCGGCCAATGATACGTTTGCCGTAAGGTTGGTCCCACTCACGGTAAAAGGTTTTCCGGCAGACGGGCCAGAACCTTGTGCATAATTCAATGCAGTAACGGCAGAACCTACGTTGATCGTTGGGGTTACAACTGAGGATTCATATGTTACCGATATGCTTGTGAGCCTGACTTGTGCAGAGGAGCTGAAGTTGAAATAGCGGATGTTGTTGGCCGCAGGAAAACTGAAATTTCTTGTAGGAGACGAGCTGGTAACCTGGGCAACCGTGCTTGTGCTGGAAGAAGAGGTGCCGGCCTTATACGTGTTGGAAACATTGTAGTAGCTACTTGTTTCATAGGTAATTGAGATTGCCGTTATCTTGACGGCCGCAACTGCATTTACGGTAAATGTATCGCCAGAATAGATCCTGATTGGCGCCCAATAACTTGAATTTGTCTGCTGGGTAGCATAAGTAATGGTATTGTCCGGTCCTATGTTGCCATTCTGGGCTCCGAAACTGGAAGTCACCGTGGTCTGGGACCAAATCTGGGTCATTCCCAAAAAGGAGAAAAGTAAAAAAAGTAAAAGTCTGTTCTTCATAATCACTGTTTTAAAAACAACTTTTTGACGGGCTGTTTGTTATATTTGTTATGAAGCAAAAATACCTTTGGGGTTTTCAATTCGTGATAACTTACGATTACTCTTTGGTTATCAATTGTTTATCGGAGTGTTAGGAATGTTAATTAATTTTCAATACCTGAGTTTTATTTAACCGCAAAAAGCACAACGGATGTGCAAAGTTCGCAAGATGGGGATCAGTGTTTGTTGCGGTTTCCCAGGGACGTATGAACGAAAAATTTGGGTTATTTTATCATTTAAATTTTAATGTTACATTTGAAGGAATGTTTTTTCGAGAATCATCATTTGAAATGCTATGCAAGACCACAAAACCTTTACTGTCGACGAGGCCAAGAAAAAACTGGAATACTACTGTGCCTATCAGGAACGCTGTCATGACGAAGTGGTGGAAAAACTCCGAAGCATGAGGATGATACCCGAAGCGATCGACCTCATAGTTGTTCATCTCCTGGATCATAATTTTCTAAACGAGGAACGTTTTGCCTGCAGCTTTGCCAGGGGAAAGCACCGGATAAAGTACTGGGGCAGGATCCGGATTGTCAAGGAATTGAAATTCAGAAACATCTCAAAATACAACATCGATACGGCGCTCAGGGAAATCACGCAGGAAGAATACTTGTCTAATTTTCATAAACTGGCGGACACCCATTGGCAGAACATGCACGAACGCAATGCACTGAAAAAGCGCAAGAAATTTTGCGATTTTCTCCTCCGCAAAGGTTTTGAAAGCAATCTTGTGTACGAGAAGGCAAAGGATCTGGAAACAGGCGAGTAGTTTTCAGTCAACAAGTCTCAATTGTCCGTGTAGTTTATTGGCTGTCAGTTTTTTTGACAGGCATTGTTTCCGTTCCGAAGTTTAAGGAATAATTTTGGTCTTCCATCTTCCATCTTCTGGCTTCCATCTTCCATCTTCCATCTTCCATCCTTGTTTTCAATTCCATAATATGGAGAAATCTGCTCCACTCATTTCAGTTTTTTTACTTCAAAACACATTATTTAAACATTAAATTATTCTTATTTTTTCTTCTGGCCTGTATTTGTTTTAGGAGGTTATATTTCAACAAATTAGGGTTTTAACTACTCTTTTTACTTACAAAAATTCCAATAACTTTTTGGAAGGAATACTTACAAATTTATCCATTTTAACCCAAAATTTACGAAATCGTTTTCGTAAAAAGTGCATTTCACCGATTTAATGTTGCAACTCATCGAAAACATTGAATTTACTGGGTTCAAAGCAATGATTGACAGCATTTCGCGAATTACTTTTGGCCTGTTCAAAGAAGCATGTCCCGTTTCGAGAACAAATCTTTTACCCCAAAAGTAAACCTATTATGAAAAAATTATTATTATTAGTTATAGCATTTTTACCTGTTCTTGGATTTGGACAAGATCCAATTGTTAAATGGCATGGAGCTATTGTAAATTGGACACCAACTACAAATCCAACATTTTATCCAGGAGCTACGTCTACAAGTTCCCAAGTTTCTGCTGATAATATATCAGGTGAGGGAATTAATTTTCAATACAATTCATATAATGGGTTTACAGGGACTGGATGGCCGACAGCGACATCTCCAGACTTAGGTAAGTATTTTCTTTTGAAAGTTAGACCAAAGGCAGGTTATAAAATTGATGTTACTAGCTTGGTAATCAATTACAAGGGAAATAACAAAAGAATGGTTGTAAAGTATTCCAAAAATGATGATTTTTCTGGAGAGACAACAACGACTCCTATTACGGGTATGAATCCAAATAACAATAATGTTGCTCTGCCACCAATAACTTTATCAGGTACAAATGCAAGTATCCTGCCAGGACAGACTTTGTATGTGAGAATATATGGATATGAAAATGCATCAACAGGAGGAAGTTGGCAATTGAAAGATAGTCCTGGAAATGCATATAGTGATGGTCCTGCAATATATGGAACAGTTACAGTTTTGCCTACTGGACCAGTTGCTGTGAATGATGCTGCTGCTACTGCATTTAATACTGCTACAACAATCAGCGTTTTAACCAATGATCAAAATGCTAATTTAGCAACAGGTTTGCAAATTACGCAAAATCCTGCTAGTGGTACATTTACTATAAATGGGTCTAATCAAGTTGTATTTACTCCAAATTCTGGTTTCACTGGTGTCGATACGTTTAAATACAAGATAAAATACGGCACTAATAGCCTCTCAAATGAAGCAACGGTAACCGTAAACGTAGCGCCACGCGCAAACAATGATACGGTTACGGCAACTCAAAATGTTGCTACGCCTATTTCTGTTTTGAATAATGATACGTATAGTGGTGCGCCAACTGTTGCTATCACGCAAGCTCCTGCAAATGGGACAACCTCTATAAACGCTTCTGGTCAGATAGTATATACTGCTACTGCAAGCTTTACAGGAAGCAATACGATCAAGTACACTGTTACAACTGCACACGGTACTTCAAATGAAGCAACCGTAACGGTAACTGTAGTGCCACCTGCACCGGTAGCGGTTAATGATAGCGCGGCAACGTTGATAAATCAAGCCGTTACTGTTAATGTGTTGGGTAACGATACTTATAACGGATTGACGCCGACTATAAGTCTTACACAAGGTGCTAACGGTACTGCTGCTCTAAGTTCCAATCAGGTAGTATTTACTCCTGCAGCTGGTTTCTTGGGAAATGCAACATTTACGTATACGATTACCAACGCAAATGGTACTTCGGGTTCAGCTACCGTAACGGTAAGTGTAACCGCTCCGATAGCTCCAACGGCAGTAGCAGACAGTTTTCCTGTAGCGTTCAATGCTTTTACAAATTTGAATGTGCTGGCTAATGACAATTTAGGTTCAGCAACTGCTGTAACAGCAATCAATACAACTAATCCAAGCCACGGTACGGTATCAGTTAATGCTGACAACACAATCCGTTATACACCTGCAACAGGTTATGCGGGAGCAGATAGCTTTACTTATCGTATTGCAACAACTTACGGAACTTCTTCTTATGTTAATGTAAACGTATTGGTGCAACCGACAACTCCAACAGAGGCTTTATGTGGTGATATTTATGTAGGAGCCAATGGTCATTTTACTACTATTACACAAGCTATCAGTTATATCAATTCACATGGTATTCAGTGTAACGTTACAATGTTTTTGACCAATGCAAATTACAATAATGCTACAGGAGAAACTTTTCCAATAACGATTAATGCCTATACTGGTTCTAATACATATAGTTTGACAATTAAGCCTAATTCTGGAGTTAATGTGACTGTTCAGGCTAATAATGTTGGCTCACCAGTGGTTAGTGTCTTTAAACTGAATGGTGCTAGAAGGGTAACTTTTGATGGTTCAAATAACAATAGTGCTACCAAGAATTTAACAGTAATCAACAATTGTACAATTAATTATTCTGACAGGACGGTTTTTGCACTAACCGGAAGTTATACTATCCTTACGTTTAGAAACTTGCTAATTGCACAAGCACACGAAAATGATGATTATGCTTATGCAAGTGGTATTTTTGCTGGAGGAAATAATATTGGAGCAATAAATACAGCGGCAAGCAGTAATTTAGTAGTTTCCTATAATGATTTTTCTGGAGTGAAACAAGGGATCTATGTTTACAATAACGAAAACTCGAATATATTAACAACGGTTTCAGTTTTTGGAAATCGATTCGGACAGAATGTTGGTTCAATCAAAGCACAAAATGCAATCCATTTAGAAGGAGTAGCTGATTTTTCTATTTATCAAAATCAGATTAAAGATGTTAATTCTAGCTTTACATCAACGGACTACAGAGGAGTATATGTAAATGGTAATAATGGGTCTATCTATAAAAACACTATTTATAATATCAAAAGAACCCAGTCAAATAAATCTATTTCTGGAATATGGTTAAAATCGAACGTTGGAAACAATCCCGTAAATGTAATTGTATACAATAATTTCATTACAGATATTCAGACTTTTGGAGGGGATAATACTTGGACAAAAGGGGCTTATGGATTGTTGATTGAAAGTGGTAACGGATACAAAATCTACCATAACTCAATCAACCTAAAACAACAAACGCAAACACAGGGTATTTCAGCAGCTTTTTTTGTTGCTAATGGAACGAATCTAGATGTTAGAAACAATATTTTCAATAATAATTTAGAGTATTATAGTCCGGCAAGAGCGAGTATTGCAACCCTAAATTATTCTAATGCTACATTTGCTCATTTAGATTATAATAATTACTTCTCAAAAGGGGTAATTGGTATAAAAGGAGGTAATATTGATTGGGTTGATTATGCTAACAGTACTGTTTACATTCAAACATTGGCACAATGGAGAACCTCAATGGGAACAGATGCAAACACAACAAATGTTCAACCAGTTTTTGTTAACGAAAACAACGATTTGCATTTAGTTCCAGGAAATATTACAAATGTACAATACCTGGGAGGTGTTACAGGTTTAGGAATCTTGAACGATATTGACGGTGAAGTAAGATATATCCCAAGGCCAACAATGGGTGCTGATGAAATAGACGAAACGCATTGCGCTGGAACAGTAACTTGGAATGGAACAAGCTGGAGTTCTTATGTGCTAAATGGTGTTACAAATGCAGCCCCACCGGCAAGCTGGACAGGAAACCCAACGCTTAAAGTAATCATTGCAGGTCCTTATACAATGGGTAATGCAAACCTGTTGCAATCTTGCCAGCTAGAGATTATTGCTAATCCAGTTGCAAAATTGATAATCGGAGAAAACGCTACTTATATCGTAGAAGATAAATTGACATTGAATGATGGAAGTGTAATGATCATTGAAGACAAAGGTTCTTTCGTACAGGTTAGCGAGCCAGATCAGAACAGCATCCATCCAAATGCCATATTTGAGGTGCACAGGAAAACACAGCCAATGTACCGTTATGATTTTACCTACTGGTCTTCACCAGTTGCAGGATTCAAATTAAAATCGGTATCACCTCAAACCTTGTTTGATAAATTCTTCAGCTGGAATCCAAATGGAGGATCAGGATCAGGAGCATGGGTAACGCTTCCTCAAATGGCAAGTGCTGCGAATCCAACCATTATGGAATCAGGAAAAGGGTACATTGTTAGGGCTCCACAATCCTACAGTATCAATCCTACTGAAAGACAACGATATGAATCAGTATTTGTTGGTAAACCGAATAACGGAGTTCAACAAGTAGCTATTGCCAATGGAAGTGCCAACAAGTGGAACCTTATAGGTAATCCTTATGCTTCAGCCATAGATGCAGCTGCATTCTTGGATGCAAATCCAGGTGTGTTCGAAAACGGTGCAATCTATATGTGGACCCATAATTCTAAAATAGTGCCTACCACTACCGGAAGCCAGATCTACACTTATTCAGCAAGTGATTATGCAACTTGGAACAAATCAGGTGCAACACGTGCGGGAAGCGGAGGGAATGTTCCAGATGGAAAAATTCCATCAGGACAATCGTTCTTCATCAAAGGTAAGGCTTCAAATCCGACAGCTACTCAGGCCGTATTCAATAATTCAATGCGTGTACAGGCTGCCAATCAAAACGGTCAGTTTTTAAGACCAGGTACTTCGGAACCAGTTGATAACTGGCAAACTACAGGACAGCACAGGGTTTGGTTGAACATGACGAGTGCCCAGAACGATTTCAACCAAGCGATGGTTGGTTATATTGAAAACGCTACTGATGATTTGGATTGGGGTTATGATGCTGATGTATTCAGCGGAGGCGCAGTATCGTTTTATTCCCTTGTAAGCGATAAGAATTTGACCATCCAAGGTCGTGCGTTGCCATTCAACGATCAGGACGAAGTTCCATTGGGATACAAGACAACGTTGACGGGTACTTTAAAGATAAGCATTGATGAAGTAGACGGATTGTTCACAGGACAGGATGTTTATCTAGAAGACAAGAGCTTGAACGTGGTGCACAACTTGAAAGAATCTGAATACTCCTTCACGACTGTTCCTGGAACTTTCAACGAGCGTTTCGTATTGCGTTATGTTCCTGCTGCAGAATTAGGAATAGACAACCCAACAGTTGATGCCAATTCAATCGTGGTGTTCAGAAACGGAAGCCAGATCGATATCAAATCAAAAGACCAGTCAATCGAGCACGTAACGGTTTATGATTTGCTTGGAAAAGTAATCTTTGACAAGAACAAGATCAATGCTCAAAGCTTTTCAACTGACCAGCTGAACGTATCAAACCAAGTAGTAATCGTAAAAGTAATTACAGATACCCAAGCTGAAATAGCAAAGAAAATAATCATGAACTAAGAAGAATAACAATCATAACAAAGAATCCCATTGCGCAGGCAATGGGATTTTTTTATGTTGCAAGTTGTCGGTTTTGACTACTGAAAACGGTGACTGATCACTGAGTATTAAATCAAGCTTTCCTAAGCAAGATGCTGACCGCATTCCCCCCAAAGCCTACAGCATTGATCAATACGGTTCGTATAGTTCTGCTTGCCTCTTGGGGCTGTGTAAAAGGAACATCAATAAAATGATCGTGCTCCATCATCAATAGCGCCATTTCAATGTTCAGCATTCCCGAAGCACCAAAAGTATGGCCAATCTTCCATTTGTTGGTTGTAAGCAAAGGGAGGCTTTCGCCGAAGACATGCTGGATGGCTTTATACTCCGAAGAATCACCCTTTATAGTTCCCGGAGCGTGCATTACAATCACATCAACCTCATCCATTGGAGTATCTATCAAGGCCATCCTCATCGATTTCTTGAAGCAATCCGCTTCCGCAGAAATAGAAATGTTATGTTCCAGGATTTCCGTAGCATAGCCTATACCTGTAATATAGGCCAATGCATTCTCCTTCTTTCCAAGTTCCAAGCAACAAACCGATGCTCCTTCCCCGAGAATCATCGAATTCTGTTTTTTCTCCAAATCAAAAGCCCTGCAAGGGTATTCCTGTTCTTCCTTTGCATAGATCTTCATCGCCTTCATCTGGGCAATCGTAAAAGGCGTAAGAGGCGCCTCGCTGCCGCCGACAAGGAATTTTTCTACCATCCCGGCACGAAGCCATGCAACACCATTCAGCAAAGCATGCAACGCGGTGGAGCAGGTGATGGAATGCGAAACTTCCGGGCCGTCACTCTGCAGATCGTGTGCAATCCAAGAGGATATGTTTCCCAAGGTGGTCGTTGGAGAAGCTAAAGTCTGCGCCTTTCCCGTTTCAAGATATTCCTGGAAATGCTTCTCAAACAATTCAGTGGCGCCACGTGAAGAGCCAATATTGATTCCGAACAAATCTTCCTTCTGCCAATTTGCTTTCCTGACAGCTTCACGAGAGGCAACCATCGCAAACAAGACCGAGTTGTCCAGGGATTTGTATTTGATGTCCGATTGCTTCAGCAACGCTACTTTCTCATTGGAAGAATCGTCCAGGACTGAAGCAAAAGCAGCCTGGTCACCAAAGTCTTTCTGTGTAAAAAGATGCTTGTTGTTGAGATAATGCTCCCATATCATTTTCGGGTCATTCCCTAAAGGAGAAATAGAAGCAATGGATGTTATGGATATGATTTGAGGCAAAATAGTTTGGTTTTTCATCCTACTCTTTCAGATGAAAGAATAAAATCAGATGTGATAACGCATCGGTTATGATTTCCTATGCTGATAAATGTCTTTTCTATAGTTGGAAAACTATGTTTCTATATGGCAAACAAGAGTTGCAAATTTAAACTATTTCCAATGCTTCTTCAACGATTGCATATACTTTTTCCAATTGGGCATCCGTAATGATATAAGGAGGCAGGATGTAGACAATATTGCCAACCGGACGAAGAATCACGCCTTTCTCAATAAAGAAATTATAAAGCTTCGTTCGCATGGAACCGTAATAGCTCTCCTCGTTTTCAATAGTGATTTCCAATGCGAAAATAGTACCCAGCACCCTGGTGGTTTTCACTCTCGAATGGCTTTCAATATGCTTCTGGAAAGCCAGATGCCTTTGATTTACCCTGGCTATACTATCTTGAATTTCGGTTGAATGCAGCAACTCCAAACTCGCCAAAGCGGCAGCACAGCCTGTTGGATTGGCCGTGAAAGTATGGCCGTGGAACAATGCCTTGTTGATGTCGTCGTCATAAAACGCATCAAACAAATCCTGTGTAAAAGTCGTAATCGCCATCGGGATTGTTCCGCCAGTCAGTGCTTTGGAGAGGCACATCATATCAGGTTGTCCCTGGATATGATCGCAGGCAAAATTCTTGCCTGTCTTTCCAAAGCCTGTCATTACTTCATCGGCAATCGTCAGGACATTATTTTCCTTGCAGATTTCCAGCAAGATATCCAATGTCTCGGGCTCGTACATTACCATTCCGGCAGCTCCCTGAACCAATGGCTCGAAGATGAATCCTGCACAATTATGACTGGAAATGACTTCTTTCAATGCTTGATAACTTGCTTTCTCTTCCCCTTTTACAGGAACCGGAATCCGCACTACATCAATAAACATTCCTTGAAAGGCCTGCGTGTAAAAGGAGATTCCACTGGCTGCCATGGCGGCAAAAGTATCACCGTGAAAGGCATTCTCAAAAGCAATGATCGTGGTTCTTTTTTCACCTTTGTTGAAGAAATACTGCAACGCAACCTTGATGGCCACTTCAACAGAAGTGGAGCCATTGTCCGAAAAGAAGATCTTTTGCTGGTTCTTCGGAAGTATTTCCATCAGCCTTTCAGCTACTTCTATTGCCGGGCTGTGGGTAAAGCCGCCAAATAGAACATGTTCCAAAGTGGTCAATTGCTTGTAGATCGCATCGGCAATAAACTGGTTCGAATGCCCGAAAGGATTCACCCACCAAGAAGCAATCGCATCAATATATTCTTTCCCGTTCTCGTCCCAGAGCAGTGCATCTTTTCCTCTTGCAATGGCGATAGGAGGCGTGGCTGTCTTATGTTGTGTGTAAGGATGCCAGAGGTATTGGCTGTCTTTTTCTGATAGATTCATTTAGTGTTTTGGATAAAAAGAGGAAAGAAGCAAGAGAAAAGACTTCCAATCTTCGCTCTTGCTTCTTTCTTCTTATAGTTGTAAAAGTGTTTCCCGAAACAGATCGGCATATTCCCGGATTACATTCTTATCGAAATAAGGCTCGTTTTCAATTCTTCCCAGGAATTTTACGCCTGTCTTATTCAGTACAATTTCTTCGGAAGATTTGTTTTCGTCCCCATTGAAGAGAATTCCTGCAATATTTATTTTCCGGTGCTGCAAGGCTTCAATCGTAAGCAAGGTATGGTTGATGCTTCCGAGGTAATGGCGTGAAACCACAATCACCTTGTAGTCGGGATGGATCAGGTCGGCAATAGTTTCCTCATTGTTCAGCGGAACAAAAATTCCTCCGGCACCTTCAATGACCAAGTGATTGGAAGTTTCCGGTTCAACAATGTTCTTCAGATCTATGGTAATGCCATCGATTTCCGCAGCCAGATGTGGACTGGCAGGTGTCAGCAAAGCATAGCTGTTTTCGAAAACATTCGTTCTGGGATTGGAGAGATAGGCTTTTATCTTATGGCTGTCCGAATTTTCCAAATCGCCTGCCTGTATCGGTTTCCAATAATCGGCTTCAAGCGCTTCCGTTATGATGGCGGAGGCAATGGTCTTGCCAACATCTGTTGATATTCCGGTTATAAATAATTTCATTGTCTTGATTTGAATGCAAAGTTCACTAAGTTTTCGCAAAGTTCACAAGGTTTTAAGTTTTCTTTATTCTTATAAAGCGCTCAGGATTGCATTTAAAATTCAAAATGACATGTTTCACACCTGTATTTGTACTTGTTGTAAAATGGAAGGACTACAATCAGAAATGAAAAAAGAAAAGATAGGAGAGACTTCAGATCTTTTATGGTGGTAAGCAGTTGGATTTTCTCGGCACCACATTTTGGACATCTTATCAATTCTCCCTTGTCATCCATTGAGAATTTACTGATCTCGGAAAGGATCGCCATTGCATTATCATAATCTTCCTGTCTTACAAAAAGTTTCACGCCGCCAATCGCATTGCTTAGGAACGGATCGGTATCAATGGTGTGATTGTCGCGTACAAAAACTTCTATTTCTTCGGATTCGAGTTTTGCCTTGTAGATGAAGGCTTCGCTGGAATATTGATATTCTCCTATTTTTTTAAAGGTGTCGTCTTTCATTTCAAGGGGTTAAAAGACAAATGTACTCAACAAGCGCAGCAATTGGGAGATTTCTTCTTTGGAATTGTAACTGTGCAAGCAAATCCGGAGTCGTTCCTGACCTTCCGGAACCGTTGGCGAAAGGATTGCTTTTACATCAAGACCCTTTTCCTGCAGTTGCGAGGCAATGTTTTTTACTTTTTCATTTCCTGGAAGGATGGCACATTGGATGGCCGATTTGCTCCTTACAAAAAGAGGTCTCAATCCCATCATTTGTTTCTCCTGATTAAAGAAATTGATGTTTTCCCTCAATTGCAAGAGGGTATCTTTTTCTTTTTCCAGATGGTGGTAGCCCATCAGGATTGTGGCAACCGAATGCGGAGAAAGTCCGGTCGTATAGATAAAACTCCTGGAAAAATTGACCAGGTAGTCCTTCAATTCATTGGAGCCTAGTACCGCAGCACCGTGGCAGCCAAGCCCTTTTCCGAATGTCATGATCCGGGCAAACACCTTATCCTGCAATCCCATTTCTTGAACGTGGCCTTCGCCTCTTGCCCCAAAAACCCCCAATGCATGGGCCTCGTCTATAACGAGATAAGAGTTGTGCTTGTCAGTCAGGCTTGTCAATTCTTCGAGATTGGGAGTGTCGCCATCCATTGAAAAAACGGATTCTGTAACGATATAGATTGAAGCGGTGATATGGCTCTCTTGATTATAGAATTTCAAGATCAGCCGTTCCAGGTCTTCAAGATCGTTGTGCTGGAATTTATAGGATCTGGCATTTGATAATTGAATGCCGTCGCGGATGGAAGCGTGGATCAATTCATCGTACAGGATAAGATCACCTTTCTGGGGAACAGAACTGAAGAAGCCTACATTGGCATCGTAACCCGAATTAAAAACAAGGGCACTTTCTGATTGATGAAAATGGGCAATATGATTCTCGGCGATGGTATAAAGCGGATGATTTCCTGAAATCAGGCGGGAACCCGTGGCGCCATTCTGGAGGTGCTTGTTCTCAATCAGATACTGGTGGGTTTCTTGAAATAGTTTTTCAGATCTTGAGAAGCCAAGATAATCATTGGAAACAAAATCTATTTTTTCCTGTTGCCGTGAAAGTTGTCGCAGGGCATTGTTCTGCTTTCTTGCTTCTAATTTTTCGGAAAGGTTTTTCGGAAACTTCATGCTGCAAATTTAAAGCTTTTAACCACAAATGGCACAACGAATTTGCAAAGTTGACAAGGCTTCAACGTATGACCGTTAAGTAAAAGTAAGAAAGGATGATATAAAAAAAGCGTCCCGAAATAAATCGGAACGCTTTACACATTCTAGGTAACAAAAATAAATGTATATATTTTTAGTCTTCAAGAACTGCAACTTGTGCAGCTACTTTACCTTTTCTTCCTTCTTCTTCTTCGTAAGATACTCTGTCACCTTCGCGAAGTTCTTCCGCTCTGATTCCTGATGCATGAACGAAAATGTCTTTTCCTGTTTCTTCGTCTGTAATGAATCCGTAACCTTTAGACTCATTGAAAAATTTAACTGTACCTGTACGCATTGTAATAATAAAAATAATTAATAATAGCACAAATGTAATCTTTAATATAATACAATCAACATGTTATGTTAAAAAAATGAAAAAAAAATATCGTTTTTATTGAATTGGTTTTTTAATTCCTAGATAAATCGTTATTGGTCATTCATTTTTTTTGGCTTTTGTTCTTGGAAACATGATTTCCTTCATCAACGTTACGCAAACAAAGAACAGATTGAAAACCAAGGCCAAGAAAATGATCCAGGCTGTTTTCTTCGGACTTGAATATTTGATGTCGCCAGTTCTCAGATAGGCCGCCAGTTCATCATAGTTGGAAAGCTCTATTACCAGATGGATGGTTGTCATATTGATGATTATCAGCAGTATAAAAGGGATGTATTTGATTTTTTTCATTGTTGATGTTGTGAGTAGTTGGAACCAGTCAGGCTGGGGCACTGAAAGTATTTGTTTTAACAGGACAGCTGGATCTTAATTCAAAAAAGTAGCTCCTGCATCCCCCTAGAGGCAGAAGCTACTTGCTCTTTAATTTATGTTGGATGGAGTTGATACTGTTTTGAAATGTATTTTAAGCGCTGTATTTTTACAGGAATCAGGGTTGCCTGATGCTTTTAGTTCGTAAATTGAATAAGGCCATATTATTTGCTTCATTTCCACAAGTGTCAGTCAAATTCACTTATCCCGTACAGGATCTCCTTCATCTTGGAACCATTGACTTCAATAGGCTTGTAGGCCACATTGAATTTAACGATGGCAACATCAATATCATCCTTGAGCTTCTTGTATTCCAAGGGCAGCTTTGTTTCGCACTGCTTTTGATTCTCATAGCTGTTGAGTATAATCTTGAACTTCTCATAAAATTTGCCTCCCTGGTCTATAAAGCTGTTGTATTGTGTGATGTATTGGAGCAGGCGATCGATAGGGAAGACGATATTTACCTGGCTGCTGTATAATTCCGGACCATTTTTTTCTTTCAAGCCGGCCAGATAGGTAACGGTTTTTAATCGTATACTTTCCCAATCGTCTGTTGTCCGGCAGGTTTCCAAGGAGGAAGCGTATCCAATGGGCTTGGTATAATCTATAAACAACTTTTCAAGATCGTCCTTCATCTTGTCATTGCTGTTTTGCAGGTAGGCAGTTTCAAAATAAATGGTATTCAAATCATTTTGCATGCGAAGCGTAAAATCCAATATGCATTCGATATTGGCCAATTCTTTTTCCTTTTCTTCCTTTGACAGGCTGGAGACCATCATGTTGGAGAATGTTTGCACAACCGAAACGATGGTATTGGTACCCAGGATGGATGTAAGGTCAACCCCCGTTTTCTTGTCTTTTTTGTTTTTAAGAAGATCCTTGAGTTTTTCATATTCGGGGTATTGGTTGGGATTGCCTATCTTGTTGATTTCAGAAAAAGTCCTTACGGAGGCAAAATGATGGTCGAGACTCAGGATCTTTTCATACAACAATCGGATGATCTGCACGCCTTTCAAGTATCTGATCTTGGATAAATCTTTCATTTCCTCCTCTTTCAATCGGATTAATTCTTCTCGCAGGTTGTCCTTCAAGATTAAAATAGAGACCTTGTCCTCAATAAGAACCGCTACCATCATATCCTGATTTAGCTTGTCAATCTTATTGTGCGCTTCCTTGTACTGTTTCTGATAATGATCGGAAACAATCTTTATTTCAAGATACATTTCATCAATAACCGCATTGATCTCAGTGTCTGTACTGTGGGCAGAGGCAGGTACGTGAAAGTATAAAAACAAGAATAAAAAACTTACTATACGTCTCATGGCAAGGTTTATTTAGAAGTCAGTTCAAATTTCAAGAGGATGTGTTTTTCCGCTAATTCAACAGGATAATTTCCCATTTTGATAGTGTTGAGATTCGCATCTATATTCAATGCTTTCAAAAGTTCAGACGATACTGGAAAATTCACCTCCATTCTTGTCTTGACTTCCTCATTTGCTTTCACATCCTTGAGAAGCTTCCCGATTATGGCAACCTGTTTTTCTTCGGAGAGGAAGTCGTTGCTTATTTCTATTGTCAATGAGCTGGGACCAGTTTTGTAAGCCATGATCCTGGCGTTCTTTGGAGGTGGTGGATTCTGTGGAAATAAATCGCAAACAGGGCCTGCCCTCATACACTCCGGAAACTGGTATCCGATGCCGTTTTCATCCAAGGGGACTTTCGTAGTACTATTTTGGGCAAAAGTAAGCCCGGGCAGCAATAGCATTGCTGCAAATACAGTTTTTTTCATCGTAATTTGAATTGCTTAGAATTTAATATTCTAAAGTGATAAATGGTTTCATCCATCTTGAGAAATGCCAACCCACATTGCATTAAGGTTCCATCCTTTTCTTTATTCTATCCTTGGTGTTTTCATCAAGGCCCATCCAGGTGTCCAATATCTTTCCGTCTGGCTGGAAGACAAAAAATGTCGGAGTACCTCCAACCCTGTATTTCAAGATAGTTTCGTTGAAATTTCCATCGCTGTTCCATAAAAAGGGCCAAGGATAATTTTCCGGATTTGAAAAGAACTCGAAATGGTCTTTATTGTTTTCGGTATAATAGGAAATGATTTCCAGTTTTTCCGGAAACTCTTTTTGGAGTTCCTGCAACATGGCACGTGCGTTCATACTGTTGCCACATGTAGGAGTCGAAAAATCCAGCAAGATGTATTTGCCTTTAAAGAATTGGCCAAATGATACAGCTTCTCCTTTTTTGTCCAGTGCCTTGAAATCCCTGTAGTGATCGTCGATTTTTAATTCTGGATGATCAAGATAGGTCTTGATGGCCCTGGCTTCATCACTGTTGAGCAGCTTCTTGTTTATTTTTTTATAGGCGGCAAGCAATTCCTCATCCGTATAAAAATTACTCTTATAGAGGTTAAGCAGGTAAAGGCTGTAATGGGTATTTCCGTTTTCCTTGATAAATTTTTTCTCAATTGTCCGTTTCTCCTCTTCAATCTTCTGCATGATGCCATTTCTTCCAACATAGATTTCCTGGATGCTGTCGTTCCATTTTCCACTTTCATAGAGGCTCTTGATTTCACCAGTCTTTTCCTGTTGTCTTTTTACCAGTGCGAGAAGTTGCTTGTCAAGCTTCGATTTCACCTCTTGAAATTTCGAACCGGAGACAGCAAGTTTCAAAGGGAAATCAACCAGATTTCCTTTTACCAATAGCTTTTCATTTCCAATATAAAGATATTCCATCGCGTTGAAATCCTTGTCTTGTATGTGCAGCACGATGCTTCTCGGAACCTTTGGCAGATTTCCTTCCAATAGGAAAGTATGGTCCTTTACAAGGCTGCTGTCTATTACAGTTTTGTCTTCAGTGTCATAAAGCCGTACGATTGCAGTATCAGACAGATCGGAAAGATTTCCGCTGATGCTGAAATTTTGACCATGGATTGTATGTTGGAACAACAATGTGATGGTAGATACGGTATAAATTATGACTCTGTTCATGGTAATAGGGATTTATAAAGCAACAGGCTTCAAAAGACCGTTGCTCTATATTGGTATTAAAAGGTAAAGGTGTAGATATTGTCCGATACGACAGGGCTGTATTTTCCCGGATTGACAAAATACTCAGTCTCGATTCCGACAGCGTCCAAAATTTCCTTCGGCAAAGAGAAACTGGTTCCGACTACAATGGAACCGTCAACAATGCTGGAAGCTATTTGCTTGTAATACTTCTCATTCATCTGGATCGCTACTTTTCCTTCAGGAGTCACACTGAGTCCTGCATACGCTACCTGGATTGTAAAGGGAACATCTGATTTTGTGACACAGAATCCGGTTGCAGGCAGGCAGTTTCCAGCATAGGAGGAAACTTTTCCAAGGCCTAGATCGATGGAAAACGATTTTTTAATTGTTTGGGCATTGCTTGTGATGCTCATAAAAGCGGTAGCCAACAGGCTGAAGATTAATTTTTTCATAATGTTGAATTTTAATGGGGTTTTTAGATAGGGAATCATCCTGTTGCTGGATGATCGTGTTATGATTGGATGTTTTTGTTAATTTTTCCTTGTTCCCGTACTGGTATAGCAACCAATATTGAAAAAACAAAGCTGTTTTATTCCTGTAATAATTTAGCAAAACCGTTGATGTGCTGTTTCCCATACAGGATTACGATCTTGGTATGCTTGCTGTTTTTAACCTGCTTGGCTAAAAGGGCATCCCTGTCGTCGATCAGATAGCGGTTCCATTCGTCCTTGGATAGAAATTTATTCTTGCACTTGTAATTTTGCGTGTAACTGTTCAAGAAATCACACTCCTCCAATGTAATCTTTTTGGATTGTTCAACATTGCCTATTATCGTCTTGATGGTCGTGTCAACGTTGAAACTGTTCTTGTCGGTTAGCCCTAGATCGTAGATGGAAGGCTGGTTTACCAGATCGTATTTGAACTTCAGGCCACTTTTGTAAAGGGAATCGAGCAAGTTGAGGTATCCGTTCTTTGGAACTCCGAAATGAATGATTTTTCGAAACTTGTACAAGTCCAAGGAATCTTTCGTGTCGTCCTTGATCTTTTCATAAAAGAATACGAAATCTTTTCCTTTTAAGGAATCAATTTTTCTTTTTACATCCTCATAGTACTCCTTCCTGCCAATGTGCTGCATCGGGAAAAAAACAATTTGCTTGCCTCCTGCAGAAAAAGTTCTTGTTGCAATGCTTTCATCATAGATTCCTTTTTTTTCCAAGGCATAATTAATCAGGGATGATTTGCAGCCCACCAATGAAAGGAGGAAAACCGTTAAGATTAATAATTTATAATTCATGACTTCTATTTTATTAAAGATTGGGGCAAAACACGTTTTAGAAATAAAATAGGGTTGATGGATCTATTGCATCGCATCAACCCTATTTTTATTATTATAGCAGTAAAATGATCAATGCAGCAAGTATCGCATCAGCAGCTGTTTCACCTACAACTTGTACCAGGTGACATCTAACTTGCCACCATTTGCAAGGATAGCCGCCTTCAGTACTGGATGCGCTTTGTTTGAATCCAAATACTTGGCTTTCAAGAGTGCCAGGGTTATCTTGCAGGAATTTATAAGCAGCAGCAACTTCTTTTCCAGAATAGTTCTTAACTATTTCAATATCCGACGTACCTGCTTTCATATAATTGTAGGTAACCTGCAAAAGTGCTTTCCCTTGAGTTGGTACATTGGTAGCCTTGTATGGGCCAGTGGCATTTTTAAAAAATTCATCAAAGTTTTTTGAATTGGCAAATTCCGGTTGCAAGGTATTCTTGAAATTGATCAGGACTTTTGCCGCATATACTCTGGCTTCCTCTTTTGTGATGTTTTGTGCATTTCCGTTAGATCCGATTAAAACGAATGCCATAAGGCTGAATAGTAAATTTTTCATGATAATAAGTGTTTTTTGATTAATCCCAACAGGTTGTTGTTTGGTTTGGTTGAAATTAATCCGGTTAATTAATTTTTTTTTAATTTTTTGATTTGTAAATTTTTTCTGTCTGTCTCCAAATCAAAAGAAAGATAGAATCCGCGTCTTTGTTTTTCAGGGATGAGCTCTTATTTCCATAATGATAAATTTGGGTTAAACGTTTGATATTTGATAGTATTGATTACTGCTGCTCTTGCAGCATTTTGACGATGCTTGCTGATAAGACTCCCTTGGCAGTATCTTGCGACAGGCCGTTTATAGTAGCAATTATTCCGACTTTGATGTTTCCCCATTTCTTATCAGGGTCTTCATTTGATTCATAGGAATTTGCATACCTCAAAATGGAGGTGGTAGTGAGTATGATTTTCAAATCATTGTCGGTAAGCGTATTTTGCAGCAACAAGTTGTTTTCAAAATCAATAACAAATGCATTTACGGTTTCTCTTGGCTGGGTGGTAACTTCACTTTTAAGATCAACTATGAAGCTTGCCAGTACATATTTCCCATTGCTTGACAAAGTAGAGTCATATAATGCATTTTCAAGGCTATAGATGTTGTCCATGATGTTCTTTATGGTCTGGTAGCTCACACTTGTATAGTGGTTGCCAGGTTTCAATGCAATAAAATCAGGAACGTTGTTGGCTGCTGTTTGAAGAGTCTGGATGGTACTTTGAAGATTGTTGCCAATGACTGCATTGTCATATACGTCCAGTACCGCATTATAGGTCCTGCCTGCATTTTCAAATGGATTGTCACGGTTTTCAGGAGAATAGGATGCAGCTCTTTGTGAAAGCTTGCCTGCTGTTTCAATTTCTTCGTTTGCTGCTAAATCATTAAGACGATCATCTGTACTGCAGGATACAATGGAAAGGGCTAGAAAAAACATTAAGTAAGGAAAATTTTTCATAATAGTGTTTTTTGATTTAGGGATAGTTTCATTTTAATTGCAGTTCTTTTTTTTGTCCGGACAGAGAACTATTTTTTTTTTGAGATCAAAGCAAAATGCCTTATGATTTCGTTGACAAAACTATTGGGAGAAAGTGCACAAAACAAGCCGACCTGCTACGAATTTGCGAATTCGTAGCGTGTAATTTGCGAATTCGTAGTGTGTTTTTGTTTGTTAAATATTTGATATTAAGTGTTTTGTATTTTTTTATTAAAAAATATTGAAGTGGCTTTTGAAAAATAGTGCCAAGCTGGAAAGAAAGCTGTTTTTAGGGCAAATGAGGAATAAATGACAGTGCTTTTGTAGTGTCTTTTTAAAATTAAGTAAGAGAATATTGCGGCAAACCCTTAAAAAAAATGTACATTTAGATTTTATTAGCCTCTATGAAAAAGAACGATCTATCAGTTGTTATTTGTTTTGTACTGTTCCAAGCAGCAGCATTTGCACAAGAGTTTGGTTTCAAGCTTCCTGATTCCCTGAAAGACAAGCCGTATCGTTATTTTTATGAAAGGATGGAAGCCAGTGAAAAAGATACGCTGAAAGCTGTTTTTTATATAGATGCATGGTTGAAAAAGGCCAAGCAGCAGAATGATTTGAAGGAAATCGTCAATGCTTTTGATGAAAAAATATATTTCTCCAAAGGGAACATGCAATTGCAATACGCAGATAGTGCGTTGGTATTTGCCTTAAAGACCAAGGACAACATAATTATCGGCGAGGCCTATTCCACCAAGGGAACCAAGCATTATTTTAAAGGAGATTATGCACAGGCTTTGAAATTTTATCTGGAATCCGAAAGCTATCTTTCAAAAACTGAAAATGAATACCTGAAAAGCCAATTAAAATACAGCATAGCAAGCATAAAATTCTATCTGGAATTTTACGAGGAAGCATTGCGCCTTTTCGAGGAATGTGCCTCTTTTTTCAAGCAATCGGATGAATACAATTACCAGCAGGGATATCTGAGTTCCTTGCATTCTATCGGATTGTGCCATAATCGCATGGGGAATTATGAAAAGACTACCGCCACCAACAGGTTTGCCCTGCAAGAGGCTGAAAGATTGGGCGATAAATCCAATATCCCTTATATAAGGCAGTCGGAGGGCATAAATGAGTATTTTAAAAAGAATTACGAGGTTGCTATCAAGGAAATCTCGGAAGTTGAACCCGAGCTTTTGAAAGTGTTCGATTTCAGGATAGTGACGGTGGGTCATTTTTATATAGGAAAATCATACTGGGATCTGAAAAAAAAGGAAAAGGCAGTATCGTATTTCAAGAAAGTGGACCAGAGTTTTGAGAAAGGCCACTACATCCGTCCCGATTTTAGAGAAGGATATGAGTTTTTAGTGAAATATTACAAGGAAAAAGGCGATGTTGTCAATCAATTGTTCTACATAAACCGCCTGATCAAGGCCGATAGCGTATTGAACAGCAATTTCAAGAACATATCCTTGAAGATCTATAAGGAATATGATACCAAGGCCTTGCTGGAAGAGAAGGAGAATGCCGAAAATAAATTGGCAGGCAAGGATATCCTGATCAGCTTCCTCTATGGGGTCACAGGTGTCCTTTTTATTTGCAGCCTGTTTTTCTTCTACCGCCATTATAAGAACCAGAAGCTCTTCAAAACCAAGCTCAATTCGTTTTTAAACAAGGAGGAGGTCAGTCAGATTAGTGAGCCTGATGTTGTCACGGACTTGAAAACCAAACCGAGAAAGGCATTGGAAATCAAACAGGAAGTTGTGGAATCAATACTCAAGGACCTTGAAAAGTTTGAACTCAAGCATAAGTTCTTAAAGAAAGAGATTACGCTGGTAAGCCTTGCCAAGGATATGGATACCAACTCCAATTATCTTTCGAAAGTGATCCAGCACTACAGGAATAAAAATTTTACAAGTTACCTTGCGGACCTACGCATTGGTTATATTACCAAGCTGATGCAATCAGAGGCTAGATACAGGAATTACACGATAAAGGCTTTGGCAGATGAGGCTGGATTTTCCACGCCGCAGCATTTCTCGAAGGCTTTTTTTGCTGTTCATGGCTTTTATCCTTCTTTCTTTTTAAGTGAGATGGGGAATCAATCTGCATAATAAAGATAGACGGTAGAAGATGCTGGTATGCTCCTAAAAGAAAGCCCCAGATTTCTCTGAGGCTTCTAAAAATTTATTTACTATTATATACTACATATCGAATTGCCAGTTTGCAATCAGATTGAAGGAATTGGTTTTCACTGTGCCATTGTTAACGACTTTCACATCACTGATATTCGAGAGTCCGTAATTGTGCCTGAGTTCAAGATTCAAGCTGTTCTTTTGGTTGATTTTAAAGTTTGTTCCTACTCCAAGGTTGCATCCAAAGTCTAAAGTCTTGAACAGTCCATTTGCATCTTCATTGGTTTTTTCTCCTTCAACTTTTGAATGACTGTCTAGAAATACGCCTACGAAGGGACCGCCATTTACATAGAATCTCTTTTGAGTGTCCACATAATATTTCAGATTCAAAGGCAATGTGATGTATTCCAATCGAACTTTGATATCTAATTTGGAGGAATTCACAATCGGATCAAAATCTTCAGAAAAATTATTGGAGATGGTGTTCTTAAACGTTTTTCGTTCATAATTGACATTTCCTACAAAGGAAAATCGTTCGCTCAATGGTACTTCGAATGAAATACCAACAAGAAAATTCAAATCATATTTGTTGCTGTCGGCTACTTTATTTCCTCTTATGTTTGCATAAGTACCCCCAACATTTACTCCGAATTTAGGTTTGTTTTGTGCAAAAGTGGCTGATCCCGCCAGCAATAATAACAGTAGGTATTTTTTCATAAGATATTACTTCAATCTGATGTGTAATTCTTCCAATTGCTTGTCATCAATAACAGAAGGAGCATCAATCATGACATCACGTCCGGAATTGTTTTTAGGGAACGCAATAAAGTCGCGGATTGTTTCTTGTCCACCTAAAATGGCCACCAATCTATCCAAGCCAAAAGCCAATCCCCCGTGCGGTGGTGCTCCAAATTGGAAAGCATCCATCAGGAAACCGAACTGTGATTTTGCTTCTTCTTCGGTGAAACCTAGATATTTGAACATTAATTGTTGTGTCGCTTTATCGTGAATACGGATAGAACCACCGCCAATTTCGTTTCCGTTCAAGACCATATCATAGGCATTTGCACGCACTTTTCCTGGATCTGTTTCCAACAAGGCCATGTCTTCTGGTTTTGGAGAAGTAAACGGATGGTGCATTGCGTGCCACCTTCCATTTTCTTCGTCTTGTTCCAATAGAGGGAAATCAATCACCCAAAGCGGTGCGAAAACTTCTGGATTTCTCAATCCCAAACGAGTCGCCAATTCCATACGCAAGGCGCTCAATTGTGCTCTTGTTTTGTTTGCCGGACCTGAAAGGACCAGGATCAAGTCGCCTGGTTTTGCTCCTGTAATTTCTGCCCATTTTTTCAAATCTTCCTGGTCGTAGAATTTATCTACCGAAGATTTGATGCTTCCATCCATTTCATATTTGGCATAAACCATTCCTGAAGCACCTACTTGAGGACGTCTTACCCAATCAATCAAATTGTCGATTTCTTTTCTTGTGTAGGTTGCACAGCCTGGGGCTGCGATTCCAACCACCAATTCCGCACTGTTGAAGACAGGAAATTCCTTGTGTTGTGCCACTTCATTCAACTCGCCAAATTCCATTCCGAAGCGGATGTCCGGCTTGTCGTTTCCGTAGGTTTTCATCGCATAGTCGTAGGTGATCCTTGGGAATTTCTCTACTTCAATGCCTTTTATTTCTTTTAGCAGATGACGTGTCAAGCCTTCAAAGACATTCAAGATGTCTTCTTGCTCCACGAATGCCATCTCGCAATCGATTTGTGTAAATTCTGGCTGCCTGTCCGCTCTCAGATCTTCGTCCCGGAAGCATTTCACGATCTGGAAATACTTGTCCATTCCACCCACCATCAGCAATTGCTTGAACGTCTGTGGCGATTGTGGCAAGGCATAAAACTGCCCCTCGTTCATTCTTGATGGAACAATGAAATCTCTTGCACCTTCCGGAGTCGACTTGATCAAATAAGGCGTTTCCACTTCACAGAAATCCAGATCAGATAAATATTTGCGAACTTCCATTGCCACCTTGTGACGGAAAAGCAGGCTGTTCTTTACCGGATTTCTTCGGATGTCCAGGTAGCGGTATTTCATCCTGATATCTTCACCACCGTCCGTTTCATCCTCAATTGTAAATGGAGGCGTCAAGGCTGCATTCAAGACTGTCATTTCAGTCACTAAAATCTCAATATCTCCCGTGGACATGTTCTTGTTCTTCGCTTCACGCTCAATCACGGTTCCTTTTACCTGGATCACAAATTCCCTTCCAAGGGTTTTTGCCAATTCAAATACGGTCTTGTCCGTACGGCTTTCGTCGAAAATCAACTGCGTGATGCCATAACGGTCACGCAAGTCCACCCAATTCATGAATCCTTTGTCGCGTGATTTCTGAACCCAACCAGCAAGAGTAACTTCGGTATTGATATGTGAAGCGTTTAATTCTCCACAATTATGACTTCTATACATTATCAAGATTTTAGATTATTTCATCTGTTTGCCCTTCCTAGGGCACGGGTGCAAAAGTAAAAACAAAAATTAGAATTCTACTGAATTCAACCCAACTTAAATGTATTTTATTTACAGCAGATTAAATAAATAGGTATATTTGGGTTGTCTAAATTTAAAATACCCCTTTTATGAAAAAAATAGTGTTCGTTTTATTTGCTGTGGCAGTATCTAACGTAGGTTTTGCTCAAAAAAAGTACGCCACTTTTCAAGCAAAGATTGAGAATAGAAATGGTGAGAAGGTCTATATCTTGGGGCCTAAGAAATACAAGAAGGAAATAGCCTTGAACAAACAAGGATTTTTTAAGGATACCTTGAAGGTTGCCGATGGGATGTACCAGTTTAATGACGGAGTGGAATCTACGATGTTGTATTTGAAAAATGGTTTCGACTTGCAGATGAAACTCAATGCAAAGGAATTCGACGAAACGATCGTTTATGAAGGAAAAGGAGCAAAGGAAAATAATTTTCTGGCCAAGAATGCACTCTACGAAGAGGGTTTTGACTACGATGCTGCCTTGGCTGCTGATGAACCGGCTTTCAAAAAAATCATGGCTGCTAAAAAGCAGACTGATCTTGAAAGGATTGGAAAGGCAGGATTGGAGCCTGCATTCGTAGCCTTGCAAGAAAAGGCAATCGAGCAAAATGCAAGTGGCCTGCAGGAATATTATAACGAAAATTTGGCCATCAAGAAACTGAACAATACTCCGGCTCCATCATTTGAATATGAGAATTATAAAGGAAAAACAACCAAGCTGGAAGACCTGAGGGGCAAGTTTGTCTATATAGATGTCTGGGCAACCTGGTGTGGTCCTTGTCGTGCTGAAATCCCTCACTTGAAGCAAGTTGAAGAGAAATTCCATAACAAGAACATAGAATTTGTAAGCATTTCCATCGACACTAAAAAAGATTACGACAAGTGGAAGAAATTTGTAGCAGAGAAAGAATTGGGCGGCATACAGCTTTTTGCCGATAATGATTGGAATTCTGAATTTGTAAAGCAACTTGCCATTACTGGAATACCAAGGTTTGTCTTGATCGATCCTAAAGGAAACATAATCAATGCTAATGCTGACAGGCCTTCATCCCCAAAATTAGTAGAAGTTTTAGAAGGTTTGGTGAAATAATTTTCTCTCAAAATAGTATTAAAAACCAATGTGGAAGCATTGGTTTTTTTATGTCACAAAAAGTTCCAATGTTAAGTTTTCATTCAATGTTACTAAATTGTTAAGCGAAAGTTTTTTTAATGTAAACAAATTTATATATTTGTTAGACAATCACCACATAATTGATTGTTAACCAATCTTAAAGAAACGATTTTAAATAATTAAAAAAGTATAGTTATGAAAAAGTATATGATTTTAGGAGCAATGCTGATCACAGGAGTTACTTTCGCTCACAACGCACCAAAGCACGAAGTAGTAGGAGATATAGTCAAATCTACTTATTATTATGAAAATGGACAGATCAGCCAGGAAGGTTTTTATAAAAACGGAAAAGTACACGGACAATGGACTTCTTACGACCAGAATGGAAACAAGCAGGCTATTGCAGAATACAACGAGGGCATCAAGACTGGAAAATGGATTTTCTGGACCGGTAAAAATTTAAGCGAGGTTGATTATGCTGACAGCAGGGTCGCCTCGGTGAAAACCTGGAAAGAAGATGCTGTTGTAAACAGAAACTAAAAGGAAAAGCTTTCGGAAACGGAAGCTTTTTTATTTTGCCCTGCTCTTGCCTTCGAGTTCCTTGAACGAAGCAATTATCTTGTCCATGTCTGCGGAAAATTTATCTTTCCTGTTGGCAAGTGTCCAGGTCAGGATCTGATAGAAATTGTTCTTGCTTTCTATATAGGCAAACTTGTAGGAAATTTCTAAGCCTTTCGTCTTATCCGCCAGACTGAATAATTTTGCTTTCAAGCCATTGATCACGGTGTCCCTTTCTTCCGAAAAAGACGGACTTTCCAGATTTGCCTTTAGATTTTCCATCAGCATGTCCTTGTAGCCTTCCAAATTAATTCCAGCTTCATCTGGAAAATTTGATTTTGGCTCGTCCAACACAATCACATAGAATTCCTTCAAGGGATTTTGATATTGCAGGGAAGCTTCCGGGTTGAGATTTTTTGCTTCTGAGAGAAAATCAGGAAGTTCCAGGGAGTATTTATTTTTGACTTTTATAGGCTTGTATTCGGTGTTTGAATTGCACGAAACAAATAGGAGGGACAAGAATACTGATGCGAGTAATTTTTTCATAGCGGTTAAATTTACTGCAATATACTAAATCAATCGTATAAAAAAGGCTTGCATTTGCAAGCCTTTTTCCAAATTTTGATTCTTATCTTGTTTTTTTCTTCAGAGAAAAAACCGTGTACAATGTTGCAGTTGAAAGCAAGATCCACAAGACATCTATTAAAAATACTTGAAACTGATTTTCTGCAAAGGAATTCCAAAACCATTTGCCATTTACAATTCCGTTGGAAATAGGGACTAGGAAACCTAAAATACTTCCGGAAAGCAAAGTATACTTGTTGGTGAAATAATTGTTTTTCTTGAGTATAAAGAAGACGGTCAATGCAAGCCAAGAAATGAAATAGAGGGAATAGATCTCTGTCATACTCAAAGGATAAAAAACTTTCGAGACGATAAAGGCAAGTGCCGTAACCGGATACATGCTCAGGCAAATTGAGAGATAGATGGAAACTACGCCTTCGTTAAATTTGCGCTTTTTTTCAGGCATGTTCTTTTTGTCCCTAGCAGTGAGCCAGATCATCACACCCGAAATGATCACGAAGCAAGTGACCAGTCCCAAGATGAAACTGATTATCTTTAAAAGATAGCCGCCATAATCGCCATAATGAATGCGGAACAACACATTTTTTACACCATCCAGATAGCTATTCTCGGTTATGGGATCTTTCTTGGCAACGATTTTTCCATCGTCTATCTTGTAAATTATTTTTCCAATTCCGGTGAATTTCTTGTCGTACATCATTTCCCCTTCTACCAGGACGTGCATGTTCTTGTCGCCATAATTCTGAATCAAGACACGCGTGATTTCAAAATCCTTCCAAGTGTTTTTGGTTCTTGAAACCAGTTCATCTATGTCAAAAGGGGTTGCCAAAGGTATTTTTCCATATTCGAAAACGGGATCAGTATATTCCAGATCGGCATATAATTTATTTTCATCTCCTTGGTACAGGGCGACGACACTAGGAGCAACAATAAAAATTTTTATCATAAAAAAAGCCCCCGTTACAGCGTAAACAAATTGAAATGGTAAACCGATCAATCCCAAGGAAGTATGTGCATCGGTCCACAGCGTTTTCAATTTTTCCTTCGGGCGGAAGATGTAAAAGTTGGAAACGATCTTCTTCCAATGCAGCAAGACACCTGTCACTATTGCAAATAAGAAAAACAAGGCCACGAACCCAGACAGGTAATATCCGATCGGATATGGAACCTGGGCCAGGAAATGCAAACGGTATAGAAATTCTCCGAGTGAATACGAATCTTCATAGGTTGAGGTTTGAAGCGTCTTGGTGTCAAGGTAAAAAAACTGCCCTTCCCTTGCTTTCTTATCTACCAGAGAATCTTTCGTGCCTTCCAAGAACACATTCACCCTTCTTTCGGCATGGGGCTGCGATAATGCAATGGAACGTCCCTTGAGGATGTATTTCTTATCCAATGTGTCCAAGGCAGACTTGTAATCAAGCTGTATTTCTTTTGAGGTTGCGGTAGCTTCATTCCGTTCCCAATTGATGATTTCGTCCCTGAAGAAGGAAAAGGATCCGGCAAAGAAGATGACATACAAAACCACGCTTATCACAATGCCGCTGACGGTATGGGTATGAAAATAAATATTATAATTCCGGTTACTCATGTTTATTTGATAATGGGATTAAAACTTTGTCCTGCATAAACAAGTAAGGAAAATACAAGGGTAAGCATTAAATAAATTCCCCAGATCTTCCAGCCATTTTTTGCCAAAAAGGCCACCACCATCAAGGCCACCCAAACTATGAATCCTGAAAAAGCCATTGTAATCAGGACATTTACATGGTTGAACCAAGATGCCAAGGCCAGGTGAAATGTTGCCGAAACAAAATATCCGCCCAGGATGGCAGCTGATATTTTGGCAAAACGTTGCCATTTGGATTGCGTCAGGTATTTAGGATTTGCAGGCATGGCTTGATTCGTAGATTTTTTAAGAGTAATAGAATTCCAAGAGTGTTGCAATACAAAATGTTGCGATCAGAAAAGTATTGCTTACTTTTTTTAATGGCTTCAAGATGATGATCAAGCTGCTGAAGGCCATTAAAAGAATGAAAAATAAAAGAGTAGCAGCAATTATAGATTTAAAAAACAACAACAACAGGTAAGCAAGAACAAGCAATCCGCATCCGATTATCTTGGTCGGCTTCGGATTTTCCTGCATCCATTTCTCAAATCCGGAATCATAATACAATGTTGCTTTCTTAGAAGTGTAGTATAAAAGATACAAGGCTAGAAATACAAGTGCGCTGATTATCGTGATCATCTGATTCTGTTTAGGATTTGCTGTTAAAAACCACAAGCCCGGAAAATATCCGAGCTTTGGCTTATGGGTTTGAAAGCTGTTTTCTTTAGCAACAATTCGGACATTACTTAATTTAGAATAATGGGATAGGTAGCACTATGAAAAATAAACTGATAGTCTTTTCCGTTGAATTTTCCTGGAACTTCTTCCTTGTGGGTTGCTTCAACAATGTATTTTTCCTTGAAGGGAAGAGTAAATTTTATCAAACCATTTGCATCAGTTGTTGCCTTCTGGCTGAATTTGCCTTTCAAGAAGATATCAACCTCTTTGTCTTTCAACGGCTCGTTCTTGTACAAGATTTTCAAGGTAACTTCATCACCAAGTTTCAATTCTTTCTTGGTCACGTCTACAATTGCAATTCCATCAGGATTCAGGGCTGTAGTTTCAGTTGGTTTTCCTCCAACTTCTACTTTAGCAACACAGTGGTAGTGCGTCTTGAAGATTCCAAAATTGTATTGCGTATAATCAATTACGTCAATTTCATTGTTGTTCAGGACAATCGTATACGTTCCGTTTGATTTTGGAACAAATGAAGTCTTGTAGAACAAATCGCCAGCCGTAACTTCCAATTTGGTTTTTTCTCCGTTTGGAGCAACCGCCCAGACCGTAAATTTTTGAACCTTGTTGAATGCTTCCTCGCCCACTTTTTCAGCTACGCCATAAGTATATTCTCCAAAGAATATCTTGACCTCTTGCTTCTGGTTTAATTTTCCGGTTGCATTGGTTTCAATCCATAGGAAGTGTGCAAAACTGCTGCTTGTGAAAAGGAGCAGGAAGGCAATAAAAAGAATGTTGTTTTTCATGATCAATTGTATTAAAAATTCCGCCTGGATGTATTTTCAGGCGGAAAGATAGGTTTTTTATTAAAATCTGTAGGCGAAACTTGCTGCCACGCTTCTTGGCGTCTTAGGGTGGATTGTCGACCAGCCATCATAAGCTTCTTCGTTGAACATATTATCTAGTTTTAGCGTCAGAGTAAATTTCTCTGTATTGTAAAACAAGGAAGAATTCAAGATAGTGTATTCAGGAAGTGCAAATTGACCCACAATTGTCCGGTTCATGATCTTGTTTTCACTGGCATAATTTCCTCCAAAGCCCAAACCAAATCCTTTTAATTTCCCGTCCAGGAACCTGTAGCTGGCCCAAAGGTTGGCAAGATTCTGAGGTCCGGCACTTTCTGGCCTGTGTCCTACGAAATCAGCATCTCCGGCTGACAAGTAGCTGTCGTTATAGCTGTATCCAAATATAATGTTCAAGCCATCGATAGGATTGGCAACAATTTCTGCCTCGAAACCTTTGTTTCTCTGTGCACCATTCTGGTAAGAGGTAACATCATTAGGTTGTGGAGTTGGGTTAGTAGGATCTGGATCAGCAGGATCTATATAAACCGTTTCCACAGAATATACCTGATCTGAAACTTTAATATCGTAGTAGCTGAAAGTAGCATAAAGCCTGTCTTCAAAAAGATTCAATTTGGTACCTACTTCAAATTGATTGGCTTGTTCTGGAGCCGGGCTGAATGATCTTGGTACAGGAAGTGTAGCTTTACGATCCATTCCTGGTGCCACGTTTGCAAATCCGTTCATGTAGTTTGCAAAAATCGAAACCTTGTCGAGGATTGGCTGGTAAACCAAACCAAATTTAGGTGAGAAAGCAGTCTGGTTATAATCATCAGTACTTGTAGTAACGTCTCCTTCATTTATGAATCGATCTGCACGCAAGCTGAGCATTGCAGAAAGGGCAGGTGTAAAGTTGATCACGTCGGATGCGTATACGCTGTACACTTCTTGCTTGCTTTTTGAGTTGTTGAAACCTGCACTTGCGAGTAATGCGTCAGATCCAGCCTTGGTCAGGTTTCCATTATCGCCATTCCTTACATATAATTCAGGATCCGTAATACCGAAAACATTTTCATTTACCGTCTGCAAGCTTGCATTTCCGATATAGATGGATCCGTTTCCAGCATAACCAGAACTATTGTCTGTTGCCGTCCTGTTGAAATAATCCAAACCTACAACGATACGGTTTCTAACTTTGCCAAGATTGAAGTCGCCGATGAAGTTCTGTTGGATATCTGTCGTTAACGTGCTTGAATTTTGGTAATTGAAAAATCTGCCCAACACTATTCCTTCCGTTAAGGCAGCTGGATAATATTGTGTTGATTCATATAGATAAGAATAATATCCTTTTGATTTCGCTGAGCTTCTGGAAATTACGGTTTGTGAAGTCCATTTGTCAGACAATTTGTAAAACATCTGTCCTTGCAAGCTGTACGAAGGAGTCTCTATGGTCAATTGATTATTGGTGTAGGAACGTTTGTTGTCATAGTTCAACTCATCCATATTGTGAACCCTTAAAGCTGTTGTCCGGTCCAAGAATAACATTGTTGGATTTGTAGTCTCATTGTTCATTATTTCTGTATTGAACAAGAAGGATAATTTGTCGCTTGCCTTATAGGACAATGACGGAGCGATGAATAAAGATTTTCTGAATCCGGCATCCTGGAAACTGTCTTCTGTGTGATAGGCAGTGTTGATTCTGAAATTTACCGTTTTATCTTCATTCAAAGGGGTGTTTACATCGGCTGTAACCCTGTTAAGGCCGTAGCTTGCAGCCGTGTAAGCTATTTCCGCGCCAAAATGGTCAAATGGTTTTTTTGTATTGATGTTGATCAAGCCTCCATAAGAAATCAAGCTGCTTCCGAATAATGTTCCCGAAGGTCCCTTGATGACCTCGATTCTTTCAATATTTGCGGGATCAAGACTGCCATTTGTTAATCCTGGCAGGCCGTTTACCATAGTAGGTTGTACGGCAAAACCTCTCAAGGAAAAATAACCGGCTCCATCACCACCACGACCCGTAGAAGACCAAAGTTGTGTCAATCCGGGAGCATTTTTCAACGCATCATCAAGATTGGTAACCACCTGTTCCTTTAAAAGCTCATTTGAAATGGTAGTGTAAACCTGTGGGTTTTCAAGATTTTTCAAGGGCATTTTAGAAACCGCAACACTTTCTTTTCTTGTAAAGGAGTTGGTCTTTGCTCCATTTACAATTACTTCGCTCAACTCTTCTGAATTGGAGGTAATGGTAAAATTCTCAATTATCTCGTCTCCGGAATTCAATGAAATGGCCTTCTCTTTTGATGAAAAACCTACAGCAGAAACCTTGATTACATAGTTTCCAGCTTTCAGATTTTTAATTTCATAGTTTCCATCATCATCTGTGGCAGCACCAATTTGTGTTCCCTTGATGACAATGGAAACGTTGTCTGCACCATTATTGTCAGGCAAGGTGATTCTTCCTCTTATTGAAGCTGTCTGTTGCGCCCAGGAGGTCGAGAAAAGGAATAACAAGCAGATGCTCATTATCGTGTTGGTTATTTTCATTTTTATTTAGAATAATTATTAATAGTGCAAATATATAATGCGATCAAATGCGAAACAAGTTATCTGTAATTATTCTAAATAAGAAAACAATGTGTTGTATTATGTTGGTTTTTTATATTTTTTTAACTTAAAAAGAATGAATACTATTGCTTTATCCTGATTTTATAAAAAGAATGAATTATATTGTTGTAAGTAAATGATTTCATTTTCAGAAGCTTATGAAGTTTTTTTTAGATAATTTTAAGAAAATCCACATTGTTCGATTTTTTATTCCAAATACAGTTCTGCCAATGTGCTTTATTCAAATTAAAAGCCCTGCATCACAATAATGAGCAGGGCTTTTCTTTTTGACTGTTTATTTCTGGCACAGATGCGGTTTGCTGAACAGCTTCTTGAATTCCGAAAGCTGGTACTTGAAAAATTTCTTGTGGAAGATCTTTATATTATAGCGGCTCCGGTAATACAATATCGTCTGATAGATATAATCGGTATCTTTCTTGTAAGACTTCGCATAAAGCTTGTCGATCTGATGAAGGATGGGTGTTTCTTCCGAAAGCTTCGACAGGTTCTTCATCCGGTCAAAAAAAGAGAGCGGTTCCTGATGGAACTTCATCCTGTTGATGTCGATCAGGGAGAAAACATAACTGCCATTTTGCCTTTCTTCCAACAATATATTGCCCGGTGTGCTGTCAATAAATTCAATTCCCTTCTGATGCAATTCAAACATGAAGGTGGTGTATTGCTCCAAGATGGCATCCTTGTTCAAGATGGTATCATCGGAAAGAATGTCTCTTAATGTCTTGGCGGTAAGGTGCTCACAGGCATAATAGCTGTCCTTGATGCCAAGCAGGTTTGAATGTTCCAGATAACCAATCGGTTTTGGCGTATTGATGCCAAGGGACAAAAGTTTTTCTGCATTTTCAAAGGCGCGTCTGGCTTTTGATTTACGAATGTATTTATAAGCAAAGGAATTGATGAAATGTGGCTTCTTGAAGGACTTGATCGAAATGGATCTTCCGTCGATGTCCAATTTTTTTATACTATTTCTACCAGCTTGTATGAGTGTACCTTCGTAAGGGAACATCTCAATCAGATGTTTGATTCCTACTTCAGTTTGCATGATCAATTGTTTTTGTTTTAATATATAATCCCCCGGTTGTGATTTTTGACTACAACCGGGGGATTTTTTCTTTAGTGTTTTGGAGTAAACCCGTCTTCGCTTAATTCCCTGTGCTCATAATCGGCAACCATTTCTGCTTCATAATCGGTTTTTTCCCCTTTGGAGAATTTGGCAATTATTTTCTCCATGATTTCATAGATTACCGGAACTACGATTAAAGTCAGGAATAATGATGAAATCAATCCACCGATGATTACCCAGGCCAAACCGTTTTTCCACTCCGCTCCAGCTCCAGATGCCAATGCAATCGGGAACATACCAAAAACCATGGCAATTGTAGTCATCAAGATCGGACGTAGCCTGGCATGATTGGCTTGGATTAATGCCGTCCTGATAGTTTCTCCTGCTTTACGTCTTTGATTGGTATAATCTACAAGCATGATGGCATTCTTACAAACCAAACCAATAAGCATGATGATCCCTAGAATGGTAAATATATTCAAAGTGTTGTTGGTCAAAGCCAAAGCCAGCATCGCACCAATGAACGAAAGTGGAATGGCGAACAATACCACAAATGGATGCACGAAGCTGTCGTACAATGAAACCATTACAAGATAAACTAGGATAATCGCAGCCAATAACGCAACTCCTAATGTTCCAAAACCTTCCGATTGGTTTTCTTGATCGCCACCCCAGATGTAATTTACACCGGTTGGTTTTTTTAATTTATCAATTTTTTCCTGCCATTTTGTAACGATTGTTCCAGAGGCCACACCTACATTCTGACCTTTAACGGTTACCGATGCAGATTTATCCCTACGTTCCAATTCACTTGGTCCGGAACCTTCTTTTACAGTTGCAAATTGATTTAATTTTATTTGCTGGCCCGCATCGTTAATGAAAATTAAATTGCTTACATCGGCAATACTTTTCCTGTCGAAAGCATTGTATTTGATATTGATGTCGTATTCGTATTCACCAGCCCTGAATCTTCCGTCAGTGTTTCCACTAAAAGCAGTCTGCATGGTAACACCAACCGTTTGCAAGCTCAAACCAAGAGCGGCCATCTTGTCCCTGTCAACTTGTACGTTCACTTCCGGGTTTCCATCTTCCACCGATAATTCGATTTCGGTTGCTCCTGGGATGCTCCGTAATTCTTTTTCGGCTGCTTTTGCAAATTCCATTGCACTTTCCACATTCGGGCCGGTTACAATTAACCCTAAAGTAGCATCTTCAGCAGTTCCTAAAATACCAACCGGAACGGTTTTGACTTTTGCTCCAACTAATATTTTTTCTAATTTACGTTTGGTCTTTGCCGCATAAACATTTGCGGGTTCATCACGTTTATCCAATCCAACCATTTTAACGTTGATCTCGGACTTGTAAGCAGTAGCTTGGGAAGCACCCAGACCTTCACTTGTTTGACCAATAGTTGTAATCTGACTGAAAACGTATTCTTCTTTCTTTAAAAATTCCTCGGCTTTTTGCGTCATAAAATTGGTTTGTTCCAACGAAGCATCTTTTGGCATTTCTATCTGAACCAGGAACTCGCCACTGTCTGATGCTGCAAAGAATTCTCCACCAATGAATCCACCACCCATCAATCCGATTGTTGAACCAAAGAATAATATTAAAACTACTATGAAAGTTTTGATGTAATGATCCAAACACCAAGTCAGCAATTCAGAAACCCAGTTGGTAAAACGCGTCAGATAGCTTTCAAAACCAAGGATGATCCTTCCGAAAAGGTTTTTACCTTCAATATGTTCCAATTTTCCATATCTTGAAGACAACCACGGAATAATGGTGAACGAAGCTACCAAGGACAACAATGTGGAGATGATTACGGTTACACAGAATTGGGTAATAATGTTCGAAACCAATCCAGTACTCATTGCAATTGGTAGAAACACTACCACAATAACCAACGTGATGGATACTACAGTTCCGCCAATTTCAGCAGTACCGTCGTAAGCAGCACGAACTTTGTTCTTGCCCATTTCCATGTGCCTGTAAATGTTCTCCAGAACCACAATGGCATCATCTACCAGAATACCAACAACGAGCGACAATCCTAATAAACTCATCAAGTTCAGGGTATATCCCATCAAATAGATCCCGATAAAAGTAGCAATTAGCGATGCAGGAATCGAAACCATTACAATCAAGGAGTTTCTGATACTGTGCAGGAAAAACAACATTACTATGGCAACCAAAAGTACTGCTATAAGCAAATCGTGTACAACCGCATCGGCAGCTTCAAGGGTGAAAATGGTACTGTCTTTTGCTATTTCCAGTTTCAAACCATTGGTTTTGTAGTCGGTTTCAAGTTTGGCAATCGTCTTTACCAACTCTTCACTTACTGCAACAGCATTGGCATCAGATTGTTTTATAATTTGTAAAATAATGGCGCTTTTCTGGTTTACACGGGCCACTTTTTCGGTGATTTTTTGTGTATCTTGAACATCGGCGATATCGGCTAAACGAACTTGGATTCCATTTTTGGACGACACGATCAGGTTTCTCAATTCGTCAACATTTTTATATTTACCCGCCAAACGAATCAATATCTTTTGCTCGCGTGTTTGAATGTTTCCTGTAGGGAAATCTAAATTTGAAGACAATATGTTTTGTTGCACTTGTGGGATAGAAAGCCCGTAAGCTTGCATTTTTACCGCATCAAGATTTACTTGGATTTCTCTTTCTTGTCCACCAATGATATTTACCTGTGCCACACCTTGTACACGAGAAAGGATTGGGGCTAATTTCTTATCGATCAAGTCATAAAATGCAACTTCATCCATTTTTCCGTTGGCACCAATTGTCATGATTGGCAAATCGCTCAGGGAGAATTTTGTCAACGATGGTGTTTCGGCATCATCTGGCAAGTCGCTGATGATGGCGTTTATTTTACGCTGTGCATCATTCATCGAAATATTAACATCGGCAGTTGAAGTCAATGTAATAGAAACGGTAGACAAACTTTCGTATGATTTCGAGTCTATCTTTTTTATGTTTTCCAATGAAGCGATCGCATCTTCAATCTTTTTGGTAACGGTGTTTTCAACCTCACTTGGCGAAGCACCGGGATAAGTTGTGGCAATCGTAATTACGTTTGTTTCAAATTTCGGAATCAATTCGTACCCCAGATTACTGTAACTGAACAGTCCGCCAAGGGTTAGAATTGTAAACAGTACAATTACTAAGGAGGGACGTTTTATGGATATTTCTGCTAATTTCATTTTTTTCTTTTTTTAGTTTCAAAGTAGCTTGGTTTCAAAATATCAAAGTTAAAATGAGCAACTTTGCGACTTTGTACCTTCGCGACTCAGCAACTTTATTTAATAATTTCCACTTTGCTTCCTTCCTGTAAGTTGATCTGACCTGTAACGATTACAGTTTCGCCATCAGATAATCCGTTCAGGATTTCAACTTTATCGCCCAAGATTCTACCTGCAGTTACTTTTTTCAATTTCGCAGTTCCATTTTCTACAACAAAGATCTGGTTGCTGCTTACACTTCCAACGAAAGCATTTCTAGGAACAATCATCAAGGAACTTTTTTGTTGTTTTGAAGCAAATTCAGCAGTTCCGTACATACCGGCTTTTAAATCTTTTGAAGCATTATTGGCGATTTCAATTTCTACAGGGAAGTTTAAAGTCTCATCCGCTTTTGAAGCAATGAATGTAATCTTTCCAGAAAAATCTTTGTCCGGATAAACGCTGGCCTTGATTTTAGTGATGTCACCAACTTTCAGGCTTGCAACTTGACTTTCATTAACTGTAACTTTTAATTTTAGTTTGGAAACGTTTACGATGTCAAACAATTCAGTAGCCGGCATTCCTGCTAGGATAGAGCCTGGCTCGATGTATTTCTTATTGATAAAACCACTAATTGGAGCCTTGATTCTTGTATCGCCAACATTGATGTTTGCTTGAGTCAATTGTGCTTTGGCATTTACCATGGCTAATTTTGCTTGATCCAGTTGTTGTTTTGTAACACCGCCAGTTTTATAGGCATTTTCATATCTGCTATAATCTGTGGCAGCATTCTGGTAAGATGCATTTGCGTTTTGAGCGTCTACATTTACAACGTCGCTTCTAACAATGGCTAATGTTTGTCCGACAGTTACATAATCACCTTCTTTAGCCAAAACCTTAATTACCTTTCCTGATTTTTCAGCAGAAAACTTCAATTCTTGGATTGGTTCGAAATTTCCGTTGGAAATGAAGTCTAATGAAACTTCTTCTGTTTTTACAGTGTCAATCTTTACAGAAATAGTAGCATTTTTCTCAGCAACAATAGCTGTTTTTGCTTCATTCTCTTTCTTGTTGTTCATTAAAATGAAAGCAATCAAACCAATAACTGCAATTCCTATTCCTATGTATAATACTTTTTTCATCTTGTGTGATCGATTTAGTTTGTAAGTGTTCTTAGTTCTCCTTTTGCTTTTATTAATTGAATTTCAGCTAATTTATAATCCAAAAGAGCTGTCGTGTAATTGTTTTGTGCCTCTACATTCGAGTTTTCAGCATCCAATAAATCGGTCAATGGAGCCAATCCGTTGTAATAATTGTTTTGCGTATTGTCGAGTACTTCCTGGGCCAATTGCACATTTTCTTTTTGGGACTTGATCGTAATCAAGCTATTGTTGATTTGGGTCTTTGCATTTTCGTAAGCCAGATCAAGTGAAAGCTTCGTGTCGATCATGTCTTCCTTTATCTTGCGAATTTCAACATCAGCCTGGCGTACTCTTGCCCTTGTTCCGAAGCCTGTGAAAATCGGAACTTTCAAGTTCAACCCGATTGAAGAGTAGTCTGACCAATAGACTCCATCTGCCGGTTTGGCAAAAAGAGGCATCTCTGGACCTTGGCCTAGATAGTTATAGCTTCCAGACAAGGAAAGGGTTGGGTAATATTCTGCAATTATTGATTTTTTCTGATAAGTCAAAAGCTGTTCTTGTTTTTCAAGCAGAAGATATTCGGTCCTGTTTGCAGTAAGAGGCGTTTCGGAAAGCATTTGCGGAGTTACTTCAAATTCGGTATACGGAATCACAATCTTTGTTTCGATTGGCATTCCCATATAAAATTTCAAGGCATTTTCTTGCAATTGTAAGGCATTGATCAATTGTTGGCGTTGCGTGTTAATGTTGTATAGATTCACGGTCATACGGTCCAAATCGATCTTCTTTGCCAATCCATTATCGAATTGACCCTTGATGATGTCTCTTACTTTGGAAGTATTTACATAATTGCTATCAACAACGGCCAATTTTTCTCTTTGAACGAATACTTGATAATAGTTGTTTGCTACATTTTCTATAACCTGTTCTTCCGTCAACTGGGCATTGATCTGATAAAACTCTCTTGTAGTTTTGGCGGCTTTCAAACCTGTAAACACAGCTTGGTCAAAAATATTTTGAGTCAAGGAAATACCTCCGCCTGCGGTCCATTTTTGTCCCAAAGGCGCCAGGATTGTTGTTCCGGGAGCACCAAAAAAGTCTCCAGGCAATGCGTTCAATTGCAAATTCGGATTGTACGTTATGTTTCCATTTGCTGAAATCTGAGGCAATGCCCTTGAACGGACTTCTTGAATCTGGTAATTACTGTTTTCCACTTCAAGTTTTGCTTTCTTGGCATCAGCCTTGTTTTGCAACGCATAGTTTATAGCATCTTTCAAGGTCAATGTCTGGCTTTGGGCCGTGGCATTTTCTGAAATTAAAAGGGACACCACAAAAAAGAAAGCTATTGCTTTAAGCCTTGTTAAGCTACTTATGGTCTTCATTTGTTTTAAATTTATGATTGATTTGATTGTTTTTACTTGATAAATAAGGTATCCATTATGATCCCTTTCCGATCCAAAAGTATCTTTTCATATTCTTCGTCTGTCAGGTGCATCGTTCTTTGAAAGAGCGGACGCATCGCAATGGGGAAGGAGGTCATTGAAACCATGTTGAGGATAAATTGGATGGGTTCTGTTTTTCGGATCAGGCCTTCTTCCATTGCCACCTCGAATTCCTCGTAGAATTTTTTCAGCATCCTGTCCATTCCTTCTTCGTCTTTGAAGTAGCAGCCTTGGTTGAATTGGGTTACCAGATACATTTCCATATAAGGATATTCTTTTGCCATCTCGAATGAATCATCAATGAATTCAGCAATTTTTGCCTTGAACGGAAGTTCAGAGAAAATGATGGATTCTGTCCTTTCCTGTTCCCTGACTTGCGCATCGGTAAAAACCAAGTCGAATAATTTGTCTCTCGATCTGAAATAATAATTGATTAAAGTTCGGTTAACTCCAGCTGCATCGGCAATTTCCTGCGTAGTTGCATTAAATTTACCTTCACCAAAGAATAATCTCTTGGCGGTATTTTTAATGTGCACTTCCGTTGCCTCGTCTTTTCTCTCTGTTGACATTTTTATTTAACTATAATATTTAACAAAATTGTTAATGCAAATGTATGTACTTTTTTGTTTAACAATTTTGTCAAATATTTTATTTAACGGTTTTTTAACAGAAAACGGTTTCGAGAATTTGCTTTCAAAATTTTTGGTTTTGTAATGCAATTCGAATACCTTAATTTAGCCGAAAATTACCCTTATGCATTCCATTTATCAGTACCAGGAATTTATCTCTACCTATCTAGAAGAGCAAACCATCATTAAAGAACCTAGAAATTTATACGAGCCAATCGACTACATTCTAGCCTTGGGCGGAAAAAGAATCCGTCCGATCCTGACCTTGATGACGGCTGAAATTTTTGGCACAGATTATAAGAAAGCCTTGCCGGCCGCTTTGGCGGTTGAGGTCTTTCATAATTTTTCGTTGGTGCACGATGATATTATGGATGCCGCTCCCTTGAGGAGAGGAAAAGAAACTGTTCACGAAAAATGGAACCTCAATACGGGAATCCTTTCCGGAGATGCAATGCTGATCCTGGCCTATCAGTATTTTGAAAAATACGAACCAAAAGTTTTTCGCGACCTGGCAAAATTGTTCAGCAAAACGGCCATCGAAGTTTGCGAAGGACAACAATGGGATGTCGATTTCGAGAACAGGGAGGATGTTACCATTCCGGAATACCTGAAAATGATTGAATACAAAACTGCCGTTTTGGTCGCAGCAGCAATGAAAATGGGAGCAATTATTGCCGAAACATCAGAAGAAAATGGCAATCTTATTTATGATTTCGGACTTAACTTAGGATTGGCGTTCCAATTGCAGGACGATTACCTGGATGCTTTTGGCGACCCGGAAACCTTCGGTAAACAAGTAGGTGGCGATATCATTGAAAACAAGAAAACCTATCTGTATCTGAAGGCACAAGAATTTGCAAATGCAGCGCAAGCCGAAGAATTGAAGCATTTGTTTTCCATCCATCCCGAAGATAATTCTGAAAAGATCAATTCGGTAAAGGAAATCTTCAATGCCACGGGTGCTTCAGAACTTACCCAGAAAGCCATTCAAGAATTTACACTTAAAGCTTTTGATACCTTGCAAGAAATAAACATCGACAACGAGAAGAAGGACATCCTGAAATCGTTTGGAGAAAATTTGATGGGTAGAAAAGTCTGATCAATGCCGATTATCAACGTTATATTCAACAATGAAAAAGCCAATCACAAAGGACAATTGTTCATGGCCTTTGGTTTCCTGCTGTTTACCATCCTGGCATTGGGAATTGATTCGGTTGCCTTCCTCCGCGATAATTTTGATGGAAGGAGCATTACAAATCTGCTGGGCATTTTTTACTTCTTCCTGTTCTTCTACTTTGCCGATTCGCATCTAAGGAGACTGATGTTCGTCATGGTTTTCCTTTCCTATATAGGAGAATTGATTTTCTGCACACTTCTCGGAATGTATCAGTATCGCACGGATGTAATTCCGCTCTATGTGCCATTTGGCCACGCGATAGTCTATGCTTCGGGTTATGTTTTTGCCCATACGGAATGGGCTGTTCGAAATGACAAAGTCCTGAAAAGATATTTTGCAATTGGATTCGGATTATTGTTCCTGTCGGTAGGGTTTTTCCTGAATGACTGGTTTTCGTTGCTGTTTGGTGTGTGTTTCTTTTTGCTTTTAAAGAGAAAAAGATGGCAGAACCTGTATTATTTCATTGCACTTTGCGTGATCTATATTGAACTCCTTGGAACTTATTTCCAATGCTGGGCCTGGGTTCCTGAAACTTTTGATGCCATTCCAACAGCCAATCCACCAATGGGAGCCGTCTTTTTTTATGCCGGGGGCGATGTGCTTCTGGCAAAGATTGTCGAGCTTTGGCAAAGAAACAAAGTAAAACCAATACCTTCGTAAGATGACATTCATCGCACCAAAATCAACCGATTTGTTACTTTCAGAAGCCGAAAGCGAAAACCTGTATCCCAGACTGATCGAACAGATCAACAAGGATTTCAATCTGGCCAATGAAGCCATCGACTTTCCTTCGAGTACAAAACCGAATGAATTGAAAGTCCAGCTGCACGAAAAAATCTATCGGCTGATCCAATATAAATTCGCCGAATACCTCAATCTCCTTTACATCATTGACGTTCCAGAAGACCAGATCAAACAACTGGACGGTTCGGATCTGGTGCAATTGTCCGAACAGGTTTCTTTCCTGATCTTAAAAAGGGAATGGATGAAGGTTTGGTTTCGGAATAGGTTTTAATTTCAATTTTTTTGCCGAATACTTGAAGAGCAGTGCTTATTGGTTAATCGTATCTAAGTTTTTCCTTCAATCTACCAAGGCAATCAAATGCCCACCAGATGCTTGGTCTGATTGAACCATTTTTCTAAATACTAATAAGTTGCTGACTTGGATTCTCCATTTGTTTAAGACGGAAGTTGACTAAATAAATCAAGTCAGAATTTAATAACGTTTGAACTGTAAAATAATTTTAATTAAATTAGCTTCAAGCAAGGCTATTTTTCCCAAATCCCAAATCAAAAACCTTATGAAAAAATTAAAATTCTTATTGCTGGCCATTATTGTAGGTACAATGTCATCCTGTGGAGACGACGACACAAAAAGCATAGTGGACTGTTTTGGAGAATCGCTCCTTATTTCCGTTGACCATGAGAAAGTAGAAACAAACCCAAAACAGGTAAATTTTGAAGCCAAGTATTTTGGTGACCACGACCTGGATGGAACTATAAAATGGAATTTTGACGATGGTACGCCGGTTCAAGCCCTGCCAGGAACCACTGCCTCCCACACCTACGTCAACGCTGGAACCTACCATGCGACAGCTACTGTAATCCTTAACGGAGGAGGTTGTTCCTATGATGTAAAGGAAACAGTAACTGTTGACTAACAGAAATGATAAGAAAATAGGTGTCAATTGTCCAAATCAAGGCACAATTTAAAAGGGTCCGGCATTGCCGGACCCTTTTAAATTGTAATTTTTTTCATTGGAATATTTCCAAAGACCATAACAGAAAAGTTTCAAGTTTTAAAACCTGATATATTCATTTATTGGATAAGCCTGATTTATTAATAATTTATAGACTCACTACGGATTCATCACGGAATTGCTATGGATTCACTTTGTTTGATTCTGCTTGAATCCAATTTCAAAAGCTTTTTTGATTAAAAAGAAATGGATAAAGTTTGTAACCAAGTTCTAGTTAGTTCAAAAATTGCTCCCTGTATTCTGTCGGGGTCAAGCCTACTTCTTTCTTGAACAGTCTTGTAAAATAAGGTGGATTTTCAAATCCCAATTGATAGGCAGTTTCGGCAACGGTCTTGTCGGTACTCATCAACAAATTTTTCGCTTCCATTACTAATGCAATGTGTATATGTTCCAATGCGGTTTTTCCTGTTTCCTGCTTCAATAAATCACTTAAATATCTGGGAGATAAAGATAATTTCGATGAAAGATGCTTTACTGTAGGCAATCCGTCTTGTTTGAGTTGCCCACTGTCAAAATATTCTTTTAAATGATTGGTGAATTTCGAAACTGTAGTACCCGAGAGGACGGTTCTATTTAGAAACTGACGCTTGTAATAGCGTTGTGAATATTTTAGAATGGAATCCATATGGGTGAGCATAATGTCCCTGCTGTACTCATCCTGATTATTATAGTATTCGCCTCTTATCTTATGGAACAAATCCCATAGCGTATCTTCTTCACTCGGCGAAATGTGCAATGCCTCATTGGCTTCATAGTCAAAATAGCCGTATTTCTGAATGCTGGAATGCAACGGATGATTGACTAGGAAATCTTCGTGGACATAAATCATAAAACCTTTCTCGGTAAGTTCTATGTCATTCATTTGTACAATTTGATTGGGTTTCAGGAAAAACATGGAACCGTTTTCGTGGTCGTACTTTGTTTTGCCATACATCACGTTTCCGGATTTCACTTTCTTCAAAGCTATTTTATAGAAGCCCAAGGTAAATTTGGTTTCTACAAATTGGCACCCCTTTATATCTTCAAACGTTACCAAGCCTAACATTGGATTTTCCGGTGGCGGAAAACCATTGGCGGTATAGAGTTCAGAAATTGTTTTGTAATGCTTCATTGTTTATGATGAATTAAATGTATTAAAAATCTGCTAACAGAAACGCAGATTTTTAATAAACGGATTATTATTTTGCCTAATCTAAACTTCCTCCAGATAAGTCACGACTGGTGCATTCTCCAATTTACCATCCAAAAAGCTAAAGAAACTTTTGACATACTCTTGTTCCAGGTGCCAATCATAAGCTTGTTGCGAGGTGTACACTGCAAAAATAACCAATGTATTTTGACTTTCCTTTTTGGTTGTCAAGATAAATGTTTCGCAACCTTCCTCCAATACTATTTTTTCTCTGGTTGCCTTGGCTTGCAGTAAAACTTCCTCCATTACGTCAGGATTGACAGTGATTTCTGCGTGGGTAATTATTTTTTCGCTTTTCATTGTAAATTATTTAAAATTTATTAATTATTCAACATTGCAAAACCCTCTGCTGGCGATGAAAAGTAGAACTGTCTGAATTCGGCTGTTTGGCCAACGTAGATTTCATAGGTGTCGTTTTTAAGACCATCCAGCAAGCTTTTTGCCACTTCTTCCGCTGGCATTCCGTGCTGTTCCCCGCCAATTTCTTTGGAAAACTCCGTATTTACCAAAGGTGGCATCAATTCAAAAACTTTAATGTTGCTTTCCTTTGCTAACGTATGACGTAGCGATAACGTGTAAGAATGTAAAGCAACTTTGCTGTCTGAATAGGTTGGTAAATTTGCGCTTGGTGCAATTGCTGAAATTGAACTTACATTAACGATTGCTGCTTCAGGTTGCGATTTTAGCAAGGGTAAGAGGCGTTCTGTTAATCGGATAACCGAAAAGTAATTGGTGGCAAATTCTTCCGTCGCTTTTTCGAAAGCCGAAGCGTTTTCGCCGTGCGTATAGGCAAATGCCCTTCCTGCATTGTTGATGAGCACACTCAGATCAGGATGTTCGTTGGTTAATTTTTCAACTAAATTTTTTACATCATTTTCATTGTTGATGTCGCAACGCATGGCAATTACATTGGAAAGTTTTTCAACAGCACTATTGAGCTTACTTTCCGTTCTTCCAATAATAATAATCTTATTGCCTTTTTTACTTAATAATTTGGCAGTTTTAAAACCGATACCGGAACCACCGCCTGTTATCAGGACTGTTTTATCTGTACTATTCATTTTGTTGTTTTTTATTGATCAAGCATTTTTTACACTTTTTAGGATAGAACCTTCAAACATTTTCGGAGCAAAATTTTGTAGAAATACAATCATTCCGCTCATTTTGCCTACTGGATTGCTGAATTTTGGTTCTTTTCTATTGATTAATTTTGTGATAAAATTTACCACCGCTTCAGGAGATTCGGCCTCGTCCATACCTTTCTGCGTTACGGCATTTACTTTTTTTCTATACGCATCATAGTCGGTAATAGTGCCCGTTGAAGCTATTGCATTATGTCCAAGATTGGTTTTGAACCAAACAGGCTCTACCAAGCTAACTTTAATATTGAATGGGTTTAGTTCAAATCGCAATGATTTAAAATAACCTTCAACAGCGTGTTTCGAAGCAGAGTAATAAGACAAATTTGGTGGGCCAATCAGACCAACTATTGAACTAACGGTAATGATTTGTCCGAATTTTTGCTTTCTGAAAACAGGCAATAGAGCGTTGGTGACTTTTACCGTTCCCCAAAAATTAGTTTCGAATTGTTGTCTTGCAACCTCCATCGGCGTTTCTTCCGCAATCCCAGTAACCATAAAGCCAGCGTTGTTTACCAAAACATCCAGGTGTTTGGTTTCAGTCGAAATTTGTTCAGCAAAGGACTGAATTGACGTGTCGTCATCAATATCCAATTTCAGTAATTTAAAAGGAAATTTCCCTTGGTACTTCTGTGGCTCACGGCTTGTACCGATAACATTAAAACCTTTCTTGTGAAGGTCATTTGCCAGCATCAGTCCAAATCCTGACGATGCTCCTGTGATTAAAATGGTCTTGCTCATTATTTTTATTTATGTGATTAATAATGAGGCAAAGTTATAGGCAGATCAACTGTTTCGGGTTATACAAAAGTGGGAAGACGTGATACATTTTTACGATGCTATACGCATTGCATCCGGAAAGAAAGTTTACCCCTGAATAAAAAAGCTGTCGCACTAAAATCAGTACAACAACCTTTAGCTTTAAAATGGATTGCAAACACCCCTAATTGATCTACCGTTTGAACAGATTTTAATATAAACTAGGATACAGGTTGTAAATTTCTCATCACTATAAAAAACAAACACGAATTGCACCAATTTTCACAAATTATTCGTAAAAATTGGTGCAATTCGGGTCTAAAATCCTTAAAATATTTGTGGTGTACGGTTAGCCTATTGATTGTTTTTCAGCCACTCCAAACGTCTCTGGTCTGGAAGATGCGTAATCTTAAAATCTTCAAAAGTAGCCGTAAATCCTTTTCCGTCTGGGCTTGCCGCCATCATTCCAACTTGAACTGTCTTGTGTTCTGGGAAATAGACCGTATTGGTCATTGTGTAAGTGATGCCGTCAATAGAATAAAAAATTTCCAGCGCATCAAGTCTTCTTACGGCTTTCATCCAGACATTCTTTGGTTTTTCTTTCAAGCCCATTACACTCCAGGAACTTTTGTCAATAGTGTGGACAGTACTGATATTGTAAACCCCATCCACATATTCTACGCCAGTCTTTACGTAATTGTTCTCGTCAATTCGCAACATCAGGCAAACCTGGTCGAACCTGGTTTTATAAACCCCGCTCATCTTTACAACAACTTCAAATTCTCCGCTTCTTTCCGTATAGAGAAAAGGCCCGTCGTATACGGTAAATCCGTAATGGCTTTTGTTCCAGTAATCAGATTGGGGTGTGACTTGCATTGTAAGCTTGTTGTCTTTAACCTCCCATTCAGCTGGTTCATTGAGCCAATTCATAGCAGTTAATTTTTGGGCATTAGCCTTTGCTGTTATGATTCCTATAAAGAGTAAAATCAATTGGATTTTTTTCATAATTTTAAATGTATTAATAATGTACAAAGAATGTAATTTGTTGTTTCTAGGGCAATAGTCATTTATAACCAATTTCTCGGAAAATAAACTTAATTTGCCATCCAGAAAAACCATTGTGCCTTTATGGATCTCCTCTCAAACTTGGAAGACAAATTCTCTTCTGAATCAATCGACAGCCCGCAAAAGCGCAAGGAAGCTTTGGACGAGGTGATTGATATGATGCAATCATACGTGAAGATAGAGCATTCGGTAGCGGTATTATCGGATCTTGCCAGCAACAAGAGCTATATTTTTGCAGGTAATTTTGGAGGTTTTTTTGAAATGGATACTCACGGTTACACCACAATCGATTCTATCTGGGAGGATGATATTTACCAGCGCATCCATCCGGATGATCTCTTCCAGAGGCATCTTTTGGAATTGGAGTTCTTTAATTTCCTGAAAGGGATGGATCCGGAAGAAAGGTTGCATTATACTACGAAGTGCCACATAAGGACACTGAACAGTAAAAAGGAATATCAGTTGATTTCACATCGCAGTTTTTATCTGAAGAACAGCTCGGAAGGTGGCTTGTGGCTGGCGGTGTGCCTTTACAATTATGCCTTTGAAAAATCAGGAAGCACAAGCGGTATTGATGGAAAAATTGTCAATACCAAGACAGGAGAAAGTTTTTATATCGATACGTATGTGAACTGTACCGATCTCTTGACTACACGTGAAAAAGAAATCCTTGTGTTAATCAGTGAAGGCGGAATCAGCAAGGAAATTGCCGTCCGGCTGAACATCAGTATCAACACTGTAAACAGGCACAGGCAAAATATCCTTGAAAAATTAAACGTGAATAATTCTATCGAAGCGGTTCGGACGGCAAGTGCCCTGCGTTTGCTGTAATTCCTGCAATAGATCTGGGGTAGAACATATAGGCGTTAGAATGAAGAAGGTGGCCTAAAAATAAACCCTCACAAACGGCATGAACGCATCATTGTAAACATTCTTGTCATCATCGTGCAAGACATTATAGCGAACACCGATCGTTATGTTTTGTGCCCGATAACCCGCTCCTAAAAATAAAGCCGTGTTCCAGAAGTTATCCTTGAAATCGTCTACATAGGTCAGATTGACACGCACTTGTTCCAATTCTGCCGAAAGCTGGATTTTATTTATCGGATTGAATAATCCCACCACGCTTGCACCATAGATATATGATTCAAAGTTGTTTTTGACCTTCACATAGCTTCCCTGCAACCCTAATCCGGCGGAGAAATAGTCGTTGAAATCATAGACGGCACTTGGGGCAACCATAACATCAGTATAGCCAGAACCTATGCTTAAACCCAAACCTCCTCCATAACGCACCCTGCTCCAAAAATCACCTTGGTCCAAGGGATTGTTTTGAGAATAGGAAAAAGCAGAAAACAAGGTAAAAATAACAATACCTGTGTTTTTTGTAAATTTGTTGAAACTGAATATTTGCATGCCTCAATTTTATGATAAGTTTAAGTCATAAATGTATAAAATAATTACTACATTGTTCCAATTATCGTACTTTTGCAAAAATATTTTTAACAAATTAGGACATTCAACAAATATTATGGATAGGTTTTCCTTTTTAAACGCAGCTCATACAGAGTTCTTCGCCGAATTATACGACCAATATCTAGAAAATCCTGACAGCGTGGAGCCAAGCTGGAGAAGTTTCTTTCAAGGATTCGATTTTGGTACTGCAACCTACAACGATGAAAGTCCCGCAGTGCAAATGGCGACGGCTGTCGCTGAAGGTCAGGATTGCTCGATCGTTTCTGAAAAACTTCAAAAAGAGTTTAATGTTTTAAAATTAATCGACGCATACAGGACACGTGGACATTTGTTTACGAGGACAAATCCTGTTCGCGACAGGAGAACTTACAGCCCAACTTTAGATCTTGAAAACTTCGGTCTTTCGCAAGCTGATTTGAATGTAGTCTTTGATGCCGCAAAAGCAATAAAAATCGCACCTTGTACCTTGCAGGAAATTCTAGGCCACCTGGATAAGATTTACTGTCAATCTATTGGTGTTGAATACATGTACATCCGCAAGCCTGAAGTGATCCAGTGGATCCAGGACAAGATCGGGTACAACGATAATATCCCTAAATTTTCTGCAGAAGAAAAAAAGAGCATACTTGGAAAATTGAACGAGGCGGTTTCGTTTGAGAACTTCCTGCATACCAAATATGTAGGTCAGAAACGTTTTTCATTGGAAGGTGGAGAATCATTGATTCCAGGACTTGATGCCTTGATTGATGCCGCTGCCGAAAAAGGAGTGGAGCAATTCGTGATGGGAATGGCACACCGTGGCCGTTTGAACGTTTTGGCCAATATCTTTGGCAAGAACACTCAGGATATCTTCTCTGAATTTGACGGAAAAGATTACGACGACGATGCCCTTTTTGACGGTGACGTAAAATACCACTTGGGTCTGACATCCGACAGAAAAACAAAAACAGGAAAAAGCATCAACATCAATTTAGCACCAAACCCTTCCCACTTGGAGACGGTTGGAGCAGTAATTGAAGGAATCACGCGTGCCAAGCAGGACCGTTATTTCCCAGATGATTTTTCAAAAGTATTGCCAATAGCACTCCACGGAGATGCAGCCGTTGCCGGACAAGGTATCGTTTACGAGATTGTCCAGATGGCACAATTGGACGGTTACAAAACAGGTGGTACCATCCACATTGTAATCAACAACCAAGTTGGATTTACGACGAATTATCTTGATGCCCGTTCATCCACTTATTGTACGGATGTTGCCAAAGTAACTTTATCGCCAGTTTTACACGTAAACGCTGATGATACGGAAGCTGTTGTTCACGCAATGCTTTTTGCTTTGGATTACAGGATGGAATTCGGAAGCGATGTATTCATCGACTTGTTAGGATATAGAAAATACGGTCATAACGAAGGTGATGAGCCACGTTTTACCCAACCAAAATTGTACAAGCTTCTGGCCAAACATAAGAACCCAAGAGAAATCTATGCCGAGAAATTATTGGCAGACGGTATCATTGACGCGACTTATGTGAAAGGTCTGGAAGATAAATATAAAGCTGTTCTAGAGGAAAATCTTGAAGCTTCCCGCAAGAAAGACTTGACGGTTATCACACCATTCATGCAAAACGAATGGGAAGGTTTTTACCAGGCAGATGCTTCGGAAATGCTACGAAAAGTAGATACGACATTCCCAAAAGAAGGCTTGACGGAAATCGCAAAAGTGATTACCGAATTGCCATCTGATAAAAAATTCATCAGCAAGATCCAGAAATTGATCAACGACAGGAAGACCATGTTTTTTGAAAGTGATAAATTGGATTGGGCCATGGCCGAATTATTGGCCTACGGAAGTTTGTTAACCGAAGGCTACGACGTTCGTATTTCAGGTCAGGATGTTGAAAGAGGAACTTTTTCGCACCGTCACGCTGTTGTAAAAGTGGAAGATTCTGAAGAAGAAGTAATCCTGTTGCAGCAATTGAAAGACCAGAAAGGGAAATTCAACATCTTCAATTCCTTGCTTTCCGAGTATGGAGTGGTAGGTTTTGATTATGGTTATGCTTTGGCAAGTCCAAAAACATTGACCATATGGGAAGCACAATTTGGAGATTTCTCTAACGGAGCCCAGATTATGCTGGACCAATACATCTCTGCCGCTGAAGACAAATGGAACAATCAAAACGGTCTGGTAATGTTGTTGCCGCACGGTTATGAAGGGCAAGGAGCAGAGCACTCTTCAGCAAGAATGGAGCGTTACCTGCAAATGTGTGCGAACGAGAACATGTATATTGCCGATTGTACGACACCAGCCAACTTCTACCATTTGTTGAGAAGACAGATGAAAACAACGTTCAGGAAGCCTTTGATCGTGTTTACACCAAAGAGTTTGTTGCGTCATCCTTTAGTGGTTTCCACTGTTGATGAATTTGCAACCGGAACGTTCCAAGAAACGATTGACGACACTACGGTTGATAAAGAAGCCGTTAAAACATTGGTTTTCTGTACAGGTAAATTCTATTATGATTTATTGGCAGAAAGAGAAACAAACGGTAGAACGGATGTTGCCTTGGTAAGAATCGAGCAATTGTTCCCATTGCCAGTTGAGCAATTAAAAGAAATCATTGCTTCTTATCCGAATGCAGACGATTATGTTTGGGCTCAGGAAGAACCAAGAAACATGGGAGCTTACAGCTTTATGTTGATGAATTTCGACTTGGTCAAGTTGAGAGTCGCTTCATTGAAAGCCTACAGTGCTCCGGCAGCAGGAAGTTATGCGCGTTCCAAGAAACGCCACGCCGCAGCAATAGCAATGGTTTTTGACAAGAATCTTTTTAATTAAAGAGTTGGTCCTGTCAGGACTAAAAACCGTAATTTTGAAATTAGATAAATAATACAATAAAACACCATAAAATTATATACAGATGATTTTAGAAATGAAAGTTCCTTCACCAGGAGAATCAATCACAGAAGTTGAAATCGCAACTTGGTTAGTAAAAGACGGCGATTACGTAGAAAAAGACCAAGCTATTGCAGAAGTAGATTCTGATAAAGCAACCTTGGAATTGCCAGCTGAAGCAAGCGGAATCATTACGCTGAAAGCAGAAGAAGGTGATGCTGTAAAAGTAGGCCAGGTAGTGTGCCATATTGATACGGATGGTGCCAAGCCAGCAGGTGATGCTCCGGCAAAAGAAGAGAAAAAAGAAGAAGCGCCTAAAGCAGAGGCTCCAAAAGCTGAAGAGAAGAAAGAAGAAGCGCCTAAAGCAGCTCCTGCACCAACTTCTTATGCTTCTGGAACGCCATCTCCTGCAGCTCGTAAAATATTAGACGAAAAAAACATTCCTGCTGCTGAAGTAAAAGGAACTGGAAAAGATGGCAGGGTAACAAAAGACGATGCTGTAAATGCAGTGCCTTCAATGGGAACTCCAACAGGAGGGAACCGTGGTTCAAGCCGTACGAAATTATCAATGTTGCGTAGAAAAGTAGCGGAGCGTTTGGTTTCTGCCAAGAACGAAACGGCAATGCTGACTACTTTCAATGAAGTAAACATGACACCGATCAACCAGGTGCGTAATGAATATAAAGATGCTTTCAAGGCGAAACACGCAGGTGTTGGCCTGGGTTATATGTCTTTCTTTACGAAAGCAGTAACAAGAGCATTGGAATTGTTTCCAGACGTGAACTCCATGATTGACGGAAATGAGAAAATCTCTTATGATTTTGCAGATATTTCTATTGCAGTTTCTGGTCCTAAGGGACTGATGGTTCCAGTAGTAAGAAATGCTGAGAACCTTAGTTTTAGAGGTGTTGAAGCTGAAATCAAAAGATTAGCAATCAAGGCCAGAGATGGACAAATTACTGTTGATGATATGACAGGTGGAACATTTACCATTACAAACGGTGGTGTTTTCGGAAGCATGCTTTCTACACCAATCATCAATCCTCCACAATCAGGAATCTTGGGAATGCACAACATTATCGAGCGTCCGATTGCCGTTAACGGTAAAGTGGAAATCCACCCAATGATGTACGTGGCACTTTCTTATGACCACAGGATCATTGACGGTCGTGAGTCTGTTGGTTTCCTAGTAGCGGTGAAAGAAGGATTGGAAAATCCGGTTGAATTGCTGATGAATGGAGATGCTAAGAAGGCATTGGAACTATAAATAAATTTAAGTTTTCACTTTTGAGAATCCCAAATTCGTAAAGAATTTGGGATTTTTTTTGTTAAAAGTATTTCATTTTATTTCCTATTTTTACACCCTATATTTATGATAAATGTACAGAAACATCAAAAAAACAGCTTTACTAATATTTTTCCTTGTAGCCTTTAATGCCAATTCCCAAGAGAAGAAATTAGATTCGTTAAAGGGCATACTCCTGACAAAAGTACATGACACAACCAAGCTCCAAGTTTTGGCAAATATTGTAAATAGTGTTCCCGGCACATCAAATGAATACAGCCTTTATAATGATAGATTCAAGAAAATAGCAGAAGAACTGTTAAAGCAAAAAAATCTGGATGAAAACTCAAGGCTTGCAGCCGTTTCAGCCATCGGACAGCATTATGTGCAAAAAGCTTTTCAAGTACAATACAACGATTATATATCGGCCATAAAGTACCTGAACATGAGCTTGCCTTATTTTGAAGCAAAAAGGCACAGGATATACAAGGCTTCAGTGCTTATTAGTTTGGGCGTGTTATATAATAAAATTGGTAGTGCGGAAATAGCAACAGCCAATAACTTTAAAGCGCTGCGTATTTTTGAGGAAGAGAAAAATATTTCGGGCATTTCCTATGCAACCCAAACGATCGCTAATTTATATAACGAACAAAAGAATTTTAAGGAGGCTCTAAAATATTATCTTGAAGCCTATGATATTTACTTCAAGAAAGACGATTTAATGCTTCAGGATGATGTTCAAAAAGTATTGCTTTTTAAAAATATCAGTAAATGCTACCAAGAACTTAAAGACTGTAAATTATCAGAATCGTATCTCTTGAAGGCCCTGTCTTTAGCTAAAAAAATAAAAGATTTTGACTCAGTATCAGAAGCCTACTATGAAATGGGGCAGTTTGAAATAGTGTGCAATGCCAACTATAGTAAAGCATTGGAATACCTTCAAAACTCTTATTCAGTATCTCAAACGTTAGAAAAACAGACAAAAAGTCAAATATCCATTGGAGAAATTTACATCAAGCTGAATTCCTTTGACAAGGCAGAATCGTATTTGCAGAAAGGTTTGATGAACGGAAAAAAAATCAAGAACTTAAAATTCCAAAAACAAGCTACGGATCATCTGGTTATATTGTACAAGGCCAAGAAGCAATATGACAAGGCGTTTGAAATGAAGGAATTAAACACTGTGATTAAAGACAGTATCAAGGCTGATTTGAACAAAGAAATACTCCTGAAAAAACAGTTGCAATACGATTATGAGAACAAGGAAAAAATCAACAAATTACTCCAGGAAAAGAAAATAGATGCATTAAGGTTGGAAGCTCAACAGAAACAGGCGAGCCAGAATAATTGGCTCATAGCACTTTCGGGAGCATTGATGTTGGTATTGCTTGGAGGCTATTTTTATTACCGAAACAGCAAACAAAAACATGCGATTGATACTTTAGAGAAAAACCAAATCAAACAAAAACTCCTCATCAGCCAGATGAATCCTCACTTTATATTCAACTCGGTACAAAACATCAGGGCTTTGATTAATAGCCATCAAAACAACGAAGCAGTTGATTATTTGGATCGATTTTCTAGACTAACAAGACAAATTCTGGAAAATTCTAATGAAAATTATATTTCCCTAGAAGAAGAAGTTGAAATGCTTGAAAATTATCTTTCGATTCAACAGCTTTTGTATGATAATAAATTCAACTACACCATTGATGTGCAGGAAGGAATTGATAAAGAATCGATATTCTTGCCACCTATGCTTGCCCAACCTTTTATAGAAAATGGCATCAAGCACGGCTTGAGCAACATATTGGAAAATGGAAAAATAAACGTTTATTTTTATTTGAAGAATGATAAACTATTTTTTGAAGTGACCGATAATGGAAAAGGATTTGACAAGGATGAAAAAGTATCAAAACACAAGTCATTAGCTATGAACATCACTAAAGAACGTTTGGTTTCTTATACGAAAAACAAAGATTTTGAGGTGCAAACCGAAAACATAATCCGTCAGGATGGAGGAGTTGCAGGAGCAAAAGTTGTTTTTGAAATTCCCTATATTTACGAAAACTAAACCACAATGCTAAGAGCCATCGTTATTGACGACATCGAAAAAATCAGGAAGGAAAATATAGCCCTTATTAAAGCATCATGTCCTACGATTTCAATCATCGGTCAAGCCGATTCGGTTGATTCGGGGATAAAATTAATCCGGCAACTTGACCCTGATTTGGTTTTTCTTGATGTTGAAATGCCTGATGGAACAGGTTTTGATTTGTTGCAAAAGCTCAGCCCCATTTCTTTTAAAGTAATTTTTATTACCGGTTATGAGGACTTTGCCATTAGAGCTTTCCGCTTTTCGGCAATTGATTATTTATTGAAACCGTTAGATAGAAAAGAATTGGCAGAAGCAGTAAAGAAAGCCGAAGATGCTTTGAGCAAAGAAGTTTTTGATATGAAACTCCACAATTTATTTGCAAATCTGGAGCGTCCTAAAAACTTGCAAAAACTGATTCTTAAAACAGCAGATAAAATATACTCTATTAACACACAGGACATTGTAAACTGTGAATCGGATAAAAATTATACTACATTTCATTTTATCAATGCTCCATCTCTTGTAGTTTCCACCAACTTAAAGGAATATGAAACCCTGTTGACTCCTCATAACTTTTTTAGAACCCATAAATCGCACTTGATTAACTTGGCTTTTTTTGACCATTTCATAAAATCAGAAGGGGGCAATACAATTGTGATGAAAAACAAAGCTTCAATTCCGCTATCGGTTCGAAAAAAGGAAGAATTCTTGGTACTGCTAGATCGTATTTAGGATTTTAAAAATACGATTGTATATCAATTTACAACGTTAATCTTTCATTTGGTTACGTTAGTTCATTGCTCAAAATTATCTTTTTTGTTTGTTTTAGTATTGTATTGTGATTTCAACACACTTAAACATTAACATTCACATTACTGATCTCCAAATTAGAATCCCAAAAGTTACTTACGTTTGTGTGCTTTTTCAAAAACAATCAATCAATCATTAACAAAAACCACCATTAACAACTTATGAAAAAAATTTACTTTTTATTATTATGGCTCTTAACGTTTTCTGCTTTTGCTCAAAACTACGAGTACACGATTTATGACACTTCTAATTCTGGTATTCTAAGCAATTATATAGGCGATATTAAAATGGATGCCAATGGTGTGTTGTGGATTTCATCCTACAGTGGTGTTTCTACTTTTAACGGAACGACCTTTACCAATTATACAGTTAACAACTCTGGTATTGCATCAAACGCAATTAAAAAAATTGAAATTGATGGTTTGAATAGAAAATGGATGGCTTCTCAAAACAATGGAATCATTCGATATAGCGGCACGACTTGGACGAACTACACCACCACCAATTCCGGGCTTCCTAATAATACTATCAACGATATTGCAGTGGATGGATTGAATAATCTTTGGGTGGCAACTTCAGCAGGACTCACAAAATTCAACGGCACCACGTGGACTACCTACACTGCTTTTACCAATATAAACTCTCTAGCTACAGATAGCAATAATGGTGTTTGGGTAACCAACGATAACATGCTGTATAAATTCAATGGTACTGATTTCAACTTGATCGATCAAGGAACAAACAAGATATTTCATATAGAAAATAATACGATTTATGCTACTACAGGCGATGGATTTTTGACGTTCTCAACAGCTGGAACCTTCTTGAATGTTTACTATCCAACCAATTCATGCTTGTCGGGTTACCAATATAATGCTGTAGATGTAGATAATGCTAATAAAGTTTGGGTTGCATTTCAAGGAGATGGCTTGCAAAACTTTACCAATTGTAATTCTTACACCACTGGTAATTCAGGTTTGCCAGATAATTATATAAGTACTGTTAGAACAGGAACATCTGGGATAGTTTGGGCGGGAACATTGCAATTAGGCTTGGTAAAAATGACACCAATCGCTTCAACCTGCAATTCACCTTCACAGTTTTGGAGTCAAAATGTCACATCAACCACTGCTTCTCTTAATTGGGCTGCAGCAGTTCCAGCTCCAAGTAGTTATGTGATCAGATATAACACAACAAACGTAATTGGTGGTATTCAGGATGCTACAGTTTCTACGTCTTTGTCATTAAGTAATTTAACACCAAACACCGATTATCATTGGTGGATTGCTTCTGTTTGTGGAGAACAGCAATCAAGTTGGGTATATGGCGGTTTCTTTTATACGCCACAAGTAACGGCTAGCTGTAACGCTCCAACAAATACAATAATTTATAACTTAGGATCCACTTCATGTTTGATTGGTTGGACAGCACCAGCACCAGCACCTAGTTCCGGGTATGAAGTTTATTTGGCAACAAGTAGTGTCGCGCCAGGTGTAAATACAACACCCACCTATACAAGTCCTGTTGCGAATGTAAACATTCCTAGTGGTTTATCGCCTGCAACATCTTATTACTGCTGGGTTCGATCAAATTGTGGTGGTGCGAAAAGCGCCTGGACACCAGTAGTAAACTTTGTTACAAATGCTTTAACGGGTTGTAATACTGCTGAACACGGTCTTTTTCCTAATGGTACATTCACACCAGCTTGCTCAGGAGTAAATGAAACAATTGTGAGTAATGCCTGGGCTGGAGAATATACAAATGTTAATGTAAATGCAAATCATCAATATACTTTTTCAAGTTCATTTACTACAGATGTTATTACGATAACCAATGATGCAAATGTCATTTTAGCAAGTGGAGCAACACCATTAAGTTGGTCTTCTGGATCAACTTCAGGAATAATTCGCTATTATTTGCATGCTAATTCTTTATGTCATTCACAAAACATAAATAGAACACGATACATCCAATGTAGCGTTGCAGCAAGCTGTGGATTGCCAAGTGCTTTAGCGGTTTCAAATATCACTTCTAATTCTTGCCGATTGACATGGAATGCACCGACACCAGCTGCTAGTTCGTATGATATCTATGTTAATATTACAAATACAGCTCCAATAGCTACAACAACTGCTACTCAGACTAGCAATGGTAATATTGTAGGGGCATTAAATAATTTAGCGTCATCCACTACTTATTATTACTGGGTGCGTTCCAATTGTAATGGAATCAAAAGTGCTTGGGTATCTGGAGGAAGTTTTACTACTATTGCAGCTTTAAGTTGTAATGGTGCCATTTATGGATTATATCCGGAAACAACTTTTACACCAACGTGTTCGGCAAGCAGTGAACAAATTGCGCCAAATGCATGGGCAGGAGAGTATAGCAATGTTAATGTAGCTTCAAATCATCAATATACGTTTTCAAGTTCTGTTGCCACAGATTTTATAACGATAACAAATGCATCTGGAACATCTGTACTGGCTAGTGGTACTTCTCCTTTGGTTTGGAATTCCAATGCTACATCTGGAGTTATAAGATACCACCTCAATACGAATGCAAACTGTGGTGTTCAAAACAGCACTAGAATAAAATCTATCCAATGTACTGCTGCCTCAAGTTGCGGATTGCCAGCTAATCTAGGAGTTTCAAACATTACGTCTAATTCTTGCCGAATGTTTTGGAATTCACCTACACCTGCGGCAAATTCATACGACATCTACATGAGCACAAGCAGTACCGCACCTTTGGCTGCAACTAATGCTACCCAAACAAGCACTTCTAGTCTTGTAGGGTATTTAAATGGTTTATCGGCATCCACAACCTATTTTTATTGGGTACGCTCTAATTGTAATGGAACTAAAAGTGCCTGGGTATCCGGTGGAAGTTTTACTACGATTGCGAACTTAAATTGTAATGGTGCATTTTATGGATTGTACCCTAGCAATACTTTTACGCCTTCATGTACAGGGAATTTTGAGCAAATTGTGCCAAATGCATGGGCTGGAGAGTATTCCAATGTAAACGTATTGCCCAATAAGCAATATACTTTTACGAGTTCAATTGCAACGGATTATATTACGATTACAAATGCTAGCGGGACTTCGGTTTTGGCAAGCGGATTGACCCCTTTGAATTGGAATTCTGCTTCTTCAACAGGAGTTGTGAGGTACCATATCAATACAAATGCAAATTGTGGTGCTCAAGATGCATCTAGAATTCGTTCTATAAAATGTGAGAGTGTGTCGTCCTGTAATCCGCCAACTCAATTTGGAAGTGAAGTTCTGTCTTCAACAACAGCCGTAATCGGATGGATTCCTTCCACTTCGGCACCAAATGGAGGTTACTTGTATGTCTATAATACGACCCCAATAATTGGTGGTTTTGATGGAAGTACTTTTTCTACAAATGCAGATTTAACAGATTTAGTGCCTAATACCACTTACTATTGGTGGGTTGCTTCCAACTGTGTGACGAGTCAAAGCGACTGGGCTTATGGAGGTTCGTTTACAACACCTGCAGCTTCCGGTTGTAATGTTCCAACACAACTATACTACGATGGTTTAGGTTCGACATCTAATAATATTGGCTGGGCTGCACCAACGCCTGCACCAAGCAATGGCTATGTGTACTGTTACAGCACCGTTAACGATCCATTTTCAGCTGGAACTATCACAGGAACTACAACAGATACTTTTGCCGTTTTAAGTAATTTATCGCCAAACACTACCTATTATTTTTGGGTAAGATCCAATTGTGGTAACATACAATCGAATTGGGTTTCGGGAGGTTCGTTTATAACACCTGCTGTTACAACTACAGGATGCTGGCAAAGTGTTAGTGCAGGTATGAGTCATACAATGGCTATTAGAACAGATGGAACACTTTGGGCATGGGGCGCAAATGATTTTGGTCAATTAGGAGATGGAACCATGATTGCAAAAACAACTCCGGTTCAAATTGGTACAGCCAATGATTGGCAAAGTGTAAGCGCTGGTACATTACATACCATGGCCATTAAAAACAATGGAACACTTTGGGGATGGGGAATCAATGGTAATAGTAGGCTAGGTGACGGAACAACAACTGATAAACTTTTGCCTACTCAAATAGGATCAGCAACGAACTGGAAAAGTGTTTGTGCAGGAGATGTAAATACTTTGGCAATAAAAACAAATGGAACGCTATGGGCTTGGGGTTATAACGGCTATGCACAATTTGGTGATGGTACTATGAACAATAAGACTACCCCCTATCAAATAGGAACCGCAACCAACTGGCAAAGTGTTGACTTAGGTAATCTTCATACCCTTGCTACCAAAACAAATGGTACATTGTGGGCTTGGGGAACCAATACCTATGGTCAAGTGGGAGACGGTACTGCAGCCGTCAGATTCTCTCCTGTTCAAATTGGTACTGAAACCGATTGGAAAAGCGTAGCGGCTGGTGCAAATCATTCCGTTGCTTTGAAAACAAATGGGGTGCTGTATACTTGGGGACACAATCAGTGGGGACAACTTGGAGACAATACCAATGTTTCGAAATCAACACCGAATCCGGTTTATGACCAAGTTCAAAATATCACTGCTGGATCTGATTATACCGCAGGGACTACAACTTTTGGAAACATGTGGTCTTGTGGCAACAACTTTTTTGGACAACTTGGTAATGGAACAACCACCAATAGCAATACAATTCAATTGACCAATTCTAATAACCATCAGATGGTTGCAGCAGGAACTGAGCATACCTTATCATTGCATACGGATGGTTCCCTCTCAGCATGCGGTGCAAACGGATCGGGTAAATTAGGGAATGGTTCAACTGTCAATAGTTCAACATTGGTATCCATTGCTTGTTCTCCTAGTCTGGATGTTGAAGAGTTTTCAACAGCAGCAATGAAATTTTATCCAAACCCAGTGAATGATATGCTGAACATTTCGTTTGAGAGAGAAATTACCAATATTTCGATTTATAATTTATTGGGGCAAGAAGTGTTCACAAAAATATCAAATTCAAATCAAATCACTGTTGATATGTCTAATTTAGCATCTGGTGCCTATTTGGTAAAAGTAAATGCGGGTGATGTTGTAAAAACTGAAAAAATTATCAAAAACTAAAAATAGAGATTCAGTATTTATATATAATTCTAAAGAATCCCGCTTAGCAATAAGCGGGATTTTTTTATGGATAAAATTTCTCCATTAAAAGTTACAAAAAGGTTCTGGTGGTGTTCCAAGTTTAACCAAATGCGAATAAAAAAGGAGAGAAAGTTTTTTATTTTCGAAATGATGACATAAGGAAAGTAATAGCTAGTAAATTGTAATATGCTTTTTGTTAGAGTTCAGGCGACAATGCATATATTGGAGAAAAATCCGAATAATAAAAATCTGTTTTGCTAAACGAGACATATTTTATTTTATAAATTTGATTTAAAGCATTGTTATGATAATAGTTAGTAACCAAAGAAAATTAATTAGATTGTTGTCAATTGTTAGCTTGCTTATTTTTTTCTTGCCTTTTTTTCAAACTTGTTCAGATAAAAGCATAAAAGAAGACTCTTTTATTTTCAAATCCTATTCTGGAGCAAAAACTGAAAAAGAAAAAGAACATTCATTTCGTGAAACAAAGGAGAGTTTTACGCTAAGCGGTTATGAATTGGCTATGTCATTTGAGCCAATTTTTTTAGGCTTTACCTTGACTATGATCATTAATATTACACTATTGGTTTGCTTCTGTCGTAGACATTACAATCAATTGTTCCTATGCTACTTAAATACGTCCATAATTCTATTATCCTTAATAACATTGTTCTTTACGGTGTCTAATTTAGGTCAAATTAGGTATGGTTTATATTTATCCGCAATCAATTCTTTTATGCTTTTGTATTTTGTCTATAGAGAGCAGGAAATAAATAGTTGAAACAAATGGAAACAAAAAAGCCTTTGGATAATGATTCCAAAGGCTTTTCTATCTAGTCAAAATACTTTACTCCTTCACAATCTTAAACACTTTCTCCCCTTGAGCTGCAACAACCTTCACAAGGTAAATCCCATTTGAAAGTCCCGAAACATCAACTATGGTGCTCATTCCGTTTACGGTTTTGCTAAGAATTGTTTTGCCTAAAAGATCATACACTATGATGCTTTCAACGGTAGATTTGTTTGAAACAATATTCAGCATATTCTTCACTGGATTCGGATATACCTTTAATTCATTCGAAACAAAATCATCGATGTTCAAAAATGAAACAAACTCGGTATTGGCAGTATTTGTTACAATCGCAGGATTGAAATCAAAATAAATCGAAGCCGTGTTCTCGATAATATCCCCCACCAGATAACCCGGCTTTGGTTTTACCTTAAATGCAATATACCCGTGGTCTGTTTGCGTGTTGATAACAGAGGGCGGCAGTTGTATATTGTTGAACGTCCAAGTCAATTCAGAGCCTATTCTTTCCAATGTATAATCATGGCTGGCACTAATCATCCTAATGGAAGTTTCATCGAGTTTATCTTCCAAAACATCCGTAACCTTAACGGTAAAAGCATTGGCAGTCCCTGTGTTTTCAAAACGGATGGTATAATTTAGATAATCATTTTCCGTAAATAACTCGTGCATTACTTTGCCATTGTTGCTCTCGGCCTTGTCGTTCGGGTCGTAGGAGCCTACAATGGTTGTATTCACCACGCTAAAATTGTTTCCTTCCACAGCATCGTCTTCTGGAAAAGAGATACTTGCAACAATGCCTACAACATCGCCCAAAGCTACCGTTGGGATAGTAGGAACCTGCATTGAAAAGGTCATTGTTCTGCTTTCAAAGGGTAAAAGATTTGTGAAATTGAATGTAAAGCCATTCGCATTTGCAGTTATTGTTTCAGATGCAGTTATCGGGAAATCGACATCGGCCAAAACCGACACCATTCCAGCCGGTATTGTCTGGTTGCCGTTATTGGTATAAGTGATATAATTCACATACGGAAAACCAGGCGTAGCCGTCGTACCATTAAACAGATGTATGGCAACATCCTGGTAAGGAATAGCCGTTATTGGAAAATTATAAGTCGTAACGCCCGGATTCCCAACAATGGAAACATCCATATAACTAGGTGTAACCAAGTTATAGAAGCCCCCATATTCAGGATAAACTACAAAGTTCACATCATACGTCATAAAAGGTCCACTTTCATAAACAATTGGGTCCGCTCCATAAAGAGTATGCACCGTAGGGCCATCATTCACGGTATATTGAAAATAACCCAAGGTAAAGTTTTCCTCATTGCTTTCCTGAACTCCATTATCGTTCATATCTATAAAAGCATTGAATTTAAAACCATCCGGAATGTTCAACGGAACGCCCACTTGGTCAAAAGCTTTCGAATAAACCTCATAGCCATTCAAATCACCTCTCACAGCAAACCAATTGAACTGTACTGCGCCACCGTTAATGTCCTCTTGGGTAATAGGATAAAAAACAGTAACCGTAGCACTGCCTCCTGCTGCAATAGAAGCAACCGGACTGCCAAAAACAGTCGCCACGCCTCCCCATTCTTCATAAACCACTTCAACATCGTTGAGCTCGCATACAGCGTTATTGTTTATTGTAACTTGATAGTTGATAATATCGCCAATATTCACAATGGCATCACCATTTAGGTCTTGATAGGTGCCTACTAACGAAGTATCCATACCACCCAAATACCCTACAGATACACCACTGCTAGGCGAAACACACCCACCTTCATCAGTCACTTGCACCGTATAATAATTCGGAACAATACCGGTTAACGTAAACGTAGTCCCTGTTCCTGTAAACGTTTGGACAGTTGCGGGCCATTGCGTGGTTAATGTGATCGTCCAAGTGCCATTTGCAGGCAAATTAGTAAAAGTAACCTCGCTTGCCGGCGTACTGCACGTTTGCTGCACAAAGATAGGAGCAGGCACATTGCAGACATTCACAGTAATCGAAGCCGTATCGCAGTTAGAAGTAAAATTCGATTGGCAAATCTTGTACACCACCGTATAGCTCCCCACAGGAGTTCCTGGTGCCACATTAAGTACGCCTCCTTGCGTTACATAAACGCCTGGATCAGTTGTAGATACCTGCTCCACGTTTACTGAAAAAGTACTGACGCCATTTCCGTTCAAAGTATCATTGTTAAGAAAGGTGTTGTAGAAAAAACCTCCCGAGGCAGAATTAATATTGTTCACGACATCGTCATTTGCAACGATGGGTAACTGCGCAAAGCCACTCTCGATAAAGCACAATCCGAAGAAAAGCACCAGTAATGCAGTAAAGTAATTTTTTTTCATATAACAGAATTGTATTGGTTAGGGTAATGTGGGGTTTTGATTCTCAAAGATATGTAAAAATTTTTATGGTTTTCGTGAATATTTAAGAGGATGTGTATGCTTTATTCAGGTACTTGTGTTTTCGTTTTCAAAGCAAGTATTTTTTTAGAAATCACGCCGCTTTTGCTAAAAAGCATAAGAATTGAATTTTCAGATGCTCTTTATAATCAGATTATACCCTATAAGATTCATCGAAGTGTTTATATTTGGCGGTAGATTGCAATTGATTTTGAAGATGGAAAGATCATATATTTAGAAGAAGAAACTAGACAAGAATTATGTATGATTCCCTTAATCATACGTAGCTTTTCTAACATATCAAAAAGTTGATAATTCATAAGATGTTTCCTAAACTAATGCTACATTTGTGTGAAACAAGGATGCTATGGTCTATTTTGGAGTTTGCATCTTATAAAAAGGAAAAATAAATAATGGTTATGGAAAACCTAGGGAAGATCAGTAGGAATATTATACTTCTTGCAATGTTTGTATTGTCATTCGCCAGTTGCAATTCCTCTGATGATGCAGAGGAAATAGTGGTTGCTAATTTGGCCAAAGTTACAATTGATGGAACCTCCTATCAGAGTATCAACGAAAGGGTTGTTGGAAATGAAAACTGCAACAGTGTTTATGTCGGAGCTTTATATTATGACGAGAACAATATTAGATTTTACCTGAGGTTTGAATTCCTGAAAAGCGGTGAACTAAAAAGGGTTTGGTATGAAGAGTCTTTGCTGCCATCAAGCATACTGGATTCAGGACAAATATTCCTAACACCCAACTTCAATGCTGTTTCTACATTTGCGATTGAAAACTTTGTATATCGGGAGTTTGACAATTATATTTCTTTTGATTTTCAAGGAAAGGTTTTTTTGGAAAATGATGAAAATACCGTTAGAGAAATTTCAGGAACTATTGAAAGCAAGTCCTTGATACGTGTATATTGTGCCATGACCGAATATTCTATGGTGTTGAACGATGCCTCTTTCAAATTCAATTCTTTATATTATAGCGGTACCAAGTTTCCCAATACTTCAGAACAAATCCATCGCTATATCTCAAACAATGGTTTGATTGCAGAGATGAAGATTGAGGAAGATTTTTGGAATCTGGGTTCGGGTGAGTTTACCTTTGATGAAAATTCAGATAATAGGGTTGAAATGTCGCATTATATAGGACCAATACTTGCCAATCAGATCCCGTTGGTAAATCCGGATCAATGGCAAATCTATCAAACAAGAGGGAGTTTCAAAATAGAAGGGCGTACAGTGATCGATAATCTCTATAAAGAAGTTTATGGTACGATAAGCATGGAAGTGCTATTGAACAATGTGGTAGTTCATAAAGTACAGGGTATGAAGTTTACTGCTCCGAGTCTAGAGAATTAAGGAGTATATGATGAACGAAAATGACATGCCTGTTACGATAGACGCACTTGAAAATTGGATGAATGAACATTGTTTCAATTTCAATAGTTATTCGATCAACGGAAACGCTATCCACGAAGCATATGTGATAGTAAACAATGGAGGTCTCTTTAGCTGGTGTTATACTGAGAGAGGACAACAATCGGTACTGAAGTATTTTAGGTCCGAACAGGAAATCATAGCGTATGCATTTGACAAGCTTAAAGCAGATATATGGGCTGACAGACATTGTATAGGTTTTACAAGTGATAAGGGAAAGGCAAATGAGTTGTGTGATTTGTTGAAAGATATGAATGTAGCATATAAGGAAGATTCTATACCTTACTATGGCATCCAGCGTCCTGTCTATAGAACATTTGTTTCAGGTTGCGATATCCGAAAGACCGAACATTTAAAAGCAAAATATCATGAAGTGCCATAGTTATAAAGAAGACCCCGTTTAGATTCTAAACTGGGTTTTTTATTTACACGGGAATGATGGAAAGGGCACAAAACAAAAACCTCCGAAAGAAAACTTCCGGAGGCTGCTATTAAAGTAAAAAACCAACTTTACTGTTTGATTACCTTAAATGTCTTGTCTGCATTGTCTGCCGTAACCCTTACCAGATAAGTACCACTTGCGAGTGATGACATATCCAATTGAGATTGATTGGCGTTGTTGTTCTTGATCATGATCTCCTGGCCCAATACATTGTAAACGGCCACTTTGGTGATGTTCTTGTCGTAAGATAAATTCAAGATGTCCTTGACCGGGTTTGGATAATAGGTAAAGGTGTTGTTGTTGAACGTTCCCGTACCAAGCTGGTTTGCCCAAACCACATCATCTATGTACATCGACACAAATGGAGATGAACCTGCATTCAAGCGAAATGCGATGTAGCTATCTGTCCCGGCATAGTTGGTAAAATCTACCACATAGGTTGCTAACTCACCTGGAACTGCTACGGTTTCTTTTAAGGTAAATACGCCATTCTCAGTATTGTTGCTCATAGTCCCAACTTCTAGTTGAGCAGGAGGTCCTGCCATTTTAAAGCTTAGCTTATGGGTTCCGGCAGCCAGGTTGCTTATTTGGGGCAATACCAGCATCTGCTCGTCTTGCGGAGTTGAAAGTCCTTTGAAGATGTTGATGGCATTCGGTAGCGAAGGGCCGTTGAAGGCTTTGACTGTAATGGCATCAATAGAAGTTTCGGCTGATGGTCCTCTGATGATTTCTGTCCAGCACTCAGGAAGCGTATCCACGGCAGTAGTATCAAAATTCTCGTTGATGTTGGCTACTGCAGGACAAACTTCTTGTGCAACAGGTTCCCAGGAAATGTTGTCCAGATAGGCAACGGTATGGAATGCTGCAGAATTCATACGGATTCCGATGTATTGGTCGGTTCCGGAATATTGACTGAAATCAATAGAGAATTGTTGGTAGGCAGGTGTCGGTGCAACGCTTTCAAAAGAGGTGAAGACGGCATCGGCAGTATACCCATCCAAGGTTCCGATTTGTAATTCGGCACCGGCACCATTTTGCATCATTGCGCTGAACAGCAGCTTGTGTGTTCCGGCACCGGCATTTGATATTTTTGGCGATACGATGATAAGGTCATCGTTGACACCATTTGTACCCTTGTAGATAACGATCACGTTTGGAGCAGAAAGAGCACCAATGCTGCTTGTTTCGATAATGGCCATCGGAGCTAAAGTGGCACCCCTTTTAATGCCTCTCCAACATTCCGGAAGGGCAGGTGTCGTGGTGGTATCAAAATTTTGGCTGAAGGCTGTTACCGCAGTACAGTCGGTCTTGAAGGTTACAGGGCCAAACCAGGCACCGAAGTTATCTCCGCAAACGGAGCGGACCCAGACATTGTATTGCGTTCCATCTTCCAAACCTGACAGCGAAGCCATTGGGTTTAGAGGTGCGGCGACTGGTGTTAATCCGTCAGGACTTGTCACACTCGATAGAGCGTGAACAATCTGCCAAGCCGTTTCATCACCTGGAGTTGTCCAGATTACTTCTGCACCAATATCGGTAATATCAATGACATCAACATTAAGAAGAGTGGCGCATGCAGGAGTTGGCTCCCATCTCAGATTGTCAATAAGGGCCACTGTATTTGCACCCGAACTGTTCATACGGATACCGAAAAAGGTATCAGTGCCTTGGTAGTTAGCAAAATCAACAGCGTAGTATTCTGAAGTCGTAGTCAATGCAACATCATCAAGCGGGGTGAAAACGGCATCAGGATTATTGCTGTTCAAAGTGCCTATTTCCAAAGAACCTTGACCATATAGATAAGTTGCAAAAAAGGTTAGACGGTGCGTACCGGCGGCCAAATTGGATAATTCAGGTGATACAATGATCATATCGTCATTTACTCCCGAAGTACCCTTGAATATGTTGATCGTGTTCGGTGCGGTCTGAAGCAAGTTTGCAGGAACTGGAGCAACTTCAACTACAGCATCGTTTGCCAAGGTTTCACCTCTTAATATTTTTGACCAGCAGTCTGGAAGCATTTTATTGGCAGTAGTGTCAAAATTTTCACTTATGGCATCGATTGGATTGCAATCTGTCTTGAAAGTAACCGGAACCGACCATTGGCCATTTCCTGCATCCCCACACATTGAGCGAACCCAGACTTTATAGATTGTTCCGGCGCTAAGCTCGGAAAGATTTGCATTGGCTAGTGAATTATCCCAATCAAGAGTAGTAGTTGTAAACAAAGTTTGTGTTTCAGGATCTGTTGCGGTAGCAGGTCCGTAGGCTACTTGCCACATTGTTTCGTCTCCGCCGGGTGTCCAGCTTAATTTCGCACTGTCAATCTCGATATCCGAAATACTTACAATTCCGGTATCTGCACAAGGAGGCATTGGCTCCCAAACAATGTTATCAAGATAGAGCGTTCCACTTGGAAGAGAAGAATTCATACGGATCCCGATATAGGATTCCAAAATTCCTTCGAATTGATCAAAATTAAGAACGTACTCTATCATGTCTCCAGCCAAACCGGAAGTAGAAGTAAAGGTACCTGCAACGGTCATTCCTTCTGTCGACTTGTTGCTGCTTAATAAAACTACCTGGATATCATTGGCAGCAGGTCCGCCAGAAAACGCACGGAATTTGAAACGATGTGTTCCTGCACCCAGATTGGATATTTTTGGCGTTACGAAGATGATGTTGTCCGCGCCATCCGTATCAGAATAGCCACTTCCTATGCTTATAGTATTTGGAGTTGAATAAGAAATCCAATCAATAGAAGCCAGATAAATAACTGGGCTTCCAATTGTTGGTCCATTTATAAGCTTGCTCCAGCATTCTGGAAATGTTTCCGAAGCATCGAAGTTTTCATTTATGGCATCAACACCTTCACATTCTGTCTTGAATGTTATAGGTCCTATCCAAAGTCCGTTGCCTTCAGTACAAACTGAACGTACCCATACGTTATAGCTTGTATTGGGAGAAAGCTGTGTCAGTTCTTTGGTAGGAGCTGCAGCAGTTACAATTGTTCCTTGATCAGGATTGGTTTGAGAAGCTTCTGCATAGGCAACTTCCCAGCTTTCTCCGGCATCATTGCCCCAATAAATAGTTGCAGTACTTTCTGTTGTAACCAGCTCTTCTACCTCAATTGATGTGGCATTAACATCCGGACAAGGAGGAATTGGTTCCCATCGGATATTATCCAGATGCACTATTGACATTCCGCTGGCGGCATTGAATTTGAAGCCAACAAAAGTATCGGTACCTTCATAACCAGAGAAATCTACTATATAGTCTGTTCCTGTAAACGAGCTTTCAGTGTCAATAGTAGTGTAGACGGTATAGGTGGCATCTTGAGTATTGTCACTAAGGGTGACAACCTGCACGTTGATTAAAGCGCCACCGCCTCCCTTATCCCAAGCTGAAAACTTCAAGCGGTGTGTTCCTGCTGTCAAGTTGCCAATCTCTGGTGCCACAAGCAGCAGTTCATCGGTTGGGTCTTGCGTATTCCCGTTTGTCATTCGGATGACTTGTGTGTCGCCGTATTCCTGTGTTTCAATGGCGGCAAACTCATTTAAGTTGTCTCCTCTTATGATCTTTGTCCAACAGGTTGGTAGTGCAGGTAGTGCAACTTCGTCAAAAGATTGGAAAAATGCTGTAGTCGGGTTACATACTGTAACAAAGGAAGAAATCGTAGACCATGGACTGAAAACTCCATTTTCACATACACTTCTTACCCAGATATAATAAACAGTACCGGCACTAAGATCTGTGAGATTTAGGGCATTGCCAGATGGAATTGCTCCGATAGCTTCTGTATTTGAATCAGGTTGCAAAGGACTCGTTGAAATAAAATACTGGCTTCCTCCCGATGGAATATTAACAGGAGCATCCCAATCAACAGTTGCAGTAGTGGTTCCAATGTTTTCTGCATGCGCATGAACATCAAAAGGAGTAGGACAAGCCTGCGTGATTCCTCCAAATATGATGTTGGGATAATACGGCATGCGGTTTCCATACGGAGGGTTTGCCGGATTAGGATTGATGTCGGCAAAATGCGACCATGAAGCAATAGAAGTATTGGCTGGACCAACACTGTTGTAGAATTCATCATAATTGCTGTCGTTTCCCGGATGGTTTTCCTTCACGGCAACAACAAGGTTATCGGTACCGTTATAGGCAAATCCTTGAGTGAAAGGGATTTCAACCCATCCCGATTCATCTATTTCCAGGCCTCCTGTATAAACCAATGTCAAATCATTCAACGACACCCAATCATCATCCGAAGCAAAGGAGTTTTTTGTTGTGTGTGCCAAGTAAACCGTCACATCCTGGCTGTTTTGCAACTGGTCTGTACCAGTAAAATGCCATTTGAGTGAAGAGATCGATCCGGAAGCATTAATGTCCGAAGCCCGATAAATCGTCTGGGAATAACTGTACAGGTTCACGGGCTCAAAGGGGAGCCCTGTGTATATGGTGTTGCCTACACCAATACTCACCTGAGAAAATCCTAAGAACACTGATGACAGGATCATCAGGATGCAAAAAGTAATTTTTTTCATCAATATTAATTTTTTGGTTAAAAAGGTTGGAATAAAAACTTTTGTGAAATATTATATGTTTTTCTCAAAAATTCTTTTCCAAAGTTGCATTTAAATTAACCATAATGGTAAAATCATAGCCCTAAATTTTGTGACATTTTTAAAGAAATAAAGTGACAAATACTGATTTTAAAGGGGTTTCACGAGTTTTGAGCCACTCGAAATCGTAATAGAACTGGTAGGATTCAAAAATTGAATATTGTGTGGAATTTTTTATGTATTTCTTGTAATCTCAATTAAAAACAAGGATACATATCCTCAGATTGAGGAATAAAAAGAGTCTTATTAATTTTCGGGAAATGTGTTTTTCTTTTCCAATTATAGTTTGATAACCAAATTCTTTCGTGTGAGTTCCAAGTTTATCTGAAAAAATGAAACTCCAGGAGATATTGCTGGGTACTATAAATTTATTTCCAGAATTTGAATGGATTCTTGCTGAGGTAAGCATTGTAGAAACGTTCGTCATTGGTTACTTCTTCACCCAGCCATTCCGGTTTTTCAAAAGTTTCCGTTTCCGAAGAAAGTTCTATCTCGGCAATAATCAAGCCTTCGTTTTCACCGTAGAATTCATCTACCTCGTACGTATGATTTCCTGCTTTTATTTCAAATCTTGTTTTATCGATGGCTCCTTTTTCACTTAAAGCCAACAAGGTCCTGGCTTCTTCAAGCGGAATCTCTTTCTCCCATTCAAAACGCGACATACCGCTTTCGTTCCCTTTTCCTTTTATGGTCAGGAATCCCTTGTCGTTGGCGATTCTTATGCGAACGGTTCTCTCGGGATTGGAGTTGAGGTAACCTTGTGAAATTTGTTTTTGGGCGAAAGCCTGATTTTTAAAAGCCTGGGATATAACTAGAAATTTGCGTTCGATTTCAATCATTGTGATAGTATAATTTATGAGCAAGTTAATGATTTTCTTAACTCGTATTTGTATTTTTACAGAAATAGCTATTCAAGATGAAGTTTCTGAAATCAAAATCAAAGCCGACCATAACCGAATTTATCGCCAAGCATTTTAATGAGAGCGAGGAATGGCGTGACAAGGAAGACAATCTTGAGCTCTTTGTCCAGCTGATCCGTTTCGTGAGGCCATTGAAGCCTAATAAAATAGCATTGGTAGATTTGTCAGAATTGATCTTGTTCCTTCAAGAAAATAAAACCTACAGCCAGCATCTTTCAACTTATATAAAGGAAATCCTGGATGATAAAAAATTCCATAAAATTTTATCTGATGCAGCAATTCTCCAAGATGTGGACTTTATTTTTGAAGTCAAGAAGCGAATATTTGCCAAGCTTTTACCAAATCAGCCACAAAAAGATACGGTCGAATATGTCCTGAATCAGGTTTTTTACAAGGCAACCGACATCATCTGGGTCAAGAAGATCCCATTCGAGCAACTGGAGGACTTGTATGCTGTTCTGGCATTCGATTCGCTTTATCAAACTGCCGAACCCATCTCGCCACTTTCAGAATTGATGATTTCAATGACGTTGATCACCCAAAGGATCAGCGGCCGTGCGATGGAAACTGATGTGATCAAGATGGTACCTGAATTCGACGGTTATGAAAGTCCGTTTACAGCATTCGAAAAAGAGCTTTTGGAAATTGAAGAACGAATCAAGGTTGGACCAATGTATTCGATACCACCAGATGATTTGTCCTATAAGCAACTGCAAGTCTTGCACAGGCAATGCGAGGACTTTGTTGAAAAAGCCTTCAGCAATACTTCCAAGTATGGTATTTCGCTTCGTGTAAATCAAAATCTTTTACGGATCCGTCAGCAGTTGGAGCGCCTCAAGGTATTGCTTCCGTTCTTGGTTACCGAAAACAGGGAGGATGAGAAAAAGAACGGAATCCTGTTGGCATTGGAGCTTATCAAATACAATTGCTACAAGAACAATGTCAGGAAATTCATTGCCGAAAGTACCCAATTGATCTCCTATGAAATCACGCAGCATACTGCCAAGACCGGCGAGCATTACATTACCGAAAGTCGAAAGGAATATTTTAAAATGTTTCTG